>Ga0310811_10000355_pt1 | contig 62832 bp, 59 predicted proteins | sample YCmetagenome_FD_207642 | JGI IMG/M metagenome (GOLD analysis project Ga0310811, IMG submission 207642) | Soil microbial communities from experimental microcosm in Duke University, North Carolina, United States - YC | ecosystem: Engineered > Artificial ecosystem > Soil microcosm > Unclassified ... | reverse complement strand
GATCGACGCCGGAAAGCCCAAACTCGTGGCCATCACCGCCGCCGCCCGAAAGCTCCTCACCATCCTCAACGCCATGATGAAGGCCAATCAGCCCTGGAGAGCCGCTTGACCATCAAGACAGTCGCTCTCCCGTTCGCTGCCGCTCACAGGAGAGGTCGCGACGTCGGCGTCAGCCCCTCAGTCCCGCAGCAGTTCGTTCACGGACGTCTTCGACCGCGTCTGGGCGTCCACCCGCTTGACGATCACCGCGCAGTAGAGCCCCGGGCCGCCGTCCTTGCCCGGCAGGGCGCCCGGCACCACCACCGCATAGGGCGGCACCTCGCCCTTGAACACCTCGCCCGAGGCGCGGTCGACGATCTTGGTCGAGGCGCCGAGGTAGACGCCCATCGACAGCACCGCGCCCTGGCGCACGATCACCCCTTCGGCCACTTCGGAGCGGGCGCCGATGAAGCAGTCGTCCTCGATGATCGTCGGGCTGGCCTGCAGCGGTTCGAGCACGCCGCCGATGCCCACCCCGCCCGACAGATGCACGTTCTTGCCGATCTGGGCGCAGGAGCCGACCGTGGTCCAGGTGTCGACCATGGTCCCTTCGTCCACATAGCCGCCGATGTTGACGAACGACGGCATCAGCACCGCGTTGCGCGCCACATAGGCGCCCCTGCGCACCATCGCGCCCGGCACGGCGCGGAAGCCGGCGGCGGCGAACTCGGCCTCGCCCCAGCCGGTGAACTTGGTGGCCACCTTGTCGAACCACGGGCCCACGCCGCCGCTGTCGGCGCCCATCACCGTGTTGGGGTTCAGGCGGAACGACAGCAGCACGGCCTTCTTCAGCCACTGGTGCACGGTCCAGTCGTTCCCGGCCTTCTCGGCCACCCGGGCCTTGCCGGAATCGAGCAGCTCCAGCGCCGCGGCCACCGCATCGCGCACCGCGCCCCGGGTCTCGGCATTGACCTCGGCGCGCGCCTCCCAGGCGGCTTCGATCGTGGACTGAAGGTCGCTCATCAAATGGTCTCCATGGTGCGCACCTGCCGGAGGAAGGCCGCGAGATCGGGAGTGCGGAAGCGCACGAAGGGGTGCTCGGCCTCCAGCGCGTGCGGCCCGACCAGCACCGTGGTCATGCCGAGCTCGAAGGCCGGCGCGAGGTTGCGCGCCGAATCCTCGAAGAAGGCGGTCGAGGCCGGCTTGACGTCATGCGCCGCGATCATCCGGGCGAAGGTCTTGGGGTGCGGCTTGGGGATGTAGTCGGCCAGGGCGATGTGGAAGGTCGCCTCGAACAGGTCGTCCAGCTGCAGCTTGGCCAGCACCCGTTCGGCGTGGCGCTTGTCGCCGTTGGTGAACACCAGCCGCCGGCCGGGCAACACCGCGATCGCCTCGCGCAGCGCCGGGTCGGGGACCAGGCCGGCCATCGACACGTCGTGCACCTCGTCGAGGAAGGCCTCCGGGTCCACCCCATGGTTGGCCATCAGCCCGGCGAGCGTGGTGCCGTGCTCGGACAGGTATCGCTTCTGCAGGGCGAAGGCCTCGTCCCGCGGCAGCCCCGTCTCGCGCGCCACGAAGGCCGTCATGCGCCCCTCGATCAGGCTCATGAACTCCGCCTCGGGCGGATAGAGGGTGTTGTCGAGGTCGAACAGCCAGGTGTCGACGTGGGTAAGGTCGGGGCCCATCCCGGAAACGCTCATGTCTGCACTCATGCGCTGATCAGGGTGCCCGACCCGCTCTCGCTGAACAGCTCGGCCAGCATGGCGTGGGGCTGGCGGCCGTCGAGGATGACCACCGCCTCGACGCCGGCGCGCACCGCGGCGATCGCGGTCTCCAGCTTGGGGATCATGCCGCCGGTGGCCACCCCGGTGAAGATCGCCTCCTCGGCCTGGGTCACCGACATCTGCCGGATCAGCTCGCCGTTCCTGTCCAGCACGCCGCGCACGTCGGTCAGCAACAGCATGCGCTTGGCGTGCAGCGCCCCGGCCAGGGAGCCGGCCACGGTGTCGGCGTTGATGTTGTAGGTCTCGCCCTCGTCCGACACCCCGATCGGCGCCACCACCGGCACGTAGTCCTCGTGGGCGTTGACCAGGGCCGTGATCAGCTGCGGGTCGATGTGGCGCGGCTCGCCGACGAAGCCCAGGTCGACGATCTCCTCGAGGCCGGTCTCGGCGTTGATCCGCACCTTGGTGGCCTTGTCCACGGTGATCAGCCGCGCGTCCTTGCCCGACAGGCCCACGCCGCGCACGTCGGCCTCGGCCCCGGCCTGGTTGATGTAGTTGACGATCTCCTTGTTGATGGCGCCCGACAGCACCATCTCCGCCACCTCCATGGTGGGGGCGTCGGTCACGCGCAGGCCGTCGATGAAGGTCGACTCCACCCCGGCCTTCTTCAGCATGCGGCTGATCTGCGGGCCGCCGCCGTGGACGATCACCGGATGCAGGCCCAGGAGCTTCAGCAGCACGGCGTCGGCGGCGAACAGCCGCGCCACCTCCTCCTCGCCCATGGCGTGGCCGCCGTATTTGATGACCACCGTCTCGCGGTCGTAGATCTGGATGAAGGGCAGGGCCTCGGCGAGGGTCTTGGCCGTCGCCCAGCCGCCGTCCTCGGGGATGTCGGTCATGATCGCGGTCCGTGAAAATGAGCCCTGACGACGCCCGCTGGAAAGCCCGGGCGCCCGGCGGCGGCATTAGCGGACGGCGGCGGCTTTGTCACCCGTCTCGGCGAGGCGGTCGGCTAACGGGCCCAGTCGTCCGGTCGCCAGTCGCGGGCGGGGGCCGTGCTTTCGTCGCCGGCTTGCCGGTCGCGCAGGGCCTTGGCGCCGGCCTCGGTGATCGTCCACCGGCTCCACTGACCGGTCGGCAGGTCGCGCCGGCCCGTCACGCCGCCGGCGGCCAGCAGCCCGGCGGCGGCGAGCTCGCCGCACCGGCGATGGCGGTCGGTGCCGTTCCAGTCCACCGCGCCCGGCCGGCCATAGAGGTTGCCGAACAGGCGGCACTGCACATGGGGCCGCTCGGCGGCCTCTTCCAGCAATGTCCAGTGGGCGTCCTCGATCATGGCGAAGTAACGTTTCGCCGAAAGGAGGGCTGCATTGGGGCGGATATTCAATTTAGGCGGGCCGCCCTCGACCCCGCCGAACGCCGGCTCGATCGGCGCTAGGTCTTCGGCAGCTTGAACACCACCACCGTGGTCCCGCCCGCCGCCGCCGCGATCTCCGGGGTGAAGCTGCGCGCCCCGCTGTCGAAGGCGCCGCCGCCGCCGGAGATCACCGCCACATACTGCTCCCCGTTCACCGCGTAGGTGATCGGCGAGGAGCTCGGCGAGGCGTTGAGCCGCGTCTGCCACAGCAGCTTTCCGGTCTTGGCGTCATAGGCGTGGAAGACCCGGTCGATCGAGCCGTTGAACGCCAGTCCGCCGGCGGTCACCAGCATCGAGCCGGCGATCGGCGCCCGCTGGCGCACGGTCCACAGCACCTGCCGGGTGGCCATGTCGATGGCCTGCACCCGGCCGAACTTGCCGTCGCTGTTCGGCCTGGGCCGGGGCGGATAGCGCATGTCGAGGCCGCCCTTGGCCACCTGCTCGGGCGGCCGGGCGGTCCAGGTCCACTCCGAGCAGGTCTCGATCATCGGCACATAGACCACGTGGCTGTCCGCATCGAACGAGGTGGTCGGCCAGCTGCGCGCGCCGGCCGAGCCGGGGCAGAGCAGCTTGGGCTTGCCGGATTCCGGCTCGAGCGCCGGGTCGGTGGTCTTCTTGCCGGTCTTCGGATCGATCGCCGTGACCAGGTTCTGCAGGCCGAGGTCCTTGGAGAACAGGTACTGGCCGGTCTTGCGGTCCATCACGTCGAAGATGCCGAGCTTGCCGGTGGTCATCACCACCTCGCGCGGCTGGCCGTCCACCGGCAGGGTGGCCAGGGTCTGCTCGAACACCCAGTCCTGGTCCCACACGTCGCGCTGCATGTGCTGGTAGTGCCAGGCCAGCTTCCCGGTGTCGGGGTCCAGCGCCAGGGTGGTGTCGGTGTAGAGGGCGTCGTTGGACTCGCCCTTCCGCGGCTGCGGCAACAGCAGGGTGCCGGCGCTGTAGGTGTTGCCGGCGCCGAAGAACACCAGGTTCAGCTTGGGATCGTAGCTGGCCGCAGTCCACACCCCGGCGCCGTAGCGCTCGTTCACCGGCGCGCCGTTCCAGCTGTCGCCGCCGGGCTGGCCGGGCCGCGCGATGGTGTTGAACCGCCACAGCTCCTGGCCGGTCCTGGCGTCCAGGCCGACGATGAAGTCGCCGCCGGGATGGTCGATGCCCAGGCTCACTCCCATCACCACCTTGCCGTGGGCCACGATCGGCGCGCCCATCAACTGGGGGCTCAAGTTGTCGGCCTGGCCGGGCAGGTCCGCCGCCGTCACCGCGTGGTCCCACACCACCGCCCCGGTGTGCAGGTTCAGGGCCACGATGTGCTTGTCGGCGGTGGGCGCGATCAGGGTGTCGCCATAGATCGCCAGGGCCTTGTTGCGCTGCCCGGCGCCGAGGTTGGCGGCCAGGGGGCGCAGGTACTGCCACAGGAGGTCGCCGGTGGCGGCGTCCAGCGCCTGCACCGCGTGCGCGCTGGCCACGAACATCACCCCTTCGTGCACCAGCGGCGTGGTCTCGTTCTGGCTGACCGGCAGGGTCCAGCTCCAGGCCGGGACCAGCCGGGCGACGTTGCTCCGGTCGATCTGCTTCAGGGGGCTGAAACCGCTGACGCCGTAGGTGCGCCGCCACATCAGCCAGTCGCCCTCCGGCGGCGCGGCCAGCCGGGCGTCGGTCACCGGCGAGAGGGCGTCGAGCTTGGCCTTGCGGGCGTCGAGGATGCGGGTGGCTTCGGCGTCCTTGACGATCGCGGTCGGCTCGTCGCCCCGACGGCCGCCGGCCTGGGCGGCGGCTCCGGGCGCCGGAGGCGGAGCCGGGGCGGGCGGCCCCGCCGCGCCGGGCGCCGCGCCATTGGCCTGCAGGATATAGGCGGTCAGGTCGGCGTAGGTGTCGCTGGGCAGGGTTCCTGGGCCGGCGGGCGGCATGCGGGTCTGCAGGTAGGTCAGAAGCTCGCCCGCGCCCCGGCCCTGCCAGTGGCCGGCGAACGGCGCGCCGGTCAGGGCCGGGCCGAACTCGCCGCCGGCGAGCGCCGCCCCGTGGCAGCGCCCGCAGGCCTGGGCGTAGGCGGTCTGACCACGCGTGGCGGCGGCCTCGTTGTAGCCCTGGCCGGCGAACACCCCGGCGCCCTGGGCCCAGGCCCCTCGGGCCAGGCCGGCCGCGCCGCCGACGGCGGCCAGGATCCCCGCCCCGATCGCCAGCCGTGCGGCCGTTGAAGCTCTTGGAGACACGCGTCCCTCCCCCTCAGACAGGCCGCGTCTTCAGCGCGGCTCGACCGACCATAGCCATGCCGCCCGCGGCTTGTCGATTTCTCCGGTGTTCTTCAGATGAACCGAAGATGAACCAGGCGTTGTTTTCTGAAAACTGGAACGCGCGCCGGGGGATTGCCGTTTTATTCACAGGAAATAGGAGGCAAAGCCATGACTCCGATGAAGAACCTGATCATCGCTTCGACTGCGGTTCTGGCTCTGTCCGGCGCCGTGACCAGCGTAGCCCAGGCCCAGCCCGGCCGTTACTACGATCGCGGTCGCGATTATCGGCGAGTCGACCGGCTGTCCACGGCCTATGTCGACAGTCTGAACTGGCAGATCCAGAACGCCGCCCGCGAGGGCCGCATCAGCTGGCGCCAGGCCCGTGCGCTGCAGGTCGAGCTGAACCACGTCAAGCCCCTGGCCTGGCGCTATCAGACCGGCGAGGCCCGCCCGTGGGAAGTGAACCGCCTCGCCCGGACGGTGGACCGGATCGACAGCGCGGTGCGCGACTAACGCGCTCGAGCAGCGCGCAGCGCGATAGCGCAAACAAGAATGAAGGGCGGTCTTCGGGCCGCCCTTTTTTCTTACTGGAACGCCGCCTGAACGATCTCGGCGCGCAGTTCGGGCAGGCCCGCGCCCTTCTCGGCCGAGGTGGCCAGGACGCGGGGGAAGGCGGCCGGGCGCCGGGCGATGGCCTTCAGCGTCTGCTCCACCACCTTGGCGACCTCGGCCGGCTTGAGCTTGTCGGCCTTGGTCAGCACGATCTGGTAGGACACCGCCGCCAGGTCGAGCGCGTCGAGGGCCTCGCCGTCCACCGCCTTCAGCCCGTGGCGCGCGTCGATCAGCAGGTAGACCCGCTTCAGGTTCGGCCGTCCGCGCAGGTAGGCGCGACCGAGGTTCTGGAAGTCCTTGGCCGTGCCCTTGGACACCTTGGCGAAGCCGTAGCCCGGCAGGTCGACCAGGCGCAGCTTCTCGTCGAGCAGGAAGAAATTGACCTCGCGCGTGCGGCCCGGCTCGTTGGACGCCCGGGCCAGGCCGTGGCGATTGACCAGGGCGTTGATCAGCGACGACTTGCCCACGTTGGAGCGGCCGGCGAAGGCCACTTCCGGCAGGTCGGGCGCCGGCAGGCCGGCGATCGCCGCCGCGCCCATCAGGAACGCCACCGGGTGGGCGAACAGCACCCGGGCCGCCTCGATCTCGTCCTCGGAGAAGGGCGCGTCCGGCGCCGCGGCCGGGTGCTCGGGCGTCATGTCCCCGGGTGCGATGTCCTCGGGTGCGATGTCCTCGGGCGTCATGTCGCCGGCGCCTTGCCGCTCACCTTGGCGATCAGGGAGTCGATCGGGTTCTCCACCTTCAGCCGCCGCATGATGATGTACTGCTGCAGGATCGACAGCACGTTGGACCAGCACCAGTAGATCACCAGGCCCACGGCCAGGTTGGTGACGAAGAAGCTGAACAGGATCGGCATGAACTTCATGACCTGCTGTTGCGCCGGGTCCATGCCGGTGGTGGGCGTCATCGACATCGAGAGGAACATGGTCACCATGTACATCAGCGGCCACACGCCGACGTGCAGGTAGGTGCCGAACACCCCGCCGAGCACGGGCACGAGGCTCGGGTCGTAGGGCAGGGCGCCGAACAGGTTCATGATGGTGGTCGGGTCGCGCTGCGACAGGTCGTGGATCCAGCCGAAGAACGGCGCCTGGCGCATCTCGATGGTCACCGACAGCACCTTGTACAGCGCCAGGAACACCGGGATCTGGAACAGCATCGGCAGACAGCCGCCGAGCGGGTTGATCTTCTCCCTCTGGTAGAGGGCCATCATCTCCTGCTGCTGCTTCTGCGGGTCCTTGTCGAACTTCTTCTTGATCTCGTTCATCTGCGGCTGGACCTTCTTCATCCGCGTGGCGGACTCGAAGCTCTTGTTGGCCAGCGGGAAGAACAGGCCGCGCACGCACACGGTCAGCAGCAGGATGGCCAGGCCGAAGTTGCCCACGTGCTGGTAGAAGAACTCGACCACCACGAACAGCGGCCGGGTCAGGAACGACAACAGGCCCCAGTCCACCGCGCGGTCGAACTGCGGGATGCCGAGGGCCTTTTCGTAACCCTGCAGCACCGGCACCACCTTGGCGCCGGCGAAGGCGTGGGTGCTGTTGGCCGCGGCGGCGCCGGGGGCCAGCTTCTGCGCCGGGCCCACCACATTGGCCTCGAACACGTTGTAGCCCACCGCCGGGGTCACGCGGAACGAGCCGGTCGCCGGCTGGTTGGCCGGCGGGGCCAGGGCGGCCATCCAGTAGCGGTCGGTGATGCCGAGCCAGCCGGCCCCGGTGAAGCTCTCCGGCGTCGCCGCCTTCTTCAGCCAGTCGCCGTACTTGTGCTCATGCAGGTTGCCGCCCAGCCAGCCGATCGAGCCTTCGTGGGCGTTGATGCGGACCTGGCCGTCGGGCAGGCAGGGGTCCTTGTGCGTCGCGTCCAGCGCCGCGCACTCGCGCTGCACCGAGCTGTAGGGCGCCAGGGTCACCTCGGCGCCGCTGTTGTTGGTCACCTTGTCGGTGACGGTGAACATGAACTTGTCGTCGACCGCGATGGTGCGGCTGAACACCAGGCCGGTGTGGGCCGCATAGGTCAGGGTGACCGGGGTGGTCGGGGTCAGCTTGGCGCCGTCGGGCGCGGTCCAGATGGCGTTGGCGTCGGGCACGCCGGCCCCGTTCTGCTCGGTCCAGCCGGTCTGGATGAAATAGGCCCCGGCGGTGCCGTCCGGGCGCAGAAGTTCGACGTTGGGCGAGTTCTTGTCCGGCGTCTCGCGGTAGCCCTTCAGGAACAGGTCGTCGATCCGTCCGCCCTTCAGGTCGATGGATCCCCGCAGGGCCGGGGTGTCGACCGGCACCCGCGGGGACGCGGTCAGGGCCTTCTCCCGCGGCACGTACAGCGCCTGGGGCGCCGCGCCGGGGGCCAGGGGCACGCCGGGATGCATCTTCTCCTGCAGCGCCTGCTGCGCCTTGCGCTGCTCGGCCTGGCGCTTCTCCGCCGGACCCATGACGAAGGTCTCGTAGGCGAAGAGGACGGCCATGGCGCACACGAAGAAGATGATCGTGTTGCGGGTCGAGGGGTCTTGTTTCATGGACTGGGGGCTTTGGGTGGCGCTGGGACCGGGGGAACGCTCAGACGGGATCGGGCGTGGACTTGGGCGGCGGGGCGGAGGCAGGCAAGGAGGCGGCGGGCTTGGGACTGCCGGCGCGCCTTTCACCCGGAGTTCGGACGCCGTCTTCGGCGGCGAGCCTTATCAGCGCGCTTTTCACGTCGTCAAGCAAACGCGGCCAGGGGCGCTCGGCGGCGCCTTGGCGCGCGATGAACACATAGTCGTGGCCCGGCCGGCCGTGGTCGGGCAGCAACAGGCGCGCGGCCTCGCGCAGGCGCCGCTTGGCCCGGTTGCGCACCACGGCGCCGCCGATCCTCTTGGTGGCGGTGAAGCCCACGCCGATGGCGGGCGGGGACGAGCTGGCGCGGACCGGCTGGGGCAGGGCCTGGACGACCACCGCGCCGCGGGCGCACGAGGGCGCCTTGGCGCAGGCCAGGAACTCCGCGCGCTTCTTCAAGCGCTGCAGGGGAGCCGGGGATGGGGGGGCGAGGTCCGTCAGAGGCGGACCCCCTTGGAGTCCGAGAAGGGGCCTGCTAGGCCGACAGCCGCTTGCGGCCTTGGGCGCGGCGGCGGTTCAGGACCTTGCGGCCGTTCTTGGTCGACATGCGCAGGCGGAAGCCATGACGGCGCTTACGCACGAGGCGGCTCGGCTGGTAGGTGCGCTTCACGGTACGAAACTCCGCTCGGAAAAGGTGTCGGCGCCGCAACCGGAGGCCGGAAGCGGTGAGCGGCGGTGCATAAGCGAAGGCCGGTCCGGAGTCAACCGCCCAGGGCGCTCGAGCGGCCGCCAGGCGATAGCGCCAAGAAGAAATAAGGGCGCTCGAGCAGCCGCCAGGCGATAGCGCCAAGAGGATATCACGAGCTCGCCTGCTCGCCGACCGCCCGCGCCACCGCCTCGGCCAGTTCGACCTGGGTGAAGGGCTTGGCCAGCCGGCCGAGCGAGGGATCGGCGCCGGCGGGCAGCTCGGCATAGCCGGTGGCGAGGACCACCGCCAGGCCCGGTCTCAGGCCCTGGGCCGTCTCGGCCAGCTGCACGCCGGTCATGTTGGGCATGGCCTGGTCGGTCACCAGCAGGTCGATGTCCGGCTCGCGCTTGATGATCTGCAGCGCCTGGACCCCGGAATGGGCCTCCAGCACCGCGTGGCCGAGGTCCTCCAGCATGGCGCTGGTGTTCATCAGCACCAGGTCGTCGTCGTCGACCGCCAGGATCGTCAGCCGCCGCCCGGGGACGTCGGGCAGCAGCGCGGGACGGGCCGGGCGCTCGGGCGCGCCGGTCGGGCCGATCGCCGCCGGCAGCCAGATCTCCGCCGTGGCGCCCTCGCCGAGCCGGCTTTCCAGGCGCAGGCGGCCGCCCGACTGCTCGGCCAGGCCGTGCACCATCGGCAGCCCCAGGCCCGTGCCCTTGCCCACGCCCTTGGTGGTGAAGAACGGCTCCACGGCGTGGTTCAGGGTGTTCGCGTCCATGCCCGCGCCGGTGTCGGACACCGACAGGCAGGCGTAGGCCCCCGGCGGCAAGGCGAGGGCGTTGTCGGGCTCCAGCGTCTCCTCGCGGGCGGCGACGGTGATCAGCCCGCCCTCGGGCATGGCGTCGCGGGCGTTGACCACCAGGTTCATCAGCGCCGCCTCCAGCTGGGTGGCGTCGGTCAGCACCAGGGGCAGGCCGGGGGAGAAGCGGCAGGCGATGCGCACGCCCGGGCCGATCGTCTGCTCCAGCAGGCCGTAGGTCCCGCGCACCAGGGCCGGGAGGTCGAGCGGCTCGGACTTCAGCTCCTGGCGGCGGGCGAAGGCCAGCATGCGGCGGGTCAGCGAGGCGCCCCGCTGGGCGCCCTGGATGGCGTTGTCGAGCAAGCCTCGAGTCTTGGGGTCGACCCGGTCGCCCAGGCGCTTTTGCGCCAGCTCCAGGCTGCCGAGGATCGCCATCAGCAGGTTGTTGAAGTCGTGCGCCACCCCGCCGGTCAGCTGGCCGATCGACTCCATCTTCTGCGCCTGGAACAGGGCCTGCTGCGCCTGGGCCAGGGCGTTCTGGGTCTGGTGCTGCTCGGTGATGTCGCGGGTGATCTTGGCGAAGCCCAGCAGGCGGCCGTCGTCGCCGCGGATGGCGTCGATCACCACGTGGGCCCAGAACTGGCCGCCGTCGCGGCGCACGCGCCAGCCCTCGCCCTCGTAGCGCCCTTCCACCGCCGCGCGGTCGAGGTTGCGCTCGGGCAGGCCGGCGGCGCGGTCGCCGGAGGTGTAGAAGCACGAGAAGTGGCGGCCGAGGATGTCGAGCGCCTCGTAGCCCTTGAAGCGCTGGGCGCCCGGGTTCCAGCTCGACACGTGGCCGGTCGCGTCGAGCATGTAGATGGCGTAGTCGTGAATGGCGTCGATCAGCAGGCGATAGCGGGCGTCGTCCTCCGCCTGATCGTTCGTCCCTACTGCGTGGTCCATACGTTTCCCCGCCTAGCCTGGCGTAACGGGTGGAGCGCCCTCCGGTTCCGCCTCAGACCGGGTCGACCGGCGCGGCGGCCGTGTCCTGGCCTTCGCCTCATGCCACTCTCTGCATCAGCGCCTTGGCCGCCGCCGGGGCGCGCACCTTGCCCTCGTGGATGACGTAGGCGAACACGTCGCGCGGCTCGGGTTTCGGCGCGTGGCCCGGGTCCGCCCGGGGCAGGTCGTCCGGCTGGCCGCCCCCGGCCCAGGTCTTCAGCCGCCCGGCCCAGGCGTCCAGCTGCTCCTCCGGATAGGCGGTCTCCAGGTCGTCCGAGCCCTTCTGCAGGCGGGCGTAGACGAAGTCGGCGGTGACGTCGGCCATCTCCGGGTAGGTGAAGTGCTCGGCATAGACCAGGCCCACGTTGCGCTCGCGCAGCAGGGCCAGGAACTCGGGCGACCGGAAGCTGTCGTGGCGCGCCTCCACCGCATGGCGCAGGTCAAGGCCCCCGGCCGCCGGCGGCAGGGCGTCGAGCCAGGCGGCGAAGTCGTCGCGGTCGAACCGCTTGGTGGGGGCGAACTGCCACAGGATCGGCCCCAGCCGGTCCTCCAGCGGCAGCACCGACTGCACGAACCGTTCCACCGACTCCTTGCCCTCGGCCAGCACCTTGCGGTTGGTGGAGAAGCGCGAGCCCTTCACCGAGAACACGAAGCCCTCGGGGGTGGCGTCCTTCCACTTCCTGAAGGTCTCGGGCGACTGGCTGCCGTAGTAGGTGCCGTTGATCTCGATGGAGGTCAGCTGCCGGCTGGCGTATTCCAGCTCCTTGGCCTGCGGCAGGCCCTGCGGATAGAACACCCCGCGCCAGGGCTCGAAGGTCCAGCCGCCGATGCCGATGTAGATCTGCCCCGCCATCGCGTCCCCTTCCGCTTCCCCTGAAGACGTTCATCCATAGCCGGTCCCGACAAGGGGAGCGACCCTCGCGCTCGAGCAGCGGAGCGATAGCGCAAAGACATGGCCTGCGCGTTCCGTCCGGTTCGCGCCGAAGATCTCCTGATGCTGCGCCGCTGGCTGGAGTCGCCCGAGGCCGCGCGCTGGTGGGGCGAGCCGGAGGCGCAGTACGCCCTGCTGGAAGAGGACATCTCGAACCCCCTGATGCGCATGCGCCTGGTCAGCTTCGACGGCCGCCCGTTCGCCTACGTCCAGGACTACGACGTCGGCTCCTGGCCCCAGCCCCACCTGGCGAACCTGCCGCCGCCAGGGCCGGGTTCGCGGAGCAGGGGCTGGTGCAGACGCCGGAGGGGCTGGCGGTGCTGATGGTGTTCAGGACGTGATCCCTAAAGGGTCTTGGCATCACCCTCCCCCTCGATGGGGGAGGGTTGGGTGGGGGTGCGGGCAGTCGGTCTGTGGAAGAGCGCATGAGGCTGTACCGCCTCGATTGCCTCTTCTGACACCGTACCGAAGCACCCCCATCCCGGCCTTCCCCCATCGAGGGGGAAGGAGGGCGGTTTCCCGGCGCTTGGACGGCTGAAGCTCGCCCCCCTACTCCGCCCCGTCCCACTCCGCGCCGAGGTAGCCGGCCATGGCCCGCGCCGTGCGCTCGATCACCGCCTCCCAGTCGGTCTCCAGCCTCTGCCCGGCGGCGCCCATCAGCACCTTGGCGATGGCGCCCACGTCCTGGGCCATGATGGCCACGTCGCCGGGGCGGATGCGGTCGCGGTAGCGTTCGAGCAGGCGGATCATCGCCTCGCGCACCGCCCCGTGCGAGGAGGTCTTGTCGATGTGCGTCTCCAGTCGCTGGAACTCGCCTTCCAGCAGCCGCATCAGGTTCGGCCGGCGCAGGTGGCTGATCAGGCCCATCTGCAGCATGAACTTCAGGTCGTCCGCCAGGCTGTCGCCCGGGGCCCCGTCGATGGCTTCCGACAGGTCCTCGGAGAACATCGTCAGGCTGTGCTCCATCAGCGACACCAGGATCGCGTCCTTGGACGGGAAGTACTGGTAGAGCGAGCCGATGCTCACCCCCGCGCGCTCGGCCACGGCGTTGGTGTTGAAGCCCGAAAGGCCGCGCTCTTCGAGAATGTGAGCCGCCGCGGTCAGCACCGCCTGGACGGTCGCGCGCGACCGGCTCTGCGCCGGCTTTTTTCTAGGCGTAACAACGATTTGCGAGGCGGTGGCGGTCATCGGGGGCAAATGCGAGTGGAAATGTGAGTAATTACTCATATTCTCACATCGGCCGGTCAACGCAAGCGGGGAGCCAACCCCGGGGACAACCGGTGATTGAAAGCATCGCTCGGTAATCCCCATGCCTCCCCTCGGCGGACGCCTCTCCGACTCCCGCGCCCTCGGCGGGTTCCTCGCCGTCGCCGCCCTGGCCGGCCTGCTGCAGGGCTGCGCCACCGGTCAGGTGCGCAAGGCCGACGTGCACACCCCCGCCGCCTACGAGGCCGCGCAGCCGGCCGCCGTCGCGCCCGCGGTGGCGCTCAATGACTGGTGGACGCTCTACAACGACGCCCAGCTCACCGGTCTCGTCGAGGAGGCCCTGAAGAACAGCCCCGACGCCAAGGACGCCGCCGCCAAGCTGGAGCAGGCCATCGAGGTGCGCCGCTCGGCGCTCTATTCCTACAACCCCCAGGGCAACGTCACCGCCTCGATCTCCAAGCCCAACTACACCAACCTCAACCCGCCCAAGGGCGGGACCGGCAACCCGCTGGAATTCAACCCCGTCGACTTCCTCGGCATCCAGACCTCCAGCATCGGCTTCCCGGTGACCTGGGAGGTCGACTTCTGGGGGCGCCGCAACGCCGCCAAGCGCTCGGCCAACGCCGACCTGGCGCTCGCCCGCTTCACCGCCGACGCCACCCGCTGGAGCCTGGCCGCCAGCGTCGCCGACAGCCTGTTCCAGGCCCGCGGCCTGGCCATCCAGCTCGACCAGGCCAACCAGACCCAGCGCATCCAGCAGCAGCTCTACGACGTGTCCAAGGCGCGGGTGGACCATGGCCTGGCGCCGGAGTCCGACACCGCCCAGACCCTGGCCAACCTGCAGGACGCCCAGGCCCAGGTGGAAAGCCTGACCGCCCAGCTCGCCGCCGCCCGCCGCCAGCTGTTGCTGCTGGTCGGCCGCGGGGTCGATCCCCTGGCCAGCCTGCCGATGGCGGCCGAGGTCGGCGCCCCGCCGCCGGTGCCGCAGTCCCTGCCCGGCGAGCTCTTGGTGCGCCGCCCGGATGTGCGCCAGGCGCAGGAGCGGGTCGAGTCGGCTACCGGCAGGCTCAGCCTGAACAAGCGGGCGCTGCTGCCCACCTTCAGCTTCAACCCCAGCGTCGGCCTGACCCAGCAGGGCTCGGGCGCCTCCAGCCAGTTCAGCTACTGGACCCTGGCCGGCAACATCGCCCTGCCGGTGCTCGACCGGCCGCGCCTGCTGTCCCAGGTGCGCCAGCAGCGCGCCGTGGCCGAGCAGGCGGTGATCGCCTACGAGAAGTCGGTGCAGACCGCCTATTCCGACGCCGAGCAGGCGTTCGGCTACTACGACAGCGACAAGAAGCGCGTGGCCCTGCTGATCCAGGCGGAGAAGAACGCCAACTTCGCCTACCAGGCCAAGGAAACCGGCTACAGCCGCGGCCTCAGCGACCTGCAGACCGCCCTGACCGCCGAGGCCAACTGGCGCCAGGCTCGCCTGTCCCTGGCCCAGGCCCAGGTCAGCGTGATGCAGCGCTCGGTGCAGGTGTTCAAGGCGCTCGGCGGCGGCTGGACGCCCGAAACCAGAGTGGCCGCCCGATGAAACCCCGTTCGCAGAGCCTCCGGACTCAGATGACCCGCTCTCCTACCCTTCGCACGGGCCTGCTCGCCGGCGCCGTGATGCTCGGCGTCCTGGCCCTGGCCGGCTGCCAGAAGCCCAAGGCCCAGGCCGCGCCCGAGGCCACGCCGCGCGCCGTGCGCATCGCCCGGGTGGTCAACGAGCCCCTGGCCAGCGCCCTCACCGTGTCCGGCATCCTGACGCCGCGCGAAGAGGCGGCGGTCACCTCCGAGCTCAGCGGCTACAAGGTCGAGAAGGTGTTCGTCGACCAGGGGGATTGGGTGAAGGCGGGCCAGCCATTGGCCCAACTGGACGACACCCTGCTGCGCGCCCAGATCGCCGAGCAGCAGGCCATGGTCACCCAGCAGGTGCTCGCCGCCGAACGCGCCGAGAGCCAGGCCAAGAACGTCGAGGGCCTCGACAACAAGGGCGTGCTTTCGCAGGAGGACATCGACACCCGCCGCTTCCAGGCCAAGAGCGCCCGGGCCGCCGCCGTCGCCGCCCAGGCCCAGCTCGACGACCTCAAGACCCGCCAGGCGCGCATGACCCTGCGCGCGCCGGTGTCCGGGCCGGTGCTGGCGCGCAACGTGCGCCCCGGCGACCTGCCGGCCGGCGCCACCTCCGGCCAGCCCCTGTTCCGCATCGCCCGCGACGGCCTGATGGAGATCGACGCCGAGGTGCCTGAGTCCGACCTCTCCAAGCTCAAGGCCGGCCAGAAGGCCGAGGTCACCATGCCCGACGGGGCCAAGGTGGCCGGCGTGATCCGCTTGATCTCGCCCGAGGTCGACCAGGCCACCAAGCTCGGCCGCGCCCGCATCCTGTTGCCCGTGCGCCCCGACCTGCGGCCCGGCGGCTACGCCTACGCCCGCCTGCCGGGCGTCAAGACCAACGGCCTCCTGGCCCCAGACCGCGCGGTTTCCTACGACGCCGACGGCGCGGCGGTGTATGTTGTCGACCCGTCCAACCGGGTGCATCGGGTCGCCGTGCGCACCGGCGAACGCGCTGGCGGCTTCGTCGAGCTGCTGCAGGGTCCGCCGGCGGGCTCGCGGGTGCTGGTCACCGGGGCGAGCTTCGTGCTGGACGGCGACAAGGTCTCGCCTGTCGAAGGCCAGTCGGTGGAAGGCCAAACGAGCGAAGGAACGTCCTGATGGCCGGCTTCCGCGTATCGACCTGGGGGATCAAGAACCCGATTCCGGTAGCCCTGCTGTTCATCGCCCTGGTGCTGGCCGGCGTCTGGGGCTACGTGACCATGCCGATCAAGAACTTCCCGGAAGTGTCCTTCCCGGTGGTCACGGTCACGGTCACCCAGAGCGGCGCCGCCCCGTCGGAGATGGAGACCCAGATCACCCGTCCGATCGAGGACGCGGCGGCGGGCATCTCGGGCGTCAAGCACATCAGCTCCACCGTCACCCTGGGCTCGTCCAACACGGTGGTGGAGTTCCAGTTCGGCACCGACTCGCAGAAGGCGCTCGACGACATGCGCTCGGCGATCGACCGGGTGCGCGTGAACCTGCCGCTGGGCATCGACCCGCCCTACGTGGCCCGCTTCGACATCGACGACCAGCCGCTGATGTTCTACGCGGTGTCCTCGCCCAACATGTCGGCGACCGACCTCAGCTGGTTCATCGACAACACCGCCGCCCGGGCCATCCAGTCGGGCAAGGGCGTCGGCCAGATCACCCGCACCGGCGGGCTGGACCGCGAGATCAACGTGGTGCTCGACCCCGAGCGCATGGCCGCCATCGGCGTCACCGCCCCCCAGATCAATCAGGCGCTGCTGCAATACACCGACGACCTCGGCGGCGGCCGGGCCAAGGTCGGCGCCCGCGAGATGACCGTGCGCGTGCTGGGCTCGGCCCGCTCGGTCGACGCCCTGCGCGCCCTGCAGATCCCGCTGCCCGGCGGCCGCTACGCGCGGCTCGACGAGATGGCCACGGTGGGCGACGGCGCCGGCGAGAAGCGCGGCTTCGCCATGCTCGACGGCCGTCCGGTGGCCTCCTTCCAGGTGTCCAAGACCAAGGGCGCTTCCGACGTCGCCGTCGAGAAGGAGGTGCTCAAGTCCATCGACAAGCTGAAGAAGGCCCACCCCGAGGTGACCTTCACCCAGATCCTGTCGACGGTGAAGAACACCCGCGAGTCGTTCACCTCCACCCTGCACGTGCTGGAAGAGGGCATGATCCTGGCGGTGGCGGTGGTGTTCCTGTTCCTGCGGGAATGGCGCGCCACGGCGATCTCGGCCCTGGCCATGCCGGCCTCCCTGATCCCGACCTTCGGGGCCATGGCGGTGTTCGGCTTCAGCATCAACATCGTCACCCTGCTGGCCCTGAACCTGGTGATCGGCATGCTGGTCGACGACGCCATCGTCGAGATCGAGAACATCCAGAAGCGCATCGAGCGCGGCCAGCGGCCCTACCAGGCGGCGCTGGAGGGGGCCGACGCCATCGGCCTGGCGGTGGTCGCCACCACCTTCACCATCGTCGCGGTGTTCGTGCCGGTGTCGATGATGAACTCCTCCGTCGGCCAGTTCTTCCGCGAGTTCGGCGTCACGGTGGCCATGTCGGTGCTGTTCTCCCTGCTGGTGGCGCGCCTGATGACGCCCCTGCTGGCCGCCTATTTCCTGAAGCCGCACGCCCATCCCAAGCCCGCGCGGGACATGCCGCGGCGTTACAAGCGCGCGCTCGACTGGGCGCTGCACCACCGCTGGGCCTCGTTCGGCCTCAGCTTCGGCTTCCTGATCGTCTCGATCATGCTGGCCTTCACCATCCCCACCGGCTTCCAGCCCTCGGGCGACCCCGGCTACGTCTACATGGGCGTCCAGGGCCCGCCCGGCGCCACGCGCCAGGACATGGAGCGCGCGGCGCGGGAGACCACCCGCCTGTTCCGGGCCCAGCCCGACGTCGAGACGGTGTTCGCCCAGATCGGCTCGGCCGGGGCCAACGGCGACCTGACCTCCGGCCGCATCGTCGCCAAGCTGAAGGACCACCGGACGCACACCACCGACCAGATGAAGCAGCTGATGCGCGGCAAGCTGGCCTCGATCCCCGACGCCCGCATCACCTACCAGTCGCAGAACGGCGGCGGCTCCGACGCCGAGATCATCCTGGCCAGCCAGGACGGCCAGGCGCTGGCCAAGGCCCAGGAGACCCTGCTGCGGCAGATGCGCGGCCTCGACAAGCTGATCGGCGACCCGCGCCCGGCCCCGCCGCCGGCCTCGCCCGAGCTGATCGTGCGGCCCAAGCCGCTCGAGGCCGCGCGCCTCGGCGTCACCGCCGACAGCCTCGGCCAGATCGCCCGCGTGGCCACCATCGGCGACATCGACGCCAACGTCGCCAAGTTCCCCGACGGCGAGCGCCGCATCCCGATCCGCGTGCGCCTGCCCGAGGTCTCGGTCAGCGACCTCAATGTCATCAAGCGGCTGCAGGTGCCGACCCTGTCGGGCCGCACCACCGACCTCTCGGCCGTGGCCGACGTGGAGTTCGAGGCCGGCCCGGCCCGCATCCTGCGCTACGACCGCGAGCGGCGCGTGTCGGTCCAGGCCGACTTCAAGCCCCATGTGATCTCCGGCCAGGTCAACCAGGCGGTCAACAACCTGCCGGTGATGAAGAACCTGCCGGCCGGCGTGCACCGCGCCTCCTCCGAGGACGACGAGCAGCAGAACGAGCTGTTCGGCGGCATCGTCCTGGCCATGGTCGCCGGGGTGGGCCTGATCTTCGCGGTGATCGTCCTTCTGTTCCGCAGCTTCTTCAAGCCGCTGACGGTGTTCCCCACCCTCTTGCTGTCGCTCGGCGGCGCCTTCTTCGCCCTGTTCGCCGCGCGCAAGGCCTTCGACCTGCCGTCGATGATCGGCATGCTGATGCTGATGGGGCTGTCGGCCAAGAACTCGATCCTGCTGATCGAGTTCGCCATCGAGCGCGAGCGCGAGGGCATGAGCCGCACCGAGGCCCTCTACGCCGCCTGCCGCGAGCGGTCGCGCCCGATCATCATGACCACCGTGGCCATGATCATGGGCATGGCGCCCACGGCGCTCGGCATCGGCCAGGGGTCGGAGTGGCGCGCGCCCATGGCCATCTGCGTGATCGGCGGCCTGATCACCTCCACCGCCCTCTCGCTGGTGATGGTGCCGGTGTTCTACGAGATCTTCGACGACCTCGAGCAATGGCTGAAGCGCAAGCTCGCCCGCCTCATCACCCCGGCCGAGGAACGCCCCAAGGTCGTGCCCACCGCCAACGCGGCGGAGTAGGCCGCTACCCTCTGCGACCTCTCCCGTTCGCCGCCGCTCACGGGAGAGGTCGCAGAGGAGGGCTGATTTCACACCGCTGTGCTTGTATAGGCGTGCCAATCGGCTGAGTTTGCGGCCGAGGCCGGCGGGTCGTGATTCGCTCCGCGTGTGCGTCATCGAGGCGGAGAGACGAACCATGATCCGAAAGCGGCGCACGCGCATCGTGGCCACCCTGGGCCCGGCCAGCCGCGACCCGGACAAGGTGATCGCCCTGGCCAAGGCCGGCGCCGACGTGTTCCGCCTCAACTTCAGCCACGGCAGCCACGACGACCACGCCGCGGCCTACGCCGCGGTGCGCGCGGCGTCCGAGGCGGTCGACCGCCCGCTGGGCGTGCTGGCCGACCTGCAGGGCCCCAAGCTGCGCCTCGGCCAGTTCCAGAACGGCTTCATCGAAGTCAAGTCCGGCCACGTCATGACGCTCGACCTCGACAAGGCCCCCGGCGACGAGACGCGGGTGGGCATGCCTCATCCGGAAATCTTCGCCGCCATGAAGCCGGGCTCGATCCTGCTGGTCGACGACGGCAAGGTGCGTCTCAAGGTCAGGAGCTGCGACAAGACTTCGGCCGTGGTCGAGGTGGTGGAGGGCGCCAAGCTCTCCGACCGCAAGGGCGTCACCCTCAAGGACGCCATCCTCGGCCTGCCGGCCATGACCGAGAAGGACCACAAGGATCTGGCCTTCGCCCTGCGGCTGGGCGTCGACTGGGTGGCCCTGTCGTTCGTGCAGCGCGCCGAGGACGCCGCCCAGCTGAAGAAGCTGGTCGAGGGCCGCGCCGCCTGCCTGGCCAAGATCGAGAAGCCCTCGGCCATCGAGCACCTCGACGAGATCCTCGACTACTGCGACGGCCTGATGGTGGCCCGCGGCGACCTCGGGGTGGAGATGGAGCCCGAGGAGGTGCCCGTCGCCCAGAAGATCATCCTGCGCACCGCCCGCAAGCGCGGCGTGCCGGTGATCGTCGCCACCCAGATGCTGGAGTCGATGGTGTCCTCGCCCGCGCCGACCCGCGCCGAGGCCTCCGACGTGGCCAACGCCGTCTACGAGGGCGCCGACGCCATCATGCTGTCGGCCGAGAGCGCCTCGGGCCAGTTCCCCATCGAGGCGGTGGCCATGATGAACCGCATCGCCGAGCGGGTGGAGCAGGACCCCCTGTGGCCGGAGCTGATGCAGGCCGAGCACGGCCCGCTGGAGGATCACGACGCCGACATCCTGATCTCCGCCGCGCGCAAGGCCGCCGAGAACCGCTCCACCTCCTGCCTGGTGGCCTTCACCCTGACCGGCGGCGCCGCCCGCCGCCTGGCGCGCGAGCGGCCGCTGCAGCCGGTGCTGGCGCTGACCCCCAACATCGACGTGGCCCGCCGCCTGGCCCTGGTGTGGGGCCTGGAGGCCCGCGTCGCCGGCCAGCCCGACAGCCTCGACTCGATGACCGCCGAGGCCGTGGAGATCGCCTGCGAGCTCGGCATGGCGCCCCCCGGCGGCCGCGTCCTGATCGTCGCCGGCACCCCGTTCGGCCAGACCGGCACCACCAACCTCCTGCGCATGGCCCACGCCCCGACGCGCTTCCGCCGCAAGGCCGGGAGCCCCGAGGGGTAGGGAAACCCGCGTCAGCTCAGGCGTTGAGGGCGGCATGACCTCATCCACCGACTTCCACGCCACCGATTTCCTGGCCGCGGACTGGGGCACCTCCAACCTGCGCGCCTGGCGCCTGGGCGCGGACGGGACGGTCAAGGCCGTGCGCCGCCTGCCGTGGGGCGTGGCGCAGCTCGGCCTCGGGGAGGCTGCGCGCAAGCTCGACGAGGCGCTCCGTCCGGCCCTCGGCGCCGAGTCCCTGCCGGCGATCCTCTGCGGCATGGTCGGTTCGGCCATGGGCATCGCCGAGGCGCCCTACGCCGACTGTCCCGCCGGCGCCGCCGACATCGCCCGGCGGCTCCTGCAAACGGACGAGCGCACCTTCATCGTCCCGGGCCTGCGCTGCCTCCGCCCGGACGGCTATCCCGACGTGATCCGCGGTGAGGAGACCAAGGTGCTCGGCTGGCTCGGGCTCGACCCCCGACGGCGGGAGGGCGACCACGTGCTGTGCCTGCCCGGCACCCACGGCAAGTGGGTGCGGGTCAAGGACGGCCGCATCCACGACTTCCTCACCTGCATGAGCGGCGAGCTCTACGCCCTGCTCAGCGAGAAGAGCGTGCTGAGGCCCGGCGCCCCGCCCGACGACGCCGCCGCCTTCGAGGAGGGCCTCAACTTCGGCGCCGGCGACGGTCCGCTGGCCTCGCGCCTGTTCACCGTGCGCGCCCGCCGCGTCGGCCCGGACCCGGGCGAACGGCTGGAGCCCGGCAAGGCCGCCGCCTTCCTCTCGGGCCTCCTGATCGGCGACGAGGTGGCCCGCCTGCCGCAACTTCTGGGCCTGGATCGGGGTTCGAGGATCGGCCTGATGGGCGAGCGCAGCCTCTGCGACCTCTACGCCCCGGCCCTTTCCCTCCGGGGACTGACGGTCGACGAAGCCGACGCCGAGCAGGCGGTCATCGCCGGTCTGGCGTCCCTCAACCAGGCCCGCCTGCAAGGAGCCCGCCCATGACCTTCGAGGAAGCCCTGGCCCAGAGCGGGGTGGTGGCCATCATCCGCGGCGTGACCCCGGCCGAGGCGCTGGCGGTGGGCGAGGCCCTGCACCAGGCCGGCGTGCGGGTGGTCGAGGTGCCGCTCAACTCGCCCGACCCCTACGACAGCATCGACCGCCTGGCCACGGAGTTCAAAGGCCGCCTGTTCGTCGGCGGCGGCACCATCCTCACCGAGACCGAGGCCGACGCCGTGGCCGCCGCCGGCGGCCGCCTGATGGTCTCGCCCAACACCGACCCGCGCGTGATCCGCCGGGCCGCCGCCATCGGCATGATCCCGTTCCCCGGCTTCGCCACCGCCACCGAGGCGTTCTGCGCCATCGCCGCCGGCGCCCGGCACCTGAAGCTGTTCCCCGCCGCCACCTACGGCCCCGGCCACCTCAAGGCGTTGAAGGCGGTGCTGCCCAAGGACATCGCCGTCGCCCCGGTCGGCGGCGTCGGCGCCGCCGACATGGCCGAGTGGCGCAGGGCCGGCGCCGCCTGCTTCGGCATCGGCGGCGAGCTCTACAAGCCGGGCATGGCCGCCGACGAGGTCCACCGCCGCGCCGTCGAGCTGGTGCGGGCGGAGCAGGCGGCGCGCGCCGCATAGGCAGCCGGTCTCAAGCGCCCTTGCCTGGCCGGGCGGTCGGTATACCATCGTTCTCGGAACATCCGCCGCAGCGGGCCCGGGGGGCTTGGCCATGGACTTCGACCGCAGAGCGTTCGTGAACGGCCTCGGCGCCGTCGCCGGGGCGACCCTGGGGACCGCGACCCTGGCGACCGCCGGCCTCGCCGCGGCCGCCGAGCCGCGCTCCGGGCGCACGCCGATCACCCGCAAGGAGTGGGACGGCATCATCGGCGCCGGCGCCGGGAGCGGCGGCGGCTTCACCTGCGTCCGCGCCACCGAACTCACCGAGGGGCCGTTCTACTACGAGTCCTCGCTGCAGCGCCGGGCCATCGCCGAGCGCCTGCCCGGCATGCCCCTGCGCCTCGGCATCACCCTCGGCGGCCTGATGCGGGGAACGGACCGCTGCTTCCCCCTCGCCGGGGTGGTGGTCGACGTCTGGCAGACCAGCGCCACCGGCCTCTATTCCAACGTCGACCCCGACCTGCAGCCGGTCGACACCACCGGCCAGACCTTCCTGCGCGGCCATCAGGTCACGGACGACAAGGGCTACGTCGAGTTCGACACCATCGTGCCCGGCTGGGAGATCGTCGCCGCCGCGCCTCCGGTGCTGGCCGCCAAGCGCACCACCCACATCCACGTCAAGGCGTTCCACGACCGCGAGGTCATGACCACCCAGCTGTTCTTCCCCGACGCCCTGATCGACCAGCTCTACCAGGACGTCGAGCCCTACCGCTCCCACCGCCTGCTGACCGCCCCCGGCCTGAAGCGCCCCTACGCCCGCATCCGCAACGGCGAGGACATCTTCTTCCAGCAGGCCCACGTCCGGCCGATGACCGTCGAGCGCGTCAACGGCGTGCTGGTGGCCAAGACCACCCTCGGCGTGATCAGCCAGGGCGACCGCGGCTTCCGCACCCTGTTCCGCTAGGCGGGCGGGCCGGCCGCCAGGATTTCCGCGACGAACTCGGCGAAGGCGCGGGCCTTGGCGCTGGCCAGCCGTCCGGTGGGGAACACCGCCCACAGGTCGAGCGGGGGCAGCGTCCAGTCCGCCAGCACGCGCTGCACGGCGCCGCTCGCCAGTTCCGGCGCGAACATCCAGTCCGACGCCACCGCCAGCCCCATGTCGGCGAGCACGGCCGCGCGCAGACCCTCCGCCGCGCTGACCCGCAGGCGTCCGCGCACGGCCACCGAGGTTTCGGCGCCGCGCCGCTGGAACGTCCAGACGTCCGGCAGCTGGCTGTAGGCCAGCGCCTCATGGCGGGCGAGATCGGCCGGCGTGCGGGGCGTTCCGGCGCGGGCGAGATAGGCCGGGGTGGCGATCACCGACCGGCCGCCGCTGGCGATCTTCCGGGCGACGGCGGTGGAGTCGGTCAGCGCGCCCATGCGCAGCGCCACGTCGATCCCTTCCGACACCAGGTCGATCACCCGATCGTCGAGAATGACCTCCATGTCGAGCGCCGGGTGGCGCGCCAGGAAGGCGGGCAGCCGCGGCATGATCATGATGCGGGCGAAGGTGGTCGCGGCGCACACCCGCAGCCGTCCCGAAAGCCCGGCCCCCGCGCCGCGCGCCTCCAGCTCCGCTTCGTCGACCTCCTGGAGGGCGAGCCTGGCGCGCTCGTAGAACCTGAGGCCGGCGTCGGTCGGGCTGAGCGCGTGGGTGGTGCGGACCAGCAGGCGCACCTGCAGCCGGTCCTCGAGCTGGGCGATGGTCTTGGACACCGCCGGCTGGCCGACCCCGAGCTGCCGCGCCGCGCCGGAGAACGACCCCGTCTCCACCACGCGGACAAAGGCGGCCATGGCCTGCAGCCGATCCATCATTCCCTCCAGGAATAGCCGTTATCGCTCCGGCCCGTCTGCCTGTCGAGGCCGGGAATAGTCATAACGACCCTCGAGAGCCGCGGCCGGATGCGCCGGCCCGGCGGCCCATGGAGACAGTCATGTCCAATCTCGAAGGCAAGGTCGCCGTCATCACCGGCGGTTCCAGCGGCATCGGCCTGGCCACCGCCAGGCGCTTCGTCGCCGAAGGCGCGTATGTGTTCATCACCGGCCGGCGCCAGTCGGAGCTCGACAAGGCCAAGGCCGAACTCGGCGACAAGGTCACCACCGTGCAGGGCGATGTGTCGAGCCTGGACGACCTGGACCGGCTCTACGCCACGGTCAAGGCCGAGAAGGGCGTGGTCGACATCGTCGTCGCCAACGCCGGGTTCATCGAGCATGCGCAGATCTTCGACCTGTCCGAGGCCCACTACGACAAGACCCTCGGCATCGACCTGAAGGGCGTGGTCTTCACCGTGCAGAAGGCCCTGCCGCTGATGACGCGCGGCGGCTCGATCATCGCGGTCTCCTCCTGCGTCAACGTCATGGGCATCCCGGCGCACGGAACCTATTCCGCCGCCAAGGCCGGCGTGCGGTCGCTGGTCCGCGTCTGGACCAACGAACTCAAGGACCGCGGCATCCGGGCCAATTCGCTCAGCCCCGGCGCGACGGAAACCCCGATCATCCGCGGGCAATTCGACAGCGACGACGCCGCGGAGGCCGCCAAGGCCGTGTTCGCGTCGCGCACGCCGCTCGGCCGCCTCGGCCGGCCCGAGGAGATCGCCGCCGCCGCCTACTTCCTGGCGTCCGACGAATCCAGCTTCGTTTCGGGCATCGACCTGCCGGTCGACGGCGGCCTGGCCCAGGTCTGAACCGCGGGGGCGGCTGGCGGTCGGCGGGGGGCGGGGGAGGCGGGGACGGCGGGACCAGCGGGCGGCCGGCGGGCGGAGGCGGCGGCGATCGCACGAGGTGCAGGCTGATGCGTTTGCACGAGGCCATGTCATTGTTCGCCCGCCTATCGTGTCGCCCGCCGCCCCTCCCGCAAAGGAACCGACGCCCATGACCCAGGACCCGAGACCCACCCAGGCCGACGCCGAGGCGGCGGTGCGCACCCTGATCCAGTGGGCGGGCGACGATCCCGCCCGCGAGGGCCTGGCCGACACCCCCGCGCGGGTGGCGCGCGCCTACCGCGAGCTGTTCGCCGGCTACGCCGAGAACCCGCACGATTATCTCGAGCGCACCTTCGAGGAGGTCGGCGGCTATGACGAGCTGGTCGTGCTCAGCGACATCCGGGTGGTCAGCTTCTGCGAGCACCACATGCTGCCGGTGGTCGGCGTGGCCCACGTCGGCTACCTGCCGACGCACCGCGTGGTCGGCATCTCCAAGCTGGCCCGCGTGGTCCAGGGCTTCGCCCGCCGGCTGCAGATCCAGGAGAAGCTCACCGCCGAGATCGCCGAGGCGATCCAGGACGTGCTCAAGCCCCAGGGCGTCGGCGTGGTCATCGAGGCCGAGCACAGCTGCATGACCCTGCGCGGCGTCAACTCCCCCGGCGCCACCCTGACCACCAGCCGCATGATGGGCGTGCTGCGCGAAGACCCGCGCACGCGGGAGGAGTTTCTGGCGCTGGTGCGGCAGCGGCGGTAGGCGGGGCGGGGGGGGTTATTCCAAGCGCTGCTACCGACCGTTCGGGGCGAAAAGCGGCCGTTGGGTGATAGCCCGAAGTGGGTGGTAGCCGGGATTCTGCACCCCCAAGAAGTAACATTGGGATGCGGTACATCTCATGGTATTCGATCCCTACAGGTGGAGGAATCGGGGGCACTGGAGAGCGGTCTGGATTTGAAACAGGCGGGCGGCAACGTGGCCGCTACTGATCTCCGCGCTCGATGGAAAACAGGGGCGAATTCAGCATGGCTACAGCACGCGGTCAGATTGATATCCAGGAAGCGGTCAACGCTATCTCAGATGTCGTCCAGAATCGGCCTCGGCCGATCCGCAGCATCGACCAAATCTACATGAAATCGGGCGACATGGTGATGCAGGCCGAGTTGGTCGCGCACTGGGCCAATGGAAAGAAGCTGGCCTTCATTGGGGATGGCGACGCAATCAGCGTATGCGTTGCCTATCTGAAAAGCCAAAAGATCATCGATTACGGTCCGTCACTGATCACTGTTTTCGACTTCGACGAGCGGCAGGTGCAGGCAATCAAAGCATTTGCAGAACATAAGAAAATCCGGCACTTGGATGCCGAACTTTATAATGCTTGCGACTCCTTCCCAAAAGTTGGCCGCTTCGACCGCTTCTACACCAACCCGCCCTGGGGACAGAGCAACGAGGGGCAAAGCGTCCACGTGTTTATGGAACGCGGGGTCGAGGCTTGTGGCTACGGCGGCCAAGGCATGATTGTTATCGCGGACGATGAGGAACTCGAGTGGCCCAAGCGGGTGCTATACACCACTCAAAAGCGAGCGTCCGATCTGGGCTACTTCGTTAATCGCATGCAGCCGCTGATGCACTCCTATCACCTGGACGACGATGCCCTGCTCCGCTCCTGCAACCTGTTTGTCGAGGCTCTCCCAGGCAATCCATCGCGGGGCAAAACGAAGGCGGTCGACAAGGAGCGTTTGGCCAACTTCTACGGCCGCGATCAGCATGTTCGGATGCGGTACATTAAGTCGAACAGGCCCGTGACACTGGCGGGTGCCGATCCGTCGGAGTGGTCGCCGGAATATTACAAGGATGCTGAATGAGCGAGATTATCCATCCCGGCGCTGGCGTCCTTTATATGAAGGTCGGGACACACGCGAAGGAGGGTTTGGCCGAGATCATCGAGCGCAAGCAGCGGGAGATCGATGAGGCCGGGTTCGCCATGTGGGGCTACGGGGGAAGCACCTGCTTCCCTACGTCAATGGTGCAACCCTTTGCTCGCGGCTTCGCGAAGCAGGGTCGCCCCATCCACCTCGTTATGCAGAAGATGAATTCGCGGCACTACGCTGAACAGGTGAGAGCTACCCGCTTCTCGGTGGACGGCGCCATGTGGGAAGCTATACCTGACTCGATCAACGTTCTCGGGTCGAGATACGCCTTGATGATCAAAAATCTTCGAGAATACGAAGACGAGCTGGACCTGAGTGCAACCAAAGTGGCTGTGGGCCGCAATGAGGGTCGTGTCGGTAGCCGCTATGTTCAGGGCCAAGCAGACAAGGCTTGTCTAGTCGTCACTGAGCCGGAACGCGGCAACAAGGAGCACAAGAAGGTGAAGATCGACCTCATCGCCGAGTTGCTCGACCCCTACGCGGTCTTCTTAGACGAACGTTGAGCCCTCGATTAGGAGGTTGCCAATGTCGAGCCTGACAGCACCCGTGAAGCTAGTACAGGCTTCATGGAACTGCCCGGGTTCCCAGTCTTGGCGACCGCAGGAGCACGCCATCCGCATGGCACCATCCACGTTGGGCTCGGCGCAAATGCGACGCCGCAATTCTTCTTCCCCAACTAGGGCTGCGACCGACGCCAAAACCTGTTCGAAGCAAGCTGCACGGCCAATAAGACTGTCTCGAAGAGGCTGATCTCGAACCAGTTTTGCGAGCGCGCTCAGCGCCCGCTTGTCACCCGTGACCAATACGGCCAGCTGTCTGTTCACTACTATGGCCGTCAATTGCGCCTCACCCGTGTCGAGCGGAAGGCTTTGCTCTTGGGCTGCACTCGCCAAGTCTGCGGCGAGTTCGATTTCGCCCTCGTCAGGCTCAAGCCATTCCAGGCCGGCCAGCAGCGCAGCCAACTCCTTCGCGGCGCCCTCCTTATCCTGGAGGCCGCGTTTGCGGATAAGCTGTCTACCGGCAATTAGGTGGGTTAGGGCAAGTGCGGCAGGCGTCCCTCTCGTTGCAAAAACCGACAGGAGTTCGCCCGCCAGTCGGTAGGCAGCTGCCTTCAGCAATACGTCAGTATCAACGGCGGCGCCGTTAGCCATCGCCGATACCAAGGATGCGTTCCAGGAATACCGCGCTGTCCGAGCCCAGTCTGGAAAGATCTAATTGTGATGCAGCGATACGATTGACCAAATTCGAGACGACCACCGGCCTGGGTTGAATTATCCGCATCGCCGCCATCGCTACTGGCCAAGCATTTCTTCGGTGGGCAACTGCGAGCGCCAGAGTTCCAGGGTCAATCCCATACTGGGGGCCATGGCGAATTACCGATTCGGCTAGTTCGGCATGGTTGAATCGATCAAGGTTGATCTGAATGTCTGGATCCGGATCGCCGAGGAGAACCTCCAGGGCGTAGCGATCGGCAGCCCTCTCCTCGTCATCATGATCGGCCGCACCTGCAGGATCTTCCGCGTCGACAAGCATATCGTCCATCGGAACATGGCCAAGTGCGATGTGGCCAATTTCATGAGCGAGCGTGAAAGCAACCAAGGCGGGATAGTTGGCCTCCCGGCTGAACAGGATGGCATGCCGTCCTTGCTGGCCAACGACCATGGCATGCATGGCCTTCTGGGCCAGGGGCCAGACGCGCAGATGTGCAACCGGTACCCCTATTGCCCAGCAGACCGTGAGCAGTCCGCGGAGATCGGGTTGCCCCATACTCAGGAGCAGACTTCTGAGTTCGCCAGCTGGCAGGCCGACCAAATCGCCCGTCCCGCTGGTGGCCTCGATCAGCGATCGGCCTATGCTCACTCCGAATGAGTTGAGGGCTGCAACGGCTGCACCATCTTCGAATCGCAAATGTTTGAAGCGAGCTCGATCGCGCCAAACGAAGTCGACGCGCTCGCCAATCAGGGCCTTGGGCGCGAGACCAAGATTGCGGGCTACCGCCAGTCGTAGCTCAGTTCTGGCCGACACAGAGGCGTCAGCATGATCGCTCCACCATTCCGGCCACGCAGCCTCAACCGCAGCGGAACTCAGCCCGGCGGCACGCAACTCGGCCTTCAGTGAGTTGGCGTCGCCGATCATGGCTGGCTGGTCTCCATCGTATGGGCGTCACGCCGAACGAGGAGTTCAGCGCCGGTGGTCAAATCGCAAACAGGGCGGGTTGGACCGCCCGCGCGATAGTTAACGGCCGACCCTGTGAGCGGATGTGGTGCACCAGATCCAGCCAGGCAGCCTCGTCCGCCGGTTCTTCGTCGAGCATCTTGCGAGCGGTCCCCGACAACTCCACCCCATCGACCAGCTTTACCCAAAAGCCCCCGGTGAGTTGCGCTCGCATAGCCACACGATAGTCCGAGTTTCGATCTGGAGCGCAGCGTTCTAGAAGTGCTGTAACCTGAGATGCCCCCACTGCGCCGCCGGCACCATAGTTCCGGAAGGCCGTCGGATCGAACGGACCTTCGTCAGCTACATGAAGGGGGCCGCAGGAGCGGCAAACTAGCGCGTAGTGGAAGTCTCGGCTCCCGGCGCGGCTCGTGACGAGCACGTGGTCCGGGATAGGCCGCACGACCCCATCCGCATCGACGAAACTTTGCCATGCGAGAACCCGAGATGGCGTGACGTCGTGGGCTTTGGGCCGCGATTTCATAACCGAAAATAACACGTCGACGTTCGCCGCAGCGCGGACAAGTGCAGGAATAGCGCGCGCGGGCGCGTTGCCGACGCCCCAAAAAAAAAGCCCGCCGCCGGCCCGTCGCTCCAGATCCTTTCGCTTGAGAATGCGCGATAGCCCCTCGCCCGCCTCGGCCTGCATCCGCGTCCAGCAGACGCGCTCGCTCGAATGCTTGATCGCAAGCGTCACGACGCACTCCTTAATTATTCCAGAATCGTACCAAATGGGTTCCGGCCTGGCTATCGAAATTGAATTTCTTCCTAATCCCTGGGGATATCCCTGTGGGTAACTACTCCTCGGCAGAGCGCGCGGCCCCGCGTGGACTATTTGCCTATTTTATTCCAATATCGTTCCATGCCGCCAGGTCGCATACCAAACTGGAACATCATCGCCGAGACCGAGCAGTCCGCTTGGCTCGAAGCGGTGCAATTGGCCTCAGGAGATCGGTTGGCCCTGCCGGCGCAGCTGCGCCGGCGGGTGAAATGGTGTGAAACTGACAAGAGCTTGTCGTTGCTAGCTACGACAGGTTCGGACGGAGGCGTGACCGTGAAGCCCATGTCCGCTCAGCAGGATCACATTTCAGCTGTAAGGGCTGTGTTTAGGACCGCTGACTTGCACCTGCGGCCGAGCCTGGTTCTCGCGGCCATGGGAACTTATTCGCAAATTTCGCTCCAGCCAGACGGGCGGCTGCGGCTTTCCCCTTCACTAGCCCTTCATCTCACCCAGAACGGTGATGGTCGCGTATGGGTGGGCGCGTACGACGACGTGATCACTTTGTGGTCGGGGGCCGTGTGGGCCGGCCTACTCAAAAATTCGTCGGACGCCCTGCGAGTTGCCATGGCCACTGGCGCAGCGGGGAAAGACTAGAGGAACGCTCACATCCCTGGAGGTGAGGCCGCCATAGCGTCCTCCTCCCTTGACAATCGCTGTTTTTATGTTCATGATTTGTTCCGAAAATCATGTCCGCCCAACCCGCCACGCTCCTCGATCCGGCCCCCGCCGCGCCCGCGCCCTCGGCGGCCGCCGCCGCGCGCCTGCTGATCGACGAGCAGCTGCAGATGCTGCGCCGGGTGGCGCAGGTCGGGCTGGCGGTGTCGCTGGAGATCGAGCGGCAGGCGCGCGGCGACCTGGCCGAGGGGGGCAAGCCGGCGGCGCTCGGCGACGTCGCCCTGGCCTACGCCCGCACCACGCGGGCCATGCGCCTGACCGTGATGCTGCAGGCGCGCCTGGCCAGGGACCTCGAGGGCCTGGACGAGGCCGGGGCGCAGGCCGGCCAGGCGCGGCTCGACAGCGAGCAGGCGCGCAAGGGCAGCGTGGAGCGCATCGTCGGGCGCGTCGCCGAGGCGGCCGGCGAGGGCGAGGACCGGGCCGAGGACCTGGTGCTGGAGGCCTCCGAGCGGCTCAACGACGACGACCTCTATGGCGACGTGCTGGCCCGCCCGGTCAGCGAGATCGTGGCCGACATCTGCGCCGACCTTCACCTGTCGCCCGACTGGGGCCGCCTCGCCGCCGAGGCCTGGGCCCAGGCCGAGATCGCCGGCGGCGCCGCGGGCGCGCCGCTGCGGGGCCTCGTCCCGGGCGTCCGCCGGCCGCCGCCGCCGCCCCCGCATCCCGGCCGTCCGGCGCCGCCGCGCGCGGCGGCGCCGGGCGCGCAGGATGATCCCGACGACGCCGCGTCCGGCCCGATGCTGGTCTCGTGGCTGCCGTCCGAGAAGCCGCTGATCGGGACGTCGTCGAACGGGGCCTCGGCGGGCGTTCCGCCGTGACCGTGGCCGTGACCGTGGCCGTGGGCCGCGATGGCGGAGGCCGGCGGCCCGCTCGTCCTTGCAAGGGCGAGACCCGCCCGGCGCTGCGCCGGCGCGCCCTCTCCGCCATCGGCTCTGCGGCCGCCCGGCCCGCAGCGCGCTGCGGGCGTTCGCATGGCGGCCAAACCGTTGGCCGCCACAGAGCTCACCCCCCTCTCCCGCGCGCGGGAGAGGTCGCCGACGTTGACCTGGCCAGTTGACCTCGCTTTCTGCGCAGCTAAAGGTCCGGCCATGAGCCAAGGACTTTACGCCGCCATCGCCGAGCGCTGGGCCGAGGATCCCGACGCCGTCGCGATCACCGAGGACTCCAAGAGCTGGACGCGGCGGGAGCTCGGCGAACTGGCCGGCCGCATCCACGGCGCGCTGCAGGGCCTGGGCGCCGAGCCCGGCTCGCCGGTGTGCGTGATCGTCGAGAAGTCGGTGCAGGGGTTCGGCGCCTATCTCGCCTGCCTGCGCGGCGGCTACGCCTTCTTCCCGATCAACGCCGGCTACACCGACAGCGAGATCGAATACCTGATCGGCGACGCCGCGCCCAAGGTGGTGGTCGGCGATCCCGAGCGGGCCGGGGCCCTGGCCAGGCTGGCCGCCGACCGCGGCGCCGCCTTCGCCAGCCTGGCCGGCGACGGGACCGGCTCCCTGACCGACGCCGCCGAGGCGGTGACCCGGGCCCCCGAGCCCTATGCGTCGACCGACGAGACCTGGGCGGCCCTGCTCTACACCTCCGGCACCACCGGCAAGCCCAAGGGCGCGGTGCTCTCCCACGGGAACTTGCTGGCCAACGCCCGCGCCCTGATCGCCGCCTGGCGCTTCGGCGAGCAGGACGTGATCCTGCACGTGCTGCCGATCTTCCACGTGCACGGCCTGTTCGTGGCCGGCAACATCGCCATGCTCACCGGCGCGCGCCTGATCTGGCGGCGCGCGTTCGACGCGGTCGACGTGATCAAGCGGCTGAAGCACGCCACCGCCTTCATGGCCGTGCCGACCCTCTACACCCGCCTGCTGGGCCGCCCGGAGTTCGGCCCCGAGGCGGTCAGGAACATCCGCCTGTTCGTGTCCGGCTCCGCGCCGCTCGACCCGGTCACCTTCGAGACCTTCCGTGAGCGGACCGGCCACGCGATCCTCGAGCGCTACGGCATGACCGAGACCAACATGCTGGTGTCCAACCCCTATGACGGCGAGCGCGTGGCCGGCAGCGTCGGCTATCCCCTGCCGGGCGTCGAGCTGCGCCTGAGCTGCGAGGGCCAGCCGCCGGCCGCCGGCGAGGTGGGGGTGGTGCAGGTGCGGGGGCCGAGCGTGTTCCAGGGCTATCTGCACGCCCCGGACAAGACCGCCGCCGCCTTCACCGCCGACGGCTTCTTCATCACCGGCGACCTCGGCTATCAGTCCGAGGACGGACGGCTGTTCCTGGTCGGCCGGCAGAGCGACATGATCATCTCCGGCGGCTACAACGTCTATCCCACCGAGGTGGAGGCGGCGCTGATCGACCTGGACGGCGTCGCCGAGGCGGCGGTGTTCGGCCTGCGGCATCCCGACTTCGGCGAGGCGGTGGCCGCCGCCGTGGCCCCGCGGCCGGGCCACGCGCTGGCCGAGCCCGACCTGATCAAGGCCTGCCGCCAGCGGCTGGCCGGCTACAAGACGCCCAAGCGGGTGTTCCTGCTCGACGCCCTGCCGCGCAACGCCATGGGCAAGACCGACCGCAAGGCCCTGCGCGCCCGCTTCGCCGACGCCTTCGCCTGAGGCCGGGGGCGGGGGAGGCGGCCTGATGCTCAGCGACGTCGAGCTCCAGGCCCTGCTCACCAGCCTCGCCGTGGCTGGCCGCGCCCTGCTGTTCGCCCTGCCGCTGGCGGTGCTGGTCGCCTGGCTGCTGTCGCGGCCCGCCACCCCCGGCCGCTTCGCGCTCAACGCCCTGGCCCACGCGCCCCTGGTGCTGCCGCCGGTGGTGGTCGGCTACGGCCTGCTGCTGCTGTTCGGGATCCAGGGGCCGGTCGGGGCGGTGCTGTGGCGCGTGCTGCACGTGCGCCTGGCCTTCACCGGCTGGGGCGCGGCCCTGGCGGCCGGGGTGATGGCCTTCCCGCTGATGGTGCGGGCCCTGCGCCTGGCGTTCGAGGCCATCGATCCGGGGCTGGAGGTCGCCGCCCGCTCCCTCGGCGCCCGCCCGCTCGACCGCTTTCTCACCGTGTCCCTGCCCCTGGCCGCGCCGGGCGTGGCGGCGGCCGCGATCATCGGCTTCGCCGCCTGCCTCGGCGAGTTCGGCGCGGTGATCACCTTCGCCGCCAACATCCCCGGCCAGACCCAGACCCTGCCGCTGGCCATCTACGCCGCCCTGCAGGCGCCCGGCGGCGACGCGGTCGCCCTGCGCCTGTCGCTGATCTCCTTCGCCATCGCCATCGCCGCCCTGGCGGCCTCGGAAGGCCTGGCGCGCCGCGCCCAGCGCCTGGCGGGCCGCTGATGCTGGAGGTCGCGGTCCAGGCCCGGCTCGGCGACTTCCGCCTGGACGCGCGGTTCGCGGGCGCCCAGGCCGGCGTCACCGTGCTGTTCGGCCCCTCGGGCTCGGGCAAGTCCAGCGTGCTGGCCGCCGTGGCCGGGGCGCTGCGGCCCGAGGCCGGGCGCATCGCCCTCGGCGGCGAGGCGCTGTTCGATTCCGCCCGCGGGATCGACATGCCGATGGAGCGCCGCCGCATCGGCTGGGTGTTCCAGGACGCCCGCCTGTTCCCGCACCTGACGGTCGACGCCAACCTCCGCTTCGGCATGAAGCGGGCCCAGGGCCGCGGCCTGGCCGGGCCGATCCGCTTCGAGGAGGTGGTCGAGGTGCTGGGCGTCGGCCGCCTGCTGGCGCGCCGCCCGCGCGACCTGTCCGGCGGCGAGCGCCAGCGCGTCGGCCTCGGCCGGGCGTTGCTCAGCCAGCCGCGCCTGCTCCTGATGGACGAGCCCCTGGCCGCGCTCGACGCCGCGCGCCGGGCCGAGATCCTGCCGTTCCTGGAGCGGGTCAAGGCCGGCTTCGGCACGCCGATCCTCTACGTCAGCCACAGCCTGGCCGAGGCCGTGCGCCTGGGCGACCGCATGGCGGTGATGCGCGAGGGCCAGGTGGTGGCCGAGGGGCCCCTGGCCGAGGTGGTGTCGCGGCCCCAGCTGACGCTGACCGGCTCCCACGCCCGCGACGGCGCGGCGCTGGACGGCGTGGTGCAGGGCCACGCCGACCGCCTGACCCTGGTCCGCGCCGGCCCCTGGGAGGTGCGCACGCCGCGGCTGGAGGCGGCGGTGGGGGCCCCGGTGCGCCTGTTCGTCCTGGCCCGCGACGTGATGCTGGCGCTCGACCCGCCCCAGCGCATCTCCGCCCGCAACGTGCTGCAGGGGCGCATCGCCGGGATCGAGGCGCAGGACGGCCGGGTGCTGGTGCGGGTGGCGGGCGGCGACGGCCCCGTCCTGCTCGCCGCCCTGACGCCGGACGCGGTCGAGGACCTGGGCCTGAAGCCCGGCATGACGGTGTTCGCCGTGGTCAAGTCGGTGGCCGTCGACGGCCTCGGCGGCGGCCTGCTCGACGCGCTGGAGGGTTAGAGCCGCGCCAGGAGCAGCACGTCGACCAGTTCGCCCGCCGCCGTCGGCGGGGCCTGGGCCGGCCGCCGGAGCAGGCCGTCGGCCTGGGCGAACACCGTGACCAGCGAGGAGTCCTGGTCGCCGAGCGCCTGGGCCATCAGGGTCCCGGTGTCGTCGTGGGTCAGCAGGGCCCGCATCAACTGGGTGCGCGGGCCGTTGGCGCGCAGGGGCGCGGCGAGGCGCGCCTTGACGAACCGGGGCTCCGGATCGGCGCCCATCATCGCCCGCAGCAGCGACTTCAGGAACAGCTCGGCGCAGACCAGGGACGAGGCCGGGTTCCCCGGCAGGCCCAGCACCGGCCGCCCGTCGCCGAGCCGCCCGAACCAGGTCGGCTTGCCCGGCCGCATGTTCACCGTCTCGACGTAGAGCTCGAGCCCCATCTCGGACAGCGCCGGCTTGACCAGGTCGTAGTCGCCCACCGAGGCGCCGCCGATGGTCACCAGCAGGTCGGCGTCGACGCCCTGCAGCGCCTCGACCACCGCCTGTTTCTCGTCCCGCGCCGCCGCCAGCCGCCAGGCGTGGGCGCCCCAGCTCTCGATCAGGGCGACGAGCGACAGGGAGCCGGACTCGAAGATCTGCCAGGGCCCGGGCTCGACCGGCGGGCGCACCAGCTCCTCGCCGGTCGACAGCACCCCCACCCGCGGACGCCGCGCCACGCTGAGGCTGGCCCGCCCCGCCGCCGCGGCCAGCGACAGCCGCCAGGGGTCGAGCCTGACGCCCGCCTCCAACAGCCGCTCGCCGGCGCGGAAGTCGCCGCCCAGGGGGCGGATGTTGTCGTCTGGCCGCGCGGGCCCCAGGCGCACGCGGTCGCCCTCGCGGGTCGCCTCTTCCTGGATCACCACCGTATCGGCGCCCTGCGGCACCGCCGCGCCGGTGAAGATGCGCACCGCCTCGCCCGGCCCCAGCGCCCGGTCGAAGCCGCGTCCCGCCGCGCTCTCGCCGACGATGCTCAGCTCGACGGACTGCGCCGCGTCGGCCGCCCGGATCGCCCAGCCGTCCATGGCCGAGGAGCGGAACGGCGGCTGGTCGCGGAAGCCGTCCACCGGTTGGGCCAGGATGCGGCCAACCGCGTCCTCGATGGCGACGCTCTCGGTCTCCAGCGGCCGCACCTGCGCCAGCATGCGCGCCCGAGCGTCCTCGATGGTCAGGTTCTTCATGGGGCCCGTCGGAAATCGCCCGAGGCGCCGCCGCTCTTCTCCATCAGGCGCACGGCCTCGATGGTCATGGCTTTGTCGGCCGCCTTGAGCATGTCGTAGAGAGTCAGGAGCGCCACCGAGACGGCGGTCAGGGCCTCCATCTCGACCCCGGTCGGCCCGGTGGTCTTGACCCGCGCGGTGACCTCCAGCCCCGATCCGTCGGACGACGGCTCGACCTCGACCTTGACCGAGGCGATGGCCAGGGGGTGGCACATGGGGATCAGGTCTGACGTGCGCTTGGCTGCCATCACCCCGGCGATCTCGGCCACCGCCCGCACCTCGCCCTTCTTGCCGGTTCCGGAGAGGGCCAGCGCCAGGGTCTCGGGCTGCATCACGAGGCGGCCGTGGGCCACGGCGACGCGCCCGGTGGCCGGCTTGTCCGACACGTCGACCATGCGCGCACGGCCCTGGTCGTCGATGTGGGTGAGCTTGCTCACTTCTCCAGCAGCCGCGGCATCAGCTCGACCATGTTGCAGGGCTTGTGCCGGCTGTCGAGCTGCCAGCGGATCACCTTGTCCCAGCCGTCGCGGCAGGCGCCCGGCGAGCCCGGCAGGCAGAACACGAACACGCCCTTGATGATCCCGGCCACGGCGCGGCTCTGCAGGGTGGACAGGCCCACGCTCTGGTAGCTGACCATGTGGAACACCACCGAGAAGCCGTCGAGCACCTTGTCGAACAGGGGCGTGACCGCCTCGGGGGTCACGTCGCGGCCGGTGATGCCGGTGCCGCCGGTGGTGACGATCACGTCGACGTCGCCGGACTCCACCCGCGACAGGATCCATTCGCGGATCGCGTCGACATTGTCCGGCACGATGTCGCGGCCGGCCGACACGAACCCGGCCTCCTCGACGCGCGCGACCAGCAGCGGGCCGGTGGTGTCGGTCTCTTCGTCGCGGGTGTCGGAGATCACCAGGACGGCGACGCGGACGGGGGTGATCGGGCCATCGACGAGCTTGCCGCCGGGCGCGGGCAGGGTGGGCAGGTCCATGGTCTCAATCCTCTTGGCGCGATTTCGACGGCGAACCGGCGTCCACTTCGCCTGAAATCGCGCTCCAGCGTTTCACGTCGTCATAGTCCGAAGCGCGGGGCTCGATCCAGCGCTCGCCGCTCGGCCCCGTCTCCTTTTTCCAGAAGGGGGCGCGGGTCTTCAGGAAGTCCATCAGGAAGTCGGCGGCCTCGAAGGCCGCGCGGCGGTGCTCGGCGGCGGCGGCCACGAACACGATGGCCTCGCCGGGCTGGATGGGGCCGTAACGGTGCACGACCAGCACGTCCTGCACGGGGAAGCGCCGCAGCGCCTCGGCCTCCATGGCGCCGATGGCCGGCTCGGTGAAGCCGGGATAGGCGTCGAGCTCCAGCGTGGCGACCGCCGCGCCGTCTGTGGTCTCGCGGGCGAGGCCGGTGAAGCTGACGATGCCGCCGGCGTTCAGGCGGCCGGCCGAGAAGTCGGTCAGGAGCGCGCCGGCGTCGAACGGCTCGGTCTGCACCCTGACGGTCATCTCAGCCCCCGCTCATCGGCGGCAGGAAGGCGACCTCGTCGCCCGGGCCGATGGCGGCGTCGGCGCGGACCAGGGCCTTGTTGACGGCGGCCTGCACGCCCTTGCCGGCCAAGGCCTCGCCCAACGCCGGGTCTTCCCGGGCCAGGAGGTCGCGCAGGGCCGAGAGGGTGGCAGGGGCCTCGTCCAGCGTCCGTTCGCGCCAGCCGGCGACGTCGCGCAGGCGGCCCAGCATCAGCACCTTGGCCACAGTCAGCCTCCGGTGGTCGACATCGGCCGGCGCACGGCGGGCGCCTCGCCGCGGCGCTCGATGTGGAAGTCGTGGCCCTTGGGCTTGCGGCCGATCGCCTCGCGGATGGCGGCGACGAGGGCCGCGTCGGCGGGATCGGCCCGCATCGGCGCGCGCAGGTCGGCCTGGTCGTCCTGGCCGAGGCACATGTAGAGGGTGCCGGTGCAGGTGACGCGCACCCGGTTGCAGCTCTCGCAGAAGGTGTGGCTGAGCGGGGTGATGAAGCCGAGCTTGCCCTGGGTCTCCTCCACCCGAACGTAGCGCGCGGGCCCGGCGGTCCGGTCGGGCAGTTCGGTCAGGGTCCAGTAGGACTCCAGGTCCTGGCGCACGGTCTTCAGCGACAGGTACTGGTCGGTGCGGTCCTCCTCGACCTCGCCGAGCGGCATGGTCTCGATCAGGGTCAGGTCCAGGCCCTGGTCGTGGGCCCACCGGATCATCGCCGGCAGCTCGCCCGCGTTGTCGTGCTTCAGGGCCACGGTGTTGATCTTGACCCGCATGCCGGCCGCCTGCGCCGCCTTCACGCCGGCCAGCACCTGGCCGAGGTCGCCGCCGCGGGTGACCCTGCGGAACACGTCGGGGTCCAGGCTGTCGATGGAGACGTTCAGGCGCCGTACGCCATGGGCGGCGAGCTCGTCGGCGAAGCGGGTGAGCTGGCTGCCGTTGGTGGTCAGGGTCAGCTCCTGCAGGGCGCCGGACTTCAGGTGGCGCGACAGGTCCTCGACCAGGGTCATGAAGCCCTTGCGCATCAGCGGCTCGCCGCCGGTCAGGCGCAGCTTCCTCGTGCCGAGGCCGATGAAGGCGCTGCACAGCCGGTCGAGCTCCTCGATGGTCAGGACCTCGGCCTTCGGAAGGAACTGCTGGTGCTCGGCCATGCAGTAGACGCAGCGGAAATCGCAGCGGTCGGTCACCGACACGCGGACGTAGTCGATGCTGCGGCCGAACGGGTCGACCAGCGGGGCCTGGGCCGCGTCTTTTGCGGCCGCGTCTTGTGCGGCCTTGGCCGGGGCGCCGATCACATGGGCGTCGAACGGGCTCATGCCGCGGCTCCCTGCGCCTCGGACCGCGCCGCGGCGTCGAGCACGCGCTGGCCGCCGGTGAACACGGCGTGGCCGTCGCGGCGGGCCAGGGCGACCAGGGTCAGATTGGCGCCGTCGGCCTTGCGGATGGCCAGGGCGGTGGGGGCGGAGATGGCCACCAGCAGGCTCACGCCCGCCAGTACGGTCTTCTCGACCATCTCGTAGGAACAGCGGCTGGTGACGATGACGAAGGCCTCGGCAGGATCGAGCCTCGCCTTCAATGCCGCGCCGATCAGCTTGTCCAGCGCATTGTGGCGGCCGACGTCCTCGCGCACCATCAGGATGCGGCCGTCGCGTGCGGCCCAGGCGGCGGCGTGGGTGGCGCGGGTCTCATTGCCCAGCACCTGCAGCGGCTCCATGGCCGCGAGGGCCGCCTGGATCGCCTCGCGGGTCACGGTCAGGCCGTCCGGCAGGACCGGCAGGGCGCGCAGGGCGTCCTCGGGGCTCTGCACGCCGCACAGGCCGCAGGACGAGCGGCCCTCCATGTTGCGCCGGCGACGGTCGCGGGCGCTGGCGGCGCCGGAGCGGGTCAACAGCACGTCGGCGACCAGGCCCTCGTCGTGCTCGGACACGCGGACGTCGAGCACCTCGTCGGCCTTGGCGATGCGCTCGGACACGGTGAAGCCCAACGCGAGGTCGGCCACGTCCTGCGGCGTCGCCATCAGCACCGCATAGGGCTCGGAATCATAGCTGACGCCCACCGCCGTTTCCTCGGGCGTGGCGCGCTCGATTCCCACGGGGCCCGTCTCCTGGGAGTTGGGGGCCCCGACTCGCCATTGCAGGGCGGGCAGCATCTGAACGGGCTTCACGGTCATGGGAATGGCGATGGGCTTCGGCCTCTTCAATGGGCGGCAGGATACCGGTTTTCAACAGATGGGGCGACTTCAGCCTAATGGAACAGGGCGATCGCCTTGGTCAGCGTCATCCACACGCCCCACAGCAGCGGAATCCCGACCACCGCCCAGGCCAGGAGCGTGACCGCATCGAAGCGGCCGCGGTCGATGCCGGCCGAGCCGCGGCTTTCGGCCAGGGCCGTCCGGGCCTCCTCGCCGGTCATGTGCCAGCGGTCACTCACCGGCTTGACCAGCAGGTTGAGCAGGAAGCCGGCCACCAGCAGGGCCGCCAGCAACAGATAGACCGGCTGGTAGACGGCCGGGTTGGCCTGGCCCGCGGCCACCGCCGCCTTGTAGCGGTCCTGCACCCCGGCGACGATGAACGGCCCGAGCACCCCGGCGGTCGACCAGGCGGTGAGCAACCGGCCGTGGATCGCGCCGACATATTGGGTCCCGAACACGTCGGCCAGATAGGCCGGCACGGTGGCGAAGCCGCCGCCGTACATCGAAGTGGTGATGCAGAAGCTGAGCACGAACACCGCCAGCACCGCCGCGGTGGCCGACCAGGTGGCGACCGCGCCGAACAGAATGGCGCCGAGCGCCAGCATCGCCGCATAGGTCATCTTGCGGCCGATCAGGTCGGAGATGGAGGCCCAGATGAAGCGGCCGCCGATGTTGAACAGGCTGAGCAGGCCGACGAAGCCGGCGGCCTCGGTGGCGGTCAGGGCCAACTGGGCCTTGTCGAGGTGGGCGAAGTCGACGCTCGGCGCGCCGATCAGGCGGCCGCCGAAGATCTGCTGGATCATGGGCGAGGCCACGCCGATGATGCCGATCGAGGCCGAGACGTTGAGCAGCAGGACGGACCAGATCAGCCAGAACTGGGGCGTCTTGTGCGCGTCCTTCAGGTGCACGTTGAAGGCCGACACGCCTTTGCCGTTGGTGGCCGGGGCGGTCCAGCCCTGGGGCGTCCAGTGGTCCGGCGGCACGCGGAAGCTGAGCGCCCCGCCCACCATGAACACGAGGTAGCCGGCGGCCAGCACCATCAGGGTCTGCCAGGCGCCTTCCTGGGTGGCGCTGCCGAAGCGCTTCATCAGCATGTCGGCCAGGGGCGAGCCGATCAGGGCGCCGCCGCCGAAGCCCATGATGGCCATGCCGGTGGCCATGCCGCGCCGGTCGGGGAACCATTTGATCAGGGTCGAGACCGGCGTGATGTAGCCGATGCCCAGGCCGATGCCGCCGATCAGGCCGGCGCCGAGCCACAGCAGCCAAAGCTGGTGCTGGATCACCCCCACCGCGCCCAGCGCCATGCCGCCGCACCAGCAGAGGGCGGCGACCAGGCCGGCCTTGCGCGGGCCGGCGCGTTCCAGCCAGCCGCCCCAGACGGCCGAGGCCGAGCCGAGCACCACGAAGAACAGGCTGTAGGTCAAGGTGAGCTGCGACACCGACCAGTCGCAGGTGGTGGTGGTCAGGGCCTGCATCAGGCCCGATCCCGCCGGGCAGGCGACCGACTTGGTGATGCCGATGGACTTCGACAGCGGCAGCCAGAACACCGAGAAGCCATAGGCCATGCCGATGCACAGGTGGATGGCCAGGGCGCAGGGTGGGATCAGCCACCGGTTGAAGCCCGCCTTGGCGATGATCCTGTCGCGGTCGAGAAAGCCCGCAGTCGTCCCCGCGGACTCTATGCCCGCCACACCTTGCACCATGTCGTGACTCCCGTCCGGGGCTGCGTTCAGGCCCTTGAGGGGACAATGCCGGTTTAGCCAATATTGTCTATCGTAGCTCGCTACCTTTTGAGCCGGGCGATGGCCTCCCGGGCGAGGGGATCGAGGCCGGCCCCGCCGTCGGCGAGATGCGCGCGGATGCGGCCGCGCATGCGCGGGTCCCAGAACTTGGCGATGTGGTCCGCGGCGCCCGCCACCGCCTTGTCGTGCTTCTGCGAGGCGAAGAACCGGGCGATCTGGTTGGCCATGATCACCAGCCGCTGGTCGCTGCCGGTGGTGATGTGCTGTTCGTCGTCGAACAGGCCGTGGCCCTGATCCGCGCTCATTCCGCCGGCTCCCCAACAGGGGACGGGGATTCGATGCGGCGGCTGTCGCGCGCGAAGATGTCGTAGCGCCGCTGCCACTCGGTCGGGCCGTTGGCCAGGGTCACCTGCACCGCCGTGACCTTGTACTCGGGGCAGTTGGTGGCCCAGTCCGAGGCGTCGGTGGTGACCACGTTGGCCGGGGTCTCAGGGTGGTGGAAGGTGGTGTAGACCACGCCCGGCGCGACCCGGTCGGTGACCACGGCATGGAGGGCCATGGCCCCGGCGCGGCTCTGCAGCTTGACCAGGTCGCCCTCGCGCACGCCGCGGTCCTCGGCGTCCTGCGGGTGGATCTCCAGCACGTCCTTGTCGTGCCAGGCCATGTTGCCGGTGCGGCGGGTCTGGGCCCCGACGTTGTACTGGCTGAGGATGCGGCCGGTGGTCAGCAGCAGCGGGAAGCGCGGCCCCACCTTCTCGTCGGTCGGCACATATTCGGTGAGGATGAAGCGGCCCTTGCCGCGCACGAACCGGTCGATGTGCATGATCGGCGTGCCGTGGGGCGCCGCCTCGTTGACCGGCCACTGCATCGAACCCTCGGCCGCCAGTCGGCCGAACGACACCCCGGCGAAGGTGGGCGTCAGGGCGGCGATCTCGTCCATCACCTGCGACGGGTGGGTGTAGCGCCAGTCCAGCCCCATGGCCTTGGCCAGCAGCTGGGTCACCTCCCAGTCGGCGTAGCCGTTCTTCGGCGTCATCACCTTGCGCACCAGCTGGATGCGGCGCTCGGCGTTGGTGAAGGTGCCGTCCTTCTCCAGGAATGAGCAGCCCGGCAGGAAGACGTGGGCGTAGTTGGCGGTTTCGTTGAGGAACAGGTCCTGCACGACCACGCACTCCATGGCCGCCAGGCCCGACGCCATGTGGTTGGTGTTGGGGTCGGACTGCAGGATGTCCTCGCCCTGGACGTAGAGACCCTTGAACACCCCGTCGACGGCGGCGTCGATCATGTTGGGGATGCGCAGGCCCGGCTCGTCGTCGAGCACCGTGTTCCAGGCCGCGTTGAACTCGGCGCGCACCGCGTCGTTGGAAATGTGGCGATAGCCGGTCAGCTCGTGCGGGAACGAGCCCATGTCGCACGAGCCCTGCACGTTGTTCTGGCCGCGCAGCGGGTTCACCCCCACGCCGCGCCGGCCGATGTTGCCGGTGGCCATGGCCAGGTTGGCGATGGCGATGACGGTGGTCGAGCCCTGGCTGTGCTCGGTGACGCCGAGGCCATAGTAGATCGCCGCATTGCCGCCGGTGGCGTAGAGGCGGGCGGCGGCGCGCACGTCGGCGGCCGGCACGCCCAGATGGTCGGCCACGGCCTCGGGGCTGTGCTCGGGGCGAGCGACGAACTCGGCCCAGTCCTGGAACTCGTCCCAGTCGCAGCGCTCGCGGACGTAGTCCTCCTTCACCAGGCCCTCGGTGACCACGACATGCGCCAGGGCGTTGAGCATGGCCACGTTGGTGGAGGGCAGCAGTGGCAGGTGGACGTCGGCGCGGATGCGGGCGCTCTTGACCAGGTCGATCTTGCGCGGGTCGATCACGATCAGCTTGGCGCCCTGGCGGATGCGCTTCTTCATGGCCGAGCCGAACACCGGGTGGGCGTCGGTGGGGTTGGCCCCGATCACCAGGATCACGTCGGTGTCCCGGATCGAGTCGAAGTCCTGGGTGCCGGCCGAGGTGCCCAGGGTCTGGCTGAGGCCGTAGCCGGTCGGCGAGTGGCAGACCCGGGCGCAGGTGTCGACGTTGTTGTTGCCCCAGCCCTGACGGATCAGCTTCTGCACGAGGTAGGCTTCCTCGTTGGTGCAGCGGCTGGAGGTGATGCCGCCGACCGAGCGCTTGCCGTACTTGTCCTGGATGCGGGCGAACTCGGCCGCGGTGTGGGCGATCGCCTCGTCCCAGCTGACCTCGCGCCAGGGCTCGTGGATCGAGGCGCGGATCATCGGCTTGGTGATGCGCTCGCGGTGGGTGGCGTAGCCCCAGGCGAAGCGGCCCTTGACGCAGGAATGGCCGTGGTTGGCCTTGCCGTCCTTCCACGGGACCATGCGCACCAGGGTCTCGCCGCGCATCTCGGCCTTGAAGGTGCAGCCGACGCCGCAATAGGCGCAGGTGGTGACCTTGGAATGCTCCGGCTGGCCGATCTCGATCACGGCCTTCTCAGTGAGGGTGGCGGTGGGGCAGGCCTGGACGCAGGCGCCGCAGGACACGCATTCCGAACTCAGGAAGCCCTCGTCCTGGCCGGGCGACACCCGGCTCGAGAGCCCGCGGCCGGAGATGGTCAGGGCGAAGGTCCCCTGCACCTCGTCGCAGGCGCGGACGCAGCGGTTGCAGACGATGCACTTGGAGGCGTCGTAGGTGAAATAGGGGTTGGAGGCGTCCTTGGCCTTCCAGTCCGGATTGGCCTGGCCGCCCATGCGGGCGAACACGTGGTTGCGGCCGTCGTAGCCGTAGCGCACCTCGCGCAGGCCCACCGCGCCGGCCATGTCCTGCAGTTCGCAGTCGCCGTTGGCGGCGCAGGTCAGGCAGTCGAGCGGGTGGTCGGAGATGTAGAGCTCCATCACCCCGTTGCGCAGGCGCTTGAGCCTGTCGGTCTGGGTGTGCACCACCATGCCGGGGGCGACCGGCGTCGTGCAGGAGGCCGGCGTCCCGTTGCGCCCGTCGATCTCGACCAGGCACAGGCGGCAGGAGCCGAAGGCTTCCAGGCTGTCGGTGGCGCAGAGCTTGGGGATCGTCGTGCCAGCGATCTGCGCCGCGCGCATGATCGAGGTCCCCTCGGGCACGGTCACCGACTGGCCGTCGATGGTCAGGCTCACGTCCGGCAAGGCCGCGCCGTAGGGGCCGCGGGGCTCGGGCGTGCCGTAGTCGAGTTCCTTGATCAGGGCCATGGGCCTAACCTTTTCCGCTCATCCCGGCGAATGCCGGTACCCAGATGACAAAGCGCAGCGCTTGCCGCGGGCTAGCGCCAATCCCGCCCACGCCCAGCCTTACGATCTGGGTCCCGGCATTCGCCGGGATGAGCGGGCGTGGAAATTCAGGCGCCATGCCTATTGCGCAGCCTCGAGCGTGGCTTCGGGCGGCCGGCCGAAGTCCTCGGGGAAATGGGTCAGGGCGCTCATCACCGGATAGGGGGTGAAGCCCCCGAGCGCGCACAAGGAGCCGAGCTTCATGGTGTGGCAGAGGTCCTCCAGCACGGCGAGGTTGGCCTCGCGCTCCTGGCCGGCGGCGATCTTGTCGATCACCTCCATGCCGCGGGTCGAGCCGATGCGGCAGGGCGTGCACTTGCCGCAGCTCTCGACCGCGCAGAACGCCATGGCGAAGCGGGCCTGCTTCAGCATGTCGGCGCCCTCGTCGAACACCACCACGCCGGCATGGCCGATCAGCCCGTCCCTGGCGGCGAAGGCCTCGTAGTCGAAGGGGGTGTCGAACAGGGCTCTGGGAAAGTAGGCGCCGAGCGGGCCGCCGACCTGCACCGCCTTGACCGGCCGGCCGCTCTCGGTCCCGCCGCCGATGTCGTCGACCAATTCGCCGAGCGTGACGCCGAAGGCGGTCTCGAAGAGGCCGCCGTTCCGGATGTTGCCGGCCAGCTGGATCGGCATGGTGCCGCGCGAACGGCCCATGCCGTAGTCGCGGTAGGCGGCGAAGCCCTCGGCCAGGATGTAGGGGGCGGCGGCCAGGGACAGCACGTTGTTGATCACCGTGGGCTTGCCGAACAGGCCCTTGTGCGCCGGCAGCGGCGGCTTGGCCCGCACCAGGCCGCGCTTGCCCTCCAGGCTCTCCAGGAGCGAGGTCTCCTCGCCGCAGACATAGGCGCCGGCGCCCACGCGCACCTCCATGTCGAAGGCGTGGCCCGAGCCCATCACGCTTTGTCCGAGCAGGCCGCGCTCGCGGCCGGCGCGGATCGCCGCCTCCATCGCCCGCACGGCGAAGGGATATTCCGAACGGATGTAGACGAAGCCCTTGGTCGCCCCGACCGCGATGCCGGCGATGGCCATGCCCTCGATCAGCTGGAAGGGATCGCCCTCCATGACCATGCGGTCGGCGAAGGTGCCCGAGTCGCCCTCGTCGGCGTTGCAGACGATGTACTTCTGGTCGGCGGCAGCTTCGGCCACCGTCTTCCACTTGATCCCGGTGGGGAAGCCGGCCCCGCCGCGGCCCCGGAGACCCGACTGGAAGACCTCCTCGACGATCGCCCTGGGCCCGATCTCGATGGCCTTGCGGACGCCCTTCAGGCCGCCGTGGGCCGCGTAGTCGTCGAACGACAGGGGATCGGTGATCCCGTTGCGGGCGAAGGTCAGGCGGGTCTGCCTGGCGAAGAACGGCAGGGCCTCGGGCCGGCCGAGGCGCTTGGCGTGCGGGGCGCCGTCGAACAGGCCGGCGGCGACCAGGGCCGGCACGTCCTCCGGATAGACCGGGCCATAGCCGATGCGGCCCTCGGCCGTTTCGACCTCCACCAGGGGCTCGATCGAGAACAGGCCGCGCGAGCCGTTGCGCACGATCTCGATCGACAGGGAGCGCCTGGCCGCCTCGATCGCCAGGGCCCCGGCCACCTCGTCGGCGCCGAGGGCGACGGAGGCCATGTCGGAGGGGACGTAGAGCTTGACCATCAGACCGTCTCCGCCATCAGGGCGTCGAAGCGCTCGGCGGTGAGGCGCGCGTGCGGCCGGCCGTCGATCAGGGCCGAGGGGCCCGAGGCGCACAGGCCGAGGCAGTAGATCGGCTCCAGCGACACGCCCCGGGCGTTGGCGTGGCCGTGCGGATCGATCGAGGTCCCGAGCGCCTGCTCGGCGTGGGCGGTCAGGGCGGCGCTGCCGCGCGCCTGGCAGGCCTCGGCCTGGCACAGCTTGACCACGTGGTGCGGGGCCGGCCGGCGGCGGAAGTCGTGGTAGAAGGTCAGCACCCCGTGCACGTCGGCGCGCGACAGGTTGAGCGCGCCGGCGATCAGCGGCGCGGCCTCGTCGGGGACGTGGCCGAACGCCTGGTTGAGGGCGTGCAGGATCGGCATCAGGGCGCCGTCCATGTCGGCCTTGGCGGCGATCAGCTCGACCGCCTTTTCGGGGGACCAGGGGGCGTAGTCGGCCATGGGGGCTCCGCTTGCAGCCGCGCAGAAACGCGCAAACGGAGCCGGAATCAACGGCGAATCTATATGCTTTGATAGAGGTTATCTATCAAGACGGCCAGCCAACTCGCGCGCCGCGGCGGTCAGGGCGCGCACCAGGGGCGTGACGGGATCGCGGTCGATCGCCACCAGTCCCACGCTGTGGCTGATCTCGGGGTCGGTCACGGGGATGCGCCGCACCTCCGGCGACAGCGACACCGCCTCGATCAGCACCGGCGGCAGGATGCTCGACCAGCGGCCGGAAGACACCAGGGTGGCGATCACCTGGCTGGAGTTGGTCTCGGCGAAGGGGCCCGGCGGCGGCTTGCCCGGCTCCAGGCCCAGCATCTCGTTGACGATGCGGCGGTTCTGCATGTCCGGGCTGAGCAGGCAGAGCGGGATGCCCAGGACCTCGTGCCAGCCCACGCTGTCGCGGCCGGGGAACACGGCCGGGTCGGCGGTCACCAGGCGGTAATGCTCCTGGTAGATCGGGATCTTGGCCATGCCGGGCCAGTCGTGCACGTCGAGGTAGGTGATGCCGGCGTCGACCTGGTAGTCCTCCAGCAGGCCGATCATCGCCGGAGTCGAGGACGACAGGATCGAGAAGCTGATCGCTGGGTGGCGCTCGCCGACGATCGCCGACAGCTTGGCCACGATCGGCAGGGCGGTGGGGATGCAGGCCAGGCGCACCAGGCCGCCGACGCCCCGCTTCAGCGCCTCGACCTCCTGGCGCATGGCGTGGGCGTCTCCGGTCATGCGCCGCGCCCATTCCAGCACCCGCTCGCCCTCCGGCGTCAGGCCGACGTAGCGCGAGCCGCGGTTCACCAGGGCCGCGCCCAGGGTCTCCTCCAGGGCGCGGATTCCGGCCGAGAGCGTCGGCTGCGTCACCCCGCACCGCTCCGCCGCCCGGCGGAAGTGCCGCTCGCGGGCCAGGGCGATGAGGAATTCGAATTTGTCGAGCATGTGGTTTTGTATGCGCTATCGCTTCGCTACTTGAGCGCAAGAGTATGCGCTATCGCTTGGCGACTTGAGCGCGGAGTGTGCGCTACCGCTTCGCTGCTTGAGCGCAGGTTACCCCAGCTTGGCCGCCAGCGCCGCCAGGTCCTCTCGGGTGTTGATGTTGGCGAAGGCGGACGGGTCGTCGAAGCGCACAGGCCGGGCCCCGGCGGCCTGCAGGGTGCGCCAGGTGGGCGGATGGGCGCCGCCGGCCAGGGCGGTCTCCAGCATCGGCAGGGCCGAGACGGGCCAGACGGCGACCTGGGGCTGCAGGCCGTCGGGCGTTTCGGCCACGGCGGCGCCGTGCTCGCGGGCGGCGGCGATCAGGCGGACGAAGATGTCGTCGGGCAGCAGCGGCGCGTCGCACGGGCTGACGGCGAGGAAGCTGGCGCCCCGGCCGGCCGCCCATTCCAGCCCCGCGCGCACCCCGGCCAGGGGGCCGTCTGGATCGCCCGGGCGGTCGTGCAGCACGGGCAAGTGGCCGGCCAGGCGCTCGCACTCGGTGCCCGGGCGGGCGTTGACCGCCACGGCGGGACAGGCGGCCGCCAGGCGCTCGGCAGCCCAGATCAGGAGGGGCTTGCCCTTCAGCTCGGCGGCCCCCTTCTCCCCGCCGAAGCGCACCGAGCGGCCGCCGGCCAGCACCAGGCCCAGGGCCGGGCGGTCGGAAGACAGGATCGACGGCGGCTCCATCATTCTGTGCGGTCCTGATTGACGGCGGGCCCGATTGACTGAAAGGCCTGGCCCGCGACTATGGGCGCAACACCGCGCAAAATCAGGGCCTGGATGCAAGACCCCGCCACCCAAGACTGGACCCTGCCCGAATGGCCCGCCTTCGGCCTGCAGTCCGACGTGCGCCCGGCGCTCCGGCGGGCGGCTGAAGCGGGACGGCCGGTGGTGCTCGGCACGCTCTACGCCCACGAGGGGGCCGCGCCGCTCGGCGAGGGCGCCCAGATCCTGTTCGACGCCGACGCGTCCGGGGCCTGGGCCGCCGCCGGCTTCCTGTCGGGCGGCTGCGTGGAGGGCGACATCGCGCACCACGCCCGCACGGTGCTGGAGGAGGGCGCGCCACGCCGGCTGGTCTACGGCCGTGGCGGGCCGCCCGACATCAAGCTGCTGTGCGGTTCGCGCATCGAGGTGCTGCTGGAGCGCATCGCGCCGGACGAGCCGGCCCTGGCGCGGCTCTTGGAGCTGGAGGCGGCGCGCCGGCCGGCCCTGTGGCTCAGCGACGGCGGCGTCCGCGCCTGCCTGGCCGAGGGCGAGCCCCTGTCCCATCCGCCGGCCGCGCTCGGCCTCGCCGCGGCCAAGGCCTGCGAGCGTCCCGCCGCCAGCGGCCCGGCCGGCGGCGCGATCTTCCGCCGCCACGCACCGCGCTTGCGCCTGATGGTGGTGGGCGGCGACCCCACAACCCTGGCCATCGCCCGCCTGGCCGCCGAGGCCGGCTTCGAGACCACCCTGGTGCGGCCCAAGGGCCCGTCGTCCCCGCCGCCCATCGCCGGCGTGCGCTACTTCCGCGGCGAGCCGGCCGAGGCCTTCCGCGTTCTCGGCCTCGACCCGTGGACGGCGGTGGCCGTGGCCACGCACGACATCGACATCGACCACGACGCCCTGCGCGTGGCCCTGCCGTCGGCGGCCGGCTATGTCGGCGCGCTCGGCAGCCGCAAGCGCATCCCCGAGCGCCTGGCGCGGCTGACGATGGACGGGCTCGCCGACAGCGCCGTGGCCCGGCTCAAGGCCCCGATCGGCCTCGACATCGGCGCCCGCGCGCCCTGGGAGATCGCGGTGTCGGTGATCGCCGAGGCGATCCAGGCGCTGAAGGCGCTGGACGCCGCCCGGCCGTGGCCGGCGGCCTCCGCCGCGGCGTGAGCGGGGTCCACGTCATCGTCCTGGCGGCCGGCGCGGGCTCGCGCTTCGGCGGCGGCAAGCTGATGGCGCCCTGGCGCGGCGGCGTGCTGCTCGACGGCGCGCTGGACGCCGCCTTCGCCGCGCCCGCCCGCGCCGTGCACGTGGTGGTCGGCGCCGACCTAGCCGTCGTCGCCCGCGCCGAGGCTCGCGGCGCGCGCATCGTCGAGGCCCGCGACCACGCCCTCGGCCTCTCCGCCTCGCTCAAGGCGGGCATCGCCGCCCTGCCGGCGGACGCGGCCGGCGCCCTGGTGCTGCTCGGCGACATGCCCGAGGTTCCGCATGCGGTCCTGGCGCCGCTCGTCGAGGCGGTCGAGGCGGGCGCCCTGGCCGCCGTGCCGGTGTTCGAGGGCAAGATCGGCAACCCGGCGGCCCTGTCGGCCGCCCTGTTCCCCAAGGTCCTGGCGCTGGAAGGCGACCGCGGCGCGCGGGCCCTGATCGAGGGGCTCGGCGAGACCCTGGTCCGCGTGCCCGCGCCGGACGCCGGGGTGCTCTACGACGTCGACCGTCCCGAAGATCTTGATCGGGCCGCGCTTTCGACCTGACGGTTGATGGGCTATCTGGGGCCGGCAGCAAGGGGGGCCCATGGCGGATCCTGAGATCAGCGACGGCTTGGTGTTGTTCGGCGGCGGGGGCGACCTGTCGCTGCGGATGCTGTTCCCGGCCCTGGCCTTCCTCGAGAGCGAGAACCTGTTGCCGCCGGCCATGCCGATCGTCGGCGCGGCCCGCTCGGCGATGGACGACGACGCCTTCCGCGCCCTGGTGCGCGAGGCGTTGGAGAAGCGTGCGCCCGAGACCGTGGCCTCCGGCGCCGCCGACCGCCTCTTGGCCCGCACCACCTATGTGGCCCTGGACGTGACCCAGGCCGAGGACCTGAAGCGGGTCGGCGAGCGCATGGCGGCGCTGAACATCGTCCGCCCGCTCTACTACCTGTCGGTGTCGCCGAGCCTCTACAGCGCCATCTGCCAGGGCCTGCTGGCGGCCGGCCTGACCGGCGACGGCGCCCGGGTGGTGATGGAGAAGCCGATCGGCAAGGACCTCGCCACCTCCCAGGCGATCAACGACCAGGTCCAGGCGGCCTTCAACGAGGAGCGCATCTTCCGCATCGACCACTACCTGGGCAAGGAGACTGTGCAGAACCTGATCGCCCTCAGGTTCGCCAACACCCTGTTCGAGCCGCTGTGGAACAACCTGACCATCGACCACGTGCAGATCACCGTGGCCGAGACGCAAGGGGTGGGCGAGCGCTGGCCCTACTACGACGAGTACGGCGCCATGGGCGACATGGTGCAGAACCACATGATGCAGCTGCTGTGCCTGGTGGCCATGGAGCCGCCCAGCGACCTGCAGCCGGACTCGGTGCGGAACGAGAAGGTCAAGGTGCTGCGTTCGCTGCGGCCCATCGGCCGGGGCGAGGTCGAGCGGCACGTGGTGCGCGGCCAGTACGGCAAGGGCGTGGTCGACGGCCGCCAGGCGCCCGGTTACGCCGAGGAGAAGGGCGGCCCGTCCAACACCGAGACCTTCGTCGCCATCCAGGCGCACATCGACAACTGGCGCTGGGCCGGGGTGCCGTTCTTCCTGCGCACCGGCAAGCGGCTGCCCGAGCGCGACACCGAGATCTTCATCCAGTTCAAGCCGGTGCCGCACTCGATCTTCACCGGCGACAGCAAGGCCGACATGCGGGCCAACCAGCTCCTCATCCGGCTGCAGCCCGAGGAAGACATCGTGCTCAGCCTGATGAACCAGGCGCCGGGCCTGTCGCTGGAGGGCATGCGGCTGGAGAGCCTGCCGCTGTCGCTGTCGCTGAAGAATTCGGGCGCGCGCCGGCGCATCGCCTACGAGCGCCTGATCCTCGACGCCCTGCGCGGCAACTCGACCCTGTTCGTGCGCCGCGACGAGGTGGAGAAGGCCTGGGAGTGGGTCGACGGCATCAACGACGCCGTGCGCAAGAACGGCGTCGCGCCCAAGCCCTATGCGGCGGGGACCTGGGGCCCGGGCGGCGCCTTCGCCCTGATCGAGCGCGAGGGCCGCACCTGGCACGAGGATTGAGCTGGAGCGCTCGAACGCGCTCCAACGCCAAGGATCTCTACGGCAGGCTCGCCCCGCTCGACGGTCCCTTGTGCGACCAGCTTCCCCGGCGGCGCAGGGCCAGCTGGTAGTAGCCGACCGAGCCGATCACCGTGGCGGCGGTGGCCATCAGACCCTTGCGCGCGTCGGCGTCGAACAGGTCGGCGACGCCCACGGCGATGAGGGCCAGTAGCGCCAGCCAGGGGCCGAGGGGAAAGAGCGGCATGCGCCAGGCGGCGTGGGCGGCAGGACCCCCGCGTCCGCGGATCGCCGCCACGCACATGCAGGCGTAGATCGCCGCCGTGCCCTCGCCGATGAGGATCAGCAGCAGGTTGAGCGGCACGAGGCACCACAGGATGCCCGTGCCGCCCAGCACGAGGGTGGCCACCCAGGGCGAGTTGAAGGTGAGGTGCAGGCGGGCCATCGCCGCACTGATCCGCGGCGGCCAGGCCTGGTCGCGGGCGCTGGAATAGAGCTGTCGGCCGCCCATCAGGGAGATGGCCAGCATGGCGTTGAACAGGGCGAGCGCCACGCCGAGGCTCATGACCCTGTGCAGGGTGTCGCCGCCCAGCCGCTGGACGGAGCCCGGCACGGGGGCGGCGTCGGCGATCAGGCCCTGCAGGTCCGGCGCCCCGGCGATCACCGCCAGCAGCGGGATCAGCATGAACAGGCCGCCGACGACCAGGGCGCGGAACACCACCTTGGCCATCTGCCGCGGCGCGGCGTGCATCTCCTCGCCGAGGTAGACCACCGCGCCATAGCCGTCGAAGGCGTAGATGGCCGCCGCCGCGCCGACGCCGAGGCCGGCCATGGACAACGGGGCGAGATGTCCGCCCGACAGCATCACCGGATGCACGGCCGCGGCCAGGGCGTCGCGCGCCGGATGGGCGAAGCCGAGCCAGGCGACCGTGGCCAGGGAGGCCAGCTCCACCGCCAGGAAGAGGCCGGTGATCAGGGCGTTGAGCCGGACGTTGAGGATCGACAGGGCCATGCACGCGAGCAGCAGGGCCATGGCGGTCGGGACCGTCGGCAGGCCGGGGGCGAGCGCCTGCAGATAGCCCACCGCCCCGAGCGCGATCACCGCCGGGTTGATGGAGAAGGTGAACAGGTTGAGCCCCAGCATGGCGAAGCCGGCGCTGGGCCCGAGGATGCGGCCGACGATGGTGTATTCGCCGCCGGTCTCCGGCCAGGCCGAGGCCAGCTCGGCATAGACCCCGCCGATCGCCAGGCCCAGCACGCCGGCGGCGGCGAAGCACAGGACGGCGGCGGTCCCGGCGGCGTGGATCACGTCGGAGGCGACCACGAACACGCCGATCGAGGGCGACAGGCCCGACAGGGTGATGAACAGGGCCCCGATCCCGCCCATCGAGCGGTCGAAGGCCGGCCTGGTCCCGCTCGCTGCCTTGTCCAGACTGCCGTCGCCCATCCGCTCCTCGCCCCGCCCCCCGCGGAATGGCGTTTTCCGGCGGCGCTGTCTACGGGAACGAGACGGCTTTCGGCCTAGCCGATCGAGTCCACCCGGTCGGGGTAGAAGGCGAGGTGGCCCTTGATGGCGGCGACGGGTTCGTAGGGGCGCTCGTAGCTCCACACCGCGTCCACCGACCGCTCGCCGCCGATCGGGATCGAGTAGTAGCTGCAGTCGCCCTTGTAGGGGCAGTAGGTGGCGTGGGCGGTGCCGTGCAGCAGGGCCATGTCGACGTCCGAGCGCGGGATGTACTGCACCGGCGGATAACTGGCCTCCTGCAGGGTCAGGGCGTGGTGCGTGTCGGCGACGACGCGGCCGGCCACGGTGACGATGAGGCGGTTGGGATTGGCCGTGATGGTGATCGGATGATCCGGGCCGGGCGTGAGCACGGGCTTGGTCTGGGTCGACATGGGGCGCCTCCGCTGACGGGGTGGACAGCATATGGTGACCCCGCCCGGGGCCGGCTACCAGCCCCGACCGCGCGATAATTCTTTGATGGAATCCCACATTATGGGATGTATACAGGATATGTCTGTCGCCAACCCCTGAAGGATCGCCGTCATGTCCGTTCGCCCAACGCCCGTCGCCCTGGCCCTCGCCGTGCTGCTGTCGGTCGCGTGCGCGAGCGGCGCCCTGGCCGCCGGCCTGCCGGACTGGAGCGGGACCTGGTTCCCGCACGAGCGCAACCTGTTCGACCCGTCGTCCCTGCCGCCCGCCCAGCGCCAGCTGAAGGACACCGCTTCGTCCCTGTTCGAGGCCTCCTACGAGCGCATGTACCCGCCCTATCGGCCGGAGTACGAGGCGCGCTACGCCAAGACCCTGAAGGACACCAACGAGGGCCGCGCGTCCGACCCCACCGCCGGCTGCGTGCCGCCCGGCTTCCCGCGCATCATGGGCACGCCCTATCCGCTGGAGTTCATCGTCGACAAGGGGCGCACGACCATCCTGTTCGAGGCCTACAGCCAGGCGCGCCGCATCTACACCGACGGCAGCCCGCATCCGGCCGAGCTCGACGCCTCCTACAATGGCCATTCGATCGGCCGTTGGGAGGGCGACACCCTGGTGGTCGACACCGTCGGCCTGCGCGGCGACACCGTGTTCGACGTCTCCGGCGCCCCGCACTCGGAGGCCATGCACGTTACCGAGCGCATCCGGCGCACCGGGCCGGACGTCATCGAGGACCGCATGGTGGTCGAGGACCCCAAGGCCCTGACCAGGCCCTGGACCGTGGTGCGCACCTACGAGCGCAAGCCCGACTGGAAGATCGCCGAATACGTCTGCGAGGAAAACCAGCGCAATCCGATCCTGCCCGACGGCTCGACCGCCTTCATCGGCCCGCGTTGAATCGTTCGGCGCCGGGGCGCGGCGCGGGCGGAAAACCGGGTCCTCCTTCCTCGCCCCACGCGCGCGCCCACGCGGCGTAAGCGCGCAGGCTTGGCTGTTGCGGCCCCGCCTCCCTGGGGAAACCGGCCGACCGGCGTTCTCGCCGGCCCCTGCGGCGTAAAGGCCCATAGGGAGCCGGCCCGTTTTGTTGCGTCTGCGCAATGGACGGGGGTTGTTGCTGATGTTGTTGCCCTTTTTGCTTTCGCTCGCGGCGCCGCTACGGTCACGCGCGGCGCGCGGCCTTGCCTGCGGGCCCGGCGCCCGCCGGACCATCGAGGTCCACGCCCCCCTTGGGGCGGACGGCGAGGCGCCGGTGGTGGTGATGTTCAAGCCGTGCGACCGGCTCTCGGGCCAGATCCTGGCGGCGCGCGGCCTGGTGGTGGTGGTCGCCGGCCTCGGCGCGGACTGGGGCGCGGCGGGGGCGCTGGAAGACGCGGCGCAGGCCTGCGCCTGGGCGCGCGAGCACGCCGCCCGCTATGGCGGCGATCCGCGGCGGCTGTTCGTGTTCGGCCATGCCGAAGGCGGCGCCGTGGCCGCCCGCCTGGCGCATGATCCGCGCTGGCTGGCCGAGGCCGGGCTGGAGAACGGCCTGCGCGGCGCGGTCGGCATCCTGGGCCTCTACGATCCCGCCGGCGAGGCGATCGCGCCGGTGCGGGCCGACGCGCCGCCGATGCTGCTGCTGGCCGGGCGCAAGGACGGCGGCGAGCGCGACGGCTCGACCGGCCGGCTGGCGAGCCGGCTGCGCGCGGTCGGGGCCGAGGTCGCCGAGATCCGCGTGCCCGGGCTCGATCCGGCGCCCCTGCACCGGCTGCTGCACTCCCTGCGCCAGCGCTCGATGGCGCTCGAGGAGATCGAGCGCTTCATCCGCCTGGCGGATTGATTCCAGCCCTATCGCGCTTCGCGCTACTCTTTGCTCGCCCTATCGCGCTTCGCGCTACTTGAGGGCGGGTTTGCTTCGCGCTGCTTGAGGGCGGCCAAGGCCGAGGTTGATCCGTCCACGCCGTTTGCCGGGGAACCGCCAAGGCGCCTTGCGCATCCGGCCCATGGAAGCCAACATCCGCCTGTCTCGCCAGAGGGGGCTGCGGCTTGAAGCCGTGGCGGCGACGATCAGCTTACGGTGACGGTCGGGTCGGCCCGGACGTCGGATGGCAGGATCGGAAGGAGCGTCGCCATGGACCTGGCGGCTTCGACGTCGGCGGATGTACGGGCCCTGGCGGGCGCTCCGACCCTGGTGCGCGCCGCCTTCGAGGCGATGGCCAGGCACTGGGGCAAGGGCGAGCTCGAGGTCGGCCTGCCGGGCGGCCGCCGGCTGCTGATCGCCGGACCGCAGCCGGGACCCAAGGCCGTGCTGGAGGTCAAGGACTACCGGTTCATGCGCCGGGTGGTCGGCTCGGGCGCGATCGGCTTCGCCGAGGGCTTCATGGCCGGGGAGTGGGACACCCCCGATCTGCCCGACCTGCTCGAGGTGTTCGGCCTCAACATCGACCGCATCCACCGCGTGGTGGGCGGCCAGGCCTGGATGCGGGCGGTCAACAACTTTCTGCAGAGCTTCAGGCGCAACACCCGGCGCGGCTCGCGCCACAACATCCACGCCCACTACGACCTCGGCAACGCCTTCTACGCCCAGTGGCTGGACCCGAGCATGACCTATTCCTCGGCCCTGTTCGCCTCGCCCAACCAGCCGCTGGCGGAGGCGCAGGAGGCCAAGTACGCGGCCCTGGCCCAGGGCATCGGGCTTCAGAGCGGCCACAGCGTGCTGGAGATCGGCTGCGGCTGGGGCGGCTTCGCCGAGTTCGCCGCCGCCAAGATCGGCGCGCGAGTCACGGGCGTCACCATCTCCAAGGCGCAGTACGACTTCGCCAAGCGGCGCCTCTACGACCAGGGCCTGGCCGAGCGGGCGGACATCCGGCTGATCGACTATCGCGACGTGCAGGGCCGCTACGACCGCATCGCCTCGATCGAGATGTTCGAGGCGGTGGGGCAGCAATACTGGCCGACCTATTTCGGCAAGGTGCGCGACCTGCTGGCCGCCGGCGGCCGGGCGGGGCTGCAGATCATCACCATCGAGGACGGGCTGTTCGACGACTACGCCCGCGCCACCGACTTCATCCAGAAGTACATCTTCCCCGGCGGCATGTTGCCGTCCGAGGCGCGCCTGCGGCAGGAGGTGGGCCGGGCCGGGCTGAACTGGCAGGCGGTGTCGCGCTTCGGCCAGGACTACGCCCGCACGCTCAACCAGTGGGCCCACACCTTCCAGGACGCCTGGAAGTCGATCGAGCCGCTGGGCTTCGACGAGCGCTTCCGCCGCCTGTGGCTGTTCTACCTGGGCTATTGCGAAGCCGGCTTCCGCACCGGGCGCACCGACGTGATCCAGCTGGGGCTGGGGAAAACCTAAATCCGCTCATCCTGGCATTCGCCGGGATGAGCGGTGTCGGGTGACCTAGATATACCGCCGCAGGCTGCGGGCCAGTTCGGAGGCGCCGGTGCGGCCGCCCTTCTTCTGCTGCTGCGGCTGGTAGGCCACGCGGGCGTGCTCGCTGCAGTAGGGGCCTTCGCGCTCCGAGCGGCGGCCGCAGAAGGTGAAGCCGTCCGAGGCCGGGTCGCCGATCGGCCACTTGCACATGTGGGCGCCGAGCGTCAGCACCGTGGCCGTGCCGGGCGCCTCGGCGATCATGGCCGCGGACGGCAGCTGCGCCGGCGCTGCCGGCTCGATGGCGCGGCGCGGGGCCGGGGCGGCGGCGATCGCCGGGCGCGGCGCGCGCGGCGCCTTGAAGGTCGGCCGCTGGGGCTGGGAGGGCGTGGCCCGGCCCGACAGGCCCAGGCGGTGCACCTTGCCGATCACCGCATTGCGCGTGACCCCGCCCAGCTGCTTGGCGATCTGGCTGGCCGACAGGCCGTCCAGCCAGAGCTTCTTCAGCGTCTCAACCCGTTCGTCGGTCCAGCCCATGTTCAAGCCCCTTCCAAACTCGTGTGGACGCAGCGCCCCTCGCAGACGCTAGATCTTGCGTCGACTGGATGGTCCCTCGCCGGCCACCCACAAGATACAGTAACTCAAACGTCGGGAGGCACAATAGGCGCCCTCAAGTCTGTCCACAGGATCAATATGTTGAATCTGTCCTGCCGGGGATGGGCGCTGCGGCGCCCGGCGCTGCCCGCGATCGAGGCGCCGCCAGGCGGCGGCGCGCCGAAACCGCCTCTTGCGAAACCCCGCGCGCGGGCGCACATCACACGCATGCGTGACCTGCCCGACCTCGCGTCCGCGGCCGTCGGCCCGCCCGAGCCGCGCTCCTATCCCGGCCCCAACTGGATCGGGCTGAAGGCGCTCTACGACAAGGAAGTGCGCCGCTTCATGAAGGTGGGCATGCAGACCGTCGGCGCGCCGGTGGTCACCTCGCTGCTCTACATGCTGGTGTTCTCGGTGGCGACCTCGGGCGCCCGCCAGCCGGTCGGCGGCGTGCCCTACGTGGTGTTCTTGGCGCCCGGCCTGATCATGATGACGGTGCTGAACAACGCCTTCGCCAATTCGTCGTCGTCGCTGCTGCAGCTGAAGATGCAGGGCCTGACCCAGGACATCCTCACCCCGCCGCTCAGCCCCGGCGAACTGACCGTGGGCTTCACCCTGGGCGCCCTGACCCGCGGCCTGATGGTGGGGGTGGTGACCTGGCTGTGCGTGATCCCGTTCGCGGGGATCTGGGCGGCCCATCCCTGGGCGATCGCCTACTACGGCCTGATGGCCTGCCTGATCATGGCCTTCGCCGGGGTGCTGGCGGCGTTGTGGGCGGTGAAGTTCGACCACCTGGCCACGGTGACCAACTTCGTGATCATGCCCCTGACCTTCCTGTCGGGCACCTTCTACTCGGTGGAGCGCATGCCCGAGCCGTTCCGCACGGCCTCGCGCTTCAATCCGCTGTTCCACCTGATCGACGGCTTCCGCTACGGCTTCATCGGCCGCTCCGAGCAGCCGCTGGCGTTCGGCGGGCTGTTCGTCCTGGTGCTGGCGGCGGCGTTGGGATTGACCGTCTGGCGGCTGTTCGCCGTGGGCTACAGGCTCAAGAGCTGAACTTGGAATAACGCCGTTCATCTAGTCTTGTGACTAGGTTCTTCTGGCGCTCCACAGCGGCAATTGCGGCACAATCAAGTCTTAACTCTCCTTGTTCATCTTACGGCTTCCTAGCGCGCCGTCGAATGCGGCCGTCGTGATTTTGGGGAGGCTTTCGATGAAGCGCCTGGCGGATTTGCCGCTGATCGTGAAGATGGGCTTTGCGCCCCTGCTGGCTCTGATCGCCCTGGCGGCGGTGACCGGCATCGGCTACGTGGCCCAGAAGCAGCAGTCCGCCGCTCTGCAACGGGTGGCCGAGACCGACATGGTCATCAGCCTGCGCTTCGCCGCGCTGGAGCAGAGGATCGCCGCCGACCACGGCCAGATGTACGTGCTGATCGCGCGCCAGGCGTCCGGCGACGGCTCCAAGGTCGCCCAGGGGCTCAAGGACCTCACCGCCGACGTGGTGAGCGACCAGAAGGAGCTGGCCGACCTGCGCACCGCCGCGCCCAAGGAGCAGCAGGCCCAGCTCGAGGCCCTGGCCAAGAACCTCAAGGACTTCCACGACGCGATCGACGTGGTGGGCTCGATGGTCGGCGTCGACGCCAACACCGCCACGGCCTTCGCCCTGCCGTTCGAAAAAGAATTCCAGAAGATGTCCGAGACGCTGCACGAGACCGCCCGCGGCGTGCAGACCCAGTCCAAGGCCCGTTCGGACCAGAGCATCGCCGCCGCCAAGGCCGGCCAGACCCTGTCGACGGTCTCCGCCGTCCTGGCCCTGCTGGCCGTGGGCGTGGTCAGCTGGATCGGCGTGATGGGCATGAAGAAGTCGATCGGCGCCATCGCCGACGCCACCTCCGCGCTCGCCAACGGCGACACCAGCCGCGACCTCGACAAGCTGGCCCGCAAGGACGAGCTCGGCGCCATCGTCCGCTCGCTGGCGGTGTTCAAGGAGAACCAGCTCCACCTGGCCCAGATGCAGGCCGAGCAGCAGACGCTGCAGGGCCAGCAGGAGTCCATGCGCCGCGAACAGGAGCGCCAGCGCGCCGAGAACGCCGAGCGCCAGCAGGCCGTGGTCCACGGCCTGGCCGAGGGCCTGGGCCACCTGGCCGAGGGCGACCTGACCTTCCGCCTGAACACCCAGTTCTCCGAGGAGTACGAGAAGCTGCGCGCCGACTTCAACGGCGCCATGGCCCGCCTGCAGGAGACCATGAAGGTCATCGCCCACAACACCCAGGGCATGCGCTCGGGCGCCGGCGAGATCAGCCAGGCGGCCGACGACCTGTCGCGCCGCACCGAGCAGCAGGCCGCGAGCCTGGAACAGACCGCCGCGGCGCTCGACGAGATCACCGCCACCGTGCGCCGCACGGCCGAGGGCGCCAACCAGGCGCAGTCGGTGGTGTCGGTGGCCAAGAGCGACGCCGAGCGGTCGGGCCAGGTGGTGCGCGACGCCGTCGGCGCCATGGGCAAGATCGAGCAGTCGGCCAAGGAGATCAGCCAGATCATCGGCGTGATCGACGAGATCGCCTTCCAGACCAACCTGCTGGCCCTGAACGCCGGGGTCGAGGCCGCCCGCGCGGGCGACGCCGGCCGCGGCTTCGCGGTGGTCGCCTCCGAAGTGCGGGCCCTGGCCCAGCGCTCGGCGGAAGCGGCCAAGGAGATCAAGGCCCTGATCTCGGCCTCGGCCCGCGAGGTCGGCGCCGGCGTGGACCTGGTCGGCCAGACCGGCCAGGCGCTGCAGCGCATCGTCACCCAGATCGCCGAGATCAACGGGGTGGTGCAGGAGATCTCGGCCTCGGCCCAGGAGCAGTCCACCGGCCTGCACCAGGTCAACTCGGCCGTGAACCAGATGGACCAGGTGACCCAGCAGAACGCGGCCATGGTGGAGCAGTCCACCGCCGCCAGCCACGCCCTGGCCCGCGAGGCCGAGGAGCTGGCCCGCCTGATCAGCCGCTTCCAGGTCGGCGAGTCCGGCGGCGTCCGCGCCGACCACCGCCCGGCCGCCCCGTCCCACCGCAGCCACACCGCCTCCGCGCCGAGCTACAGCCGCGCCGCCACCGCCCGCAAGCTCGAGCCGCAGGCCGAGGAAGAGGGCTGGGAGGAGTTCTGACCCCGATCCCCCCGTCCCGGTGAGTTGGCCGGGACCCGATGACCGGGACGCGCCGGACTCCGACAGGGGCCCGGCGCGTCTTTGTTTTGTCAGGGACTCTTCGTTCGACCTCCCCCGCTCGCGGGGGAGGGGGCATCGGCCGAAGAGTGGCGTTATGTAGCAAGTGGGATAAGCGCGAGGCGCGCATCATCGGATACGGTTACGCTCAGCACGTATCCGATGATGAAGCCATGGACCGCCCAAACACCGTCTTCGCCTTGTTGGACAAGCGCCGCGAGAAGCTTGCGGCGATCGGAGTCCGCGAGACAGAGGCCAACCTTCGCAATAAGATCAGCCGCGGCGGGTTCACGGGGGCGTTCCTGATCCGATGTCTGGTGGCGATGGGCGTAACGACGCTACACCTTGAGGATTAGCTGGCCTTACGCCTCCGAGCAGCAAACTGCTCCGATAGTTCTATGGACATCTTCTCGTAGAATCCGAATTTTGCGTCCAGGGCCACGAGCGTTACTATGCCGTGGCCTGCGTCCAGCGCTAGCTCAAGACGGTATTCCTTGCCATCGTCAAATTCTAAGGGCTTATTGAGCAGTAGTTTATTTGTTATCGGCCCAACTCGAAGCTTAAACCTTTGCTCTGGGACTACATTTACTTCTTTCCATATAAACGGAAATGCCTTCCGCTGCCCCGCCTGAATGGCAAATTCAATATTGTCTTCATGTCCGATCATCAGCGGTGTATTGTGATATTTTGCCCCGTCGTCGCTCTTGATGACAACAAGATAGATTTGACAGCCTTTAATATCTGATCCGATCTTGTTTACGATATTTACGTAAGACCGAACCAAGATCTTGTTGTTATTTTCCTGGCTAATATTGGTCTGAACCTTTTCAAGCCAAAGGTGCGGACGAACATCGGTGCGCTCGTACTCCAGATCAATTAGCCCGGTCGGCTGATTGGAGCGGGACGCAAAGGATTGAAACGGCCCCTTTAGGTCGCCCGTATCTGCTGTGGGGGCTAGAGCTTGAGCCGGGGTGGGAGCGCTCGGTTGCTCGGGCACCGGAGGCTCTACAGCCCGTTCCTTCGCTCGCGTCGCGTGGGGCGTTACCTTGGTGCGTTTCTGAGGAAGCGGCACGAAGAAGACTAGGAGAACGGCGACACCAATGATCCCGAAGCATAACAGGAGCGTCCGGACGATATCGATCTGATGGATGAAGTCTGGTTGACGTGACGCTACGCGCGCTGGCGGAGACGGTTTGGGCGTTGTCTTCGCGTTCAGCGAGGGCCCTAAACTGTCGTATTTATCTTTCCATAGGTCTCGCTGCTGCTGAACCGTCGTAAGCGCGGATTGTAGGTTCTCTACTTGCCGTTCGCGCATGTAGCCAACGGCCGCGCCGCCGAGCGAGGCGCCGAAAACAAACAACATCACGGCGATGACGGGGGCGCGCTTAAGCACCTCCCGTTCGTCGCGTAACCAATTCAGGAGCGCTTCCATTAGGAGCAACCTGACTCGGTAACTGCGCTACTGCAACGCTCTGTAGAAACACCACTACGCCGAACCAGCCGGGAGGTCATTGAATGTGATGCGCTTGAAGCCGCTTATGGCGGCGGACGAAGCGCCTTAGTCCCGTTTGCTACATAATGCCGCCGAAGAGCCGATGGTGGAGAGGGCGGCCCAGCGCAGTGCGGGTCGAATTCGCAGTTTAGAGCGACATTGCAGCCGCCCGCCCTCTCCATCACCCGCTCTTCCGCCCGCCGGAGCGGGCGTCGGCGAATGGTCCCCCTCTTGTAACTTGAAGCCGTCTGCATCGAGTAAGCTGCTGGATGCGGTGGTGGGCGGGAGACCGTGTCCCCCTGGGGCCTCGAGCCCGAGATGGGAGCTTGGCTCCCCGCCCGCCGGTCCATCGAACCC
>Ga0310811_10000354_pt1 | contig 62858 bp, 61 predicted proteins | sample YCmetagenome_FD_207642 | JGI IMG/M metagenome (GOLD analysis project Ga0310811, IMG submission 207642) | Soil microbial communities from experimental microcosm in Duke University, North Carolina, United States - YC | ecosystem: Engineered > Artificial ecosystem > Soil microcosm > Unclassified ... | reverse complement strand
CCCAATAATCATATGGAGATGCGATAACAAAATTATATAGACACAATTTTGGTAAGTTGCATGATTGGATTCATGCGATTTACCCTTTGAGGGATATCTTGGGGTCGCGGCGATGTGATGTTTTGGCGAGACCGAGGTTTCAATTTTTGCCGCAATTGAGCAATATGCGCGAAGGCTTCCCGATACTCAGGGCAAGGTGTTCGCGCCGAAATATATGCAGATGCGAAGGTCGGCCGTAAGGATCGGCCGACTCTGCCCGCCGTTCAAACGGATGATAGCGATGCGTGCGAGACGGGTTTGGGCGCGGACGGCTCCGCCGGCATGCGGCCGACGGCCTTGCCGGCGACGATGTCGCTGTCCTTGGCGCTATCGGATTGAACGTGACCTTGCTTGATGATGATGCACATGGCGACGAGCAGCGACGCTGCAATGGCCCAAAGCGTGCAGTAGCCGACGATCTTCAATTCATGCCCTCCAGCTGTCACCGCGTGCCGCAAGGACACGCACACGATTGCCCGCCGTTGTTATAACACGGATAGATGACAACTCGTGACGCTGGAATCCTTAGGTATCCGATCTATTGGGCCGGCGACCACTTTACGCCGGCCTGCGGCATCAGCGCAGTTGCGCGGCTGCCACAAGCAGCACCATGCTGCCGACCGCGCCGTCGAGGATGCGCCAGGCGGTCGCCTTACGGAACAGTGGGGCCAAGAGCCGCGAAGCGTAGCCGAGCGAGGCGAACCACAAAGGGCTGACCGTCATTGCGCCGAGCGCGAAGGCCATACGCGACCCTTCCGGCTCGCGGGCCCCCGCGGTGCCGATCAGCAACAAGACATCGACGTACACGTGCGGATTGAGCCAAGTGAACGCGAGCGTCATGAGAACGACTGACCACGCACTTTGCGAGGCGAGGGCGGGCGCCCCCGCTGATTCGTTGCCTACTTCCATCACCGCATGCCCCGGACGCCAGGCGCGCCGCAGCGTGGAAATACCGAACCAGGCGAGATAGGCGAGCCCGCCGTACAGCACCACTTCGACGAGACGCGGGTAGCGCATCGCCAGCGCCGAGGCGCCGCCGACACCCGCGCCGATCAAGAGAAAGTCCGACAACGTGCAAAGTGCGACGACCTTGCCGACGTGCGAGCGCATGATCCCTTGGCGCAAGACGAAGGCGTTCTGCGCGCCGATGGTGACGATGAGCGAGGCGCAAAGCGCCGCGCCATGTGAATAAGCGGTCCAGTTCATGGTAGGTCGGGGGTAGACGATGCCGAGCGATGGCGTTAGTCTGCATGCCGGATGCATATAAGAACAGCTAATTTTTCTAAGGCCGGTTAAGGAACGCTAATGCTCGACTACGCTTTGCTCGATGCGCTCGGCGCGGTGGTTCGTCTCGGTTCGTTCGATCGCGCGGCGAGCGAACTGAACGTCACGCCCTCCGCGGTCTCGCAACGCATCAAGTTGCTCGAGGAACGCGTGGGCAGTGTGCTCGTCAAGCGCGGCCAGCCATGCGTGGCGACGGCGTCGGGCGCATTGCTCTGCCGCCATACCGAGCGCGTTCGTTTGCTCGAGGCGCAGCTGTCCGACGACATGCCGTCGATGACAGGCAGCCTGCTCGGCGAGCTATGGCCGACGCTGCGTGTCGCCGTCAATGACGACAGCGTGGGGACTTGGTTTATCGATGCGGTCGCGGGTTTTTGCGCGCAGCGGCGAATGCTGCTCGATCTCGTCATCGACGATCAGGACTATACGGCGCAGCGCATTCGCGACGGCAGTGTCCAAGGGGCGGTGACGACGCAAGCCGAGCCCGTGCAAGGGTGCCGTTCGGTGCGCCTGGGTCGAATGCGTTACTTGGCCGTATGTTCGCCGGCGTTCTTTGCCCGCTACTTCAACGATGGCGTCAACCGGGAATCGCTGCGGCGCGCGCCCTGCGTCGTGTTCAATCCGAAGGATGCATTGCAAACGCGCTTCATGCGCAAGGTGACGCGCGCGGAACTCGATCCGCCGCAGCATTGGGTTCCGCACGTGGGCGGTTTCACGCGCGCTTGCATTACGGGATTGGGCTGGGGCATGTGCCCGACGACGATGATCGGTGCGGCGCTCGAAAGCGGCCAACTCGTCGAACTCACACCGGGCCGTCATCTCGATGTCGATTTGTATTGGCAGAGTTGGCGCTTGTCGATCGGCTGGCTCGACGAATTCAGCACGGTGTTAAAGCAACGCGCGGGCGAGTTTCTCGATTGACGCCGGCAAAGAAGCCGCGGTTCGAATAGTCCCCAATATAGGCAGCCGTCGTGCCGTTCGGCTTTGGCGGCGTGTCCACGCGAGTTGCGGTAAACCCTCCTTTTTGCGCATCGCCAACGGGTTCTGGCAACATAGAGTGCTTTGTCTTCATCGTCGTCCTTGAGCAAGGCCGGTGCGCGAAGATGCGCCGGGCGCTTCGCGCCGCATAAATCGCTAGTTTTTCCGACCACTGTTACTCGCGAGCATTGCATTACCTATGGCCTTGAACGTCGAAAGTGCCCGCCAAGCTGCGGATTTGGGCAGCAAGATACGAGCGCTGCGGCACCGCCTGCGTAGAACGCTCGATGAAACGGCCACGGCAGCCGGGATATCGAAGCCTTTTCTGTCCCAAGTCGAACGCGGCCTCGCCACGCCGTCGCTGACCTCCCTGGCCGGCATCGCCACGGCGCTCGGCGTCACGCTGCAATACTTCGTCGATACGCCGAGCGAGGAGCGCTCGGTGCGCCGCGCAGGGCAATTGCGCTTTTTCAGCTTTGCCGACTCGACCGACCTGTTTGCCCGATTGACCAACTCGTCGGTCGGCGCTCAGCTTGAAAGTATTCTCGTGCGCTTGCCTGCCGGGCAGACCAAGGCCGCGGAGGTCACGACGCATGCGGGCGAGGAGTTTCTGTACGTCATCTCCGGCCAAATGTCGCTGACGCTCGAAGGCAAGACATTCGTGCTGAACGCGGGTGACAGCGCGCACTACGAATCGACGGTGCCGCACAGCTGGTCGAATACGGGCGACGTGGAAGCGACGCTCGTTTGGGTGGGCACGCCGCGGCTTTTTTAACGAGCGTCAGGCTGCGGGCTTGGCGTGGCGCGTGATCGCGCGGCGTCAACGGTTGGTCGATTGCGCAATCGTTTGCGATTTGTTCTTCATGTCCCCGCTCGGCTGCTTTGTCCGATCGTCGAGCAATTCACACAATGCATCGAACACCAGCCGAACACGTGCCGACACGGGCGTCCGCTGCGGCCGATACACATACACCGTGGTGCTGGCCGGACCCAAGCCTTCGAGCATCGACACAAGCCGTCGGTCGAGCAGATACGGCGCCGCCAAATGCCTAGGCAATTGGCCGAAGCCGATGCCGGCGAGAACCGCCTCGCACTCGGCTTCTGGATCGTCGGTGACGAACACCGGGTTGGCGGGAACGGCGATGTCGGCAAGGTTGCAGAACTCTCTGCATACGTCGAGCGTTTCGCCGACGCCTTGCGTGCCCCGCGGCGCATCGAAGACGTCAACCCAGCGGATTTCGATGCCGTGTTCGTGCCGGGCGGGCATGGTCCCATGCAAGATCTCGCGGTCGACGCCGGCGTCGGTAAAGTGCTGAGCGCTGCGCTCCAGAACGAGCAACAGGTGGTGGCCGCGGTATGCCACGGACAGGCGAGCTTCCTATCGGCAGGCGACCCCGAGCGCTGGGCCTTCAAAGGTCGCAAGATGACGGCCTTCACGAACGACGAAGAGGTGCAGGTCGGCCTTGCCGCCAACGCGCCATGGTTGCTGGAGGACCGTCTGCGCGCGGCTGGAGCGTCGTTCGAAGCGGGCGCGCCCTGGGGCCCCTACGTGAGCGTCGACGGCAATCTCATCACGGGACAGAACCCGGCATCGGCCGGCGCCGTGGCCGAAACCGTGCTGCAAAGGCTCGCATTGGGCACGCCGCCGGCGTGAGCCGGGCGCTCCGGTAACGACCCATCGTCGGCATCACTTCATCGCGTTCCTTGCCGAGCGAGCTCGACCGCCGAGCAAGGCGGTCGCCCTGCCGGCCGACTCGAGCAACGCGACCACGTGCGCTGAGCCAGGCTCGAGATTCAAGACCGTATCGGAGCCGACGAGGCTCATGACGAACTTGACGTCGCCCGTCCAGTCGACGACCGGCGCGGCGATGGACGCGTAGCCGGCGATATCGGAGCGCCGCATCGTCGCGTAGCCGTGTTCCCGCAATTCACGCACGACATCGGTGTGGAATTTTTCGACCGCATCGCCGCTCGGTTTGCGGGAAGCCAATTCCTGCTCGAGAAACGGCAGCGTGACCGCAAGCGGCAGACTCGCCGCGAAAACCTTGCCGGCCGCCGTCGACAGCAACGACATCAAACCCGTGCGCAGCTCGAACGCGCCGCGCTGTTGTCCCTCGAGCTTGAACAGGCTCAGCACGCCATCGGTGGTCCATATCGTGATCGCCCCGCTGCATTGCGTGGCGTCGCGCAGCTTGCCCAATTCGCTTCGCACGACGTCGAACCCGTCGATCTGCTTCGTCGCGCTGATCCCGAGCATCAGCGCGGCCGGTCCGAGCCTGTAGAAACCCGGCTTTTCGTCCGCCGCGGCAAGACCCGTGCGTACGAGGCTCACCAGATAGTTGTTTGCCGCACTAGCCGTCATCTCCGCCCGCACCGCGATCTCTTTGAGCGGTAGCGGCTGTTGCGTGTTCTGCAACGCCGTCAATAGCCGGAAGGCGATCTCGACGGACTGAATACCGCGCCGCTCGTTCTTCTCGGCGGATTCCGAAGTGTCTCGTTGGTCCATTTCTCTTCAAGTCCGACAGGGTGAAAGCAATACGCCCGCATAGGGATTTACCCGATCCGAAGGCGAACGGCGTGCCGTTCGCCGCCATGTGCCACGCCTACTCCCGCAACGCTGCGCGGCGGATTCCCCGCATTTTGCACGTGTTGGGGCCGTACCGCTTGCTCATTGACAGCGCCGTCACAGCGTCCATAATACAACTATGCAACATACGTTCAACAATATAGCACGAACGGAAACACGAAGCCAAGGAGAGCGCGACGCGGTGTTACCCGCGCGGCGGTTCCCTTTCCAGCTAGGAGAAGCAGGCATGGCAATCCAAAGGATTCAAAGCGTCTATACCGTCGTGCGCGACATGGACAAGGCGCAGGCATTCTACGAGCGCGCTTTGGGACTGACGCTGAAATTTCGGGATCAGTCGAAGTGGGCGCAGTTCGGCGTAGGCGGCTCGAACTTCGCGTTGAGCGCCGCTGAGGAAGCTGCGCCCGGAGCGACGGGCAGCGTCGTCGTCTTCGAAGCGGACAGCCTCGACGGGATTCGCGAGCGCGTCGAGGCGGCTGGCGGCCGTTTCGTTTCTGAGCGCGACATGGGCGCGCACGGAAAGGTGCTGGTCTTGCTCGATGCCGAAAACCAGATTTTTCAAGTTTTTTCGCGTCAGGCCGGCGCTTGACGGCGGCACATAACATTAAGGACTCCTTATGAAATTCGGCATTTTCGATCAAAACGACAGGAGCGGCCGCCCGCTCGCCCAGCAGTACGAAGAGCGCCTCCAGCTCGCGGAGCTGTTCGACGCGAACGGCTTTCACTGTTATCACACGAGCGAGCATCACTCGACGCCGCTCAGCACGACGCCGTCGCAGAACGTGTTGATGTCGGCCATCGCTCAACGCACGCGGAACTTGCGGCTGTGTCCGCTCGTGTATCTGCTGCCGATTCATCACCCGGTGCGGCTGGCCGAGGAAATCTGCATGCTCGATCATTTGAGCCAGGGCCGCTTCGAATTCGGCATCGGGCGAGGCGCTTCCCCGCACGAACTCGCCGCAATGGGCGTCGATCCTTCGAATGCCGCGAAGATGTACGCGGAATCGTTCGACGTGATGGAGCGATTCTTCGCTTCCGACAGACTGAATTTCTCCGGCGAGTTCTGGCAATTCGACGACGTGCCCGTCGAAATCGAGCCGTTACAACATCCTCATCCGCCCGTGTGGTACGCGCTGGCGTCGCCGGATTCGACCGTGTGGCCCGCGCAACGCGGCATCAACATCGTATGCGGCGGCCCGGTGGAGCGCATCCGCGCCGTGACCGACCGCTATCGCGAGGAGTGGAGCAAGACGCACGACGCCGAGCATGAATTGCCGCTGATCGGCGTGAACCGCTACATCATCGTTGCCGACACCGACGAAGCCGCGCTCGAGATCGGTCGCAAGGCGTGGCCGACGTTCTTCAGCAATTTCATCCGGTTGTGGCGAAAGCATGGGACGGAGCCGGTCAACGCGAAGCTGCCGCCCGATTTCGACGCGTTGGTCGCCAGCCGCCACGCGGTGGTGGGCTCGCCCGAAACGGTCGCGAAGGCGCTCACGGACCAAATCCTCGACGGCGGGCTCAACTATCTGATCGGCAGCTATGTGTTCGGGGACATGCCGCACGACGACGTCGTCAAATCCGTGAAGCTGTTTTCCGAGCACGTGATGCCGCAATTGAAAGGGCTCGGTCAAGCAGCTTGGCGCCCTGTCGTCGACGAAACGCAGCGGGTGTGACGATGAGCGAGACCAGTCGGTTCGATGCGAAGGAACTGCGCCAGGTGCTGGGTTCCTTCGTCACCGGCGTCACGGTAGTCACGACCGTCGATGCCGAGGGCAGGCGCTATGGCGTGACGGCGAACTCGTTCAGCTCGGTGTCGCTCGATCCGCCGCTGGTGCTGTGGAGCCAGGCGACGAAATCGCCCAGCCATCCTGTCTTTCTCGAAGCGCCGCGCTTTGCGATCAACATCCTTGCCGAGGATCAGATCGAACTGTCGAATCGCTTTGCGTCGTCGGGGATCGACAAGTTCGCGAACGTCGACACCGACAGCGGCGCGGGCGGCGTTGCATTGCTGCGCGGTTGCTGTGCCTGGCTCGAATGCAAAGTCGTCTCGCGGCTGCCGGGCGGCGATCATGTGATTTTCGTGGGGGAGATCGAAGCTTTTCGCCGCACGGTCCGCAAGCCGTTGGTGTTCGGCGGAGGCCAGTATCTCGTCGCCGATCCGCACGATTTCGGCAAGCCGCCGCCCGGCATCTCGACGACCGTGCAGTCGCAGCTGCACGCGATGCGACTGGGCACGCGCGCGATGGCCCGTCTCGCGAAAGAGTTCGATCAGACGCTGGCGCTGGCGGTATGGGGCAATCACGGGCCGACGATCGTCGCCTGGGAGCCGTCGTCCCAGCCGGTCAACCCGCAGTTGCCCGTGGGGCTCACGCTGCCGGTGATATCCACGGCGACGGGCGCGGCGCTCGCCGCACATCTGCCGCCGGAAGCGACGAACCGCTTCGTCGGCGCCGAGCTGATCGCGGCCGGCGCGGGGGAGGTCGACTGGCCCGCCACGCCGCAAGCATGGGCGGGCGAGCTGGCAAGGGTGCGCGAGCGCGGGCTCGCTAGGCGCACGCCCGGGGAGTTCTATGGCGCTCACACGATCATTCACGCGCTGAGCGCGCCGGTACTCGACGCGAACGGCGCGGCGGTCCTCGCCATTACGGCAGTGGGCGACGCCACGCGCTTCACGGCCGACCTCGATAGCGATTTCGCGAACGCGCTGCGATCGACCGCGGCGGATCTCTCGCGGCGGCTCGGCTTCGTGGCGGACACCCGGTCGGCCAGTCTTGCGCATGCCGGCGAAGGTTGATGCGATGAGCCATCTATCTTCCGCCGATCTTGCCTTGCTTGGCGCGGACCTGCCGCCGTCGATGCGCATCGAAGTTCAATCGCAACGCTATGCGACGGGCCGGGGATATATCGAACTGCGCGCAAGCGGGCCCGCAGACGCACCTACGGTCGTTTGTTTGCACGGCATCGGTTCGAGCTCGGCCGGTTACCGCGCACAGCTCGCGGGATTGGCCCATCGGTTTCGCGTGATCGCGTGGAATGCCCCCGGCTTCGGCGCGAGTACCCCGCTAGCCGCGTTCGACCCGCGCGCACAGGACTATGCCGACGTGCTGCTGAGCCTGCTCGACGCGTTGCGGTGCGAGCGCATGGCCGCACTGGTCGGCAGTTCGTGGGGCAGCGTGATCGCGATGGCCTTCGCCGCGCGCCACCCAGAGCGGCTCGATCGGCTGGTGCTGTCTGCCCCGAATACAGGGCGCGGCCGATTGCGGGGCCCTGAACGAGACGCGGCGCTGGCACACATGCTCGAGGCGGGCAACACGCCGGAGGACGCGTCGCGCGAGGCGGTGCTCGCGCGCCTGCTGCCGGCAGACGCGCCTCCGGCGGTGCGCGAGCGGGTGGCGCGGCTGCGCGATGCGGTCACGCCCGTCGGCTGGGCTCAAGCGGTACGGATGCTGTTGTCCGTCCATACGCCGTCTCTCGTCAGCGAGATTCTCGGCCCGATCGACATGTTGGCGGGTGCGCGCGACACGCTCGCGCCGATCGACCGGCACGCGCTGCCGCTGTGCGAAGCGGCGCCTTGGATCCGCCTTCACGTATTCGAGGAATGCGCTCACATGCTCAAGCTCGAAGCGCCGACGCGCTTCAACGCGATCGTATGCGGCACGGCCCCGCCGGTCGGCTGACGACGCGTTCATACGTCTGCCGATTGCCAGTCAATCGAGTGGCGGGAAATTTAAAACAAGAAACACTTTGGAGACAGGAATGAGAAAGCGTTTTATGGTGACTGGTGTGCTGGCCATGTTTGCAACCGCGGCACATGCGGAGTCCAGCGTGACGATTTACGGAATCTACGATGCAGGGCTGCGCTACGTTCGAGAGGCGAACGCGGCGGGCGACAGCTCGCTTAGCATGGGCTCGAACGGTACGTCCACGCCGAACCGGCTCGGCTTCAAGGGCGTCGAGGATCTCGGCGGCGGGATGAGCGCGCACTTCAACCTGGAAACGGGCTGGAACTCCGGCAGCGGTGCGCTCGAATCGACGACCGGGTCGCCGGTCACCGGTACGCGAGCGTTGTTCCAGCGGCTGGCGATCGTGGGCATCACGCACGCGCGCTGGGGAACGATCGATCTCGGCCAGAACTACAGCGTGGGCTGGCGCACGAGCTACGACTACGATCCCTTCAACTATCGCTTTCCCACGATCGATCCGGTCAGCGCCATCGTGCCCGGCAGCAGTGTCTCGCAGGTGACGGCGGGCGTACGCTTTCACAACGATGTGCAGTACACGGGCGTATTCGGACCGATCACGGTCCGGGCCGAACACTCGTTCGGCAATGTCGCGGGCTCGGTCACCACGAATGCGGCGACCGCCGGATCGCTCGCTTACAAGTCGGGTCCGTTGGTGATCGCCGGCTCGTATACGACGCGCAAGATCGCGACGACGGGCGGCGTATCCACCGGTGTGCCCGCGGTTGCAGGGCCGCCTGCCGTTGCCGGGGAGCCCGCCGTCAACGCCAATACGCCTACGTATTCGGATCGGTCGTGGTCCGCCGGCGCGGCATACAGATTCGGGCCTGTGCGCATATCGGGCGGTTACAACGACGAGCGTCTGGCCGGGGCGCTGAACAGCGTGGTACCCGGACTGCCGTTGACGCCGGCGCGCGGCGATACGCGCGTGCGGGTCGGCTGGTTCGGCGCGAACTGGACAGTGTCGCCGTACCTCGATCTGGCCGGTGGCTGGTTTCGAACATGGGTCGATACGCCGATCGCCCCGGCGGCGGGCGCCGCCTCCGGCACGAGCGGAAAAAAGGATCTGTTGATGTTCGCGGCGACCTACTCTTTGTCGAAAACCACCTACGTGTACGGCGAAATCGATCGGACCTCGCTATCGGGCAATCAGGTGATCGGATATGGAACGAGAACGACGCAAAGTCATCCGTTGGGTGTTTCGGCGGGACTCGTCGTGGCATTTTGAAAGACCCGTACGAGATTCACGTTCGAGGAAAAGGAAATGACTGATGTGCTGAAAGGGTTGTCGCAGTTTGCCGCCGAGGCCGAATTCGACGATCTGCCCGATGCGATCGTTCATGAAGCGAAGCGCGTGCTGCTCGACTCGATCGGTTGTGCGCTCGCGTCGATATCGTCGGAGAAGGGCAGGCTTTGCATCGCGTTGTCGCAGCGGCTCGGCGGCCCGCCGGAGGCGTCCATCATCGGGGTGGCGGGCAAGGTGTCTGCCAGCAACGCGGTGATGGCCAACGGCGAGCTCATCAACGCGATGGATTACGACGCGCTTGTCATTCCGGGGGGCCACGTATCGCCTTACGTGGTGCCGCCGGTGATGGCGATTGCCGAACAGCGCAACGTGACGGGCAAGGACCTCGTCCTCGCAACGGTGCTGTCGCACGAGGTGGCGATGCGCATCACGCGCGGCATGTCGCCGATGATCCAGGTCATTGCCGAGGGGCCCGACGCACAGCGTTACGAATGGACGACGCCGTACGGCGGATCGCGGTTCAACGTCGGCGCGGCCGCCGGCGTGGGCCGGCTGATGGGGCTCGAGACGCAGCGCATGGTGCACGCGCTCGGCTTGTCGGGTCATTACACGCAAGTGCCGACGCACGGAAAGCTTTCCTACAGCCTGCCCACGTCGATGGTCAAGTACGGTACGCCCGGATGGCAGGGAACGGGCGCGATCATCGCCTGCTATCTCGCTGAAATGGGCTACCTCGGCGACGAGACGCTGTTCGACGGCGTCAGCGGGCTGTGGCGCTTCACGGGGAGCGATACGTGGATGCCGGAAAAGGTGCTGGCGGGCATCCACGACGAGTGGCTGTTCGCCGAACAGCAATACAAGCCTTATCCGTGCTGTCGTGTGCTGCACGCTAGCCTGGACCTGTTCTACCGCATGATCGATCGGCACGCGCTCAAGCCGCAGGACATCGACAGCATTCGCGTGTTCGGCCCGCAGTATTGCGAGAAGCCGCATTTGCAGAACCGCACGATCCGCAGCGCGATCGACGCACAGTTCAGCGCGGCGTACAACTTCGCGGTCGCTGCCCACGGCATCCCGATCGGCCCCGAGTGGCAAGACGAGGCGACGATGCGCGACGGGACGGTTCTCGCGTTCATGGACAAGGTGACGTGCGCCGTGCACCCCGAGTACACGCGCCGCCCGCTCAAAGACCGGCTGATGAGCCTGGGCCGCATCGAAGTGAGCGCGAGCGGCCAGACCTACATCGACGAAACGACGTTCGCCTACGGCACGCCCCGCCCGGGTTTCGAAATCGACGATGCCGCGCTGATCGCGAAATTCACGCATAACGCACAGCGCGTTCTCACGCCCACGCAGACCGATGCGGCCGTCGACGCGTTGATGAATCTCGAGACGCTGCGTGAGGTATCCGGCTTGATGAACGCGATCGTGCCGGCGGGAGCCATCGATGTCGCTTGATTCACGCATTGCAAGGCAAGGAGATGACATGACCGCATTCGCGGCAAAGCAAACGAGTTCGAAACCGCTGGAAGGGCTGCTGGTGGTGTCGATAGAACAGGCGCTGGCGGCGCCGCTGTGCACGGGCCGCCTCGCCGAAATGGGCGCGCGCGTCATCAAGATCGAGCGGCCGGAAGGCGATTTCGCTCGCGGCTACGACGACGCGGCGAACGGAGCGTCGTCGTATTTCGTCTGGACGAATCGCGGCAAGGAGTCGTTGGCGCTCGACTTCAAGCAGCCGGAAGATGCGGCGTTGCTCAAGCACATCGTGTCGAAAGCCGATGTGTTCGTCCAAAATCTCGCGCCCGGTGCGCTTGCGCGGGCGGGCCTCGACAGCGCTTCGCTGCGCGAAAGCAACCCGCGGCTCGTCACGTGCGACATCACCGGCTACGGCGAAGGCGCGGCGAGCGCGCTGAAAGCGTACGACATGTTGGTCCAATGCGAGAGCGGCCTGGTGTCGATTACCGGAACGCCGGAAGGGTATGGCCGCATCGGCGTTTCGATCTGCGATATCGGCGCGGGGATGAATGCGACGATCGCGGTGCTATCGGCATTGGCGCTGCGCGAGCGAACGGGCACGGGCACGGGCGTCGCGGTTTCGCTATTCGATGGCGCCGCCGACTGGATGACGATCCCCTATGTACACGAAGCCTACGGAAAGGGCGCACCGACTCGGCAAGGCGTGAGGCATCCTTCTATTGCGCCCTATGGCGCCTACACGACGCGCGACGGCCGGGACATCGTGATCAGCATTCAAAACGAGCGGGAATGGCAGAGCTTCTGCGCCATCTTTTTGCGCGAGCCCGATATCGCACGCGACGAACGCTTCGCGAGCAACAACGCGCGTGTGCAAAACCGCGCGGCGCTCGATGCAACGATCTCGGCGGCATTCGCTCGCGTAGATACCGCACAAGCGCTGGCGCGGCTCTCCGAATCCAACACGGCATTCGGGCAAGTGCGCTCGGTGGCCGATATGGCCGAACATCCGGCGCTGCGCACGTGGCCGATGCAGGTCGGAGATCGCGAGCTCCAACTCATCGCGCCTCCCGTGCGCGCGCCGTGGGACGCGCATCGTTTCATGCCCGCCCCTGGCCTCGATCAACAAGGCGCCGCATTGCGCGAAGAGTTTGCGTGCGTGGCCGTTGGAGAACCCTCATGAGTCGGATCGATATTGCGCATTTGAAACAATGGGTGGGGACTGAAACGTCGGATGCCGACACGCTATCGGTTCGTCACGCGCACTTAATGGCGGCCACCCTGGGCATCAGCCCCGCCGCATTATCGGCGGGCGCGCCGTTGCCGCCGCTGTGGCACTGGATTTATTTTTTGATCGGCTCGCCCCCATCCGAGCTGGGTCGCGATGGTCATCCCGCTCGCGGCGGATTCCTACCGCCGGTGCCGCTGCCGAATCGCATGTGGGCAGGGGGGCGGCTCGAATTCGCGGCGCCGCTGCCGTTGGGTGCGGCCGTCGAGAAGCGTTCGAGGATCGAGTCGGTTGAGCACAAGCAAGGACGCAGCGGCGAACTCGTATTCGTCACGGTTCGCCATGACGTGCTGCATGAAGGACGCACCGCGATCACCGAGTATCACGACATCGTCTACAAGGAGCCGACCCTTCCGGGATCCCGTTCTCCGGTGCGGGCCGAGTCCGTTATGCCGGAGGCGCAGCATAGCCGGCGCTTCGAACCGAACTCGACGACGTTGTTCCGCTATTCGGCGCTGACATTCAACGGCCACCGCATTCATTACGACGTCGATTATTGCCGCGAAGTGGAGGGGTACGGCAATTTGGTGATTCATGGTCCGCTGCACGCGACGTTGCTTGCCATGTACGCCGAGGAAATCGTCGGCAAACCGCTTAGGACGTTTCGCTATCGCGGCATGCAGCCGAGTGTGCTCGGCGCAGAGCTGACGATCAACGCATCGATGAACGGCGGCGAAGCGACGGTGTGGACCGCGTTGCCCGACGGCAGCGTATCGATGCAAGCCGAAGCGACGTTCGCATGACCCACACGGCGGGCGTCTCGAGGCGCCCCGCCCGGATATTCAATCGAGGAGACATTGCCATGAATCAGCCGACAGCCGCGGGTCTATCGCCGGCGGCCAGACGCTCCATGTTCGGTGGAGCGTTTATGATGTTCATCGATACGTTCGACATCTATTTGCCGGCGTTCATCCTGCCGGCCATCATCGGCTATTTCATACCGAAGTCGTTGCCCGCATCGATTCAAGTGACCGTCAGCACGCTGATCTTCACGTCAACGCTGCTCGGCCGCCCGCTCGGCGGGCTGATTTTTGGACCTTTGAGCGACAAGTACGGGCGCAAGAGGGTCGCGATGCTGGCGTCGGCGGGGTTTACCGCGGTGACTTTTGTGCTGTCGATCATGCCGGGATATGCACAGTGGGGCTATGTCTCGGTCGTGCTTTTCATTTTGCTGCGCTTTCTCGACGGCATTTTTCTCGGCGGCGGCTATGCCTCGGCGCTCCCGCTCGCGCTCGAACGCTCGCCTATTCGCATGCGCGGGCTCGTGGGCGGCATGATGGCGGCCTCGGCCGTATTGTCGGTGATCGCGATCAACATCATTCAGTACGTGCTGCTGCTGTTTATCTCGAGAGACGAGTACACCGCCTGGGGGTGGCGCTTGCCCTTCCTTGTGGGCGTCCTGCTCGGGGTCGTCTATCTGTTCTACTACGCCGGAGTGCCGGAGCTGGAGTTCAAGGCGCTGCGTGGCACGCATGCGAAAAAGCAACCGCTGGGCGAGCTGTTGGGCAATCGCCAGCATGTGCGCAAGGCAGCCATTCTCTTTCTCATGATGACCGGCTACTGGTTCAGCAACCAGATGGCGCTGTCGCTGCTGCCGTCCCTGATGATGGGCTACCTGCACGTGCCGGCTTCGATCTTCACGAAATGGGCGATCGTGGCTAACGTCGCGGTGATGATCGCGGTCGTCGCGTTCGGCGTATTGAGCCAAAAGATCGGGCGGCGGCGGATGTTGATGATCTTCGGTGTGGCGATCACGCTCTCGCCGTTCATTTATCACACGATCGTCGGCTACGGCAAAGGCGCGCCAAACGCAGTGGGCATGGGTGTAGCGATATCGGCTTTGATGATCGTCGCGAGCGGGTCGCTCGGCGTCGTCATCACCTACCTGAACGAATGCTTTCCCACGCGCATGCGTTCGACGGGCTATTCGCTTGCTTACTATTTGAGCGTGATCGTGCCCGGGCTGTACAGTTTCTGGCTGCTTGGTCTGCAGAAGTTCATGCCGTACGAATACACGCCGTTGGTGCTCGAATGCGTCGGTGGGTTGCTGTTTCTGCTTAGCGCGTGGGCCGGCCCGGAAACGCGCGACGTGGATCTATTAGCGATCGCGGAAGGCCGCGCGGACGCCCACGAGACCGATAGTCAGCGCGGCGAGATCAAGCGGATGCCCGGGGAAGTCGCACGATGAAGGTCTGTATTTATGGCGCGGGGGCGATCGGTAGTCTCATCGCCGGACGTCTCGCTCGTGTTCCCGATGTCGAAGTGAGCATGATCGCGCGCGGCGTATCGTTGGCGGCGATTCGCGAGCGGGGCGTACGCGTCGTTGACGATGAAGGCGAGCGTCCGGCGCGCGTGCGTGCGACCGACGATACCGGCTCGCTCGGTGCGCAAGACTACGTATTCATCGCGCTGAAGCAGCACCAACTGGGGCAAGTAACGGAGTCGATCCAGCCGCTCGTCGGCGAGAGCACGTCGGTGATTCCGCCGACGACAGGCATTCCATATTGGTATTTTTATAGGCAACCAGGGCTGCACGAGAATCGACATATCGAACGGCTCGATCCGGGGGGCAGCTTGTGGCGTGCGATCCCGCCGGAGCGCGTGCTCGGTTGCGTGTTTCGCGTCGCGGCACAACTCGTTGCCCCCGGTGTCGTCCGTCAGGACGGCAGCTATGCCAAGCTGCCGCTGGGCGAGCCCGACGGTTCCGTTTCGCCGCGTGTGCGGCGGCTATCGGAGGCCATGTGCGCCGCGGGCTTCGAATCGCCCGTCGTCGATAACGTCCGCGGTTGGCTATGGCTCAAGATGATCAGCAGCCTGTGCTGGAATCCCGTTGCGGCGTTGACGCTCGCGACGTGGGGGGAGCTCGTCGACAGCCCCGGCGTCGTCGATCTCGTGCGCACGATGATGAAGGAAGCGGATGCCGTTGCGGCCGCTCTAGGCGGCGCCCCTCCCATTTCGGTCGAAGAACGCTTGGCGGCGCCGCGTTCGGCGCCGCATCACAAGATGTCGATGTTGCAGGATCTCGAGCGAGGACGCCCGTTGGAATATCAAGCAATCACGGATTCGATCGAGGCAATGCGAGCAATCGCGGGACTCGAGACGCCCATGATCGATTACGTGTTGGCGCTGCTGCGTCTGCGGGCACAAAAGCGCGGAGGCGTCGAGCATGCATAGCCGCTCCTATCTTTTCGTACCGGGAAACAGACCGGATAGATTCGGTCGCGCACTCGAAAGCGGCGCCGACGCTGTGATCATCGACCTCGAAGATGCGGTCGCGTCGACCGATAAGGTGTCGGCTCGCGGTTTCGTAGCTGCCTGGGCGAGAGCGGACCGCGAGGTGTACATCCGCGTGAACGGACGGGCCACGCCTTGGTTCGAGGAAGATGCGCGATTGTGCAGCCTGCCGGGCGTTGCGGGGCTCGTCTTGCCGAAGGCGGAATGTGCCGATGACGTGACTGCGCTCCTGGCCGCGGCGAAACGAGAGACGGCCGTCTTCCCGCTCATCGAAAGTGCGAAAGGGATGTGCAACGCGCTCGATATTGCCGGGGTGCGGCACGTCCGCCAGCTGATGTTCGGAACCTTGGATTTCATGCTGGATATGCAGCTGGAAGTCGACAACGAGGAACTGAACGGCTTCCGTGCCGAGCTGACGAAGGTATCGCGTGCCGCCGGTATCGACGCACCGATCGACGGTGTCACGACGGCTGTCCACGATGAGCTGCAACTTGCGCGCGATACGATCAATGGCAAGCGATTCGGATTTTTCGGAAAACTTTGCATTCACCCGAAGCAAGTTCTCACGGTGAATCGGTGCTTTGCGCCCTCGGCGCAGGACATCGCCTGGGCGCAACGGATTCTTCAGGCGGGACAGGAGGCCAACGGCGGCGCGGTGATGCTCGACGGGAGCATGGTGGATAGGCCCGTCATACTGCGGGCTGAGCGAATCGTGAGACTTGCTGCCGACGAACAAAAGGCGACGCTATGAACCTGGTAATAGCCCCAGACGCAGGAGGCTCTCGGCAGTCGCGCCAATGGCGTCCTCGCGCGAACGGGGCGACCAATTCAGCAGGCGCTTGGCCTTCTCGCCGGAAGCATTCAGATTCAAGCCCAGCAGCGGCAGCGATCCTCTGAGCGATCTGTCCGTGTCCGGCGCATATTGCACCGAAGGCCGAAGTCAGCACCACGCGCCGCACGACGGCGTCGCGCGCGGCACGCAGTACGCGCAAATTGCCATCGACCGCGGGCCTGATCCAGTCGTCTTCGCTCGTCTGATGGCCTGTCGGCGTTGGCGAAGCCCCGTGCGTGATGGGAAATCGATGACGAGCAGGCTGCCGACTGCCGTTTTACCGTCGTCGGCAAGCAATGGACCGGCGAACGCGACGCGATCCGCGACCGTCGAGAGATGAGCCTTGTGGGCCGGACGCACTTGCGCGCGGATGTCGGCAGTGCCGTGTTTGTCCAGCAGGTGAATGGCATACAGCATCGAACGTACCTCAAGAAAGAAGGTTGAAGGTGCGAAGCAGAGCGCATCGGAGCCAAGTCGTGCGCAGCCCATCCCGGCGCCGCGTTCGAGCAATCACTCACGTTTACCCCTATTTTTGCTTGCAAACGCAAATATATATACTGCGCGAAATATTTGCATTTGCAAATAAATAGCGGTCGACGCCTGGGTCCGTCCAGGCATCGAGGCCAGAGTGAGATTCGCCTTCTTTCGGCATGCCATCATGATCATCGCCCCCGACGAGACGCCGTCTCTCGTCATCGACATTCCGACGCTGATCGATACCCGTCCCGTGGGACGGTTTCAGTTCGGCATATTTCTACTGGCGGGTGCGTCACTGATCGTGGACGGCTTCGACGTACAGTCCATGGGTTTCGTCGCGCCCGAACTGGTGCGCGGCTGGGGCATCGAGCGCGGCGCGCTCGGTTCGGTTTTCTCGGCGAGCCTCATCGGCATGATGATCGGTTCGCTCGTGTTTAGCGTGGTCGCGGACCGCGTCGGCCGGCGTCCCGTGCTCGTGTTAGCGATGCTGCTCGCTGGCGTGAGCATGCTCGTCACGTCCGATGTCGCCAATCTCTCGCAGTTGCTCGTCATGCGCGTGCTGAACGGCGCGGCGGTCGGCGCGATCATGGGCAATGCGATGGCGCTCGTCAGCGAATACAGTCCGGCGCGCCAGCGCGCGACGGCGATGATGCTGGTTTCGTGCGGGTTCACCGCGGGCGCGATGTGCGGCGGCATGATTGCGGGCTGGCTGATTCCGGTCGCGGGCTGGCGCGCCGTGTTCGTAGCAGGGGGCCTGGTTTCTCTCGCGATCGGGATGCTGATGGCGCTTTGGCTGCCCGAGTCGGTGCAATGGCTCGTGCTGCGCGGGGCAAGACGCGAGCGCGTCGCGCGGATTGTCGCGCGCATCGCTCGATGCAGCTCCCTTCCAACAGGCGCTGCGCCGCGCTATACCGTGCGCGACGCCAGTCGGCGCGCTGAAGGATCGGCTGGGACGGTCGCTGCGTTGTTTCGCGACGGCTGCGGCCGCGCCACGCTGCTGCTATGGGCGCTGAACTTCACCAACCTGTTGAACCTGTTCTTGCTTGCGAACTGGTTGCCGACGATCGTCACGAATCTTGGGCATACGCGCAATGTCGCTATCACGATCGGCACGCTGCTGCAGGTTGGCGGCACGCTCGGCACCATCGGCATGGGATTCTTGATCGACCGTGTCGGATATCCACGCGTGCTGCTGCCGGGTTTCGTTGCGGCGGCTGTCGCGGTGGCGGTGTTGGGTCAGCCTGGGCTTCCGCTTCCCGCATTGTTCGCGGCAGCGCTGGTCGGCGGCATTTGCATCGTCGGCGGTCAGCCGGCTATCAACGCGTTGACCGCGTCCGCCTATCCCGCCGGCATTCGCGCCACGGGCATCGGTTGGGGCCTTGGCATCGGCCGAGCCGGCTCGATCCTGGGGCCGATGGTGGCGGGACAGATCGCGATGCTCGGTGCTTCCGATCGCACGATATTCGTGGCGTCGGCTCTGGTTGCGCTCGCGTCCGGCACGATGATGCTCGCACTCGCTAAGTCACTGCGCGCTTGTACCCAGTAACAAAACCGATTTTGGATCCACGCATCGCGCGGGATCCGCACCGCTTTGTCGAACCGGAGAATGGCATGTCTTTTAAAACCGTAAAAAAAATCGCGCTCGAAGAGCACTTCGCGATAGCCGAGACGATCGATGATTCGGCCGGCTTCGTTCCTGCGGACGACTGGATCGAACTCAAGAGCCGATTGCTCGACATCCACGAACGTCGTATCGCCGAGATGGACCGCAGCGGAATCGAGCTCGTGGTGCTTTCTCTGAACGCGCCTGCCGTGCAGGCGATTCGGGATCCCAAGCGGGCGCACGAACTATCGCGTCGTGCGAACGACTTTTTGGCCGAGCAAGTTGCGAAGCGGCCCGACCGCTTCCGCGCGTTCGCGGCGTTGCCGATGCAATCGCCCGAGCTGGCGATTCGCGAGGCGCAGCGCTGCATGCGCGAGTTCGGCTTCGTGGGCGTGCTCGTCAACGGTTTCAGCGAGGACGAGGACGGTTGCGAGCTCTACTACGACATGCCGCGCTTTCGTCCGTTCTGGGCTGAGCTGGAAGCGCTCGACGTGCCGTTCTATCTGCATCCGCGCAATCCGTTGCCGGGGCGTGCGCCGATCTACGACGGCCACCCGTGGATGATGGGGCCGACTTGGGCATTCGGGCAGGAAACGGCCGTTCACGCGCTGAGGCTGATGGGCTCGGGCCTGTTCGACGATCACCCGGCGCTGAAGATCATCCTCGGGCATATGGGCGAGGGACTGCCGTACAGCATGTGGCGTATCGACAACCGCAACGCGTGGGTATCCGCGAAGCCGAACTACCCGGCACGCCGTCCGATCGCCGAGTACTTTCGGACCAACTTCTGGCTCACGACGTCGGGAAACTTTCGCACGCAGACGCTCGTCGACGCGATGCTCGAAATCGGCGCCGATCGAATCTTGTTTTCGGCGGACTGGCCGTTCGAGAACATGGATCACGCAGCCGAGTGGTTCGATCACGCGTCGATCAGCGAGAACGACCGGATCAAGATCGGTCGTACGAATGCTGAGCAGTTGCTGAAATTGAGCGCGTAACATCGCGGGCATAACCCTTGTTCTACCGGATTTGATCCCATGAGTCAGACGCCCTATGCGGCCGTGAACGGCTGTATCCCATTCCTGTACGAGGCGCTGCCAAGCCGAGTGAGATTTGGTCATGGCACGCGCTCGCAAGTTGGCGAGGAGGCCGAGCGCCTAGGGATTTCGCGCGCGCTGCTATTGTATGGGCCACCCCATGCGGCGGTCGCCGACGAATTGGCCGACCGGCTCGGACCGCGCCATGCCGCCAGCTTTGATGGCGCGCGTATGCACACCCCTGTCGAGGTAACCGCTGAGGTGATGACGATGGTCGCGGCCCATGGCATCGACGGTGTTGTCGCTATCGGCGGCGGCTCGACGACGGGCCTTGCCAAGGCGATCGCGCTTCGAACGGATTTGCCGCAAATCATCCTGCCGACCACCTATGCGGGTTCGGAGATGACGCCGATCCTCGGTCAGACCGCGAACGGCATCAAAACCACGCAGCGCAGCCCGAAGATCCTCCCCGAAAGCGTGATCTACGACGTCGACTTGACGATGAGCTTGCCCGTTGCGATATCGGGCGTGAGCGGCATGAACGCGATCGCGCATGCGATAGAGGCCCTATATGCGCACGATGCCAATCCGGTGATCAACGCGCTTGCGCTCGAGAGTATTCGCGCGCTCGTCAAATCATTGCCGGCTGTCAAAGCAGATCCGGCCAATCGAGCCGCTCGCGCCGACGCGCTCTATGGCGCCTGGTTAGCCGGCGTTTGTCTCGGCGCCGTTGACATGGCGCTGCATCACAAGCTCTGCCATGTCCTGGGTGGCGCGTTCGACTTGCCGCACGCGGAAACGCACGCGATCGTATTGCCGCATGCGCTCGCTTATAACGCTCCAGCGGTGCCCGATGTCATGCGGCGGCTATCGGCGGCGCTCGATGTGGACGACGTCTGCTTGGCGCTTCACGAACTCAACACGACGATAGGCACGCCGCGCGGCCTCTCCGCCATCGGCTTGCCCGAGTCCGGCATCGAACGGGTCGTCGAACTGGCGCTCGCCAACCCGTACCGGAACCCCCGGCCACTCGCTAGCGATGGCCTACGCGTATTGCTGCGGCGCGCGTACGACGGCGCGGAACCCTCGGCCGCGGTATCGGAAGTGCCCAACGATGGACAACCATCATGACCGACTCGACAACGCGATCCTATCCGCTGTTCTCGGAACAGAACTCGGCCGAGGCGGTGAATGCCCGTATCGGTCCAGACGTTGCGCCGCGCACGGCGCAGGTGGCCGCGGCAGTCGTACGCCACCTGCACGCGGCGGTAAAGGAAATCGAACCGACGCACGAGGAGTGGCTGGCCGCGATTCGCTTTCTGACCGAGACCGGGCATATGTGCAGCGACTGGCGTCAGGAATTCATTCTGCTGTCGGACGTGTTGGGCGTGTCGATGCTGGTCGACGCGATCAATCACCGGCGTCCGGGCAACGCGACCGAAAACACCATTCTGGGCCCGTTCTTCGTCGATGGCGTGCCGACTCTGCCGGCGGGCGCCAACATTTGCCTGGACGGCAAAGGGGAGCCGCTGGTCGTGAGCGGAACCGTGAGCGACACCGAAGGCCGACCGGTGCCTGGCGCCACGATCGACGTTTGGCAAACCAACGACGACGGCTACTACGACGTGCAGCAAAAGGGCGTGCAGCCCGAGGGCAACCTACGCGGAAAATTCGAGAGCGGCCCTCAAGGTGAATTCTGGTTCCGCACGGTACGTCCGCGCGATTATCCGATTCCCGACGACGGCCCGGTAGGCAAGCTCCTCGCCACGCTGGGCCGTCATCCGAACCGTGCCGCACATATCCATTTCATGATTCGGGCGCCCGGCTACGAGACGGTCATCACGCACGTCTTCGCGCCCGATTGCCCTTATCTCGCCGAGGACACCGTGTTCGGCGTGAAAGAAAGCTTGATCGGCGAATTCGAGAAGGTAGACGACGCGCGGCAAGGCGAGATCTACGGGTTCGAAGGGCCGTTCTGGAAGACCGCTCGCTCGTTCGTACTCAAGCGAAGCGAAAGCTGATCCTGGCCCGTACGGCGAATGCGCGATCGCGCGTGTATGGTGCGGGCGGGCGCGCCAATATATTTGCAATTGCAAATATTGCGTTTGAGTCATAAGATGCTTGGACGCGATGGCCGAAGCAGAGGAGTGTAGGAATATGCAGCTTGAATCCGAACAGGGCGTGTCGGCGCAAGTCGAGGCGCTGCACTGGATAGATGGGCAGTGGGTGAGTTCAACGCGCATCGGCGAAAGCGTCGACCCGGCAACGGGCCGCGTCGTCGGCACGTATCACGACGGCGGCGAGGAAGAGGCGCGGCTTGCCGTGGCGGCAGCCGCTCGCGCATTCGGCGATACAAGCTGGACGGACGATCCGCAGCGCCGCGCGGTGGCGCTGATGAGGCTGGCTGACGCATACGAGGCCCGTCGAGACGACGTCGTTGCAACGTTGTGTCGCGAGAACGGCAAGCTGCGTCATGAAGCCGGCTTCGAGGCCGGACTGATATTGCGTGGCCTGCGTTTCGCGGCCGGCTTGGCGCTGCAGAACTTCGGCCGCGTGATGGATCCGCGCCCCGGTTTTCAAGGCATGAGCATCGTGCAGCCCGTCGGTGTGGCCGGGTTGATCATCCCGTGGAATTCGCCGGCTTACTTGTCCGTGCGTGCGCTCGCGCCGGCTTTGGCCGCCGGCTGCACGGCCGTCGTCAAGATGCCGATGCAGGCCGCGCAGACCGCCGCGTTGATGAGCGAGATCGTGGCGTCCGTGGCGGAATTGCCGAAGGGCGCGGTCAATATCTTCATCGAGTCGGGCGCCGACGGCGCGAAGCATCTCGTCGAATCGCCGTACGTCAAGACCGTGAGCTTCACAGGCAGCACGAGAACCGGCCGTGCGATCGCGCTCGCGGCGGCCGCGAACTTGAAGCGGGTCGGTCTCGAGCTGGGTGGAAAGACGCCTCATCTGATCTTCGACGACGCCGATCTCGACGCAGTACTGCCGGTGCTGGAGAAATCTTCGACCGTGTTCGCGGGGCAGTTCTGCATGTGCGGCAGTCGCATCTTGGTGCAGCGCGGCGTGGCGGAGCGCGTGCGCGACGCGTTGGCGGCCCGGCTGCGCGCCGTGAAGCCGGGGCCGGCCGCCGATCCGTCGAGCGACATGGGGCCGCTGATCGATCGGGCATCGCTCGACCGGATCGACACGATGATCGAAGCGGCGCTGGCTGCCGGCGCGCGGGCGATCGTGCGCGGCGGAATCGTGACCGAGCCGCCGCTGGCCAATGGAAATTTCTATCGGCCGGCGCTGCTCGAAATTACCGATCCGTCGCTTGCGATCGCGCAGCAGGAAGTGTTCGGGCCGGTGCAAACCTTGCAGGTATTCGACACCGAGGACGAGGCGGTCGCGCTCGCCAACGACAGCGAATATGGGCTCAGCGCCTGCGTGTGGAGCCGTGACGTGGATCGGCCGATCCGTGTGTCGCGTCGCCTAGAGGCGGGATTCATCTCGATCAATGGCTGGGCGAACATCGCCGTCGAGTTCGAGGAAGGCGGCTACAAATCGAGCGGGCTGGGCCGTTTGGGCGGGGTTGCGTCGCTCGAGGATTTCATCGAGCGCAAGCAAATCACGCAGACGTTCGGCATGGCGAACTGAGCAGGCGCGGGCCGGCGCGCGGCGGTTCAGCGTTTCGGCTTGCGGGCAGCGGGTGCTTTTGCGCGCGCGGCGGGTTCGGGTTTCAGTTCGGGCATGGGCCCGCCGATCTCGACGCGGTGCAAGTTGGCGAAGATGTGATCCATCAGCAGCCTGAGTTGCTTCAGTTGCGTCGCGTCGAGGCCGGCGGTGGCGAGCTGCTCGTAGTAGATCGCGCGCGGTATCCAGCGTTCGAGGAGCGCGCGCCCCGACGGTGTGATCGAAATGCAGACGGTTCTGCCGTCGTCGGTCAGTCGTTTGCGCGTGACATAGCGCTTGGCGATCATCTTGCCGACGAGCCGCGACAGGGTCGAAAGTTCGCTGGACACCATCTCGGCAAGATCGATGAGCCGCTGGTCTTCCTGCTCCCGCAGTGCCGCCATCACGCGATACATCGGCAGCGTAAGGTCGTCGCTGCGCAACTCGGCGGAGAAGAGTTGTTCCATGCGTACCCCCACCTTCGCGAGCAGGTACGGGAACGCCCGGGTGAAGCGGTAATGTTCGAGATCAGGCATGTCGGCGGGGGTGGCGAGCTGAAGGAAAACCATCGCGGCTCGCCGCGGCGGGACTAAACGGATGCGGACATGGGCGACGGCACGGCAAGCGCCCATCTGCTTGCGCTTTCAATTATTGCGCGTGAAATTATATAGGAGACGAAATCATGACTCAACTGCGATACCCCCTTGGGGTAAGGCTGTTTCATTGGCTGATGGCCGCGATCATTGTGACGGTCTGGTGCATGGGCTTCGGCTCCGCACACTTGCGCGGCGATGCACCCCGTGGAGGCACCGCCCTATTCGTTCATAAGTCGATCGCCACGACGGTATTGGTTCTCGTCGTAGCGCGCCTGGCCTATCGCTGGCGGCGGCGGAGCGCCTATCCGCCGCTGCCCGATACGATTTCGGCGCCGATGCGAACGGCCGCGAAGGGCGTGCATGTGCTGCTCTATGCCGGCGCCATGATTGCGACGCCGCTGTCGGGCTGGATGTGGAGTTCGGTCGCCGGGCATCCGGTTCCGCTGCTCGGCGTTGTCGACTTGCCGCCGCTCGCGCCCGTCGACAAAGCGAGCTACGACTTCTGGATGTGGACCCATCGCGCGTTCGCCTGGAGTGCCGGCGCAATCATCGCGCTGCATGTGCTCGCGGCGCTCAAGCATCATTTTGTCGATCGGGACGACATCTTGCTGCGCATGCTGCCCGGGAGACGCAGAGTAGCGACGGCTGCGGCGCCGCGAGCGACGCGCGACGTTAGCGCGCCTTAGGGCTACCTATTGCGCTGTAAGACGTCGGCCGCTAACACAAGGCCGGCGTTTCGGAAATCCACGATTTCACCGCGTTGACGCTCGCCCCATGCACCGGATAATACAACAATAAATTATGTATTCAACAAAGTTGAATTAAAGCCGCTAAGCACAACCATGCGGCTGGACGAACTTTACGGGGCGAGAACGGCCGTGCAACTCACAATTCGGATGCTTCTGGCGTGCTCCTTCGGCTTGCTCGCGGCGTTGCTCGTTGCCGTCGGTGGGTCCGGCGCCTACGGCATCAAGCTTACTGATGCCGTGTTGCAGAGTGCATCTCAAGAGGTGCCCGCACTTCGGGCGCTGGACCATCAACTGAAGCTCGTTGCGCGTGCGCGCATGAGGCTGGATCAGATTGCGCACGCGGGCGGCCAAGGCGTCACGAACGCGGATATCGAGTCGATCAAATCGAATCTCTCGAACTCGGATCAAGCCTGGGATACCTACTTGAATTTCCCCGCTGACGGGCCGGAGCGGCGCATCGCGGCAACCGTAAGCGACGCGCGAGACGATCTGAAAAAGAATGGGCTCGAACCGCTGCTCGCCGCCTTGATCGCCAACGACCCAGCCGCGAAGATCGCGCTCATATCGAAGTCGATCACGGAAAAGTACGGACGGCTCAACGAAGCGACGGAAAAGCTCGCCCTCTATCAGGACGAACGTTCGACGCGGCTCTCCGCGAAAGGCGAATCGCAAGTGCACGCCACGCTGACGATCACGGTGATCGCGACATTGATGGGTCTTGTCTGTGCGTTTGCTGCCTGGAGAACTGTCACCGGCGCGCTGACGAGGCCACTCGATGCCGCGATCGCGCATTTCGGGGCAATCGAACGAGGTGATTTGACCACTCGCATCGTGGTCGAGCGCCAGGACGAATTGGGGACGCTGCTCAATAGCCTCAAGAAGATGCAAAGCGCACTATGCGACACCGTTCAGACCATTCGTGGCGGAGTCGATCTCGTGGCGGACGCGGCGCAGGAGATCGCCGCAGGCAATACGGATCTGTCGCAACGAACCGAACAGCAGGCGGCATCGTTGGAAGAGACGGCTGCGAGTATGGAGCAGCTCTCCGCTACGGTGAAGCAAAACGCAGCGAACACGGCCGAAGCCAGCGCACTATCCAGTGCGGTGAGGGATACCGCCCGTCAGGGCGCCGCCACTGTCCAGCGCGTTCTCGAGACGATGAATCATCTCAAGGCAGGCTCCGGAAAGATCGCTGAAATCACGGCGATCATCGAGGGCATCGCGTTCCAGACGAACATTCTCGCGCTCAATGCCGCCGTCGAAGCCGCGCGCGCGGGAGAGCAGGGGCGCGGCTTCGCCGTCGTCGCCACCGAGGTGCGCTCGCTGGCGCAGCGCTCCGGCAATGCCGCAAAAGAAATCAAAGACCTGATCGATGCGTCCATATCGACTGTGCTGAACGGCGCCGCGCAAGCTGCCGAAGCGGGGAGTCAAATGGACGCAACGCTCGACGCGCTGCGACGTGTGACGACCGTGATCGACGAGATCGCATCAGCATCGCAGGAACAGGCACGCGGAATCGAACAGGTCACGGTTGCGGTGTCGCATATGGACGAGGTGACGCAACAGAATGCCGCGTTGGTCGAACAGGCGGCCGCCGCTTCGAGCTCAATGGAGGCGGAGGCATCGAGAATGCGATCAATCGTGGCGGGATTTCAGACGGGCCGTTGAGGCGCAGGCCAAGCGTGACGCCGGGTTGAGCGATGTCCCAGCGAGGCGTGTTTTGGGCCGCATACCATCCGCGGATCATCTATTCAAGCCCTGAGTGAGCGCATGTCAGGCGTGCGCCGTCCTGCTCGATCGAGTGCGACTTCTCGACGTCGAGCTACCCTCCGGTTTCGCGACAGACCGTGCCTTCTTAGTTGCTGCGCCGCTCGTTGCAGTTTTTGCTTTGACCACCTGCTTCTTCACCGTTTCGGATTCTTTCAACGTGAGGTGAAGGCCCATCGCCGCAATCACCTTCATAATCGTCGCGAATTCAGCATTTCCTTTCTTGGAAAGAGCATGGTACAAAGCTTCTCGAGCGACGCCAGATTCACGTGCGAGATCCGTCATTCCGCGCGCCTTGGCGACATCGCCAAGTGCTGCCTGAATCTCCACAGGATCTCCACCCTCGAACGCCTGCGCGAGATACAGCCGGCAGTCGTTTTCATCCTTTAAGTACTTCGACGCGTCGAATTCCACCAACTCGCTGATTTTCATTTCCAACTCTTTCGCAATGATCTTGGCGCGCTTAATGTCGGCCGGCGATGGACGTCGCCGCTTGGCGGTCCCGCACGCAGGAGAGCCAAGCGTCGAATTCGGGGGTAATGATCAACTTCGTAGCTGCTTGCATTGTGATCCATGGGTTACGAAACCTCAACTGCCTGCCCGCAGGCAAGAGCCTCCTGATCGGAGGGGGCTGGATGTTCCGGCACCATTGGATAAATGAGGAGGGTCTCGGTTCTCACAGGTGAATCACGTAGCTTGTTGTACCGAAGCGGGGCGAATGGCGGCAGTAATCCGCGGCAAAAATGATAGCAACGCCAAACCACGCGCTCCCATGAAAATCAGTAGCGCGAGCCAGAGACCATGATTACCCCAAACATCGACGAGTACCCAGGAGGCGCAAAAAAACACGGCCCAGGAGATTGCCATGGTTTGCATGAGTTCGCGTGTCCGCGTGGCGCCTATGAATACGCCGTCCAGCAAAAATCCTCCCACCGAAGCTAGCGGCAACATCGCAACCCAGGGCAAGAACGTCTGTGCGGCGGCGCGCACTGCCGGTTGATCGGTCAGCTCATGGATAATCCGCGTGCCTGAGCATCCGTAGACCAACGCGAAACCGAGCGCCCCCAACGCTGACCAGAATAGATTCACTTTGACGGCTTCTCGGAATGCGGAGCGATTGCCAGCACCAATCGCCGCGCCAACCATCGCCTCGGTCGCGTGAGCGAAGCCATCGAGTCCGTACGCCATGAAGGTCTGGAAGTTGAGCAGTAGCGCATTGGCAGCGAGAATCGTATCGCCCTGCCTGGCGCCAACGTGAGCGAACCAGGCAAAAGCGCTGAGCAGCAAGATCGTTCGCAAAAAAATGTCGCGGTTCATCACTATCAGCTTCTTCAGCGCCATTTTGTCCGACACTGTCCGCCATGTCAGCGGAGGAAGTCCGCGCGGTCGCAAATGCCAAAGCACCGCCATACCGAATGCAAAGCCGATAGCATCGGCGGTTGCCGTTGCCGCGCCGATCCCCGCGAGGCCCCAGCCCAACGCGTAGACGTAGATGACCACGGCAACAACGTTGACCGCATTGATCAACACCTGAGTTAGCAGCGCTATGCGCGGGCGTTGCGCACCGAAGAGGTAGCCGAGTACGACGTAGTTCCCGAGAGCGAACGGCGCGGAAAGAATGCGTGCGCGGCAATAGATACGTGCATTGTTTTGCACGGCATCACTACCGCCGACGAGTTGGAGCGCGTGCCGAATCAATGGCGCTTGCACGACAAGAATCACGCTGCCGATCGCAATGGCAAGCAGGAGTGCGCGTACGATATCCGCGCGCAACGCGTCCCTGTTGCGCGCGCCAAACGCTTGGGCGACCAGTCCTGTCGTCCCCATGCGCAAGAAGCCGAAACCCCAGAACACGAAATTAAAGAAGAGACCGCCGAGGGCGACACCTCCTAGGTCGGCTGCGCTGCCCAAATGACCTGCAACCGCCGTATCGACGGCGCCGAGGATGGGTTGGGTGAGATTCGCAAGAACGATCGGAATCGCTAGCATCAGCACGCGTCGATGCCAGCCGCCTTCAGGTGGAAGCGCTGAATCAATGCTCAACGTTGCTCCTTTCCATTGTCCTCCGTGGAAATCAAATGGATCGCCATGCTGCCTTCATCTGTTGTGCCCAATGCCTGATATTCGCGACGAATTTTGCGTTTCGGCGTTAGCCGAGTTCAGCCGGGCGCATGGCCGATCCGTTCGATCAACGCCATCCCCGCAGCCGGATTGCGCACCTTGTAACCGCTGATCACGTAAAGGTAGACGTCGCGCGCTGTGGCCTTCTTGGCCGAGCGCTCGATCGTTTCCAGATCATCCGGCACTTCCCCTGCAGCCCACGCTTTCGCACGCGACGCCCACGCATCCAACGCCTGATCCGAATACCCGAGCGCCTCACCTTCAACCGTTCCCATGATCCGCGCATAAACGAACGGCGCCGTCACATCGGCAATCTGCGGGTGCTCGCTATCTCCTGCCACGACGACGGCAACCTCGTGCTCGCGCAGCAGCGAAACGAACTCAGGATGCCGAAAACTCTCGTGCCGAACCTCGACGGCATGGCGAATGGCGCGGCCATCCACCTTCTTTGGCAGCAAGCTCAAAAACGCGTCGAAATCCTCGGCATCGAACTGCTTCGTGGTGGCGAATTGCCAATTGATCGGGCCGAGTTTGTCTTTGAGCGCGAGCACGCCGCTCGCAAAGAAACGCTCGATGGAGTCGCCTGCCTCGCCCAATACCCGCCGATGCGTGGCGAAGCGCGGCGCCTTCAACGAAAACACAAAATCCTCGGGCGTCTCGTCATGCCACTTCTCGAAGCTCGTGGCCCTCTGCGTGCCGTAGAACGTGCCGTTGATTTCAATCGAGGTCAGCTTGCGGCTTGCATATTCGAGTTCACGCTTCTGTGTGAGCCCCGCCGGATAAAACGGGCCGCGCCACGGTTCGAACGTCCAGCCGCCTATGCCGACGCAAATGCGAGCGGCGGTGCTGCGGCTCTTGCGAGTACGGGAGGCATCGGTCATGGTCGTTCCGCGGTCTTGGCCCAGTCGTCATGGGAGGATCAATCGGCCGCCAGGCTGTGCGTACTCGCGGTTTCGACCGCCGCACTGGACGCGCGGCGATGCTGATCCGAGAGCTTGCGCATCAGCGGCAGCAGGATCAGAGACATTAGCACGCCTGCCGCCGCGAGCCAGCCGAGTTCGGCAAACAGGTTCGTATACAGCGGCAGCGATTGCGTGGCGGGCAGAGCGTTGGACGGTATCCTTCACGCCGTCGAGTTGGTACCGGCGTCACATTCGCATTCACCGAAGGCAAGAAACGGATCGATGAGAACGCTCCTGCCACCCAAGCTATTCTCATGTATTTCATTAGCGCGCTACAACCCGGTGACGTCCTTGGCTGCGGCAGCACTCCGTTGTGCAAGCGTGCGTGCCTCGGAGGCGACGACGGCGAAGCCGCGCCCTTTGGACACTGAAAACGGAGCCTTTGAATCCTTAGCGAATTTTAGAAAACGAAGCAGGGCGATAGATCGTAGAGGATTGTGAAACGAGGCAATCCGTCGCGCCGCCATTTCTGAGAAATTCGTGCCATTTTTCGTCCCGCTGAAGTGCTTCACGGCGGGTTTCGCGGTCAGCGAGACTCTCGAATCTCCAAAGATGCACGATCTCGTTCAAGTCGCCAATCTCGCTCATGAAGAAACCGATCGGCTCGCCAAGATGCTGTGCTTGCAGAGCGAGCCCATCCCTCTCATAGAACTTGAGGAAAGCGCCGGTCATGCCGACCTTGCACCTGTACGTTCGAATTTCGATGATCACGGAAATATTGCCTTTTTCAAGCATGGAACACGGTGGCGGCCGAGGTGACCGCCGAGAAGAATCAAAAGCGTTCGCGAAGCCCAACCATCGCGCCAGTCTGGCCGCGCCCGGCGACTGGGGCAGCAGGTACCGCGGACGTGTCGGATACCGAAAAGGCAGCAGCGCGGCCGTTGAACATGTGAGCGGCGGCAGCATAGATGGCGCTTCGCTTCGACAAGTTGTAGGTAATCCGAGCGATTGCCAGGTCGCCGCGCAATCCATCGACCGTACCGCGAAGACCTACCCATTGACCGTCGAGCTCGACGGCGGGCGTAACGAAATAATTCGCACCGGCGAAAAGCAGATTGGTCTGCAGCGACTTACTGTCTGCCCTGAGACGACGATAAATCCAACCGGCGCTCAAACGTAAGTCGCCGAACTTTGCGAAGCCATCCAAAAGGAAGCGGGCGTCTTTGTCCGACGCTGATCTGAATGCGATAGGTGCCTGAACGGGAACAAGCGTCACCGACGACGTTTCTCCGCCACGTTGCTCATCGTATGCAACGGCCATCCCCCACACCTTGACGTCATACTGAATCATCGCCGACCATGCGCGGCAGGCGTCGCCTTCTCCTGCCGCTTGACCCGCGCAGTTACCGGGCGCGAGCGTGTCGCGGCCCAACGAGTAGGTTGCCCCGAGGGTTAGATTCCCAAACGTTTTCTTGTAAGCGATTGAATTATCTTCGCGAGCGGCCGCGAGAAACGGGTCGAAGTCCACCATCGAGAATGCGGCGGGACCAATGTTGTCGGCCATCAGCAGCGCCGTCCAAAGCATCTCCTGCTGCCGTCCGAACGTGACAGTTCCCAAGTCGCTGCTCAAGCCCACATACGCGGATCGGCCGAACAGCCGGCCGCCCTGGTTGAGCGCCCCGTTTGTAACCGAGAATCCATTTTCAAGCCTGAAAATGGCGCTAAAACCATTCCCAAGGTCTTCACGGCCAAGCAGCCCCCACCGCGACGGCGTCTGACCGGTCAGCTGCGTCGCCCGGACAAGGCTATTGCCGGCGCTGCCGACGTTGTTCAAATACTCCACACCCGTGTCCATCACGCCGTAGAGCTGTACGCTCTGTGCGAACGACGTATGACACGCTGCGCAGAGCAGCGCGGCGATTGCCAGCTTTTTCATCGCGAATTGTCTCCGGTTTTGGTTTGGCCGCGACGCGGATCTGGAACCGGCAATACTCCGGTGGTGCCCGTCGCGAGGACGCACTTACTTGTCGAGTGCTGTAAAGGAGACTAAGATTTTTGTAGATAACAAAAAATTGACTTATTGTTAAAACAACATAACCATACGGTCATGTTGTGGGTAAACCATGAGCGATCCAAAACACCCTGACGCCATCGAACGATTCTTTCGGGCGGGTCTCAAACTCCAGCAACTGCGCATCCTCGTACGCCTGTCGCAACTAGGGCAGGTCCGAAAAGTGGCCGACGCATTTCATGTGACGCAGCCGGCCATCTCGAAGCAGATTGCGGAGATGGAGAACGCGCTGCAAATGCCTCTCGTGCAGCGGGTGGGCCGCCACCTGAAGCTCACGGCGGCCGGTGAAACGCTGGTCGCCCATGGCCGGGAAATTCTTCATCATCTCGAGCAGGCGCGGGTCGAGCTAGATTCGATGGCGTCGGGGCTGGCCGGGAAGGTGACCATCGGTGCGGTCGGCACGTCTACACCGGTACTGGTGCCAACTGCGATCGCTGCCTTTCAAAGACATGCGCCGAATGCCGCCGTGTCTCTGCTCGAAAGTACGACGGATCGCATGTTTCCCATGCTTCTCGAAGGCGATATCGATCTCGTCGTATCGAGGACGCCGCCGCCGAACCAGCGTGAATACCAGCAGGCGGTAGTCTGCCGGGATCCCATAGTCGTCGTAGCAGGAGTGCAGCATGCGCTCGCTCATCGGCGCAGTCTCGATTGGCGAGAACTCGCGGGCATCCCTTGGATTTTGCCGCCAACAGGCTCCGCGATGGCCCGCGCACTCGATCAGGCACTCGCTCGGCATCGACTTGTCCTGCCAAGCGGCTGCGTGGAGTCGACTTCACTGCTCGCGTATCCGATTCTTCTAGAGGCGGGCCACCTCATCGGCTTGCTGCCACAGTCCTTCGCCTATCGAACCATCGATGCGGGAAACGCCGTTGTCCTACCTTTGCCGGGCTCTCTGGTATCCCCGCAAATACTCGTGACGCGGACCAGAAATCGACTAACTCCGGTTGTCCAGTTGATGCATCGATGCCTCGAGGAAGCCGGCGCCTTGGCGCATCCCAACAACAAGAGATAACCATGTGGTAATGGATGCGTGAAAAACGGTCAATTGTTCTTCATGCCATCACGACGCACGATGTAATGACTGACGGCGACGCCCGTCGTACATCGAAGATGAGTCGAAATCAGTGATGACGCAATCCAATGTCCTCTTTATTCTTTCCGATGAACATCAGCATGGATTGATGGGGTGTGCCGGTGAGGCGATCGTGCAAACGCCGAACCTCGATCGCCTCGCCCAGCGCGGCACGAGGTTCAGCAACGCGTATACGCCGTCGCCCCTTTGCGTGCCTGCGCGTGCGAGCCTTGCGACGGGGCGCCCCGTGCATGACATCCGATGCTGGGACAATGCGCTTGCGTACGACGGCGAGCCTGAAGGCTGGGCGCATCGCCTAAGTCGAGCCGGCATCGTCACGGATGCAATCGGCAAGCTTCACTATCGCGGCGTGACGAGCCCTTCGGGTTTTCGGCAGCAGATTTCTCCCGCGCACATCATGGACGGAATCGGGCAGGTTTGGGGATCCGTGCGGAACCCTTTGCCGTCCACGATGGGGCGCTCGTCGCTTTATGATCACGTTGGAGCAGGGCACTCGTCGTATAACAAATTCGACGAGGGCGTAGCGGACCACGCGGTTCGCTGGCTCGCCGAAAATGCGCACTCCGATCAACCGTGGGTTCTTTTCGTCGGCTTCGTCGCGCCTCATTTCCCCCTCGTCGTCCCCCAACGCTATCTTGATCCGTATCCGATCGACAGCATCCAGTTGCCTTCCCTGCACCCCGACCGCGGATACACGAGGCACCCGTGGACGGAGCGGCAGGCGCGTTATATGGATCACGATCGGGCGCTCGGTAGCGACGAAAAGCGGAGACTCGCAATTGCCTCGTACTTCGGCCTTGTTTCGTTCCTCGATGACAACGTGGGCAAAGTCCTCGATGCGCTGAAAGAGAATGGTCTGGAGGAGTCGACGACTGTCATTTACAGCAGCGATCATGGCGAGAATCTCGGCGCTCGCGGGATGTGGAACAAGTGCCTCATGTATCGGGAGTCGACGGGTGTGCCCATGATTCTGGCGGGCCCCGACATACCTGTCGATCAAGTCCGCAATACACCGGTCTCCCTAGTCGACATTCAAAACACCATTCTGGATCTGGTCGGACAGCCGATCGTGGACGGCACGAGCGGGGAGTCGATGCTGCGATTGGCGAACGAAGCTGACGACAGAGAAAGGACGGTCTTTAGCGAGTACCACGCGGTGGGTTCGGAATCGGCTGCTTTCATGCTCGCAAGCGGCAGATTCAAGTACCACTACTACGTGGGTTTCGAGCCGGAACTCTTCGACCTCGAGACCGACCCGTCCGAATCGCACAGCCTTGCGTCAGATCCAAACTGTAGCGAGTTGGTCTCCGAGTTCGAAGCGAAATTGCGCCGAATGATCGACCCGGAACAGGTCGATGCGCGGGCGAAACGTGATCAGTGCGACTTGGTCGAGCGCTTCGGTGGACGCGAGGCGGCGTTACGCATTGGGACGATAGGCGCGACGCCTGTGCCGTGTCGGTGAGACCGCGACGTTGCATTCCGATGCGCGCCGGCTTCGCTTCGGAATGGGGAACACCACTAAAATTATGGAGACAAGAGCAATGCTCACAACCAGCGCAGCTCGACAACCGGTCACTTCGGCGATCCGGAGATGGAAGACGGTCCTTCTTGCGAGCCTCGGAAGTTCGCTTGAGATGTACGATTTCATCATCTACGGCGTTTTCGCGAAGGAGATAGCGTCGCAGTTCTTCCCTTCGTTCGACTCGGCTGTCGCACTCATCAGTTCGTTCGGCGTATTTGCGGTCGGATATTTTTCGCGCCCATTCGGTGCGATTGTCCTGAGCAGTTACGGTGACCGGCATGGACGCAAGGGCGTATTTGTCGTATCGGTACTAGCCATGTCGGCGGCAACGGTCGGAATCGGCATACTGCCTGGGTACGCCTCGATCGGCATATTCGCACCGCTCGGGTTGATTGCGTTGAGGCTCGCGCAGGGATTTTTCCTGGCCGGCGAACTGCCATGCGCGATCACATACGTCGTTGAAGAAGTGCCCCAGAAGGCCGGGTTTGTCAGCGGTCTGGTGCTCTTCTTCCTGAACGGCGGCATCTTCGTTGCAACGCTGACCAACTTTGCTATTCAGTCATCGCTTGGCGCTGCCGAGGTGCAAGAATACGGCTGGCGAATCGCATTCTGCTTCGGCGGAGTGCTGGGTCTTTTGAGCTATGCTCTTCGACGTTCTCTCGAAGAAACCCAGGAGTTCGCTCGAATGCGAACCTGCGTATCGAAGAAGCCGTTCCGCGAAATGCTCGCCCGTCACGGACGCTCTGTGTTAATTGGAGTAGGAATTGCGAGCGTGGTTAATACAGGAAACATCATGCTGTTCGTGTTCTTTCCGAATTTCGCTACGACCACTTTACATTACGATCCACGCGTCGTCAGCCTGAGCCAGAACATCGGGGTCGCGTGCCTGTCGATCTCGATCTTATTCTCCGGATTGCTGAGCGATTATGTGCCGCGACGCTTCGTGCATCGCGTTGGAACACTACTCCTGATTGCGGGAAGCTACCCGCTGTATCTCGGCCTCGTTTCGAAACAGGTCGATTTATGGACCGCCGCGGCATTGATGGGCCTCGTCGGAGGACTTGTGGCCGGAACCTACGCATGCATTCTGGCCGACCTCTTTCCGACCGTGGTTCGGTTCAGCGGGGTCGCGCTTTCCCTGAATCTGAGCACTGTAATCTTCACGGGCTTGACGCCAGTCGCCATTTCATTTCTGATGCGTACGACGCATCGGTCGGCTATACCTGGCTTTTACCTCGCGCTTATCGCCGCGCTGGCTTTCGTGACCGGGCTGCTCCTGAAGAAGATGGGCGGGCGTTTGCGAACACCGTAAATCTGGAACTGTGATTGCTGACCAGCGCTTCTGCGTGAGCCCCGCCGGATAAAACGGCCCGCGCCGTGGTTCGGATGTCCAGCCGCCTATGCCGACGCGAATGCGAGCGGCAGCGCTTCGGCTCTTTCGAGTGCGGGTGGCATGGGCCGTGTTCGCTCCATGGCCGTGGCGCCGGCGTGCGGTCGATCAATCGGCCGCCAGGCTGTGCGTACTCGTGGTTTCGACCGCCGCACTCGACGCGCGGCGATGCTGATCCGAGAGTTTGCGCATCAGCGGCAGCAGGATCAGAGACATCAGCACGCCTGCCGCCGCGAGCCAGCCGAGTTCGGCAAACAGGTTCGTATACAGCGGCAGCGATTGCGTGGCGGGCAGATCGTTGGACGGCAGTTGCGCGAGGTTTGCAACGACGCTGCCGAGATATTGCGAAATGCCCGTGGCCAAAAAGTACGCACCCATCATAAAACCGCTCATGCGCGCCGGGATGTAGCGCGCGATCATCGCCAGGCCGAGGCCGCTCACGAGCAATTCGCCGAGCGAGTTCAAGCCGTAGCCCCAAACCATGAACCACGACGAAACGCGGCCGTCCACGGCATAGCGTCCGCTGAAAGCATAGATGACGAACCCGATAGCCACGGCCACATAGCCGAGCGCGAATTTCGCGGCAATGCTGATGTCGCCGCGTCCTTTCGCGAGCCGCGTATAGGTGGACGCCAGCACGGGGCTCAGCAGCATGATCCAGATCGGATTGAGCGCCTGAAATTGCGCGGCGCTCCACGAGAAAAGACGCACGCCGAACAGTGAGAACGTGGGATCGACGTTGCGCAGCGCGAACAGCGTGAGCGACGTCATCTGCTGCTGGTAGAAGATGAAGAACAGAATCGATTGCAGCACGAGTATCAGCGCGGCGATCAGCCCGGCGCGCTCCGAGCGGTCGCATTTGGCGATCATGTAGGCGAAAAGCGCCAAGATGATGAGGCCCGCCACGTCGACGCAAGCGACGGCGAGCGACTTGTTGCCGAGCACGAACGCGGCTGCCGTGCCGAGCGCGACGGCGCCCGCGGCCACTAGCGCGACCCGGCGCCATACGATTGGCTGACTGTCGGGCGCGGAACCGATGTGCGAAAGCGATCTGTAACGTACGAGGAAATTGAGCACGCCCAACACCATGCCCGCGCAGCAGACGGCGAACGCGGTGCGCCATCCCCAGCGGTCCTTGATCCAAGGCGTGGCGAGAATCGAAAGCGTCGAGCCGACGTTGACGGCCATGTAGTAGATCGTGAATGCGCTGTCGATGCGCGCATCGTCGCCTTCGTAAATGCGCCGCACGAGATTGGCGGAGTTCGCCTTGAACAGCCCGTTGCCGACGACGATGACGCCGAGCGACGCATACAGAAACGAAAGCTGATCGTTCGGCAGCGCGAGCATGCCGTAGCCGAAAGCGAGGACGAGTGCACCGAACAGCATCGTGCGCCGCGAGCCGAGTACCTTGTCGCCGATCCAACCGCCGATCGACGGCGCCGCGTAGACGAGCGCCGTGAACGCGCCCCAAGTGAGGTTCGCACGCGCATCGCCGAACCCGAGCCGTTCCACCATGTAAAGCACGAGCAATGCGCCCATGCCGTAATAGCCGAATCGCTCCCACATCTCGATCAAAAAGACCGTGGTGAACGATCTCGATTGCGAAACCGACGAATTCATTGAAGGCTCTCCCTGATAGGTCGAATGACGTTCGCACGTTGTGCGTGCATGGCCGGAACGCCGGCATTTGCGCGCGGTAGCGCGCGTCGTCTTTCTTCTGCCTGCGCGAGCTTACTCCGTTGCGAGGCGCCCGTGCAGTCGCACCCTAGTGCAATTATTCGATTGCGCTGTCGTTCCAAACTTCGAACCCATAGCGTCGCGCGCGATTCTGCTGGGGGCTGCCTAACGCGTCACTTCGGGTATGCACCAGAGGCGCCCCATAACGGTTGATAGCTGCACAGGAAGACGGGCGCATGTTTTGATGTGTCCATGCAATCGATCGATTGCGTTCTTCCTGCCGTATTCGTATTCAATTCGACATTCGCCACCATGAAAGCCACGCATTGGTTTGCGACGGCGCTATTCGCGCTCGTCCTCGCCGCATCACACGCCGCGCATGCGGCGCTCATTGCCCCGGATGTCAAGCTGGCTCCGGTGCAAACACTCACGCGGCAGCTCCCAGCCGAGATCGAATCGCTCGATCCCGCGCATATCGAGTCGTGGGCCGCCAATACGGTCGGGCTCGATCTGTTCGAAGGTCTGACGCGCATCGATGCGAGCGGCGCCGTCGTTCCAGGCGTTGCGCAGTCGTGGACGCGCATCAGCCCCGACACGTGGCGCTTCACGCTCCGCCCGGACGCCTCGTGGAGCGACGGCGTGCGTGTGACTGCAGACGACTTCGTCTATGCCTGGCGGCGCGTGCTCGACCCGCAAACCGGCTCGAAGTATACGGTGCTCGCCGAATTCGTCAAAAATGCCAAAGCGGTGGTGGCGGGTAAGGCGAAGCCGGCGGCGCTCGGCGTGCGCGCGCTCGATCCGCTCACGCTCGAAGTGCGGACCGAGACGCCGGCCGCGTTCTTTCCCGAACTGGCTGCGATGTCGTCGATGGCGCCCGTGCCGCGGCACATCGTCGAACGGGCACGGGATGGCTGGACGAAGCGACGTCCGCTGGTTGGCAACGGCGCCTACGTGCTCGACGATTGGCAGCCGAACAATCGCCTCGTCCTTTCGAAGAACGAGCGGTATTGGAATGCGCATGCCGTCGCGCTGGCGAAGGTCACCTACGTCCCGATCGAGGATGACGGCACCGCCTTGCGCATGTACGAGGCGGGTCAATTCGACTACACGTATCGCATCCCGTCGGGCCTTTATCCTCGCGTGTCGAAGCAATTCGGGCCCGAACTGCGCGCCGGCATGCAGATCGCCACGTATTACTACAGTCTCGACAACCGCGATCCGGCGTTCAAGGATAAGCGCGTGCGGCAGGCGCTGTCGATGGCGCTCGATCGAGATTTGTTGACCAAGCGTCTGCTGCAGGCGGGCGAGGCGCCGTTGTACGGGCTCATCGCAAACGGCACCAAGAGCGCCAGCCCCTTCGTGCCCGATTGGGTGAGCTGGCCCATGGAAAGGCGCATTGCCTACGCACGCGCGCTGCTGAGAGACGCGGGGTACTCGGATGCGAAGCCGCTGGCTTTCACGCTCACCTACAACACGAACGACTTGCACAAAAAAGTCGCGCTGTTCGCCGCTTCCGAATGGCGCACGAAGCTCGGCGTGCAAGCGAAGCTCGAAAACGTCGAATTCAAGGTGCTGCTTCAGGCCCGCCATGAAGGGAAAGTGCAGGCTTCACGCGACGGCTGGTTCGTCGACTACAACGACGCCATGTCGTACTTCGACGTCCTGCGCTGCGGCAGCATTCAGAACGATCAGCGCTACTGCAACCCGAAGGTCGACGCACTCGTCGAACAGGCGAACCTGCTGCTCGAGCCCGACCGGCGCGCGGCGTTGCTGACGCAGGCCCACGCGCTGGCGATGCAAGACTACCCGATGATCCCGCTGTTCCAATACTCGGCGGATCGTCTCGTCAAATCCTATGTGGGCGGGTACTCGGCGACGAATTACGTCGATCAGCGCGCCTCGCAAGACTTGTACGTCATCGCGCACTGAGGCGGGGGAACGATGCTCGCCTACACTTTGCGCCGAACGTTGTGGGCCCTTCCCACGATGCTGGGCGTCATCACCGTCTGCTACCTCATGCTGCATGCGACGCCCGGCGGACCATTCGATTCGGAGAAACAGCTCTCCGCCGCCGCGCTCGCGAACCTCGACGCGAAGTACCACTTCACCGAGCCGCTGTGGCGGCAGTACCTGCTCTATCTCGGCGCGCTGCTGCGAGGCGATCTGGGCGCCTCGTACCGGTATGTCGACTGGAGCGTCAACGAGCTCGTCGCTAAAGCGCTGCCCGTCAGCTTGGGAATAGGTGGTGCGTCGATTCCCATCGCGCTGGTTTTGGGCATTGCGTTGGGCGTGGCTGCGGCGGTGCGTCGCGACCGGCCGATCGATCGGTTCGTGATGCTGCTCGGGAACACGGGCAATGTCGTTCCGCCCTTCGTGCTCGGCCCCGTCCTCGTTTGGGTGTTCGCGATTGTGCTGAAGACGCAAGAGGGGCAGGGGTGGCTTCCCGCGGGAGGATGGGGCGACGGCGCATGGACGCACCGTGTTCTGCCGATAACGTTGCTCGTCGTCATCAACGTATCGACCATCGCTCGCGTCATGCGGGCCAGCATGATCGAGGTGCTGTCGAGCAACTTCATTCGGACCGCACGGGCGAAAGGATTGCCGCCGCGCATCGTCGTCTGGCGTCACGCGCTCAGGCCGGCGCTGATGCCGGTAGTCTCCCTGCTCGGTGCGATCTCCATTTCGTCGATCACCTCGGCGGTCGTCACCGAATCTGTCTTCGCGCTGCCGGGTCTGGGGCAGCTCGTCGTCAACGGCGCAATCAATCGCGACTACACGCTCGTGCTTGGCATCGTCGTACTCACCACGGTTGCCGCGGTGCTCTTCAACCTGCTCGTCGATCTTGCCTACGCGTTGCTCGACCCGCGCATTCGATATTGAAAGGATCTCCATGGCGGCTCCTCCTTCCTCTTCTTCCGAGCTTTTCGATGCATCCGATTCCGGAGGCGGCAACGCCTACGACGGCGCCCTCAGCCGACGGGCGAAAGTTGCCCTGCGCTTCATGCGCAATCGCACGGCCGTCGTCAGCCTGGCGGTCCTCGTCACGGTTGTGCTGGTCTGCTTTGCGGGGCCGTTCGTGCTCGGGCAAGACCCGGCACGCAACGATTGGACCGCCCTGGCTTTGCCGCCCACACTAGAGGGAGGACATTGGTTCGGCACCGACGAGCTGGGCCGCGATCTGTTCGTTCGCACGCTGGTCGGCGGGCGCGTTTCCCTTGAAGTGGGGCTGCTCGGGACGATCGCGGCCTGTCTGATCGGCGTGGCTTACGGCGCCTGCGCGGGCTACTTCGGCGGCCGCGTCGATGCAGTCATGATGCGGATCGTCGACCTCATGTACGCCGTGCCATACATGCTGATCGCCATCCTCGTGATGACGTTTTTTGGCCGTGAATTTTACTTAGTTATCCTAACGATAAGCGCGTTCTCTTGGCTCGATATGGCGCGCGTGGCGCGGGGGCAGACGCTCTCGCTGCGCACGCGGGAGTTCGTCGACGCCGCCAGGGCGATCGGCGTGCCGGGGCGCGCGATCGTATTCAGGCACATCGTGCCGAATCTGCTGGGCATCGCCGTGGTGTACGCGACGGTGATGGCGCCCGGCGTCGTGCTGACCGAATCGGTGCTGTCGTTTCTCGGGCTAGGCGTGCAGGAGCCGATGACGAGCTGGGGTGTACTCATCGAGGACGGCGCGCAAAAGCTCGAGGCCATGCCGTGGTTGCTGCTGGGGCCGGCGGCGATGCTGTGCACGACGTTGTACTGCGTGGGCTTCGTCGGCGACGGCCTGCGTGACGCACTCGATCCGAAGGAGCCCTGAACATGGCGCTGCTGGAAGTGGAGCAATTGAGTGTGCGCTTCATGCGCCGAGGCGCGCCGCCGGTCCATGCGGTGCAAGACGTGTCGTTTTCCGTCGAAGCGGGCCGCACGCTCGGCATCGTGGGCGAGTCGGGATCGGGCAAGAGCCAGACGGTGATGGCGATCATGGGGTTGCTTCCGCCCAATGCAAGCGTGGGCGGCGTGGCGTGCTACGAGGGACGGGACGTGCTGCGGATGGACCGGGGCGCGCTCAACGCGCTGCGCGGCGAGCGCATCGCCATGGTCTTTCAAGATCCGATGACTTCGCTCAATCCGTTCTTGACGATCGAGCGGCAGTTGACGGAGTCGCTGCAAACCCATCGGGGGCTGCCGCGGCGAGAGGCGCGTCTACGGGCGATCGAAGCGCTCGAACGCGTCCATATTCCGGACGCCGCGCGCCGCATGGGCATGTATCCACATCAATGCTCGGGCGGCATGCGCCAGCGCATCACGCTCGCCATGGCGCTGCTCATGAAGCCGCGGCTGCTGATCGCCGATGAACCGACGACCGCGCTCGATGTGACCGTGCAGGCACAGATTGTCGAATTGTTGCGCGAGATCACGCGCGACTCAGGCACGGCCACGATTCTGATCACACACGATATGGGTGTGGTGGCGGGGCTGTGCGACGACGTTGCGGTGATGTGTGCCGGACGCATTGTGGAGCAGTCCGATGCGGTATCGCTATTCGCCGCGCCTGCGCATCCGCGCACGATCGACCTCATGAATGCGGTGCCGAAGCTCGATGCATTCGAGGAGGTCGATCGTGGATGAGCACTGCCATCAGATCGATGCGTCGGCCGAATTGGCGCTGCTGCGTGTGCGGGACTTGAAGGTGACGTTCCGCGTGAAGCAAATGGCCCGTCCCTGGGCGATAGCGGGTTCCGGCGCAATGCTGCGCGCCGTGGACGGCGTGTCGTTCGACGTGCGGCGCCGCGAAGCGGTCGGGCTCGTCGGCGAGTCGGGCTGCGGCAAGTCGACGCTGGCGCGGGCTATCGTCGGCCTTGCGCCGATTGCAAGCGGCAGCGTGCGCTGGCGGGGCCGGGAGACGGTCGATGGCCCGCACCGGCCACGCGATGAAATGCGATGCCTGCGGCGCGAGGTGCAGATGATTTTTCAAGATCCGCTCGCGTCGCTCGACCCGAGCATGACGATCGAGCGGATCGTTGCGGAGCCGCTCCTCACACATCGCCCGTGGATGTCGCGTGCCGAGGTGGCCGCGCGCGTGCGCACCATGCTCGAACGCGTGGGCCTCGAGGCGAGACACGCGTCCCGCTATCCGCATGAATTCTCCGGCGGGCAATGTCAGCGAGTGGGCATTGCGCGCGCGCTGATCGCCGAACCGCGGCTCCTCATTTGCGACGAATCCGTTTCGGCACTCGATGTGTCGATTCGCGCGCAGATCGTCGATCTGCTGCGCGACCTGCGGCGCGAGCTGTCGCTGTCGATGTTGTTCGTCGCGCACGATCTTGCCGTCGTCAAGGCGATCAGCACACGCGTGCTCGTCATGTATCTCGGCCGAATCATGGAATTCGGCGAGTGCGCGTCGATCTACGGCACACCTCGGCATCCCTACACGCGCGCACTTTTGTCGGCCGTGCCCGTGCCCGATCCGCTGCGCGAGCGCCATAGGCGCCGCGTGCTGCTGACCGGCGAGTTGCCTTCGCCGGTCGATCCACCGTCGGGCTGCGTGTTCCGCACGCGCTGTCCCCATGCCATAGAGGCATGCGCCCAAGGCACGCCGCCGCTCGAGACGTACGGTGGCGGACGTTCGCTCGTGGCTTGCATTCGCGCGGGCCATATCGATTCCACAAACCGAATATAAGAACCCATGAGACGATACACAACGATCGATGGCGCCTCGCGCGCCGTCGCGGCGGCGTGTTGCTACGCCGCTATGGTTGCCTCTTGCCCATCGGCGCGCGCAGACGAAGCGCCGATATTCGCGCCGATGGACACGCCGCTTCCCGCACCGCCGGCCTTGGTCGCTCCAATGCCGGCAAAGCCCGTGGCCAATCGCCCCCCGTCGACGCAAAACGGATCTGCAAAGATCGCACAAGAGGCAACGACGCCCAACGCGGTGGTCAACGCCGAAGCGGCATTAACCGTGAAGCCGCCCACCCCTCGATCGAGTCAAGCGGCTAGCAATGGCTTGATCGCGGATAGCCGGCTCAACCTCGAATGGCGCAACTACACCGACTACTTCCACTCGGCCGGCGCTAACCATCGGCATGCTTGGGTCGAAGGGCTGCAGGCCAAGTACGAATCGGGTTTCACGCGCGGGCCGATCGGCTTCGGGTTCGATGCCGCGCTGTTCGGCGCGCTCAAGCTAGACGGAGGACGCGGCGCGGGCAACATGGTGCATGTGGGCAAGCACGGCGGCGGGGAGAATCAGCTTGCCTGGGCCTATCCGGGGCTTTATGCGGCGAAGGCGCGCATGTCGGAATCGACGCTGACGTATGGTCTTCAAAACGTCTCGAACCCGTTCTTGGACCCGCATGACAATCGCGCGCTGCCGCCTGCGTTCCTGGGCGCGGCGTTGCTCAGCCGCGAAGTCAAAGGCCTCGCACTGCAAGCCGGCAGCTTCACGAAAGTCGCCCCCCGCGGTCATACGAATTTGACGGGGCTACGCACGACCTACGGTGGTGTACCGTTCCAGCGAGTGAGCTACGCCGGGGCCACGTGGGATTATTCCGCGAACGGTTCGGCGTCCCTCTATGCCGATCAAGTCGACGATGTATGGCGGCAATACTATGCCTCGCTTCAGCACGCGATCGGCACGGTCGACGCCGTCAAGGTGACGGGCTTCGCCAACGTGTATTCGACGCACGACACAGGCGCCGCCCTGCAGGGCCCCCTCGACAACAACGCCTACAGCGTGTCGCTATCGGCACAGCACGGCCCGCATGCGTTGCTCGTCGGTTATCAAAAGATATTCGGCGACCAATTCTTCGATTACATCGACGAAACCGCCGGCGTTTATCTCGTCAATTCGATGGACGTCGACTACAACGCGCCGCACGAGCAGTCGCTGCAGCTGCGCTATATGTTCGACGGCAAGTACGCGGGGTGGCCGGGCTTGCAGGCGACGGTATGGGCGCAGCAAGGATGGGGCGCCGACGCGTCGGCCGGTGCGGGCCAATACGGGGTGGGCGGACCCTCGTTCAGCACGATCTACTTTAGGAACGGGCAACCCGTGCACGGTCGGCATCACGAGTTCGGATTCATTCCCACGTATGTGGTGCAGCATGGGCCGTGGAAGAACGCGAAGGTGACGTTCATCGCGGAATGGCACGTGGGCTCGGCTTATTACTCCGACAGCACTAACCAGCTGTACCGGCTTTTGGTCACACTGCCGGTGCGCGTGTTTTAACCGTCAATGCGTTTGCGGCGGTCCTTTTGGCCGCCGCAAACCTTCGCAACCGTTCGCAAACGTCAGCAAACAAAAAGCCGCAATGGAAAAGGCCGATGCCGGGTCATGCGGAAATTAAGCGAGGGTACGGAAAAAAGGAAATGAGCTTCCGGTAAATTCAACGAACGTGCTGCTCACCCGGTAATTCTGCCCCATGTGCACGAATTGCCGCGATGAGCTCGGCCGGCGTGATCTCGTAGCGAACTTCCCGGTGGATGCCGGGCTTGCGTTCGTCGATTTCGATCAGATGAATACTCTTTCCGTCGTCTGTCGCTTCCAACCGCAAGGTGCGGACGACATGGCCGCCCGTGTCGTGGATTTCGGTGAGCAGGGCCATTGCCCCGGAAGAGCCGGTGGTGCGCATCGAACAGTTCCTCGAGTCGTGGTGAAGCGATTGTATGGGCTTACAGAGGCTTATGTCTGTCGCCGAGCGCGCATAGCGCTCGTGCGGCAGGCAGGCGCGCGCCTCCCACCCATTTCGTGCCAATGAGTGTATCGCGAAGTCCAGGCGCGCCAGCGTCTTTTAAAAGTGCACGAACACAAAGCGCCACACAACGTGCGCCTGGGGCTTGACGCTCCGCAAGACTTCAACACCGGCGCGACGGCCGGCGTGGGTCGTTAAGCGACGTGCATGCGCTCGTTTTCGATCAACGCTTGCGCGATCTCCCATGCGTCGCGCGCGGCGTCGACGCGGCCGCTCAACTGGCGCGCAAGCGTGGCGCCGTCGAGCAGCAACGCGCAGCGGCGCGCCAGACGCTCTGCGGTTTCGCCGTCGAAACGCTCGTCGAAGATACGCTGCATCGACTTGACGAATGCGTCACGTTGCGCTTCCGACGCGCTGAGGATCTCATTCGCCTCCGCATGGAATTCCGCGGCTGCATGAATGAGCATGTTGCCGGTGAACGTCTCCGAGCGGAACCAGTTGTCGTGCCATTGGAAAATCGCATGAAGCTTGTCGAGCGCATCGGTGTGCGCGGCGACCGCCGCCGCGATCCCGGCCGCGAGGGCCGCGCCTTGTTCGTTCAAGACTTCGACCACGAGCCGGCTCTTGGAAGGGAAATGCTTGTACATCGTCATCTTCGCCACGCGCGATTCGGCAATGATCCGGTCGATGCCGACAGCGTGAAAACCGAACTGTGAAAATAGCCGAGTCGCGGTGTCGATCAGCGCTTTCTTTTTTTCGCTCATTTAGAGGCCCGCTTCTATAGTGGAAGTTATGTGTGTTCACGTCGAAACCGGCCATGCGCGATGCTTCTCCCGTCAAAGACGGTAGGGCGAAGAAACGCTTTCGCCCTTGCATGACCCGGTTCGGCCTGCCGCGCAGTCTCTCAATGCGCGACAATGATCTCGAAGCTTCGTCATTCAAATCGAAGCGCTCGATGAAATCAAGCCCCCTCGAATAAGAATCGGATTGAACGCACGATTTATTTCGAGCGACGATGCTATAGGCGAGCGGTTTTCCGGCATCTGTCTGCAAGCCTGACAATTTCCTTTCATTTCTGTTCGCGTGCGGCGTAGGCGCCGATGCGCGGCATCCGCGCTTACGTGGCCGGCGGCCTTGGTGATAGGATCGACGACGCCGTCCACTTCCCTTCGATGAACCATGGTGACGTTGTACGAAACGCTTGGCGTGCACGACGGCGCCTCCGACGAGGAGATCAAACGCGCCTACCGCAAGGCCGCCATGCGGGCGCATCCTGACCGCAACAAAGGCCGCGAAGCGGCGGCTCACGATGCGTTTCAGGAAATCAAGCAGGCCTATGCGATTCTGGCCGATCCCGAACAGCGGCGCGTCTACGACGCCGTCTTCGCGGAAGAAATGCGCAAGCTGCGCGAGCATGAGCAAGAGCACGCGAGAGCAGCGAGGGAGGCGCGCGAAGCCCGCGAACGCGCTGAGCGAGAGCGTTACGAGCGATACGTCGCTACAGCGATGCGCTATGCGGAGCGCGGGCACAACCGCGACGTGGTGTTCGGTGTCCTGCTCGGGCGCGGTTGCGACGAGGCGCTGGCGGCGCGGATCGCCGACGGCACCGCGGCGCTGTGCGCGTCGCGCGCGCAGACGCCGGCCGTCGATAGCGAAAGCGAGCGCGGACACCATGTCGACAAATCCGCCAAGCCCGTGGCGCCGGCCGATGTCTCCGATACCGGCGACCCCGAACTTGCCGCGCATGCGGGCCTGTTCAGCACGCTTTGGCACGGCATGTTCGGCATTCGTCCGTGAAGTCGGTCGGTTTTTCTATCGCGAACGAACGTTCACGTATGGCGTATCACGACGAAAAGTCGGTCGACGTCGACAGCGATTCCCAGGCGTCGAGTTCGGCGCGCAGCGCATCGAGCTTTTCTCGGACGCGCTTGACTGCATCGGCGCCGAGCAGCAGATGCACGGGCGGGTTCTCCGCCGCCACGATGTCGAGAATCGCCCTGGCGGCTTTGGCGGGATCGCCGGGTTGCTTGCCGCTGATCGACTGGCGGTGTGCGCGCAGCGGCTCGAATACGGCGTCGTAGTCGGCGATCGAGCGTTCCGTGCGCACCATCGATCGGCCGGCCCAATCGGTGCGGAACGCGCCGGGCGCGACGGCCGTGACCTTGATGCCGAGGTCTTTCACTTCCTTGGCCAGACTTTCGGTGATCCCTTCGAGCGCAAACTTCGTGCCGTTGTACGCGCCGATGCCCGGCGCGGCGAAATACCCGCCCATCGACGTGATGTTGATGATGTGCCCGCGCTTGCGTCGGCGCATGTAGGGGATGACGGCTTGGATCATGGCGACGGCGCCGAAGACGTTGACGTCGAACTGCTTGCGCCATTGCTCCAGCGTCGTTTCTTCTAGGATGCCTTCGAACCCGTAGCCCGCGTTGTTGACGAGCACGTCGATCGGGCCGACCTTGCCTTCGACGTCGGCGATCGTATCGTTGATGGCGTCCGTGTGCGTGACGTCGAGCAGCTTGCCGATGGCGCGGCCGGGGCCCAGCAGTTCGAATTCGCCGAGGGCGGTTTGATCGCGCAGCGTGCCGACGACGCGATGGCCGTCGGCTAGCGCCGCCTGCGCCAGCGCGCGGCCGAAGCCCGTGCTGACGCCGGTGATGAAGAACAGCTTGCTTTGCGTAAGGGACATCGATGTCTCCGGTGAAAGTTGGAGTGCGCTCGACTGTCTATGCTACGGCAAGCTGCGATTTCGGGTAGGCGAGCCGAGCGGCTTTAAACGAGGCCCGTCGTGTAATACACGCCGATTACAAAAAACACGGCGAGCGTCTTGATCAGCGTGACCGCGAAGATGTCGCGATACGACTCCTTGTGCGTGAGCCCCGTCACGGCCAGCAGCGTGATGACGGCGCCGTTGTGCGGCAGCGTATCCATGCCGCCGCTCGCCATCGCCACCACGCGATGCAGCACTTCGAGCGGGATATGCGCGGCCTGCGCGTTCTTGATGAACCAATCGGACATGGCCGCCAGCGCAATGCTCATGCCGCCCGATGCCGAGCCCGTGATGCCGGCCAACGAACTGACCGAGACGGCCGCGTTGACGAGCGGGTTCGGAATCGACTTCAGCGCGCCGCCCACCACGAGAAACCCGGGCAAAGCCGCAATGACGCCGCCGAAACCGTATTCCGAGGCCGTATTCATCGAGGCGAGCAAGGCGCCCGCGACGGCGCCTTTCGTCCCTGCAGCGAAACGTTCGCGCACGCGATTGAACGCCGTCAGCACGACGAGCACGATGCCGGCGATCAGCGCGCCTTCCACGGACCAGATCGCTACGACTGTCTTGATCGTCGCCGACAACGGTGCGTGCACGCCCGGCAGCACGTCGGGCGGCACCGTGTAGGTGCCCGCGCCGTACCACTGCGGAATGAGCCGGGTGAGCGCGAAGTTCGCCACCCCAACGAGCACGAGCGGCGCGATGGCGACGAGCGGATGCGGCAGCGTGGCCGTTCCCATATGTTCGGGCTCGTTCACGAGCGAGGCGCCGTACCCCTCGCCTTTGGCCATGGCCGAGCGGCGACGCCACTCGAGATACGTGAGACCCACGACGATGATGAACAGCGAACCGATCGTGCCGAGCGCGGGTGCGGCCCATCCGGTGGTTTTGAAGAAAGCGCTGGGAATGATGTTTTGAATCTGCGGCGTGCCGGGCAGCGAATCCATCGTGAACGAGAAGGCTCCGAGTGCGATCGCGCCCGGCATCAATCGCTTCGGAATGTTGCTTTGACGGTAGAGCTCCGCGGCGAACGGATAGACGGCAAACACCACCACGAACAACGACACGCCGCCATACGTGAGCAAGGCGCAGACGGCGACGATGACCGCATTCGCGCGGCCTCGGCCGATGTAGCGAATGGCGGCGGCGACGATCGCCTCGGAAAAGCCGGCGAGTTCGATCACTTTGCCGAACACGGCGCCCAGCAGAAAAACGGGGAAATACAGTTTGACGAAACCGACCATCTTTTCCATGAAGATGCCGGTGAACACGGGCGCGACGGCGGCGGGATCGGTCAACAAAACAGCCGCGAGAGCGGTGATCGGCGCGAATAGGATCACGCTGTAGCCGCGATACGCGGCGAACATCAAGAACGCCAATGCGGCAAGGACGATGACGAACGACATCGAGTCTCCAAATTGTGATTGTGAGCCGTGCGAGCGCACGGGAAAACGCAGGGAGCGAACATTGCAGGTTCCGTGCCATTGGCCGTCGGAGCGGGCCGTGCGCCCCATTCCGGAAATTTTGACGAAGCAGTGCGTTCGTTTCTCGGTATGCCTGTCTACAAATAGAGACTTAGGCTTCGTTTGGGCCGCAATTTGGTTGCCGCAGGGGAGGTGCATCAATGGTTTTTGCCGTGTCTCTGTTATGAGATATGCTGTCGCCGATTCGAGACTCGGCCGCCCCGGCCAACACAAGGACAGGTAGATCTTCAATGTCTTCAATGACGACCGACCTCATCGGCGTGCCCGCTCAATACGGCGCCATCCTTCGCAGCGCCATGGATTCGCTGTTCAAGACGTTCGAGAATTTCAGCGAAGGGACGCTGATCGTCGACGCCGATGCACGCATCGTCTGGATCAACGAGCGCTACGCCGCGAGGTTCGGCTTTACCGATACGCAGCAGGCGATCGGCCTCGATTGCGAAACGGTCATTCCGAATAGCCTGATGCGCGAAGTCGTGCAGACCGGCAAGCCGATCCTGCTCGATGTCCTCGAAAATGGGCGTGAGCCGTTCGTCGTCATGCGTTTGCCGCTGAAAGACGAGGCGGGTCGAACGGTCGGCGCGGTCGGTTTTGCGCTGTTCGACGAGATGAAATCGCTGACGCCGCTGTTCTCGCACTATTCACGCGTGCAAGAGGAGTTGATCGCCGCGCGGCAATCGCTCGCGCAAGCGCGGCGCGCCAAGTACACGCTCGCGAGCTTCGTCGGGACGAGCGCCGCCAGTCTCGAGGTCAAGCGGCAGGCGCGGCGTGCGGCCAACGTCGATTCGCCCGTGCTGCTGCTGGGCGAAACAGGCACCGGCAAAGAACTGCTCGCACATGCGATCCACGGCACGTCGGCGCGCGCGAGCGGCCCGCTCGTCACGGTCAACGTGGCTGCGATTCCCGATACGCTGCTCGAAGTCGAGTTCTTCGGCGCGGCGCAGGGCGCCTATACCGGGGCCGACCGCCGCGGCCGTGTCGGCAAGTTCGAACTCGCGCACGGCGGCACATTGTTTCTCGATGAAATCGGCGACATGCCCTTGCCGCTTCAGGGCAAGCTGTTGCGCGTGTTGCAGGACCAGGAGTTCGAACCGCTAGGCTCGAACCGGATCGTGCGCACCGACGTGCGGATCGTGGCGGCCACCTCGGCCGATTTGCCCGCGCTCGTGGCGGCCGGCCGGTTTCGCGCCGATTTGTTTTACCGGCTCAATGTGCTGACTATTCACGCACCGCCGTTGCGCGCACGCCGTTCCGACATCGAGGCATTGGCCTACGCGATCTTGGAGGAATTGTGCACACCGGGGCGCGGGGGGCATGGGCGCCACCTCGAATTGCAAGACGATGCCCTGCGCTTGTTGATCGCGCACGATTGGCCCGGCAACGTACGCGAACTACGCAATACGCTCGAACGCGCGATCATGCTGTCCGACAGCGAGCGCATCGATGCGCGCACGCTGACGCCGTTCATCGGCGGCGTCGTGACGCCAAGGCCGTTCGCGGCCGGCCCGGCAGGCGGGCGCGACGGGATGCCGGAGGTGCAACCGCGCATGGACGATTCGGACTCCTATGCACAAGCGATGGCCGATTTCGAGCGGCGATTTCTTAGCGATGCGCTGCGCGCCACGGGCGGGCGCGTGGCCGACGCGGCGGCGCGAATGGGGATTGGCCGCGCAACGCTCTATAAGAAGATCGCTGCGCTGGGTATCGCCATTTGACCGATTGCGTCGCGATGAGGCATTTGGGGAAAGCCCATGCCCGTTATGCCGTGGCATACTCCGGCCATTCGAAAAAGAATGGTTAGGCCAAAGGAGTTCATTCATGCAGGGCACGTCTTTCTTTCAATGGCGCCTGGGTGCGGTTCTACGATTCGCCGCCGCGGCACTGCTCGGCTCGGCCGTTTTGACGGGGTGCGGCGGGAGCGCCCCGCTCTTTACGAGCGACGGACGCCCGACCACGGCGGTCCAATGTTCGGGCGCCGGCCCTTGGGACAATTGCATCGAAAACGCACGTGGAATATGCCAAAGCGGCATTGACGTTATTCAGCAATCAGAGGTCGATGGGGCGCATAAACTGCTGTTTGCCTGCAAGACTCGATGAGTCGTCGGCGCGGGAAGGCAGGCCGTTTCGAGTCCGAGGCCGTCGAGTCGCGAGACCCAAGCCATCGCGGTCCGCCGCTTGCTCTCGCGGTCAATGACGAATGATTGCACTTTTGTGCAATCGGGCAGTCAGAGGAGCGTTTACCGTCACTTTAAACCAGGAGGCGAATTTCTATGGCGACGTACCGGCAGTTGGTCGAGCAAATGTCTAAAGTCCAGGCGCAGATGGAAGCGGCACGCGAAAAAGAGCTGGCGAGCACGATCGAGCAAATCAAGGCGCAGATCGAGGAGTACGGCATCACGGCCGAGGAGCTTGGCTTTGCGAGCAAGCGTACGGCGTCGCGAAAAACGGGCGGCCTGCCCCCGAAGTATCGTGATCCGAAGACGGGCAAGACCTGGAGCGGCCGCGGGCGCGTGCCGGCTTGGCTCGGCAAGCGGCGCGAGAAGTTTCTCATCGAGCAGTAACAGCGCGCCGTTCGGCGCGCACCGAGCCGAAGGAAAAAGCGCATTGGCGTTTTCCCTTCGGTTTCGGCTCCCGTTTTTCTCAGCATCGCCGCCTGTTCAACGACGATTCCAAATTCGACAGACACATGGCCTCGATTGCGCGCAATTTTCTTGGCATCGTCGCTCTATTGGCGATCGCATTCGTTTTTTCGACGAACCGCCGGGCCATCCGGCCTCGCACCGTCGTCACCGCGCTGCTGGCGCAAATCGCGATCGGCGCATTCGTTCTATTCGTACCGTTCGGTAAAGTGGTCCTCGCGGAGATGGCCGCGGGCGTCAATCACGTTTTGGACTACGGCAATGCCGGGATAGAGTTCCTATTCGGCGGGCTCGTCCAATCCAAGATGTTCACGCTGTTCGGCAACGGGGGCTTCGTATTCGCCGTGCGCGTGCTGCCGGCCATCATCTTCGTTACCGCGCTCATTTCCGTGCTTTATTACGTGGGAATCATGCGCTGGATCGTGATCGTGCTCGGCACGTTGTTTCAACGGCTCTTGGGCGTATCGAAGCTCGAGTCGTTTTCGGCTGTCACTACGATCTTTCTCGGCCAAAGCGAAATGCCGGCTGTCGTCAAACCGTTCGCGCGCGACATGACGGGCGCAGAGCTGTTCGCCGTCATGTCCAGCGGCATGGCGGCCGTGGCCGGCTCGGTGCTGGCCGGCTACGCAGGCCTGGGCGTACGCGTCGAATATCTGCTTGCCGCGTCTTTCATGGCCGTGCCCGGCGGGCTGCTGTTCGCGAAGATCATCCACCCGACGACCGAAGGCAGCCGGGTGCGGCTCGAGCAGATGAGTTTCGACGAGCGGCGGCCGGCCAATGTGATCGAGGCCGCTAGTTCCGGCGCCGCCGTAGGGCTCAAGATTGCCGTCATGGTGGGCGCGATGCTGATTGCATTCGTCGGATTGATCGCGCTGCTAAATGGTTTGGTGGGTGGCGTGGGCGCGTGGTTCGGTCATCCGCAACTGTCGATGCAGTCGATTTTGGGGGCGGTTTTCGCGCCGCTTGCCTATTTGATCGGGGTGCCGTGGAACGAAGCCATGGTGGCCGGCAATTTCCTCGGGCAAAAAATCATCCTCAATGAATTCGTGGCCTATGCCTCGCTCTCGCCTTACCTGAAGGACAGCGCAAGCGTGGTCGCCGCGGGGCTGCCGGTGCTGGATCCTCGCACGCTCGCCATTTTGTCGTTTGCGTTGTGCGGGTTCGCGAATTTCGCCTCGATCGCCGTATTGACGGGTGGTTTCAGCGCGGTCGCGCCCGAACGGCGTTCGGAAGTCGCTCGCTACGGCCTGCGCGTCGTGCTGGCCGGTACGCTCTCTAATCTCATGAGCGCGACGATCGCCGGCATGTTTTTGACGTTTCACTGATTGAATGCTGAAGAGGCCGTCTATGACGCTGGATGAATTGCTCGCCAGAGCGAAGGTGGCGCGCGAGCGAGCTTACGCGCCGTACTCGAAATTCAAAGTGGGTGCGGCCCTGTTAGCCAAGGACGGACGCGTGTTCGAAGGATGCAACGTCGAAAACGCCTCGTACGGCCTGTGCAACTGCGCCGAGCGCACGGCGTTTTTCAGTGCGATCGCGGCCGGTTGCCGGCGCGACGAATTCTCGGCGCTCGCCGTGGTCGGCGATACCGATGGGCCGATTGCTCCGTGCGGCGCTTGCCGGCAGGTCATCCTCGAACTCGGCGGCCCCGAACTGATCATTCGCCTCGGAAACCTGCGTGGCGATACGCGCGATACGACGGCGCGCGAACAACTGCCCGACGCTTTCTATCTTTGAACATGCACAAGGTCATCTACGATACGGACCCCGGTGTCGACGACGCCATGGCGCTTGTTTTCCAGGCGCTGCATCCGCAAATCGAATTGCTGGGCGTGACGAGCGTATTCGGCAATTCGACGATCGAAATCACCACGCGCAACGCGCTGTATCTGGCGCGTCGTTTCGCGCCGACCGTGCCGGTCGCGCGAGGGGCGGCCGCACCGTTGCGGCGGATGGCGCCCGAGCCCGTGAACTGGATTCACGGCGACGACGGCCTCGGCAATACAAATACAGCGTTGCAGTCCGATGACGCGGCTGCCGCAAGCGCGCTCGACGCGCGTGCCGCGCATCGCTTCATCATCGATACCGTTCGTGCTTTACCCGGCGAAGTCACGCTCGTGGCCGTCGGCCCGTTGACCAATCTTGCACTCGCGCTGCGAGAGGATCCGGAGATCGCCCAGCTCGTGAAGCAAGTGGTCGTGATGGGCGGCGCGTTCGGCACGGACGGCGTGAACGGCAACGTATCGCCGGCCGCGGAAGCGAACATGCTCGGCGATCCGGATGCGGCAGATATCGTCTTCGGCGCGGCTTGGCCTGTGGCGATCGTCGGCCTAGACGTGACCGAGCGCACGATCATGACGACCGACTATTTAGCGAAACTGCGCGACGAAGCGGGGGAGGCCGGACGCTTCGTCTGGGACGTGTCTCGGCACTACGAAGCCTTCCACCAATCGAGCGCGGGGTTGGGCGGAATCTACGTGCACGATTCGTCGGCCGTGGCCTATCTGCTGGCGCCGCAACTTTATACAACCCGTAGCGGGCCCGTGCGCGTGTTGACCGACGGCATCGCGGCCGGCCATACGATTCAAAAGCCGACGGCCTTTGCCGCGCCCGCGCCCGATTGGGACGATCGGCCTTCCTGCGAAGTATGCATCGGCGTGGAGGCGGAGCAGATGTTGGCGCTTTATGCTCGGACGTTGCGCGGCGAAGTGTAGCCGCGCGGGTGCCGCGCCGCGGGCCTTATGCCGGCGCCGGCACTTCCGGCCCGAAGAAAATCACCCACGTGCTGAAATCGGCGGTGAACTGCTCGAACCGGTGCTCGACATGCGCAGGCACGAACAGCAGATCGGCGGCTCGGAATTCGGTGCGCTCGCCCGCGCGCGTGAACACGCCCGATCCGGACGCAACGATGTACAGCTCGTCGCGCGTATGCGGCGACTGCGTGTCGGAGCCGCGCGGCGCGAACAGTTCGACCGATACCTCGCCGCGCTGAAATAGAACCGCGAACGGTTGCGGTAGGGCGGAGAGGGCTTGCTCGGCATCGCTCAGCGCGATGCGGAGGACATCGTCGGGAATCGGGTGCACGGTCGGCTCCTAGTGGCGAACGCTGTGCTTCGCATTGTCGTTCCGACGTGCTCGCTCGACCAGAGACAGTTGCGCTCGCGCAGGGCATGCCAGTCGCTCCCGAAAACACTCACCTTAAGCATCGATGGCCGCGCCTGCGCGCGCCTGTGCGCGCGGCTTCTGTCGATGACAGCGCGGCTGGTCCCGAAAAGCCTCACCTTTCGAGTGTAGCGGCCGCGCAATTAGCCGGCCATACGTGCATCTCAAGACACTCTGCGCGATGTGCCGTCGCATGGCACTCTGAGACAAATCTGCTAAACCCGATCGCGGATCCGATGTAGCGTTGCCGATTGCCATCCGAACAGGAAACTCGATATATGGCGGTCTATTACGCAGTCGTGGAAGGTGATCCGCTCGACAACGGGGGCGACAGTCGTGTGATCGAGGGTGCGCCACACTCGACTATCGAAGGCCTGGACGGACGCTCGCGAGGACAAACACACTTGGGCCAAAAGGCGTGGTGCTCGGTCTGTCAGTCGGTCGGAGTCGTCGCGGCGGGCTCCAGCATATCGGATTGCCTGCGTGGCTGGGACGGACGTCTCAATTCAATGGAAGCTGTCGGAGGGGATATCGTGCGCTGCAAGTGCGAACGGCACCCTCGCATCGTATCCGTTTATGCGCGCTGTAATGAGTACATGGACGTGAGCGTCGGCAGCGCGGCCAGTTCGTTGGCATCGAACACATCTGCGCGATCACAACCTGTCGAACCGCAACATGAGCGATGGTTTTATATTTTGGACAGCGCGACCGGGCAGCCGATGCCTCATCGGGACTTCATCGCAAACGTTGGTGATGTCCAGCAGATAGGACAGACCGATGGTGATGGCTATGCGCGGATTAGGACCGACGGCGAGCAGCCAGTCGAGATTCATGTTGTTTTCAGCGCGCCGAAGCGCAAATTGAATCCCCGAGGGGCTTAACCATGGCATTTGATTACGACATCAAGCACTGGACAATGTCAAACACCGTGCAGGGTGGTGGCAAGCATGGTGCCATCTCAATATCGGTCAACGACCGTGCCGCGACGCGACAGGCCATCATTACGGACCTGGAGCAGAAGGGGATTTCTCTGTTGGAGCGATCGTCGTGGGCGGCCAAGCCGCCGAAGCATGATCTAACGCCGTCGAGCTGGGATTATCGCGACATCGTTATTCACCACGCCGGGCACAGCTATTCATGTGCGGTGAGTGAACAGGGATCGATTGAGCAAATCCAGAAGGCTCAAGAATACGACATGCGAAAATTCTATGATATCGGTTACCACTACGCGGTTTCGTGTCCCGGTAAAGTGATCGAGGCACGCGATATTCGGTTCACGGGGGCACACGTGATGGGCAACAATACCGGCAAGATTGGCATCGTCCTGCTTGCGAATCTGGCTGAAGCCGGCGAAGCTTGGCAGCAGGAGTACAGCCGGAAATCGCTTTGGCAAAAGCTCAAAGGGTCGCTGCATATTGCACGCGATGCGGTCGCCTTTGACCATGCCATGCCGACGAAGGCGCAGGTTGACGCTCTGTCTGCTTTGATCGCGACGTTGATAGAGTTTTTCAACATCACGACGGTGGGTGGTCATCGCGAGTATCAGCTCTTTGCGCCTGGAAACGAGGGACGAGCATGTCCGGGCAAGTACGGCATGCAGGTAGTTGAGGCGATGCGGGCCAAGTTCGGACTCAGAGCACCGTCAAAGTGAGAGTGTCCAGCCCAACTGCTGATTAATGACGTACGTGTGATGTACGATCTGGTTCTGAATCAGTTGGCAACGCTGCGCGTCCGGGAGGTGTTCTTTTACTGGAAGCCCCGCTTTTTCTTCGACAGATCCGAGCCATTCCCTGCTACCGAGATCTGGCCCGTGTCCTTCACCATCGGAGATACCGAAATAGTGACTGTCTAGGTACGAGAACCACTTCGGTGTGCATGGCTGCAAATAAGGAGGTCGCGACACGCTTGTCGTGGCGACAACCCACCCGAGAACAACGAGGAAACAGATGCCAGTGAGGGGTTTCATGTGCGCCTTTTGAAGATCATCGCTTGTCTATGGTTCCTCGCTGGTGCCGTGCTGGCGTCAGCTGGTCTGCTGACCCGAGCACAGCCGGCGGACATCGCGATCGTGCTAGGAAATACGGTGTATCGCAATGGTAGTCCGTCCCCGAGGCTGGCGGCAAGGCTAAACAGGGCCAGTCAGTGCTACGAGCAACGGCAATGCAGACTAATCTTTGTGAGCGGCGGCGTTGGTGCGTCCGCTATCGATGAAGCTGTTGCCATGCGCGAGTATTTGATGCGCCGAGGTATTCCAGCCGACAAGATTGTGGTCGATAGCGCAGGGCGAGACACCTGGGCTACCGCGAAGAACGCAAGCACCTTCATGCGAGACCACGGGCTGTCGAGCGCGATCGTGGTAACGCAATACTTTCATCTTCCCAGGGCTATGTTGGCGCTTCGACGCTTCAGTGTGCCCGACGTTAGCGGCGCGTACCCCCGGTTTTGGGAGGTTCGGGACTTTTACTCCATCGCACGCGAAGTACCGGCCTTTGCTTGGTACTGCATCCGCCCGCGTTAGCTTCCCTATGCACGAGCGCAGTCGCCATGTGCGATGACGTGCGAGGATCCGACAATTGCGGATAATTCGAGCACGCGCAATTCGACAGTTGCAATTATTTCGCGCGGAAACCGCGTCGCTTGCTAGCACGTCCGGTTTCAAATGCATGTCGCTTTGCCTCAGCCCTTGCGTCGACGCAAGGGTTCGCCCTTCTTCTTGTCGCCGCTCGCCGATTTTCGCGCCGGCGCCTTCGCCTCGCGTTCGCCGGCCCACATCAGCAATAGCGCGCGCGAGTTCGCGAAAATCGTCTGCTTCACGAGATCGACCTTTTCGGCATCGATCTGCGACCACCCCAGCAGCGTCATGACGCTGCGCGGCGCCAAGTGAAAGGCCATGAACTGGCCGTGCAACGCGAGCAGTCGAAGAATGGTGACTGAATCGTCAGGGGCCGTACCCGTGATCTTTCCGATGATCGCCGTCGCGACGCCGTTCAAAGGGCCGCGCACGCGCTGCTGAAAAATCTCGGTTGCGATCGGGGGTTCCTGCCCGCCTTGTTCGCGTACGAAAAACAGCTTCAACGTCGGCTCGGCCGGCGCACTGAGCGCCTTGTCGATCATCACGCCTTGAATGGCGACGAACGCCTCGATCAATTGCGCAAGGTCGTCTGTCGTGTCGAGCGTTTCGGTCGCGCGCTGCACGACCGGGCCGAATTTGCGCCACACCTCCTCCGCCAAATGCTCGACGCAGGCGCGGTACACGCCTTCCTTGTTCTCGAAGTAGTACTGCAGCGCCGGCGCGTTGACGCCCGCGCGCGCGGCGATGTCGCGCGTCGAAGCGGCGACGAACCCATGTTCGCCGAACAGCTCGATCGCCGCTTGAATGATGCGAAGCCGCGTTTCCTCGCCGCGTGCATACCCGCTTTCGGTCGATCGGCGAAGGCGCTTCGTTTCGCTCATGGGAATTCCTTTCAAACGATGGCGGAGGGGTTGGGTAAGAAATATATCACTTGACACAATTTTTCCAACTGGAATAATTGTCGGCGCTTCACCCCCGGAGAGGATCTAAGGATGTCAACCACAATCGACGCGCGGCCACGCGGCCAGGCGCAACAAGAGTCCGGCGGCGACGCTCCGCGGCGCGCACGCAGCCGCGGCTGGCTCATCGGCGTATTGCTCGTCTTGCTCGTGGCGGGCATCGCGTGGTTCGCGCATTGGTGGACGGTCGGCCGTTTCATCGAAAGCACGGATGACGCGTACCTCCAAGCCGACAGCGTGACCGTCGCACCGAAAATCAGCGGGTACGTCACGCAAGTTTTGGTGCGAGACAATGAAACCGTGGCCGCGGGTGCGCCGCTCGTTCGGCTCGATACTCGGCAGTACGAAGCATCGCTCGCGCAAGCGCGGGCGACGGTCGATGCGCGGGAGGCGGACCTGGCGCGCGCTCAAGCGGACTTGAAACAGCAGCAGGCCAGCGTCGCACAAGCGCTAGCGCAAGAGCAGGTGGCGCGCGTCGCCGCACAGCATGCGCAAGACGACGTCAATCGATACACGCCGTTGGCGGCCACGGGCGCCGAAACGAGCGAACGGCTGGCGAGCCTCGTCAGTACGCGCGACCAGGCGCGCGCCACGCTCACGGCCAATGCCGCCGGTGTGCGGTCGGCGCAAACGCAAATCGATGCGACGACCGCCCAGATCGCGCAAGCGCGCGCGCAGTTGGAGGCGGCGCAAGCCTCGTTGCGCCAGGCGCAACTCGATGTCAACGACACGACGCTCTACAGCCCCATCGCCGGCCGCGTGGGCGATCGTTCCGTGCGGATCGGGCAATACGTCCAGCCGGGCACGCGTTTGTTGACGGTCGTGCCCGTGCAGAGCATTTATCTCGAGGCGAATTTCAAGGAAACGCAGATCGGCCACATGCTGCCGGGTCAGCGCGCGACCCTGCACGTCGATGCGTTGCGCGGCGTCGATCTCCACGGCGTCGTCGATAGCTTCGCTCCTGGCACCGGCGCCCAATTCGCCTTGCTGCCTCCGGAAAACGCCACGGGCAATTTCACGAAGATCGTGCAGCGCGTGCCGGTGCGCATTCGCGTCGACGCCGATGCGCAAACGCGCAGCTTGCTGTTGCCTGGCCTATCGGTGACGGTCGACGTCGATACGCGCACGGTGCGCGCGGGCGACCAACGGCTCGCGGCCGCCAACGGCCATGGCTGATTCCACCTTGACGGCGGGCGCCGCCGGCGCGCCAGGGCACCCGGAACGCGCGAGCGCCGGTGATTGGATCGCCGTCGCGGCCGGCGCGCTGGGCGCGCTGATGGCCACGCTCGACATCTCCATCACGAATTCGGCGCTGCCGCAGATTCAAGGGTCGGTGGGGGCGACCGGCACCGAGGGTACGTGGATTTCGACGGGCTACCTGATGTCGGAAATCGTCATGATCCCGCTGGCGGCATGGCTCACGCGCGTGTTCGGCCTGCGTAACTTCTTGCTGACGAACGCCGCGTTGTTCATATTTTTCTCGATGATGTGCGGCCTGTCGCATTCGCTCGACTGGATGATCATCGGGCGCGTCGGTCAGGGCTTCACGGGCGGCGCGATGATTCCCACCGGGCAGACGATCATTCGCACCCGGTTGCCGCGCACGCAGCTCGCGGTGGGCATGACGATCTTCGGCCTCATCGTATTGCTCGGGCCGCTGCTCGGGCCCGTGCTCGGTGGGTGGCTTGCCGAAAACATCTCGTGGAAATGGTGTTTTTTCATCAACCTGCCTGTGTGCATCGCGTTGATCGCATTGCTGATCGCGGGGCTGCCCTCCGATCCTCCGCACTGGCACGACTTCGTCAACGCGGATTGGATCGGCATCGTCGGCCTTTCGATCGGGCTGAGTTCCTTGACGCTCGTGCTCGAAGAGGGGCAGCGCCATCAATGGTTCGAATCGAGCGAAATCACGATGTTCGCCGCCGTCGCGGCGCTCGGTTTCGTACTGATCGGAATTTCGCAGTTCGTCGCGCGTAAGCCGATCATGCGGCTTTCGCTGCTGCGCAACCCGCACTTTGCGAGCGTCATCGTCATCGTGTTCGCCGTCGGCGCGGGTTTGTACGGCGTGGCTTATCTCGTGCCGCAGTTTCTCAGCTTGATTTCGGGCTACAACGCCGAACAGTCGGGCGACATCATGCTGCTCGCGGGCGTACCCGCGTTCTTCATGATGCCGATCTTGCCGCGGCTGCTCGGCAAGGTCGATTTTCGCGTGCTCGTCATCGGCGGACTGCTGTGCTTCGCCGTGAGTTGCATGCTCGATACGAGTCTGACCGCGCAAAGCGCCGGGGTAGACTTCCTGTGGTCGCAATTGCTTCGCGGCGTGGGGCAAATGCTGGCGATGATGCCGCTCAATCAGGCGTCGATGTCGGCGGTCTCGCGCGAGGAATCGGGCGACGCGGCCGGCTTGTACAACATGGCGCGCAACATGGGCGGCTCGGTGGGGCTGGCCGTGATCGGCGTCATCATCGATCGCCGCACCGCGTTTCACGTCGCGGCGCTGCGCGAATCGGTCACGGTCAATTCGTCGATCGGTCAGGAGCGGATCGCGGCGAGCGCGGCCAACTGGTTCGTGCGCACCGGCGATTTAGCCTACGCGAAGATGCAGGCACTCGGGCAATTCGCCGCGCAGATCCAGCAGCAAGCGTCCGTCATGACGTACTCCGAAACGTTTTACGTGCTGGCCCTTGCGCTCGCCGCCTGCATTCCGCTTGCGCTCATGCTGAAAACACCGGCCGTCGCGCCGGGCAGCCCGCCTTCCGCGGGACATTGACGCTTCAGGTCATCACCATGTCGATTCGCCGTTCTTCCTATTTGTCTCAACTTGCCGCTCCCACCTGCGCGCTCGCCGCGCTGTGCATGTTGTCGGCTTGCGCCGTGGGCCCCGACTATAGCGGCGCGCCGAGCGTCGCGGCCGATTCGCTGAAGGCGCCTGCGTTCGTGCGCGCGCCGGCCACCGGCGTGGCGGCCGGCGCACCCGCCGCGAGCACATGGTGGCGCGAGCTCGGCGACCCGCAGCTCGACGCGCTCGTCGATGCCGCGCTTGCGCACAATCCGGACATCCATGCCGCGCAGGCCCGCTTGCGGGAGGCGCGCGCGCAGCTCATGGGGCAGCGGGCGAAGGAACTTCCGAAAGCGTCGGCCTCTGCGGCCGCGGTGCGCATGCGCAGCCCCGATCTGTCTGCGTTGTCCTCCGGAAACAACGGGGGCGGCGGCGGATCGGGCCGGGGGCCGCTGCAGCTCTACACGCTAGGTCTCGACGCGTCGTGGGAGATCGATGTGTTCGGCGGTACGCGTCGCGCGATCGAGGCGGCCACGGCCCAAGCCGATGCGATCGACGCCGATCTCGCCGATACGCAAGTCTCGCTCGCCGCCGAAGTGGCGCAGGCCTATATCGATCTGCGCGACGAGCAGCAACGGCTTTTGCTTGCGCGGCAATCGGCCGACCTGCAGCAGCGCATGCTCGCATTGACGCAAGAGCGGCGCGCGCACGGCACGGCCGCCGATGTCGACGTCGAGCGCCTTTCCGGGCAAGTTCAAACCACGCGCGCCGCGCTCGTGCCGCTCGACGAACAAATCGCCGAATCGCTCGATCGATTGGCGGTGCTGACCGGCCGCGCACCGGGCGATCTCGATGCCGAGCTATCGGCGCACAAGCCGTTGCCGACGTTGCCGTCGACGGTACAGGTGGGCGATCCGGCTTCGCTGCTGCGGCAACGCCCAGATATTCGCGCGGCCGAGCGCCGGCTGGCTTCGAGCAACGCGCAGATCGGCGAGCACGTCGCGGATTACTTTCCAAAAGTGTCGCTGCTGGGCGATCTCGGCTTCACGGCGGCCGACCCAGGGCATTTGGTTAGGAAAGCTAACTTTTCTTGGCTTGGCGTGCCGTATCTGCAGTGGAACATCCTCGACTTCGGCCGGACGGCAGCCGATGTGAATTCGGCCAAGGCGTCGCGAGACGAGGCCGCGGCGCACTATGAACATACTGTGCTCGCCGCGCTCGAAGATGCGAACTCGGCCCTGTCGCGCTACGGTCATCAACGCGAGCACGTCGTGCGCCTGGAAGAAGTCGACGCATCGGCGCAGCGCGCATCGACGCTCATGCGGCAACGCTACGGCGCCGGCGTCGCGACGGCGATCGACCTGCTCGATACGGAGCGCACGCAGTTTTCGGCCCAGCAAGACGTGGTGGCGGGGCGGGCCGAGTTGCTCAAGGATTTCGTGCTGCTG
>Ga0310811_10000353_pt1 | contig 62874 bp, 52 predicted proteins | sample YCmetagenome_FD_207642 | JGI IMG/M metagenome (GOLD analysis project Ga0310811, IMG submission 207642) | Soil microbial communities from experimental microcosm in Duke University, North Carolina, United States - YC | ecosystem: Engineered > Artificial ecosystem > Soil microcosm > Unclassified ... | reverse complement strand
CCAGGACGGCGATGAAACGGTGATCAAGTTCTGTCATGCCGGCTTTGGGCTTATCTCTGATGACCATCGCAAAGGCGTGACGACGGGTTGGAACTCGATTCACGAAAGAATCCGCAAACGCGCCGAAAAGTAGCGACGAAGATTCCCCACAGTAGCCAATTCCCCATTTACCGAACCAGGAGGTTCTTACCGTGCCAATCTCAAGAGAATTGTTGTCTGAATTTGAATTGCAGGCGCCCCTTACGCGGAAATTCCTCGAGCGCGTTCCAAACGATAAGCTCACCTGGAAGCCGCACGACAAATCCATGACGCTTGGACAGCTCGCCTATCACCTGGCGTATGTTCCGAGCGGAATCGCACAACTGGTCGGCAAGAACCCAGCGCCGGCACCTGAAAGATTCGAGTTTCCGCAGCCCGCGACGGTCGCCGAAATACTGAAGACTCACGACGAGGGAGTCGCAACTGTAAAAAACGAACTGGCGAAATTTGATGATCGTGCGATGAACGAGACGTGGAGACTGCGGCACGGCGAGTACGAAGTTTTGGCCATGCCCCGTGCATCGTTTGTTCGAGATATCATGCTCAGCCACTGGTACCAGCATCGCGGACAGATGAGCGTTTACCTGCGCATGCTCAACATTTCGGTACCCTCAACGTGGGGACCGAGTGCCGACGAAGCTCCAGCCTGGATGCAACAGCAAGAACAGGTCATGGTTTAGGCAGCATTCGGTTGATGAAGAGAACAAAGACAGCGCGGCGGCATTGAGCCCGTCGCGCTGTTTTTATTAGTTCGCGTCTTCCTCGTCATCACCATCGTCGGAAACCTGATTTCCTGCCAGGCGCTCGAGTTGATTGCGCCAGTCGAGTGATTCGATGAATGGCTTGGATTCGCGCCAGCCAGGCTCGACGATCACGCGTAGCTCGAGATAGACGCGCGTGCCGAGCAGCGACTCGATCTGAATGCGGGCTCGGGTTCCGATTTCCTTGAGCTTTGAGCCACCCTTGCCAATCAGGATTGCCTTCTGGCCGTCACGCTCGCAGTAAATGGCAGCTGCGATCCTCGTGAGTGGTTTCCTGACGATTTGCGGTTTTTTGCCAGTCTTAGGTGCGGGTTCGGGTTCCGGTTCTTCAAACTGCTCGATGACTACGGCGGATGCGTATGGCACTTCTTCGCCGGTGACGAGCAGAATGCTTTCGCGAATAAGTTCTGCAGCCATGAAGCGCAGCGGCTGGTCGGTATATTGATCCTTTGGGTAGAAGCGCTCTCCGGTCGGTAGCGATTTGACGATCTTATTCACAAGAATGTCCATACCATCGCGTTTGCGAGCGCTTACCGGAATGACTTCAGCGAAATTGTACTGGCGTACGAGCGAGTCAATGAGCGGAAGGATCTGCTGTTTGTTCACCAGGTCGATTTTGGTGAGGACCAGAAATACCGGGCAGTTGAGCTTGCGCACCAGGCTGAAGAGAAATTCGTCTTCGTTTTCAGCATTGGTCTTATTCCGTTTCGGCGATGTTTCGTCCGCCACGGGCTCGCTGAGCTGGAGCCGGCGCGTCACGTCGACCAAAACCAGGACGAGATCGCGCGCTTCTAGGGCTTCGTAAACTTCCTGAAGCATGCGCCGGTCGAGCTGCGTTCCCGGTTTATGGACCCCCGGCGTATCGACGAAGACGATTTGTGCGGCTGGATGTTGTCCTTTGCGCGCGGGGACCTCAACCACCCCAGCGATGCGATTACGCGTGGTCTGCGGCTTGGCCGTGACTATGGCTACCTTCTCGCCGGTGAGGGCGTTGAGCAGCGTGCTTTTGCCCACGTTAGGGCGGCCGAGAATGGCGACGAATCCCGATTTCAAAGTTGCGTAACTCCTGCGTCTATTTATTATCGCGGATATCGCCTGCCGTCGCGGGTTAAGTCGTTGATATGATCTCCGCATGACGGTTGACGGCACAACCAGCCGACTGATTCTCAGGCCTTTGGAACTGGTCGATGCGGAGCAGATACAGGCTATCTTCCCGCACTGGGGGATTGTGCGTTATCTGAAGAACGTCGTGCCGTGGCCTTATCCACCCGATGGGGCAAAGCATTTCTGCGAAGAGATCGCACTGCCACAAGCTGCGCGCGGGGAGTCGTGGCACTGGACCTTGCGCTTGAAATCGGCGCCAGAGAGGCTGATCGGCGTAATCAATCTGCGAAAGGACGGGTTGCGCAAAGGCGAGCGAAACAACCGCGGGTTCTGGCTTGGTCTGGACTGGCAGGGAAATGGCCTGATGAGTGAGGCCTGTGTGTGGGCCAATGATTACTGGTTCGACAAGCTGGGCTTTCCGGTACTTCGGGTTTCGAAGGCCATGGAGAATCGCGCGTCACGGCGCATCTCAGAGAAGCAGGGGATGAGGCTGGTTGGCACCGAGATGAAGAATTATGTATGCGGCCCCCTGCTATCTGAGATGTGGGAAATTACCGCTGAAGAATGGCGGCAATGGAAGACTCGGGCCGGCGGAGTTTCGCAGTTAATCTGAAATCGACTACGATTCAGGCCTCTTCGATTTCCAGCACTGCTGGCGGTGGAAACACGCGGAGCCGGTCGATGCGGCGATCCGTTGAATCGACAATCTCGATGCGCACACCGCTTGGATCGAGCACAACTACTTCTCCAGAGTGAGGAATACGGCCCTCAACCTCGCTGACCAGACCAGCGAGGGTTGTCGCCTCGTACGATTCTCCCAGCTCAATATCAGTGCCGAAGAGATTGGAAAGCTGGCCTACCGGCAAATTGCCCGGCACCAGCCACGCGCCGCCAAGTTCACGCTGTGGTTCTTCGATGGCCGTTTCCACTTCGTGCTCGTCCCGAATATTTCCGACGATCTGCTCAAGCAGATCCTCAATCGTGACCAGGCCGGAAACGCCCCCGTATTCATCGATAACGATGCGCATGTGCTGCTTTTCGAGCTGCATTTCGCGTAGCAATTCGTATCCGCGCTTGGTTTCAGGAACGAAAACCGCCGGGCGTTGAATGCTGGCAACTGTGAGTGTATGCGCATCCTCATCGCTGATTTGCAGCAGGTCATGGGCAAACGCCAGGCCGGTCACGTTGTCGAGCGTGCCGTCGTATACCGGGACGCGCGAAAAGTTGTGTTCGCGCAGCAGGTCGAGAAATCGCTCAAGTGTGGTGGAGGCGGGCACGGCGAAAATAGTGGGGCGTGGTGTCATCACTTCGCGCACCAGCTTGTCGCCGAATTCTACGGCCGAACGCACCAAGTCGCGATCGCTTTGCTCCAGGATGCCTTCTTCTTCTCCAGCTTCGAGGAAAGCTTCCACGTCCGCTGCCGGTTCTTCTTCTGGTCCCACTGGTTCCTCGGCAAGAGATGCCACCGAAAGGAAAAACCGCACAAAGGAGCTGATGGGCGTCACCATCCACAGCAGCATCCGGATAGGCCACACCAGGCGAGCGGCCCACAACCCGCGTGTGCGGTTGAAAAGGACCGCCGGTAACAGCTGCGTGCAAAAGACGACCACGAGCACAACCGAGACGAGCGCCTGCACGATTTCCGCATAGGTCGGCGATCCCAGTTGGCCACTCCGGTCGAACAGGACGGCACCGAACTCGAGGGCGATGAGGCCGAATGCGAGCTGCTGCAGGACTGCCGCGCAGATGCCGGCGTGGTCGCGCGCAAGGCCGAGTTGCGGCTCAACTCGTTCTTCCCAGGCATCCAGATTCTCCTGCACGTCGCGCGACAGTATTTTGCCGAACTCGGAATACACCCGAGTGATGTAAGAGGCGAGCGTAACGAGAGCGGCGAGCAGGATGAATACGACAATGTACACAGCCGTCATGTGCGCCGCCTCTTTGCTGCCGGCTCAAGCTGATTTGGTGCTGAACGTTTCTTCGCCATTGCCACACGTTCAATCAAGCCGCCAGGTAACCGCAAACGGGCGCGCAAGGTGCGTTCGCGACGAGCCATTTGGCCAGTATCGGTCTCGTGATCGTATCCGGCAAGGTGTAAAAGCCCGTGCAGGATGAGTACCTTGAGTTCAGTGCCAAGGGCATGTCCCTGCTGAGCAGCCTGCCGCTGCGCCATCGGCACGCTGATGGAGAGGTCGCCTGCCATCTCCCCTGCGCCGGGAGCATTGGAATCGGCAGGAAATGAAAGCACGTCCGTTGACGAATTCTTGCTTCGAAAGCGGCGGTTGAGGCGGCGTTGCATAGCGTCCGTTGTAAGCAGGACAGAAACCTGCCCGCGAAGCCGCACCGCAGCCCTTGCCTGCGTAAGAAAGCGTGCGAGGGAACGTGTAGAAGGCATGCGCAGGTCTGATGTTTTTGCGCCAATTAACCGCTTTCCCGCGACGAGGTGCGAGATAGCGTCTGGATCCAGATCTGGGTCGAGGAGGATCATCATGCGCGGAGCTTCAACATTGCGCAACTCCGAGTCTGTTTCGATGATACGCGAACGGCCCGGCCATCTTTACACTGCGTTCAAAACTGTGCAGGGGGGGATTGCTTGCCAGAAACAAGCTTTGCGCCCAGTCGGCGCGCCCGAAGCCGTGTGCGCGGCCGCAGTGTCTGGTGCTCCTCATGGGCTGAAAAGCCAATCCACAGTTTGCCCACTGGGTGGGCGCCGAGCAGCGCTGCAGCAGTTCGTAACGCTCTTGGAGATCCCGTTGCAAGAGGAATCAGAAATCCAGGCATAGCTGCCGACGTGACCAGAACAGCCTTTCGGGGCCTGAGCTTACTGCGCATTTTCGGGGCATTCTGACCCCAGGGCCAATATCCATAGCCCACCAAGCGTTCCATGAAGCGGCGGAAAAGAGCTGTGGTATTGAAGACATTCACCGGCGCTCCCAGAACCACGGCATCGGCGGATTCAATGCCGGCCAGGATAGGCTCCAAATCGTCGTGCTGCAGGCATTTTCCGCGGGATTCTCCGAATTCCTGCATGCAGTGGCGGCAGTTGGTACAGAACTCGATATGGCAGTTACGCAGCTGAACGGTCTGCGTAACCGCACCCTTGGCGCGTGCGCCTTCGAGAATGGCTTCGACTGCCTGGTCGATCGTTTCACCTTTGCGATAACTTCCGACTATCGCCACAACCTTTTGGCTCATCTGCGCTCGCTCCTTTCAGCCCTCACGGACGGGAATGGAAGCAGATTACTCCTTCATTTGACCGAATGCCGTGATGTACGCTTTTTGATATGCGCGAAATCGGACAACCAGCATCGTCCGGTGCTGATGCTGCCAGCAGAGATTGTTCCTGATACTCTTAGAGCGTGATGATTTGCGCTCAAAAGTGGGGACTCCCGTTATTTGCAGTGGTCCTCGCCCTCGGAGTTTCGTCCTGTAACAGCGGTGAACGGGCGGTGGCGGGAGTGGCCCATAACGCCGTAAAAGCCGAACAAACGGCCCAGGCCCGGGCCACGGAGCGCGATTCGCAGCGCGCCCAACTTGGGGCTATCCCTTTGCCAACCAAGAGCTTGTATGTTGATATACACGAGCCTGCGGATTGGACCAATCCGTTCATATCGGTCGGCGCAGGTATGATGTCGCTGCGCATCTTGATGGCTGATGCGAATACCAGTGATATTGGCCAGGGAACGATGCTTCGCCCCACAGCCGCCCGACGACAGGAGGTTCAGCTGCGCCCTTCCGAGCTGGCTAATGCCGTGGTCGCCATTCCGGTTTCCGCATGGCCCTATGGCCGCGTGATCGCAATCGCTGAGGGCCCTTCCGACCCGAAAGACCGGCCCAAGGTTCGCCGCAACGTTGAAGCCGCTATCCAGCAATTGAATGATCTTGGAATTGTGGTGCAAGAGTGGCCGTCGCGTTAATTCCGCGTTCCATTAAAGCCAGCCGTTCAGGACGCGCTAACATTTCCGGGTGAGCCTTTCTACGTTTTCCATACTTCCGAATCAGACTGCCTTAGACCACGAGAGCTTTTCAGCCCATCGGGAACTCGAAAGCCTACTTAGGAAGAACCTTCGTGGCGATGTCCACTTCGATTTGGGGTCGCGAGCGCTGTACGCCGGAGACGCATCGAATTACCGGCAGCTTCCGATTGGCGTGGTCTATCCGCGGGACGCAGCAGACGTGGAAGCAGCCTTGGCCGCATGCTGGGCTACCAAGGCAGCAGTATTGCCGCGCGGCGCGGGTACCAGCCTCGCCGGACAATGCGTCAATGTCGCGGTTGTCTTCGACTATTCGCGCTACATGAACGAGCTGAACTCCATCAACCCCGAAACGAAACTGGCGCGGGTTCAGCCCGGCATTGTGCTGGACCACCTGCGTAATGCGACTGAAGCTTACCACTTGACGTATGCGCCTGATCCGGCGACCCACTCGCGATGCACCCTCGGCGGCATGATCGGCAATAACAGTTGCGGAGTTCATGGACTGCTTGGCGGCAAAGTTGTGGACAACGTGCAGTCCATGGACGTGATCCTGTACGACGGCACGCGCATGACTGTAGGTGCCACCAGTGCGGAAGAGCTTGCGGCACGCATCAGGGCTGGCGGGCGCATCGGTGAGATCTACAGCGGTCTTGCCCGCATTCGCGACAGATACTCGATGCTGGTGAGAGAAAAGTTTCCGCGCATTCCGCGACGTGTTTCCGGGTACAACCTGGACGAGCTTCTGCCGGAGAACAACTTCAACGTGGCGCGCGCACTGGTCGGTTCAGAGGGGACGTGCGTAAACATTGTCTCGGCCACGCTGAACCTGACCGCAAGCCCGCCGTTCCGGCTGCTGACGGTGCTGGGTTTCGATGATCCGTTTCACGCTGCAGATGCTGTGCCGCTGGCACTTGAGCACAAGCCAATTGGACTCGAAGGTTTTGACCACCTGCTGGTGGACTTTATGCGCCGCAAAGGGCTCGCACTTCGCGATCTTTCGCAGCTTCCGGGAGGGGTTAGCTTCCTGCTTGTGGAGTTGGGTGCCTGGAGCGCAGAAGAGGTCCGCGAGAAATCGGAAGAGCTTGCCCGCGCATGCCAGTCGTGGCCGGTTCCGCCGCTGGCGCGCATCTGTACACCGGAGGAAGCGGTCAGCATCTGGCGAGTTCGCGACTCTGCACTCGGCGCAGTCGTCTTTGTTCCGGGCGAACCTAATCGCTATGAAGGCTGGGAAGATGCGGCCGTTCCACCCGAGCAGTTAGGCAATTACCTGCGCAAAGTGACAGCACTGATGAGCGAGTATGGCTATCGAAGCCCACTCTATGGTCACTACGGCCAAGGCTGCGTTCACACCAGGATTAATTTCGATTTCCACTCCGAAGAAGGCATACGCAAGTTCCGCGAGTTTATTTCTCGCGCCGCCGATTTGGTTCTGAGTTTTGGCGGATCGCTCTCAGGCGAGCACGGCGACGGGCAGTCGCGCGCAGCACTCTTGCCCAAAATGTTCGGCACCGAGTTGATGCAGGCGTTCAAAGAATTCAAGGGGCTGTTCGATCCTGATAACCGCATGAATCCCGGCAAACTGATCGATGCGGTGCGCGTCTACGATCCGGTTGAGAACCTTCGCCACGAGCCGCCGGAACTCGCAATCGAGAGCGCTGCGCTCAAGAATCTGGAAACCCATTTCGCGTTTACAGCAGACGAGGGATCGTTCGCGCTCGCCACGGAGCGCTGCGTAGGGGTGGGCGCCTGCCGCACCACGGAAGGAGGCGGCGTAATGTGCCCGAGTTACCGGGCCACAGGTGAAGAGCAGCACAGCACCCGCGGACGCGCACGGTTACTTTGGGAGTTGTTATCCGGCGCGCTGCGGAACCAGGGATTCGAGAGCGAATCGGTCCATGAGGCACTTGACCTGTGTTTGAGTTGCAAGGCGTGCAAGACAGAATGCCCGGTGCAGGTCGATGTCGCTTTATGGAAATCCGAGTTCCTGGCCCAGCATTACAAGGGCCGCATGCATCCCATGCAGCATTACATTTTTGGTTTTGCAGACCGGTTAGCCCGTTGGGGATCGTTGACACCGGCGCTGACCAATGCCCTGCTTACCGGATCGGTAACGAGCCCTCTGGTGAAGTACATTGCCGGAGTGGCGAAGGAGCGTCAGCTGCCGCGACTAGCGGCAAAGAGTTTTCAGAAATCGCGGGATACTCGTTCAGAAACTTCGAATGTTCCTCGAACTCGAGCTGACGAGAAAAATGCTAAGCCGCTGGTCGTTTTGTGGCCCGATACGTGGAACAACTACTACCACCCACAGACACTGTCGGCGGCTGAAAAGCTCCTGATCGAAGCGGGGTTCAGAGTGCAGATTCCGGGCGGGCACATCTGCTGCGGCCGCCCGCTATATGATTTTGGGCTTTTGAAAGCTGCACGATCGTATTTGGCCAGCGTGCTCCAGAAGACGGCGCCGCATATTGATGCGGGACTTCCTTTCATCTTTCTGGAACCGAGTTGCGCCAGCGTTTTCAAGGACGAGATGCTGCAGTTATTTCCCAATGACGCCCGAGCTAAACGCATGAGCAGCCAAGTGTGGCTGCTGGCAGACTGGCTGGCTCAAAAAACAGCGGACGCAGATGGCGGGGACTGGCTCGCGGACCGCCTCACGGGTGCGAGCGTCCTGGTACATGGCCATTGCCATCACAAAGCCGTGTTTGGCGGATCGGGCTCTGAAGTAGCGCTACTGAGGCGCGCGGGAGCATCGGTTGAGCCCATCCAGGCCGGCTGCTGCGGGATGGCGGGGCCGTTCGGTTTCGAGGCTGACAAGTTTGAGGTGTCCAAGGCGATTGCCCGAGACAGATTGTTGCCGGCCATCGAAGCAGCGAACCCGATGACGGTGATTGTGGCCGACGGATTCAGCTGTCGGGAGCAGATTGCACAGCTTTCGAATCGCCAGGCGATGCATTTTGCTGAACTGTTGGCCCACTCCTGCGGCTGTGGACCAAGCTAAGTTAGTAACTTTGTATAACTGGGCCGGGGAACAAAGAGCAGCAATACGGATTCAGCCTGCACAAACGTCAAGTGCGATCTGGGTACTGTATCGTGTTGAAGAGGTGCATCTTACGTAGATTGCCACCGAGGGTTTACAACTCAACGGGTGTAGACTGCGTCCAATGCGGAGAAACGGACAGGCTCAATCAGTCCGTGAAGGCCGCTTTTGGGGATCTCGAAACAAAGAATTGGGTTTGCGGCTTACTAAGAGAGCTTACTAACAGAATGAATGAGCTCGGCTTTCGCTGTACACCCGAGCAAAGGAGAATTAGTCATGGCAGACGACAACAATTCATATGGAATGGCATGGTTCCTGGCAGGTTTGGGAGTCGGTGCTCTGGTCGGTGTTCTGTACGCCCCTAAGAGTGGCCGTGAAACCCGCGAAGATATAGCACAGGGCGCCCGCGAAGGCTCCGAGTACTTGCGCGCCCGCACCCGGCAGGCCGCTGACGAAGTCAGCGCGATTGTCGACAAAAGCAAGGAGCAGGTTAGCGAGTACGTGGATCGTGGCCGTGAAGTCGTTGATCGCGGCCGCACCCAATGGGAAGAATTTGTGCAGCGCGGCAAGAATATGGTTTCAGAGCAGGGCGGCAGAGTTAATGCCGCTGTCGATGCTGGGCGCCAAGCTTACCAGAACGCATCCGGGAATCCCGAAACGCGGGAATTCTAAGGAGCAGGTACTTCCACAAGTAAAGGGCGGCGTAGTCCAACTGCACCGCCCTTTTGCAGTTACACACAGTACGCTGATCACAGTGACCAAGGAGGTTGCTACCTCCAGAGGAGCGGGTGACGTCGATGGCCGATGCGAATGTGCAGATTACTCTATTAATTATTTTGGCCGCGGTGGCGCTTTCCATGCTGATCCAGGCGTTCGCGGTGCTTGCGGCCTTTTTCGTGGCTCGCAAGACAATCAACAAATTGCAGGGTGAACTCAATGAAACTCGTGCCAAAGTGATGGGGCTGATGGACAAGGCCGAGCCGATCATTGAGAACACGCGTGAATTTCTCGTCCGTGCTACTCCGAAAATCGAGGCCGCCATCGCGGACGTAACGGAAGTGACGCAAAAGATGCGCGCAGAATCGAAGGACGTGCAAGTAGCGGCCAACGAACTGATTGAACGCGCCCGTCGCCAAGGTGCACGGGTGGACACGATGATGACGAAGACCTTCGACACCGTCGAACGCGCGGCCGGTTTTATGACTCACGCAGTGGCGAAGCCCATGCGACAACTTTCTGCCGTTATGGCTTCAGCCAAAGCAGTGGTTGAGACGCTACGGAACGGACAAACCGATGGTCATGTGCGCCCTGGCGTTCATGTTCGCCCCGAAGTTCGTCCACATGTGGAACGCATAAAGACCGAGCAGGACTTTTACGCGTAGGGCTGCGCTCTAGAAAATCCAGCCTCCACCAACGACCTCATCGCCATCGTAGAAGACGGCAGACTGCCCAGGCGTTACTGCGCGCTGCGGCTCGTCGAATGTGGCGATTGCCTCCCCGGCATTTCCTGGTTCCAGTGTCGCCCATGCAGGTTCGTGGCGATGCCGGATTTTGATCTTCACGCGCATTGGCGCGGCGAGTTCAGGAATACTGATCCAATTCAGTCGCCGAGCCCGCAAAGTGCGAGTGGCCAATTCTTCATCTGCACCTACGGTGACGCGATGACTCGTTGGGTCAATCTGCAGCACGTAAAGCGGCGTGGGCGAGCTCACGCCAATTCCCTTCCGCTGGCCAACGGTGAAGCCTGAGATGCCGTCGTGATGACCGAGCACTTGGCCGCTCGCAGCTACTAGTTCACCGGCGGTCTCAGGAAACTGCTGACCCTGCTCTTCAAGATATGCGGTGAGAAACTGCTTGTAGTCTCCGCCAGGAATGAAGCAGATCTCCTGCGAGTCAGGCTTCTCCGCAAGCCGCAAACCATGCTGACGCGCAACATTGCGCACCTCCGGCTTCGTCAATCGACCAAGAGGGAAAAGCGTGTGCGCCAACTGCTCCTGCGTGAGGCCGAAGAGGAAGTATGTCTGATCTTTGGCCAGGTCCGCGGGGCGTTTCAGAATCCAGCGGCCGCGCTCGGGGTCGAACTCATTTACGGCGTAGTGGCCGGTAGCAATGCGGCTGGCGCCGATACTGCGCGCTGTCTGCAGCAGTTGATCGAACTTGAGGTGGTTATTGCATAGCGAGCATGGAATCGGCGTGCGGCCGGCGAGGTACTCGTCTACAAACGGACGAACAACATCACGTTCGAAGCGTTCTTCCTGGTTAACAACGTAGTACGGAATTCCCAAGTGCTCGGCGACCTTGCGCGCGTCGTATACATCATCAAGCGAGCAGCAGCGTCCAGCCTTGGGCGCGTCGGGAATGCCGTGCTTGCCGGCAAGACGCGTCTGATCCCAAAGGTGCAGTGTGAGTCCTACGACGTGGTCGCCGCCGTGCGCAAGGATAGCCGCTACGGTCGAGGAATCGACCCCGCCCGACATGGCAACTGCGATGGTTAAAGGTTCGGTCATAAGAGCAGCTCTTAGCTGCTAGCCTCTAGCTGCTAGCTTCATAAATTGGAGAACAATACATAGTTGTGCGCGGTCTTGTTCACCCTAGTGTTCCGGCCACGACAGGGGAAAGTGCGCGCAAACGCTCTACAGCCTCTGGGACAACTTGGAGGACGTGCTCAATGTCAGCTTCAGTGGCCGTCTTCATCAGGCTGAAACGAAGACTGGCGCGCGCCGCATTTTTATCGAGGCCCATGGCCATGAGCACATGGCTCGGTTCAGTCGACCCGGAGTGGCACGCCGATCCGCCGCTTACGGCCACGCCTTTCAGGTCGAGCGCGATGACCAGCGCTTCTCCTTCTACGTTGTCGAACGAAATGTTGGTCGTATTCGCGGTACGCGGAACTCGCGTCTGGCCTTCCCATCCGCCATTCACGCGCGTTCCTGGAATCTTGAGGATGCCGGCTTCAAGCTGATCGCGTAGCTCCGCCAGCTTGATCATGGCGCCGTCTTCAAGTGACTCCATCGCCAACTCTGCAGCCTTGCCGAGACCCACGATACCGGGAACATTTTCAGTACCCGCACGCTGACGCCGCTCGTGACTGCCGCCGACCATCATGGGCGCAATCGGAGTTCCGCGTCGCACGTACATGGCGCCCATGCCCTTTGGCGCGTGCATCTTATGCCCGCTGATGGAGAGCAAGTGGCAGCCGAAGCGCTTCACGTCCAACTCGACCTTGCCTGCGCCCTGCACCGCGTCAATGTGAAAGAAAGCGCCTGCGTCAGAAGCGATCTTGCCTATCTTCTCCACCGGTTGCAAAACGCCAGTCTCATTATTAGCCAACATCACGCTGATCAGCCGCGTGTTGGGCCTCTTGGCGCTCTCGATATCTTCAGGATGAATGAGTCCGCTGGGATGTGGAGCGACGAACGTCACTTCCACGCCGCTTTTCGCCACGCTTTCAGCAGCACGCAATACGGCGGAGTGTTCAATGCTCGTGGTGATGAAATGATCGCCGGGCCGAAGGAGGCCAAAGATGGCCGTATTATCGCCTTCAGTACCGCCTGAGTTAAACACAACTTCTGCATCGCGGCATTTGAAAAACTGCGCCAGCGTTTCCCGCGCATGATTCACGGCCCGATGGGCCTGCTGGCCATAGAGATGGATTGATGATGCGTTCCCGAACTGTTCCATCCAGAAGGGATGCATGGCCTGGACCACCTCCGGCAACAGAGGTGTTGTGGCATTGGCATCACAGTAAACGCGGCGCATCAATGGGCTGCACTCCTGCTTAAATTGTACGGGGAATCACGTTTTTCCGCCCGAGACTTGCGCGAGAATGGATACAGGCGGAGCGCAAATGCCCTGTTTTCTTGACCACAGCTCCTGAGCTTTCATATGCTTGCCGCGTTTGCGCTCTTTGGTTGTTCCCCCCGATTTCCAATTCGTGCATGGAGAACCGCATGAGGACCGCTCCCCCGCCCAGAAATTCGTCAAAGAATCAGACCGCCGAGCCCTTATTGATTCGCCGCGCGGCCGTGCTGGGGGCTGGCACCATGGGTGCACAGATTGCAGCGCACCTGGCCAACGTGGGAATTCCCACCTTGATGCTGGACATCCCCGCCCAGCCAGGGGCAAAGGAACCGGCGAAAATTGGCCTCGCGGCTCTCGGGAAATCTAAGCCAGCCGCATTTTATGAGGCGGCCAATGCCGGCCTGATCACACCGGGATCGTTCGACAAGGATTTGCCGCTCCTGTCCGAATGCGACTGGGTAATTGAAGCTGTCACGGAGAACTTCGAGATAAAAGCGGCGCTGCTGGCGAGTGTTCTGCCGCATCTGGCAAGACATGCGCTGCTGACCACAAACACATCCGGGCTGCCGGTGGGGCGCATCGCAGAGACCGTTGAAAGCCATCGCGAACGATTCTTCGGCGCCCATTTTTTCAATCCGCCGCGCTACATGCGTCTGCTGGAACTAATCGCGACACCTGAAACGGATCCGGCAATCCTGGCGGGCTTTGCCGCGTTTGCCGACCGCATTCTGGGCAAGCAGGTGGTTTTCGCAAACGACACGCCGAACTTCATTGCGAATCGCATCGGCATCGCTCTCATGTTCAACGCGGCAGAGTTGATGCTGGAGCAGCGGCTGACCATTGAGGAAGTGGACGCGCTGACCGGCGCTGCACTGGGCTGGCCCCGTACCGGAACGTTCAGACTGGCGGATATGGTCGGCATCGACGTGCTGGCACATGTGGCTGCCAATTTCCCTGAGGGGGTGACGCAGGGCAAATTTTCAGCGGTGCTTTCGAAGTTGATGAAACGCAAGTGGCTTGGCGACAAGACGGGCCAGGGCTTTTACAAAAAGGTGCGCGGCGCAGATGGAAAGAATGAGCGGTACGTTCTAGATCTGAACTCGCTGGAATACCGCTGCGCCACCAAGCCCGTAATGGCATCGCTCGAAATGGCGAAAAACGCCCCGGATACGAAAGAACGCCTGCGCATTTTGATGAGCAACGATCCCGCAAAGGACAGAGCCGCGGCGTTTCTGTGGCCCTTACTCTCATCGCTTTGGAACTACGCTGCTGAACGCATCGGCGAAGCTTCGCCAGATGCACCTTCAATCGACAGCGCAATGCGTGCCGGCTTCAATTGGGAATTGGGACCATTCCAGATGTGGGATGCGGTGGGCGTGGTGAACAGCGTGGCACGAATGAGGACGCTGGGACTTCCGGTCGGTCCCGCGGTAGAAGCACTGACCTCAGCCGGCCGATCCGGATGGTACTCGGCAGATGAGCAGGAGTGCTTTGAACCGGCAAAGATGCAAACGCTTCCGATTCCGAGAATGGCCGGACATGCTCGTGTCGCCGATTTTCGACGCACCCACAGGGTCGTCCGCGGTAATGGGGGCGCATCGCTGGTGGACATTGGGGACGGCATCGGCTGTATCGAACTGCACTCGCTAAAGAACGCCCTCGGCGAGGATGCTCTCTCGATGATTGCGGCTGTGCTGAATTCCGGCTCGGATACAGTACGGGATTTTGCGGGGTTCGTCATTACCGGCGACCGTGACAACTTCAGCGTGGGCGCAAACCTGATGCATCTGCTGATGCTGGCGCAGGAGGGCGAGTGGCAAGAAGTGGACGGCATCGTCCATCGGTTCCAGCAGATGACTGCGGCGATCAAATTCTGCCCCAGGCCAGTGGTAGTAGCTCCGTTTGGCATGACTCTCGGAGGAGGGGCGGAGATCTGCCTGCATGCAACACTCCGGCAACCGCATGCAGAGACCTACATCGGGCTGGTGGAGGCGGGAGTCGGATTGATTCCGGCAGGTGGCGGCACCAAGGAGATGCTGCTACGCGCGATCGATTCAGCGATTGCGTTGGCGCCGCCAGATCCCCGCGATCCGCTTTCGCGATTTGCGCAATCGGCCGAATTAGCTTCGGCACTCAAGCGCGTGTTTGAGCTGATTGCGATGGCGAAGGTTTCCACCTCCGCTGCCGAAGCGCGGGCCATGGGGCTATTTACTCCGGCCGATCGCATCACGGCGAACCGCGAGCGGTTACTGCTGGACGCGAAGGTACAGGTACAGGTGCTGGCGCAGATCGGCTACATGGCACCGCAGCCGCGCTACTTTCCTGCGCCCGGAGCTTCAGCCCTGGCCACCATGGAGACCGGCGTCTCTCTGATGGGTGAGGCGGGATATGCTTCGGAGCACGACCAAAAAGTTGCACGCTGGATTGCCTACGTGCTGGCCGGCGGTCGCGTGACTGCAGGAACACCGCTGACCGAGCAGTATCTGCTCGACTTGGAACGCGAAGCTTTTCTGTCGCTTTGCGGCGAGCGGAAAACTCAGGAGCGCATCGCATTTACATTAAAGACTGGAAAGCCGTTGCGGAATTAGGAATGACGCAAGCCAGAATCATGTTGCTCACGACCTCTATCCTTGCGATGCAAATCGCTTTGGTTAATGCGCAGGCTCTTCCTTCTTCCGCGCCGAAAGGCCAACAGCAGGCACTGGTTTTAAGCGGACACGTTGTGATCAGTGGAAACCCGACGGCTTACCTGATACGCGAATTGCCGGTGAGTTCATTCCCTGCCCTGCCGGACGCCGTACAGAACGATCTCAATAAGCGAGGCTGCGCCATACCGCAGACCTATGAGGCGCATCGGCCAGAGAATGTTGTTCATGGGAATTTCGAAGGGCGCGGCGCAAGCGACTGGGCTGTGTTGTGTGCAGCGCAAGGCACTGTGTCGCTGCTGGTATTTTTCGACGGCAGCACGCAACCGGCGGCCGTGCTGGCATCCGCTCCTGAAACCGAGCGGTTGCAGGCGCACGACTCGAGCGGCGTGCTTGGGTTCAATTGGGCTATCGATCCCGCATCTCCGCAGCAGATTGCGGAAGCGCAAAAGGGCGTTATGCCGCACCCGCCGACGCTGGACCATGATGCGATTGCAGACACGATCGTGGAACACAAGACCATCTACCATTTGTATGCGAAGAGCGCCTGGACACTGGTGAAGCTGCCGGATTGAGGACCAATCCAAACAGCCTTGGAAGGCGCTGTCGCAATATGCAGGGAGCAATCGATGCCGGAAGCCGTTCTTGTCAGTGCTGTTCGCACACCCGTTGGCCGCGCACCCAAAGGCGCGCTCTCCACCACGCGCCCCGATGATTTGGCCGCAATTGCACTACGCGGCGCTTTGGACACGGTTCTTGCGCTAAGCAAAACCGAAATCGATGATGTGATTCTTGGCTGCGCGCAACCCGAAGGCGAACAGGGCTGGAACATTGCGCGCTGGGCGATTCTGCGCGCCGGTTTGCCGGTGGAGATTCCCGGGGCGACAGTAAACAGGCTTTGCTCGTCAGGACTGGAAGCGATTGCCATTGCCGATCAGCGGATTCGCGCGGGCGGCGATCGAGTGATCATTGCGGGCGGCGTTGAATCCATGAGCCTGATCCCAATGGGAGGCGCGAAGCCGAGCCCGAACCCATGGATGGCTGAGCACTATCCCGCCTCGCTGCTGACCATGGGACTGACGGCAGAACGGGTGGCGCGGCATTACGGGATATCGCGCGAGGACCAGGATGCGTTTGCATTACGCAGCCACCAGAAGGCGCTGGCCGCGCAGGCTGCCGGGCGATTCACCGACGAGCTGATTCCGGTGGCGGTGTTGAAATCTGTGCCGGGCAAGAAGGCGGGCAGGCCGCATGTTGAAGAGAGCATTTTCTCGAGTGACGAAGGACCGCGTGCCGACACCTCAGCCGAAGCGCTGGCGAAGCTCAAACCGGCTTTTCATGCGAAGGGTACGGTGACGGCCGGGAATTCTTCGCAAACTTCAGATGGGGCCGCTGCTTGTGTGCTGATGGATGCAGACCGGGCACGCCACCTGGGCCTGCAACCGCTGGCGCAGCTGGTGGCTTATGCCACGACGGGCTGCCTGCCGGAGGAGATGGGTATGGGACCGGCCACGGCTGTTCCCAAGGCGCTGAAGAGAGCCGGGTTGGCGCTCGATGATATTGGGTTGATCGAACTGAACGAAGCTTTTGCTGCGCAGTCCTTGGCGGTGATGCGGGAACTCGGGCTCAATCCGGAGCGGGTGAACGTAAACGGCGGGGCGGTTGCCTTGGGGCATCCGCTGGGATGCACCGGGGCCAAGCTGACCGCGACGTTACTGGCCGAGATGAAGCGGCGGAACGTGCGGTATGGGCTGGTTACGATGTGCGTGGGCGGGGGGATGGGGGCTGCGGGGGTGTTCGAGAATTTGCAACGGCAGTGATGTTTTCCTCGGCGTATAAAGCCCAGATAGTTCTTTGCGTGACGTACGGGCTCAAGCCCACACCCTCCACGTATGTTCTTCCATCGAGCACGATTCAGGATCTTTCAGGGTCCTCCTACCTCGCCGGCATTGGGTTTTCCCTGCAACAGGAGTATTCTTGGTCTTCCGCGGAAACAGCATCGAGGAAGGCCGGCTGGAATTGATTCGGCCGACACCGTGAAAGTGGGTGTCCTTATGTCTAATAGTCGCCGAGAATTCCTGCAGTCGAGTGCGGCCTTGGCGGTGGGGCTTGTGGGTGGCGCATCTGCCCTGGCTTCGGATCCGCAGGCTCTGCAAAAGACTTCAACCACTGCCGCTACCCGAGAAGTGCATGTCCAAATTCCGAAGATGAAGTTCGGAGATGCGGAGATCAGCCGCCTGGTTCTTGGTGTCAATCCGCTCTACGGATTCTCGCATTACAACAACAACTTTTCGAATGCAATGAGGGAGTGGTACACGCAAGATCGAGTTTGCGAAGTGCTGCACCGCGCATGCAGCTTCGGCATGAACGCATTCAATTTCATAAGTATGGGACGTGCACGGCAGGACTGGGCGCGGTTTCTGAACGAGGGCGGGCACATGCACTTGATTGTGCAGGTGACCGCAAAAGACGATGCGGCCGAGTTGGTGAGAGAACTGAAGCCGCTAGCCCTGCAGAGAAGGGGCGAAGAGATCGATGCCGCTTTCAAGAACGGGACCATGGCCGCCGAGAGAGAGTGGTGCAAGCGGGCGCGGGACTTGGGCGCGCTGGTCGGAGTTGGTACTCACAAGCCTGAAGTAATTGAACTTGTTGAAGAGCAGGGCTGGGATGTTGATTTCTACTCCGGGTGTGTTTATAACCGCACCCGCACAGAGGACGAGTGGAAGAAAGTGCTCAACGGCGAACTACCTGAGATGCCGCGCGAGATCTATATCCAAAGCGATCCCGCCCGCATGTACAAGGTGATGCGCCAGACTCCCAAGACCTGCTTTGCATTCAAGATTCTGGCGGCTGGGCGCGTCGCCGACAATGCAGTGGCAAATGCTCTCCGTACGGCGTACGCCAGCATCAAGCCGAATGATGGCGTCTATATCGGAGTGTTCCCGAGAGATAAAGATGAGATCCGCGAGAATGCCGAGATTGTGCACAGCATTCTTGCCGGCGCATAAGGGAATGTGTTCGACGTCACGTACATGCAGCGGGTCAATCCGCAACTCTACAGAAGTGCGTCTTATTCAACCGGCCTGAATGTGGTCCCAGGCTCATTGAGGAAAGTGATATCGAGGTTGATCATGTCCAAACAAGCTCGTTCTGCAAGCTCATTCTTGCCGCATGCGTTCAATCGCCGGCAGTTTCTGAAGGTGGCAGGATCAGCCGCAATTCTTCCTGCGGCCCTTCCGCGCATTTCCGCCCAGAGTTCTGGGACCTCACCGAACAACACCATTAACGTCGGCGTGATCGGCTGGGGATGGCAGGGGCCCAGCAATACAAAAGCGTTTATGGCATCGCAGGACTGCCAGGTAGTTGCGGCATGCGATATTGACGCGAATCATCTGCAGGCTGCGGTCAAAGCGATTAACGAAAACTACGGGACTGAAGATTGCAAGGGCTACCACGATTACCGGGAGATGCTTGCCCGCGAAGACATCGATGCGGTGATGATCGCTGTTCCTGATCATTGGCATGAGATTGTTGCGACTGAAGCCGCGCGGCGCAAGAAAGATATTTACGGCGAAAAACCGCTTGCGCACACGATCGCCGAACAGCAATCAATTGTCCGCGCGGTTCAACAGAACGGCATTATTTTTCAGACGGGCTCATGGCAGCGTTCGGTTCCGACGTTTCATAAGGCGGCGGAAATCGTGCGCAATGGGCTCATCGGCACGGTGACCCATGTGGAAGTGGGACTGCCGGGAGGAAATTCGGATCTGGACGGGGTGCAAAAGGAAGCGCTGGCGATGCTGGCTGCCCATGGAGAAAATGCCACGAACCTGGAGCATGTTGTCCAAGGCACGAAGGATTGGGATTTGCTGGTGACCGATCCGCCGTCGCAATTGGATTACGAGACGTGGATAGGCCCATCCAAGAAGGAGCCTTATATCAAGGCGCGCACACATAAGGCGTGGCGGTGGAACTACAACACTGGCGGAGGGCAGCTACTGGATTGGATCGGGCATCATTGCGACATTGCGCACTGGGGATTGGATTTCGACAACTCCGGACCTTCGGAAGTTGAAGGCAGCGGCGACCTGCCCGCACGCAACGCTGTTTGGAACACTGCGCCACGATATCGGTTTGAATTGAAATATCCCCGCGGTGTCACGATGACAATCGCCGGCGGTTACCCGGATATCAAGAGCGGCGTTAAGTGGATTGGCACCGAAGGCTGGGTGTGGGTGGATCGTGGGGGCTTCGATGCCTCGAACCCCGCGTGGAAACAGGGCAAGACCTTGCCTCGAGACCTGCGCAAAATCAAGCTTTATACCTCATCCAACCATCAGCAGAATTTCCTGGACTGCGTAAAGACGCGTCAAGCAACGATTACGCCGGTTGAGATTGGACATCACTCGGCGATTCCGGGACATCTTTGCCTTATCTCGATGCTTACCGGAAGAAAGATTCGTTGGGATGTGAAGGAAGAAAAGATCATGGGCGATCCTGAGGCCAGCAAACTGATGAGCCGCGAATATCGGGCCCCGTGGAAGATGAGCTGAAGCCTTCGGGCTTCGGTTCAACCGCACGAATTTCGCATTGCGACAGCGGCGGCTCCTAAATGACCATGCAATTCAACCCTCGCATTGACTTGAGAAGACATGACTGGTTCGACTGAAAGCAATCCGGAAATCGTAAGAAAAAACAATTGGGATTTTACTTATGCATTTTTGATTCTGCGAGCATGGCTTGGTGTTCGTGCACTGTTTGTCGGTATTGCAAAATTCGGCGTATACAAATCTGTGGCGATGCCGCTTATCGACTCATCGACGGGCCAGCCCGATGCAAGCGGAGTCATGGTGAACGTAAACGTCAAATCGTATGCGCTGGCAAATTACGCCGGAATGTCGACGGCGCTCAGGGACAGGTTCGCACATGAGCCACTGATTCCGAAGTTTGCATTGCAGGCATTCGATTACTTGCTGGGGCCAGCATTCATTGTGACTGCAATCATGCTGCTGATCGGTCTGGGAACGCGGCTTTCGCTACTTGCGCAGGCCGCGCTTTATGTCGCGTTGACGGTGGGATTGGTTTTGATTGACCAGTCGGACGGCGTCGCCTATCTGGGAATTCATGTTGGTCTGGTTGCAGGTGCTTTGCTGCTGGCCGAATACAACAAATTTGTGGTTCTTAAAAAATGGTAAACCCTCTTCTGAATCGTCGTGAGTTCATCGGCGCTACTGCCGTTGCGGGCGCCGGGATGTTGTTGGAAGCGTGCAAAACCGATTCCAGCCAAAAAGCGGCAGCTCCCGCCAAGTCTTCATTGAATACGATCAATATTGCCCTGATCAGTTATGGCGAAGAAGGCAAGGTGTTGCTGGAATCCATTTTGAATATCGAAGGCGTGAAGCTTGTGGCGCTTTGCGATATCTGGGATTACCACCTGAACGAGGGTGCGCGCTACCTGCAGAAGATCAATAACCCGGTTCGCACCTATGAAAACTATGAAGACATGCTCGCCCAGGAAAAAGACCTTCAGGCGGTCGTGATCGCTTCTCCCGATTTCTGGCATGCGCCCATGACAAACGCCTGCCTGAAGGCAGGTCTTCACGTTTATTGCGAAAAGATGATGAGCGATACGATTGACGGAGCGCGCTCGATGGTGAAGACCATGCGCGAGACCGGCAAGCTATTGCAAATCGGTCATCAGCGGCGCAGCAACCCGCGTTATCTATTCACTCTCAACAGATTGGTGCAGGAGGCGCAGTTCTGTGGCCGCCTGACAGCAGCGCAGGCGCAATGGAACCGCGCGGTGAAGGAAGATTTCGGTTGGCCCAAGAAATACGAGATGCCGGCAAGCAAGCTGGCCAAATACGGCTATAAAGATATGCACCAGTTCCGCAACTGGCGCTGGTTCAAAGGACTCGGTGGAGGACCGTTGTCGGATCTCGGCTCACATCAGATCGACATCTTCAACTGGTGGATGGGTACATCGCCCAGTTCGGTCATTGGAAGCGGCGGCCTGGATTACTACAAGAATCACGACTGGTACGACAACGCAATTGTGATTTACGAGTTTCCAATGGCTCAGGGAGTAGCGCGCGCGTTCTATCAGGTGCAAACAACTACCAGCGCGGGCGGCGGCTATTTTGAAATGTTCATGGGTGACGACGGAACCATCAAGATGTCTGAGGACCCATCCCTTTGCGCGATATACCGCGAGGCGCGCGCAACTTCAGTTTCATGGGACGATCTGGCCCAGAAGGGTTACGTCCGTGCACGGGCAATTTCCGCGGAAGATGCTGCGAAAGTGGATGTGCGCGAGACGGCACAGTTGGCGGAGTATGAGATTCCCGTGTTCTTTAACAAGCCACCTCATCAACCGCACCTGGAGAACTTTTTCAACACCATCCACGGTAAGGCGAAGCTGAACTGTCCTGCCGATGAGGCATTTAGTAGCGAATACACGATTCATAAGGCAAACGAGGCAGTGGCCGCGCAGACCAAAGTTGTGATCACCCCCGAGGAAGTGAAGGCTTAAAACGATTATGACCACTATTTCCAAAAAGCTGTCCATTGTGGCTTTAGTGCTGACTCCAACAAGCGCGATCGCGCAAAACCAGGTCGTCTTGAAGACGCAGTTACCGCCCCCGCTTTTTGTAGGAACGCCGGTGCCGCTGCACGTAACGAATCTTGAACCTCCGACGCGTGGCAGGCGCCCCGATTTCTACGTTCCCGCCGGCACCATTAATCTTGCAAAGAACAAAAAGGTCACGGCAAGCGACAACAATCCCAACGTTGGCACGCTGGACATGATCGATGATGGAGACAAGGACGGCAACGAAGGCTCGTGGGTCGAGCTTGGCCCCGGCAAGCAATGGGTGCAGATTGACCTTGCGAAGAAAGCGAGCATTTCCGCCATCCTCATTTGGCATTTTCATTCTCAGCCACGGGTTTATCGCGAGATTGTGGCGCAGGTCTCCGATGATCCGACGTTCAAGTCAGGAGTGGTCAGTATCTTCAACAATGATCTTTCCAACGAACTTGGCCTCGGCGCAGGCAAGGATCTGAACTATATCGAGACTTATCAAGGCAAGTTGATCGATGCCAAAGGAGTGAAGGGGCGTTATGTTCGCCTCTACAGCAACGGAAACACTGCGAACAAGTTGAACCACTATATCGAAGTTGAAGTATGGGGTAAGCCGGCCGTCTGAACTGGTGATTTGTCGCGCTGATTTCTCAAGGCGGCAAATCACGCAGCATCTCTGAGAACCTGTCGTTTGGTATTGTGCCTATGAGCACCAATTCACCGGTTGTTCGGTCTCAGGCCGTTCTCAACGAGCGGAACAAGTCTCATGCAAACAATCAATCAGTTGTTCCTGGCAGATGGACCTGCTGGGTTGCCTTTCTTCTTGTCGCAGTTCTGGGGCTGCTCATCCGCCTGCCGCATCTGGATGTACGGCCCATGCACACAGACGAAGCTGTCAATGCTTACATCGTAGGGCAATTGCTGGCCGGCAATTCTTTTAGCTATGACCCGCGAGATCGTCACGGTCCGCTGCTCGCAGCAGTGGCTCTGCCGGTGGCCAGAATGCATGGCGCCAAGAAGTTTTCTGATCTCTCTGAATCGGAACTTCGCCTGACGAATGTGTTGGCGGGAACTGTTACGATTCTCCTTTTTGGCGCGGGCGTGGAGATGTTCGGGTTCGTTCCCTGCCTGGTTGCTGCACTCCTCTTTGCATGTACGCCCCTGCCCGTTTACTACGATCGATATTTTATTCATGAGTCTCTCTTTGTCGCCGCTACATTTGGATTGATATTGGCTTGCTGGAGTGCGATCAAACGTGGCTCCGCCGTGCAGTTCGCGATCGGCGCGGCGTGCGCGGCACTGATGCTTACATGCAAAGAGACGGCCGTTCTGCATTTCGCTGCCTTAGTGGCTGCCGCGTTCGTCTTCTGGCGCTGGAACTTGCGCGGAAAGAGTGCCGGCAGTTTGCTGCGGGCGAAAGCGATACTCATTGCAGTGCTGGTCTTTCTGCTGGTGACCGCCGCGCTGTTCACCTGGTTTGGAAGTAACTGGAAAGCACTGACCGCGCTATTGCAGGTTGGTCAGAATACGATGGTGCGGGCGAGCGGCGAAGGTCATCAAAAACCCTTCTGGTATTTTGCGCAACTTCTCACGGCGGATTGGTCGAGCAGAATCATCGCCACATTGGCATGTGTTGGATTTGTGCAAACAGTCAGAAAGCGTGATTCGTCAGCGTATGGATTTCTTGCGTTCTACTTCGTTTTTCTAATCCTGATCTACAGCCTGATTCCTTACAAGACGCCGTGGCTGGCTCTGAACTTCTGGCTTCCAATCGCGCTTTTCTCCGGCAAGGCAGTCGAGTCCCTCCTGCGCATCCCGCTCAAGAATCCGACACTCCGGATTGCCCTGCCCATTTTGTGCATTGCAGCCGGACTTGTGACAGCCGCGTTTATTGCACATGACACAATTCAGCGCGTGTTTACCCAGGCTGCCGATGAGAGCAATCCATACACCTATGCCCAAACGTCGGAAGACCTGCTCGGATTGCCCGCGGAGATCGACAGACTGGCGCAACAAAATGCGATCGCGGGCCCGCGCATCGCCGTCATTGCGTCCGATCCCTGGCCGCTGCCGTGGTATTTGAGGCATTATTCGGAAGTGGGATTTTGGCAGCCCGGCCAGGATGCTGGAAAGGCCGATTTTTATATCACTTCCACCGAAGCGGCCGAACAATACGGCGATCAGTTACAGAGTCATCGGCCGGAGTTCTTTGGAGAACGACCTGGCGTGCTGATTCTTTTGTGGTCACCTGCGACGAAATGAAAACCATGGCCGACATCCATCAGTTCCATCATCACGCAATGGCGACCTTCTTTGCGCTTCGTATCGCCGATGAAGAAAGAACGTATGCTGCACAGGCCGCACAGGCGGCACTCGATCTTATTGACAAGCTCGAAACGAACCTGAGCCGATTTCGTGCGAACAGCGAGATTGCGCAGATCGCCCGGCTGGCACCCGGCGAGAAGATGCGTTTGAGCGAGCCCACATTCGCGTGCCTTGAAATCGCAAAGAAACTAGAGTTGGCCACCTGCGGAGCGTTTTCAATTACGCCTGCTGCCTTGCAGACACAAGCCAGTTTGCCCCAATGGAATTTGCTTCAGGAGAACTCTTCAATTCAGTGCGAAAGCGGGCAGTTGCAGTTTGACCTGGGCGCGATTGGCAAGGGTTTTGCGCTGGACCGTGCGGCGGAACTGCTGCGCAGCTGGGACTGTTTTTCGTTTTTGCTGGTGGCGGGCGGCAGCAGTATTCTGGCTGGCGGTGCGCCGAAGCATAACGCGGGCTGGTCCTGTGGCCTTGGGGATGATCATGCGTCGCAGCGATACATTTTGACCCATACCTCGCTGAGCGGTTCAGGGCTGGCGGTGAAAGGAAACCATATTCTTGATCCGCGAACGGGCAAGCCGGCCTTGCGCAAACATCGCGCTTGGGCCATTGCCGATACCGCGGCCGAATCGGACGCACTCTCGACAGCATGCATGGTCATGAGTGAACCGGAAATGCAGGAAGTGCTTGTGCAAGATCAGTCATGGCTTTTTCTTCTGGAAGAGGAGCAAAGCGCGCGACCGATAGGAAGCCGAGCACTGCCGCTGGAAGCATGATTTTCTTACGAACTTCGGGCACCAATAAAACAGCCGGGATTTCTCCCGGCTGCTCTTCTTTCCTCCGATGAACTTCTACTGCTGGCTTGCTTATGCCTTGGGGGTCGACAGCGCCTTCACGCGGGCGTTCAGCCGAGACTTGTAGCGTGACGCGGTGTTAGCGTGCAGGATGCCTTTCTGGACGCCCTTGTCGAGGGTTGAAACGGTCTCACGGTACTGCGTCTGGGCGGCCTGTGCATCGCCTTTGATCAACGCTTCGCGGAGGGCGCGCAAGCTGGTGCGCACGCGGCTACGGTTGGAGCGGTTGACTTCAGTGCGGGCTACTGTCTGACGGGCGCGCTTCAACGACGATACATGGTTTGCCATTACTCTTCCTTCATGGGTGCCCCTGATTGTCAGGGATAAAATGATGCGGTCAGGACTGCAACTCTAGCCGCATCCTTCGCAGAGTCTTAGTTTACGGGAATCTGGCCTTGGGGTCAATGAAGTTGCGGCCAGAGGCCTCGTTCCACGGACCGTTGCACCTGAATGGCGCGAAAATAGCGCTAAGTTGCTGTGGGTGCTTGCTTTCCAGACTTGAAAGCGATGCCGGCCAGGAGCGCAACAACGCCAATCAGCGCAACCCAGAGCAGAATGGGGTGTCTTTCAGTGAATGGCCGCTCGTCAGGACGCGGCTGCCAGCCTGGATTGGGCTGCTCTGGCCCCGCCGTGGCCTGCAATGCGTTTGCCTGCGGAGAGAATAGCCGCGCGTAGTCGTACTGCGGAGCAGCGATTGCCGGGTCGCCGTATCGAAGCGTGTAGGCGGTGCCCGCTGCGGCGTCAAAGCAGAGCGTTCGCTCAAGCATCTCCAGGCGCACGGATTGGAGCGAGACTGGCGGGTCGTCGCCATTGTTGATCGTGATGGTCCAGCGGTACGGGGTCTCGAATAGTCCGCGGGGAGCTGCGATGGTAAGCCGTTCCTCGTCGATGCGCTTGCCTTCTGTTGCCTGGTGAATGCGCAGCAGGTTTCCGGAGCTGGTGATGGCAAAGTGCGGCGGCTCCTGACTGGTGGCGTGCGTTTCTGCAATGGGCAGAGCGCTGATGATCACGTCCCTGCTAAAGGACGCAGGCGTAGCACCCGGGGTGAAGATGACACGATCGATCGGAGTGTTGGCGGGGACATCGAAGGTGAGAACGGTTGAGTGGTCCTTCTGGGTAGCCCGCGAAGTTTCAGCAACGGTGCGGTAGCGAGGTTCCGTAGCGGGTGTTCGTCCGACGGAGAGACCGGTGATCTCTTCAGGCCGCACCGGGCCAGTGATGCGGAAGTGCAGGTAAGGAAAATTCGATTCAGGGAGATGCAGAACTGTGCTGCGGCCGAGGCGTTGGCGGCTGAGATCGAAGATAGTGAAATCGCCGAGTTTGGTTTCCGGCTTGCTGGATTTGGTCTGGCTGCCTGAGACCGCGACGGTAGCGATGAAGTTTTGGGCGGTGATGTTGAGTTGAATGTTGCTGTAGCTTGTGTTGGGCAGGTCGGCTGATTCTCGCACGGCGGCGTCGAAGACGGTCTGGCCATTACGTACGCCGGCATTGAGCAGCGGGACTGAGATTTCGCTCCCTGCGAGAGGCGCGGCCACGCGAATTGTGTACGGCGTTTCTGCGTCGCTGGCGTAGAGCCGCAGATCGGCAAGATTCGGAGCGGCGTGCGCAAAGATTGCAGGATTGAGGGCGAAGCACGCTTGCCCTGATTGCTGCGATGGGATTTGAACTGGGCGCTGGTAGCGAAAGTAGCGGACCTCAGGCGATGCGGCAACAAAAGCCAGCAGCAGCGCGGCGGATATGAGCTTCATGAGGGCCGCCCATCGGACTGTGCGGATTCTTTATGCTGGTCTGGGTGGCGCGAGTTTGGGCTGCGGAGGTTGAGCCAGTCGCGTTGGTAGGCGAAGCTCACGCCCAGCAGCAAGGCACCGAGCCCGAGGAAACTTAGGATCCGGTAGCCCTGGCTGAGTTCACTTACGTCCACCAGGAAGACTTTGGCAATAGCGAAAGCCAGCAACACCAATGCCTGCCAGCGCAGGAACGATGAGCGGCGCCAAAAACCGACGGTCAGCAGAATGGCGCCGAAAAGCATGAACCAGGCGGAGTAGGTGAATTGCGCATCGATGCTGTGCTGAACGTAACTGTGGATGCTGCTCCATTGCACACGCCACCAGTAGCTGTGAATCTCGAGGCCGACAGCGATCAGGGTCAGGACGTTCGCAGCCAAAACGGCCGCGGCTGCGAGCGTCCGCCACGGGAGCACTGTTGAGGCTAGATCCACCCGGGCGTGTGCTGCGACCCAGCCGGCAAATGCGCAGACGGCGATAGCCACGCAGTAGGTCGCGAAACGCTGGTTGAATACCGGCGTGAGCGAAGCTTCGGGGTTGATGAGGATGAGAGCGCAAATACCGAGCGCGAGGCACAACACGGCCAAAACACGAAGCAGCCGGGATTGGATGCGGCTTGCCAACCACAACAGGGCTGCGCCCTCAACCAGCCATCCAGTGGTGATCCATCGGCCATCAGCTTTGAGCGGGATGGCGATAGTGAGGAATACTACGGCAACTGCCAGGTGCAGGCCGGACAGAAGCGCCGGACTGGCTTTGACGCGTCCGCCTTCAGGAAGGCGCAACAGCAGTAAATAGAAAGCGGCGAAGCCTACCGCGAGCCATGCTTGCGCCCAGTCGGAGCCGGGGCGGGCGAGAATGGAATAAAAGCCAAGGAAACCCCAGGCCGCATTGGCGAGCGGCAGAATCACGAGCGCGAGGCTGTCCCAACCCGCAATTCGCGATTCATCGTCGAGCTTGCGTTGAACCAGCCTCGGCGCAAAAGCAAAGATTAGAAAGAAGCACGCGAGAAAGAAGGCTGTGCGCAGGGCCTGCTGATGTGTGTAGTACTCCAACGACCACGCGACGTAAAACAGCAGCGAACCGGCAAACGCCATGAACAGCAGTCGCGACCACGGGCGTAGAACTACGAGAAGGAGAACAGCAATATCAATTACGAGCAGATAAGTGAATAGCGTGGCTTCGTGGTTCTCGCCGGTGGAAAGAAGCAGAGGTGTGCTGACGCCACCGACGATCGCGTACAGGGCAAGCAGCTCCGCGTCCTGTACCCAAGCCATGAAACCGTTGAAGGCAGTGACGATAACCATGGCTGCGAAGGCGACCGGGGCGGGCACCAGGTGATAAAGCGAGAACGCGGCCCAGAGCGACAGGTACAGAACACCGCTGCCAATGGCCTTCAGCGAATACGAGAACACTACGTAGCCGCCGCTGCGAAAGCGCTCAGACCAGGCGACAAGCCCTGCGCCGACAATCAAGCCGATGAGCACGCGGCCAAGCGGGCCAATCCAGTAATTATCGATGGCGAATTTCAGAAACCAGGCCATGCCGATGAGCACGGCGAGAATGCCTATGCGATTGAACCACTGCGACCCGATGCGGCTTTCGAGGAATCCAGTGTTCCCGGATTGCCCGGGGAATGGCCGCGCAAAACGCGGTGCAGGCGGCATTTGCGGAATCTGGTCGGGTGCAGCGAGCAGAGGTGCGGAACTGATCGCTTCAGCCTGTTCCTGCGAACGTTGCGCATCACCCTGAATAAATTCCGGCCTGAGTAGCACCTGCTCGAGCAGCTGCACGCGCTGTCGCAACTCGGCAAGCTGCGTTTCGATGCTCTGACAATTGTCTGGATTCATCGCCGTCAACTGTATCGCAAGGAGGTGAGTATTTCTACCCTTCTGATGCATCCAATGGACAGGGAGAAATGCTCGGAAAGCGCCGGCGGCGACTGCATCGAGACGGTACTTTGGTGGGAGTTGCCAGCGTCCCGCGAAGCAGATATGGCAATGAAGCCGGGTTGCAAGATCAGCCTGGACAGTGGGTTCGGGTTTTCTCAATACCGGGGAGGTATCTATCAAGGAACAGGCTTTACTGGGAATTTATTCAGCGCCGATTGACGCGCTGACCGTGTCGCGCTACTCTCAAGCCCAGATAAACCATTTGATCGCCTACACCAACCCGGGGCACCGCAAGGCAATCAAGAGCTCAGGCTCGAGGCCGCCATGCGCTCCCGGAAACCTGCTGAAAGCTGTTGCCCGGCCAATCCCTTGCCATCCACCTGAATCTAGCGCGTTAACTGCCGAAAAACTCTACATAACCTTACCGGGTGGGTCCGGCAGCGGCCCTGCCCGGTTTATTTCACAATTGCAACGCCCAATTGGAGGCTATCGACCACTTTGAAGATCGCTCTTGAGATCACACCCAACTTGGAGCCCTTGTTCGGGACTCGCGATGAAAACCTCAGACTGATGGAAGATTCACTCGGTGTCCGGATCGATTTGCGATCAGATGCCGTACACGTGGAAGGTCCGGAAGAGGGAGTGAGCAAGGTACAGCGGATCTTTCAGGATTTCGAAGCGCTTCGTCGACAGGGGATCAATCCGCATAATGGTGAATTGAATGGAATGCTGCGACTGGTGGTCGCCGATCCAGCCACCACGCTGCGCTCGCTTGCCGACTCCGGCAAGCAACGCTCCGCCGGCATCAAGCGGGTGGTGCAGCCCCGCTCGATCAATCAACGCAAATACGTTGAAGCGATCGAGAAGAACGATATGGTCTTCGGCGTTGGCCCGGCAGGCACCGGGAAAACTTATCTTGCGGTGGCCATGGCCGTTGCCGCTATGAATGCCAAAAAAGTAAGCCGAATTATCCTTGTGCGCCCGGCGGTAGAAGCGGGAGAGCGGCTCGGCTTTTTGCCGGGATCGCTGCAGGAGAAAGTCGATCCGTATCTACGGCCTCTCTACGACGCGCTTTACGACTTGCTTGAGCCGGAGCGCGTAGACAAGATGCTCGAGAAGAACGTGATTGAGGTTGCGCCACTCGCGTTTATGCGCGGTCGTACTCTCAACGACGCATTCATCATCATGGATGAAGCGCAGAACACGACCATCGAGCAGATGAAGATGTTCCTTACGCGTCTGGGCAACAACTCAAAAGCCGTGATTACAGGTGACATCACGCAGATCGACTTGCCGAACCCGCGCAAGTCCGGCCTGGTGGACGCGATCAACGTCCTTGACGGGGTTGAGGGCATCCAGTTCTGCCACTTCGCCGACTCTGACGTGGTTCGGCACGCACTGGTACAGCGCATTGTGCGGGCCTACGAGTCGACTAAACCGCAGCAGCAGGAGTTGCCGCTGGCGATGGGCGAAGGCGTGGAAGTGGGCAGCCAGCCGTACGAACAGCAGCAAACGGGACAATCGGTGCACCCGGCCAAGCCTCAGTAACCACTTGCAGGAAGACCAAACGCCCGGATCTTCTATGAGGTCCGGGCGTTTTATTCTGTGCCCCCCAGTGGACACCATCTTCAATCCAGATGTGATTCTTTCTATGCATCGCGTGAGTTTTAGTAGCAACGGCGGATCCTTCGCTGTGCTCAGGATGACAGCGGGATGTTGAAGTTGGGATGACCGATGGGTGAAGGTTTCGCTCTCCACTTTTCGCCCCAACCGCTCCACGAAGAGGACCTCACGCTGGGCAGTTCCTGCCGGAAGAGTCACTGGATTGTCTCTATCATGGGGCTGGTATACTCCTCGCCTATGCAGCGAAGAGATTTTCTGAAGTCCGCACCACTGGCCGCTCTGATGCCGCAGTTGCACGCTGCGGCACGGCTTAAAATCACCGACATCCGGATTTTGAATCTGAAGGTTCTACGCGAAACCGGCAAGATGGAAGCTGCGTGGAATCCAGGAACGGTGACCATACAGCGCATCGGCGGCGGCTCGGTAATCGAGATTCAAACCGATCAGGGACTTTCCGGCATCGGGCCGGGAATGGACCCGGCATTTTTGGACGCGGCCAAGTTCCAGCTGATCGGCAAGGACCCGTTCAGCGTGGAGCAATTGGCCGGTCCGCTGCGCTATTACGTGGGCGGAAGCCCGCGCTCGATCTCAGCTCTGGAGATTGCGCTGTGGGACCTCATCGGCAAGGCCACCGGCCAACCTCTCTACAAAATCTGGGGCGCGGCCAAAGGTCGGGTACCGGCCTATGCCAGCATGATCCAGCTTTCCACGCCGGAGGAAAGAGCCCGCATGGCGGTTCAGCTCAAATCCCAAGGTTGGAAGGCGATCAAGCTGCGGGCGCATTACTCGACATTGAAAGAAGACGTGCAACTTGTGGAGACGGTGCGCAAGGCGGTGGGCGACGACATGAAAATCATGGTGGACGCCAACCAGGCGCAGTCCTCTGGCACCTGGCAGCCGGGAGTAATGTGGGATTTTCGGCGCGCGCTGGAAACTGCGCGGGAACTCGAGCAATTGAACTGCCTCTGGCTGGAAGAACCGCGGCTGCGCTACTCCTTCGATGAACTTGCCGAGCTAGGCCGCCTTGTTGGCATTCCCATTGCCGGGGGAGAGAACAATCGCGGCGTACACGAATATCGCTGGATACTGGAACAGAATGTTTATGGCATCGTGCAACCTGACATCATGGTGGCCGACGGGGTCACGGGCTTTCGTGCGATCGCAGCTCTGACCCAGGCACATCACAAACCATTGATTCCCCATCACGGCGGAGGTAATCTCGGCACCATCGCCCAACTGCACGCCATCGCCTCCTGGCCGAATTCGCCATGGATTGAGATTCTCCACGATCCGCCCATCGCTGCGTATACCAATGGGTTCGCTGTTATGGAGAACCCACCACTGGTGGATAAGGAAGGCTATCTTAACTTGCCGCAAGGTCCGGGCCTTGGCGTGGAGATCAACAAAGATTTGATCGCCACGTAAACGCAACCCGTTCGGATGGGCTGGAGGCGATCTGGCGGCCGGATCGTCACAATCCGGAAGCTCCACAGGTTCTATTTCGGCAGGAGGCTGTGGGCGATGGCATCCAGCATGCCGTTGAGGAAGTTGATGGACTCGGGAGCGGCATAGCGCCGGGCAATTTCAAGCGCTTCGTTGATAACTATTGGGAATGGCGTGCCTTTGAAGCCGAGCATTTCGCCCACGGCCATGCGCAGCAGATTGCGATCGACCGCGGGCATGCGCTCAAGCCGCCAGTGCTTCGAGTTGGCTGAGATAAGCTCGTCAATTTTGTCCTGATGTTCAATCGCTACGCGGAACAGGTCTTCAGCAAAACCGCGAACCTCGAGTTCTGGCTGCTCGTTTGCTTTCCAAAAGGTGGCGCGCACCTGGTCCGGAGTCTGCTTGCCTAGGTCTGCCTGAAAAAGCATCTGCATAGCGAGCTCACGCGATTTGCGGCGGCCTGAAGCGCTCAAGCGGTACCGCCTTGCTTGAGCTTGCGATGCAGACTCACCATTTCAATGGCCGCTGAAGCGGCTTCGAAGCCCTTGTTGCCGGCCTTGATGCCGGCGCGATTGAGGGCCTGCTCCAGCGTTTCGCAAGTAAGAACACCAAAAGAGTGCGGTATACCGGTCTCCTGCTGCGACTGTCCGATGCCGCGAGCTACTTCGTTGTATATGGCTTCATAATGCGCTGTTTCTCCGCGCAGCAGGCAGCCGAGCGTGATGACAGCATCGATCAATCCAGTGTTGGCAACTGTGCGAGCAGCGGCTGGGATTTCCCACGCTCCGGGAACACGAAGAATCTGAATGTCCTCGCGTCGTGCGCCGCTGCGCAACAGAGCGTCGAAGGCACCTTCGAGCAGGCGATCAGTGATGACGGCATTCCAGCGCGCAACCACGATGGCGAATCGCATTGCCGCTGCGGAGAGATCGCCTTCGAGCGCAATGGGCTTGCCTTTCAGAGGGTCTGTCCACGCCCAGAAACTTAAAGAAAAGCCGGGCTCGGGCTCAACGGTAAAGATCTGCGATTTCCACCGCGTTTCGGAGATGGCCGAGAGGCGTCCGAGTGCGTCTTCCCCGCCCTGCGCACGGAGCCATGCTGCTGAGGCCTGGTGAGCCGCATCAAGGGCTGTGACTTCAACCAGCATGTTGGCGGTATCAGGAAAACGGCCGTCGACAAATTCGATCTTGCCAAGCGGGGCGAAGAACGATGCACCGCGACTTCCCTCTTCGTTCCACCCTTTGCCCGGAGCGAAACCGAGGGCAGCAAAAAAGTCGGCCAGTCTTTCATAGCCCTCTGAGCTGCCGGCGGCACGGAGAAAGGAAATAGCCTTGATCATGGTTTGATTTTATCGTGCGAGGGCGCGGGTGGTTCCGATTCGGGAAGGCAGGATGTGTGTTGCACCGTAGCTTGTTTTGCGTTGAGTAATCTCGGCGAGATTTCGCCCATCGTGAAACGGCGAAGGCCGGCGGAAGCCGGCCTTCTGTCTGAGGATCGAAGCGGCGTTTACGTGGTGCTGCGAGGTGCTACTGCAATTGCGGTGGCAGGTGCAACGGTATCGGAACCCGTCGATGTGCAACCGGCGTCCTGGCCGCCTGCTGAAACCGGTGTACATGCAGGCAGATTGGGGCTGATCTGCTGTTTGTCGATTGGCGTCGTGGTAGATGGATCAGCCGGGATGCTGATCAGGTGAATCTTGTTATCTCCGGCTGTCGACACGAAGAAGATGGAGTCGTCGGGCGTAAATGCGCCGGCGAGGGGAGCCGTAATCGCCGAGCTTCCGCTAAGTGTGATGGTACCCGCTGTGCCAGCCCCACCATTCGAACTAGGCACGTAGTAAGGCAGCGACGCCCCTGAGTTCGATCCGCTGTACAGAACAAAGGCCAAGTTCGACACCGGCGACGCAATTATCTGATTCACCGTACTTGCATTCACAGTGAAGGTGGACTGTGTGTAAGGCGTCGCTGGATGTTGGATGGGCAGTGGGTTGAGTTGTGAAGTCGTTGAACCGGGACATGCGCCTGCCGGGATGGCGACGTTGATATCCGAAAGAGTGATGCCGCCTCCCTGCAGAGCCGCGCTGAGAATGTGCTTGCCGTCTGTAGTGGCAGTGAGCACGTCGGACTGCACCGGCTGCAAATCGCCGCCGTCGGTGGCTACTGTTCCTGGGAACGGACCTGGATAAAAGGCGGTGATGCTGCTTCCGCTGCTGGATGCTGTACCCAACGGGCACCACGTATGGGCGACGGTGGGAGTTCCGCGGAGGTATGCGCCAACGCTGGGAACGGTGAGCGCCGGGGTTTGCAGCGTAGGAGACACTCCGATGTTGGGCAGGTACGCCGACGGCGGGATGGCGGCGGGCGGAAGCGGACTAGGCGGAAGTGGATAAGTAGACCACCCGCTACTGACGCTGTACACGTACAGCATGTCCTTGTGGTCGCCGCCGAGCGCCGCGTTATCGGTGATGTAAAGCGTCTTGGAATCGGGCGTGTAGGCGGCTCCATTGCCAAGCCCGCCAAAGGTGGTAAACGCTCCGGACGCGGTGTTGTAAATGTAGAAGAGCTCGCGCACCTGATCGTTCACAATCACGTGACCGTTGTCGGGCGAAACCGCCAGAACCACCCCGGGAACGCTGGGTTCCGCTTTGGCAAGGGAGTTATCTGTCGTGTTGTAGATCATCAGTTCATGTTGCGAACCGAAGTAGAGATTGGTCCCGCTCTGATCCATGATCATTGAGTTCGGAACATAGGGCAGCCGAACCGTTGATCCAATGGTTCCCGTCAGCAACGCGATCGGCACAAAGTACTGCGACTTGCCGGGCGCGGCAAACCAGACATAATCGCTGATGGTGCCGGGGGTGGTGACGTTGACGGCGTTGGATGTGATCGAGAGACCTGTGCCATTCAACCCGAACACGTTGATTGGTGTCGGATTGCATGACGCCGGCTGGCATACCGCATAGATGGAAGCTACACCCGGAAAACGCGGTGAGACCGCACCGGTAGTACCGACGGTGATGTTGATCGGGTTCGTCGATTGGTAATCGAGGGCCAGTCCGGTGATGGCTTGGCCATTGCTGTCAAGAACCGTAGTGATCAGGTTCTGTTGCACGCCGCGGGTAACGGTGCCGCTTGTCGATCCATCAGAAAGAGTGAGTTTGATGGTCTGCGGCGGGCAAGTGGAGAAGTAGCCGGCCGAAGATCCCGATCCGGCCACCGAGGCGTTGATGGCAGTGGTTCCCGGTGCGGTGGCAGTGATCTGATTATTTGCGGAGTTGATGGTTGCGATGCTGCTGGTGCCTACGGTGTAGTTCAGGAAGCCAACGGCTGATGAGCAGCTTGGCACGGAACTGACCCCGGGGGCCATAGGACACGCGAACTTGCTGGAATCCGTCAGGCTTGCGGGCTTGCACATCAGGTACTGCTGGCCGTTCACGCTGTAGCAGGCCTGCGAATCAAGAGTTGCCGCCTGGGTCTGCGACAGACACTGCTGTGGCCCGACCAGTGAAATGGAACTGACCTGGGCATGCACAAAGATCTGAACCGGATTCGAAGTGACCGAATGAGCCGATGCAGTGACGTAAGCAACGCTATACGGCAGGCTGTTTGTGGCGGGCAGCGGGTTGGGAAAATTGCAGTATGTATAGTCGGGAATGCCACCGCCGGTATTGCGGTTCCAGGTGCCAGCGCAGATATTGCCGGTGGGAGAAATGTCAACCAACTTGTTGTTGGTGGTTCCGTAGGTATAGCTGTTTCCGGCCACGTCGGCCGATGCGCCCGTACATGTGACCGCGCTCGGTGCCTGAATCTGCTGAGTCTGGCCGTAGGCCAGCGATATGCCGGTGGTCTGGGGCTGCAGAACGATGGAGGCTACTTCAGTGTTCTTGAGGCCGTAGGCCAGTCCATAGCAGTAGTTGCCCGCTGGGTTGCGCGTGCATCCAGAGATCGATATCCCAGCCGGTACGGCCAGGCAGAGCATAAAAACTAGCGTCAAAAACCGCCGCATGAATCCTCCCCGCTCCGCTTCATCGAACCCCGGAACGGTCAATCCGAATACGTGAGAAGAATTGAGTTTTTAGTAACCCGACGGCAAGCCGCAGGCTGGACCGCAGCGGGTATGAATCCGCACAAACAACCGACATCCGGCATCATGCGATTGCATGCTTCCGGCCGGCGAAAACCCCTCAGAGACTCCAAGGTCAAAGTGTATCAGGACCGGCCCCCCAATTGCTCAGGCGGGAGTAGATGGTTCGCTAGTTGGATAGACTGCCCGCAGACCGTATGGAAAGCAGGTTCCGTCACGACGAATCGCGGGTCTTGATCGAGGCAGATCACTGGGCGGGCGGCATGTAGCGGGCAAACCAGTCGGCGGCGCGGATCATGACGTCGCGGCGATGTGACGCATCAGTGAATCCGTGCCCCTCGTTGGGGTAGACCACGAGTTGTGCTGGCACGTGCAGGTCCCTGAGAGCGTGCCAGAACTCAAAGGACTGCGGCGCCGGGCATTCCCCGTCGCGGTCGCCCACGACGATCAGGGTGGGTGTCTTTACCTGTTTGATGAAGTTGATAGGAGAACTTTTGGCGTAGACTGCCGGGTCATCGTAAACCGAACCGCCGAAATAAGGGAGCATCCAGGTGTCGATTGAGTTTTCGCCGTAATAGCTGAGCCAGTTTGAGATGCCTGCCCCGGCCACAGCGGCTCTGAATCGATGCGTCTGCGTCACGGCAAACATGCTCATGAAGCCGCCATAGCTCCAGCCGGTAATTCCGACGCGGCTTGGGTCAACAGGGTGCGACTTGAGCACTGTATCGACGCCCGCCAGAATGTCTCGCAGATCGCCATAACCGAAATCTTTACGGTTGGCCTGCGTAAATGCCTCGCCTTGTCCATAGCTCCCTCGCGGATTGGGCAGGAGCACAAAATAGCCGAGGGCCGAAAGGGCGGTGGCACTAATTCCACCTCCACCACGATCCCAACGGCCTAAAGTTGCGGCCGCCGGGCCGCCGTGGACTTCAACTACCAGCGGATACTTTTTGGATGAATCAAAGGTCTTTGGGAAGATGAGCCAGCCCTGAACGCGGAAAGCGTCGCTGGTCCACTCGACCGATATTGCGTTGCCCCATCCCTGCTGAACGCTTTCGTTCAAATGCGTGAGCTGCTGAACGGGTGATGCTTCATGTTTGCTTGCCGCAGCACTGCGATGAACTGCGAATATTTCAGGCGGGCTGTTAAACGTGCTGGCGCTAAAGACAAAGACCGAGCGATCCGCCGTGGCCGAGAGACCGAGCTCGGTGTGCCCATCGGAGATTGTGCCGGGGTAAGTAAATACCGTGATTCCCGCGCTGGCCGCATTTGACCGAGGGACGGCATCGGTCCGCAGCTCGATATGGATCAGCCGCGATCCGCCGCCTGCAATCTCGGACGCAAAGATGCTCCGGTTTCCGTCCCACGTGAGCCAGACCGGCGTAGACTGCCGATTGGGCGTGAGGTCATGCGGCTCGCCTCCCGCAGCAGAGACCGCCCAAACGTCGCCGCCGGTCACCCCCTGGTCGCTCATGAGACCGCCTATAAAGGCGATGATTTTCCCGTCGGGCGACCAACGCGGCACGGCCATCTGCAGCCCATGCAGGGGGCCGGGAATCTTCATCGGATTCAATACTGCCTTGGGCTGACCGTCGATCTTCTGGGTGTAGAGCTTGGCTATCCACCAGTTGTTTTCACCGGGAGGTTCAGCCGCTGTGTAGACGATCGATTTCGAGTCGGCCGACCAGGAGAACTCGTATGCATGCAGTTTGGCCGGAGTAATGAATGCGACGTCTCCGGGTTCGGCGTCAGGGTCACGCTGGGCCTGCACCATGGCCACTCGCTGAATCTCTACACCATCTTCTCCGATGACGCCGGAAGGCGAATTCATGGCGGCCAGCGCACCGGTGGGCCGTGTGGCATCCTCGACATATAGAAAAGCGATCGCGCGTCCGTCAGGAGAGAAGGCCAGCGAGTCGACCTCACCTTTCAATTCGCTCAATTCGTGAGCTGCGCCGCCGTCCGCGGGTGCGAGGTACACATTCATCTGGCCGGAATTACTTTCGCAATCGGAAAGGAAAGCCAATGCGGCGGAATCGGGACTCCAGGCAATCTCATTTTCGCGGCAATGCTGATCAGGAGAACTAGCGGCGGTTACGCGGACGGATTTGCCCAGTTCATCCAGCGAAGCCAAACGTATCTCTGCTCCGCCGCGAGTGCCCTGAATCCATGCCAGACGCTTTCCATCGGGTGAGATTGCGACCTGGCCGATGAAACGGCCGCGGTCGATTCCGCGCAGAACCTGGTCGACCCGCTCTGAAATGGATGGCTGCGCCTTCTGCGCCGGAAGAGCCATGGCGGCACAGAAGAATAACGCGACTATCGATCTGCGGAAGGTCCGCGTGAACATGGAGAAATGCTAACAGGATTGTCGATGCCGGCAGCCGCGAATCGTCCCTTGGCAAACATGCCGATGCGGCTACTGCGGAGGAGCGGGTGCTGCTCCCGCCTTGGCAGGCGGCTTAATCACGAATCCGGTGCGAATAAGTGCAAAACCTTGTTGCGGGAGTTCAGCTTGGAGCAACTGATTTTGCGGGCCTGCGAACAGATCCGTGGCGGCTCCGGCGATCGTCGCGATTAGATGATGCACGGCAATGGGCTGGCCATCGAGAGTGCCCTGCTCGTCAGGATACGTGGCTAGTTGAACCGGAGAAGTGCTTGCCGGTTGATTTCCAGACTGCTTGGGAAAAATCGCCCAGAGGTCACGATTGTTGCGGCTCGCGCCGAGGTCCAGCAGCGTTTGCAGAGCGCCGGGATCGAAATCCGGCATAAAAACCGCCCCGGGATGCGCATCGAGGCGTGCAGTCGAGTTGCGTCCGTTGGCGGAGATATTCAGGAGGAATTGTGCAGAGTCAGGCACCCCGACGATGTTCACAGCGGATCCGTTGACGACAGCGCTGAGCTGAACCTCCTGAAGCTGGTTGGCTTCGGAGAGCTGTTCCGTTTTGGAAAATGCGTATTCCAAGCCCTTCATTGAGACGTGAACGGTCGAGGTCGATTCGTATCCATTGGAAGTGGAAACGAAGTTGAACGACGCTGTACCAACCTGCTTGCCAAGCTGAGAGACGGCAAACGTCCAACTTTGTCCGCTGAGAGCCTGCGGGAGAACCAAGGCAACAACAATTGCAGAAGAGAACAATCCGAGTATTCGCACGGGCTTCAATTCACCCCTGCCAATCTAAACACGAATGGATGAAAAGAGTTGTGTAAAGGCAACGAAGAGGAAGCTGGGAATGAGGGAACAGAGGGACCAAGGCAAGCAGGGGCGAATCGGCGCCACTACGAGCTACAACTTGACGAGTTTGCAGGTTCACGAGTTTGAAGCGAGGGACAAAGGGCAAGCAATTGGAGCTTGTTCCCTCGTCCCCTTTGGTGCCTTGTTCCCTGCATTTTTACTTTTTGGCTTTTTCGAAGCGGCGATTGACCTCAGCCCAGTTGACAACGTTCCACCACGCGGCCAGATAGTCCGGGCGGCGGTTCTGGTACTTGAGGTAATAGGCGTGCTCCCAGACATCGTTGCCGAGGATCGGATACAGTCCCTGCGATAACGGCGAGTCCTGGTTTGGGGTGGTGATGACCTTCAGCTTGCCGCCTTGCGAAACAAGCCAGCCCCATCCGGAACCGAACTGCTTGGCCGTTGTCTCGTTGAAGTGCTTTTTGAAAGCCTCAAAATCTCCAAAATCTGCGGAAATCTGGCTTGCGATGGCGCCAGTTGGTGCGCCGCCCACGCCTGCCGTATTGGCCGGTGCCATGATGCTCCAGAACATGGTGTGGTTTGAGTGGCCTCCGCCATTGTTGCGGACGGCGCCGCGAATATCTTCGGGAACGGCATTGAGGTCGCTGATGAGGTCGTCCACGGACTTTGCAGCCAATTGCGGATGGCTGGCCAATGCCGCGTTCACATTGTTGATGTAGGCCTGGTGATGCTTGTCGTGGTGGAGCTTCATCGTTTCGGAGTCGATGAAGGGTTCAAGCGCAGAGTAATCGTAGGGAAGCGGTGGTAACTCGTATGCCATAGGGGAAATCTCCTCCGTTTTCAATTGTATTTGGTGATGATGGTTGTGGATTACTGCTCAGCGCCGGTGCGAAGTAGTGCGCAAGTGTGACTGAACTCTGCCGCGAACTCTTCCTGCACGAAATCAGGCCATCTGATTGTATGGATGCGGGATGCGGGGTGTAGGGTTCGGAAAAAACCCGACAATCCGACGGAATGGAACGAAACCTTTGTGCGGTGCAAACATCCATAATGGTAGCGGCGGACCAATTGAGCTAGTTTTCGCTTTCCCGTCTTCAAGACAATTTTCGCACTCCAAAATTCTTCCCTTCGAGTTGCCAAAGACGATGAACGATCAGGCGCAGTATCTATGGCTGGAACAACACGGCGAGGCGTTCGGCGCACCTGGATTGCAACCGCGCTGGACTTCGAGCACCAAAGATGCTGTTGGGACCGCCTACTCGGGCTCAAGCCGTATCTGGTTTACCTGTTCTCATGGCATTCTGAATGAGGTGTACCACCCCACCATCGATCGCCCGCAGATGCGGGACATGGAATTCCTGATCACCGACGGCGAAACCTTTTTCCACGAAGAAAAGCGCGACCTCGACTCGAAATTCGAATACATCCATCCGGATTCGCTGGGGGTTCGTTACATAAACAGCGATCCGCAGGGCCGATACCGGCTGATCAAGGAAATCATCACCGATCCGCATCGCGCCGTCGTGCTTATCCGCGTGCGGCTCGAAGGCCACGCGGAGCTTCTGCCGCGGCTGAGGCTCTATGCCCTGCTTGCTCCGCATCTTGACGGTGGCGGAGCAGGCAATTCGGCGCGCGCCCTGGATGTGGCCGGACACAAAATGCTGCTGGCCTGGAAGGGCGAATGGGCGCTGGCAATTGGGGCTACTTGTGGCTTTTCGCGCGCGAGTTGCGGGTTTGTGGGCGAGAGTGATGGCTGGCGCGACCTGACCGAGAATTTCCGCATGGACTGGGAGTTTGGATCGGCAACGAACGGCAATATCGCACTTCTTGGCGAGCTGGACCTGGACAAAGGCAACCCAGGAGGCGAGCTCGAGTTTGTGCTGGCAATCGGCTTTGGCGAGGGCATGCACACGGCATTGCAAGGATGTGTAAGTGCATTGGTAACGCCTTTTGAGCGGCATCGCGAGCGCTTTATTGAGCAATGGCAGCGCGTTCCAAGTCCGGAATGGCTGGCCGCCCGCGCGGGAGATGGCGGCAAGCTGATGCGCACGAGCCACAACGTTTTGCTGGCGCATGAGGACAAGACTTTCTCCGGAGCATTTGTCGCTTCTGCTTCGATTCCGTGGGGGCAGGCGAAGGGCGATGATGACCTGGGCGGATACCATTTGGTGTGGACGCGCGATATGGTGCAGACGGCGACCGCGCTGCTGGCCTGCAAACGCGTTGAGGCGGCGCGTCGCGCACTGGTTTACCTGGCCTGCACACAGCAGCCTGATGGCGGATTTGCCCAGAATTTCTGGATCGATGGAACGCCTTACTGGCGCGGATTGCAGCTGGACGAGGTAGCTTTCCCGCTGATTCTAGCCTGGCGGCTATGGAAAGAAGATGCGTTGGATCGCATGGACATCTTTCCGTTTGTGGAACGTGCGGCCGGTTTTCTGGTGCGGCATTCCCCCATTACAAACCAGGAGCGCTGGGAGGAGAACGCCGGGTATTCACCGTCGACGCTGGCGGCCGTCATCTCAGGCCTGATTTGCGCGGCGGAGATTGTTCGAGCCCATGATAGCGACGAGTTGGCAACGTTTCTTGAAGAACATGCAGACTGGATTGACAAGCACCTGGAAGACTGGACGGTGACCAACAACGGGGTACTGCATCCGGAGGTGAAGCGCCATTACATGCGCATTCGGCCGCCGGAGTGCGGCGAAGCCTACGCGCACGAGGACTGCGGGAAGGAAGTCATCAGGCTGGCAAATCAGGCGCCGGGGGCAGGCACGTTTGAGGCTCGCGAGATCATCGATGGTGGCTTTCTGGAATTGGTTCGCTACGGCGTGAGGCGTGCCGACGATCCGCTAGTTATCGACTCGCTGAAGGTGGTGGACGCGGTGCTGAAACGCGATCTGCCGCAGGGGCCGGCCTGGCTCCGCTATAACCACGATGGCTATGGAACTTCGTCCGATTGCAAGGCGTTCGAGGGCTGCGGGCGCGGGCGGCCATGGCCTCTCTTGACCGGCGAGCGGGCCCACTACGAGTTGGCTGCCGGCAACGGTTTTGAAGCGCTGGTTCGAACTTACGAGAATTTCTCCACTTGCGGCGAGATGCTTCCTGAGCAGGTTTGGGATGAGGCCGAAAACGAACGCTGTGACATGAAAATCGGACAACCAGCCGGGTCGGCAGTACCACTGGTTTGGGCTCATGCGGAATATTTGAAGCTTCTGCGCTCGGCAGGAGACGGCAAAGTGTTTGACCGCATCGATCCTGTGTATGAGCGCTACTGCGAGCCGCAACGGGGCCGTAAACGGCGCCACGATCTTGAAATGTACAGCATGCGACGTCCGATCCAGCGCATGGCTTCCGGCAATACATTGCGCATCCTAGACGAAAGGTATTTCAACGTGACCTGGACCGACGACGGTTGGCGCACCGTGCAAAGCGCGTCAAGCCGCAGTCTGGGGAGCGCTGGGTTTAGTACGGAAATCAAGCCACGGGCAGGCGCGCAGTCACTGGAATGGACGCTCCACTACCCCGAACAGGACACCTGGCTTGGATACAATGTGAGAGTCAAGATTGATGCCGAATGAACTATCTCCTGTGCGCAAACAGCATTTTTGAAAGGATTGGTTTCCAGACCAGCTGATTATGACCACCAGCCTTATCGATACCTCGCTCGACACTTTGTCCATTGATACGTTGCGGCTGCTCGCGGTTGATACCGTTGAAAAAGCAAAGAGCGGCCACCCCGGCGCCCCGATGGGTTGCGCGCCGATTGCTTACGCGTTGTTTCACAAGATTATGAAGCACAATCCCGCCGACTCAAAGTGGCCGGACCGCGATCGCTTTGTTCTGTCCAACGGCCACGCTTCGGCCCTGTTGTACTCCGTGCTGCACCTGACCGGCTATAACGTAACGCTCGAAGACCTGCAAAGCTTCAGGCAGTGGGGATCGCGTACGCCCGGCCACCCGGAACTGGGTATGACGGATGGGGTTGAAGTAACGACCGGCCCACTCGGCCAAGGTATTTCAATGGCCGTGGGCATGGCGATTGCTGAAAGGCATCTTGCCGGAGTTTATAACCGGCCCGGCCACAACATTGTGGACCATTACACCTACACGCTCTGCGGCGACGGCGACATGATGGAAGGCCTCTCGCATGAAGCGTCATCAATGGCCGGAACACTGAATCTGGGAAAGCTGATAGTCCTCTACGATGACAACCTGATCTCGCTCGATGGGCCGACTGAGCTGAGCTTTACCGAAGATGTGTACAAGCGGTTTGAAGCCTACCACTGGCACGTGCAGAGAATCGCCGATGGCAACGATCTGGCGGGCATTGAAGCGGCAATCGAAGCGGCCAAGGCTGAGACCAACCGGCCCTCGCTGATCGCGGTGCGAACGGTGATTGGCTACGGCTCACCCAAGGCTGGAACCAGCAAAGCTCACGGTGAACCGTTGGGAGCTCCAGACGTGCTCGCGTCCAGAAAGTTCTTCGGTTTCCCTGAGGACAAGAGCTTCTACATTCCTGACGAAGCCCTCGCCAACTGGCGCCAGGCAAAGGAGCGTGGCGCGGCGGCAGAGGCAGAGTGGAATAAGCAGTTCGCCAGCTACAAAGCGGCGTTCCCTGAGCTCGCGGCAGAATTTGAGCGCACACAGAAGGGCGATCTGAAGGCGGGATGGGAAAAATCGATTCCGAGCTTTGGCGTGGAGAAGAAGATCGCAACCCGCAACGCCGGACAGGCGGTGATGAACGCAATTGCTGACGTGGTGCCGGAATTGTTTGGCGGCGCTGCTGACCTGACTGCATCAACCAAGACAATCTTCAAATCAAGTGCAAACTTCCATGTGGATCCAGCCGGTCGTAACGTGTTCTTCGGCGTGCGCGAAAACGGTATGTGCGCCGCGGTGAATGGCATGGCCGCTCACGGTGGGCTGATTCCGTTTGGCTCGACCTTCTTTGTGTTTTCCGACTACGCCAAGCCGGCTCTCCGCATCGCGTCGATCATGGAATGCCATTCGCTGTTCGTATTCACCCACGACTCGATCGGCGTAGGCGAAGATGGGCCGACGCACGAGCCCATCGAGCAGCTAATGATGCTTCGTGCGATTCCGCACCTGACGGATTTCCGGCCTGCGGATGCGAACGAAACTGCCGCCGCATGGCGATTGGCAGTGGAGCGCAAAAAGCCATGCTTCTTCGCGCTGACGCGTCAGGATGTTGGAGTGATTGACCCGACGAAGCACGGCGTATACGCAGGAGTAAGCAAAGGCGCATACGTGCTGGAAGATGTGGCCGATCCGCAACTGGTCATCATTGCTACAGGTTCCGAAGTGTGGACTGCGCTCGATGGAGCAAAGCTGCTCTCCAATGAGGGCGTCCGCGTGCGCGTAGTCAGCATGCCGAGCTGGAGAATTTTCGAAGAGCAGACGGCGGAGTACAAGGCCAGCGTGCTGCTGAACGGCGTGCCCAGGATGTCAGTCGAAGCCGGCGCAACGCAGGGCTGGTGGAAGTACGTAGGTCTGGATGGCGATGTCATCGGCCTGGATCGCTTTGGAGCGTCAGCTCCGGTGGCCACCGTAATGAAAGAACTGGGTTTCAACCCGGAGAATGTTGCGGCACACGCCAAGGCGCTGCTCAAGAAGTAATAATCGTTCGGTAAATGTGAGTCCGTGGTTCCCCATGTCTCAAATTGAGACTTGGAGAACCCAAAAGAAAGGGTCGTTGTGAAGCTAGTCATCAGTTCAGATCACGCGGGATATTCGCTCAAGGAGGAACTTCGCGCTGTTCTTACCCAGGCCGGACACGAAATGGTGGACTTGGGCGCTTACAACACGGAATCTTCTGATTATCCAGATTTTGCCGAAAAGATCGGCGACGCAATCAAGAAAGGCGTGGCCCAGCGCGGAATTCTTATCTGCGGCTCCGGCGTCGGCGCATGCATCGCGGCCAACAAGATCCCGGGCATTCGCGCCGGCATTTGCCACGATGTGTATTCGGCCCACCAGGGCGTGGAACACGATGACATGAACGTGCTGGTTTTGGGCGCGCGCATCATTGGCGGGGCGCTGGCATTTGAACTCGTCAAAGCATTCATCAATGCCAAATTCATTACGTCGGAACCACGTTATACCCGGCGCTTCAAAAAGGTAATGGCAATCGAAGCAAAGTATCAGTGCGGCGAAGGCTCCAACAGTCCGGCCTAGGTTCGCACATTCAATAAAGGAAAGCAATTCGCACGAGGTCTGCGAATTGCTTTCACCCAACGCGATGGCCGCAGCGCCAGCGCGTAGACTGCACTCCAAAGCAATTTCAAGACCGCACTTCATAACTGACTTATCCGGGAACTCATACTGAAAGGCGCCGATGTTCCCCTTCGACGTGATTCTGTTTGATGTGGGAGGAGTCCTGCTGACCAATGGCTGGGACACCCGTGAACGCGCGCGCGCAGCCGAACATTTCCATCTCGATCTGGCTGAGCTTGAAGCAAAGCACCATCGCGTCTTCTGTGATTGGGAGCGCGGATTGATCTCGCGCGACGAATATCTCGACGCGGCAGTGTTCTATCAGCCGCGCAGCTTTAGTCGCGATGAGTTCTTCGGCTTTGTACTTGAACAATCTCAATGGCTTCCGAATGGGGCCAAAGGAATCCTGAAGCAACTCGCGGCATCCAACAAATGCATGGTAGGAGCGCTCAATAATGAAGCGCGCGAAACCAACGGATACCGGCTGACCAAATTTGGATTGCGTGCGTACTTCAGCGTAACGCTCAGTTCCTGCTATCTGGGCCTCCGCAAACCGGATCTGGCGATGTATCGGCGCGCACTCGACATTCTTGGGCGTCCGGCAGAGCGGATTTTGTTTATCGACGACCGCGCCGAGAATGTGGCCGGTGCCATGAAGGTGGGTATGCAAGCTATTCACTTCAAGAGCGAAGAACAACTGCGGGGAGAGTTTGCAAGGCTGGGCCTGTAGTAGTACGTACTCGGAATGAAAACTGGAGGAGCTATGCAGCTGGGTTTGATTGGCCTGGGCAAGATGGGCGGAAACATGGCGGAGCGTTTGCGGCTTGGCGGACATCAGGTGGTTGGCTTCGACTTCAATACGGATGCGGTCAAGAGGCTTACTGCAAGCGGCAACGTGGGCGTATCGGCGCTCGAGGACATGGTTAAAAGGCTCGAAGGGCGCAGGGCTATCTGGATTATGGTGCCCCAAGGCGCGCCTGTTGACGAGACGATTGCCAAACTTGAACCGCTACTAAACAAAGGCGACATCCTGATCGATGGCGGTAACTCGTATTACAAAGACACCATGCGGCGGCACAAGGAAGTTACTGAAAAGGGATTTGAATTCGTGGATGTGGGCACGTCGGGCGGTGTTTGGGGACTGAAGGAGGGCTACAGCATGATGATCGGCGGCTCGAAAGAAGCCGTTGAATATCTTCGGCCCATCTTTGAAACGCTTGCACCAGGTAAGGACAAGGGGTGGGGTCGTGTTGGCCCCGGCGGTTCAGGCCATTTCGTGAAGATGGTTCACAATGGAATTGAATATGGAATGATGCAGGCTTACGCCGAAGGCTTTACTGTGCTGGAGAAGAAAGAAGAGTTCGATCTGAATCTGCCGCAGGTTGCAAGGATATGGCAATACGGCAGCGTGGTGCGCAGCTGGCTGCTTGATTTGACGGCGGATGCGCTGGCGGGCAATCCCACGCTCGACGGTCTGCAGGCTTACGTGGTGGATTCAGGCGAAGGCCGGTGGACCGTATTCGAAGCGATCGATCTGAACGTTTCCGCGCCCGTCATTACCGAATCGGTCATTCGCCGCATCCGTTCGCGCGAGGAGAATAACTTTACCGACAGAATGCTGGCCATTATGCGCAACGAGTTTGGCGGGCATGAGGTAAAGAAGACCGAGTGAACCTCGGCTCACCATGTTGCAAGGTGTAACTCGAATGTAAGTCAGCAAAGAGTGCTGGAGGAAAGATACAAATGGCAACGATGCAGATGAGAGTAAGTCCGGACGATCTTTCTCACGTTCCGCAGGGGCAGGAGAGGATTCCGGAACCGGGCATCATGGTAATTTTTGGAGCCTCAGGCGATTTGACCAAGCGCAAGCTACTTCCCGCGCTGTTTCACCTTCATCAGGCCAATCTGTTACCAAAAAAGTTTGCGATCGTGGGCGTGGCCCGTCGGACGCTCGGTGACGAGTTCGCCGATGACATGCGCCAGGGTATTGTGCAGTTTGGCGGCGTCGACAAGAACGACCCCAAGCTCGACGATTTCGTTAAGCACATCAGTTACTACGCGCTGAACTTTGATGATCCCAGCAATTACGCGGGCCTGAACACCGAATTAGAGCGCATCGATAAGGAAAAGAATATCGGGGGCAAGCGCCTGTTTTATCTTGCCACCGCTCCTGAGTTCTTTGCTGGAATTATTCAGAGCCTGGGTGAGCATGGGATGGCCCAGCCCGACAACGGCACAGCGACCATCGTGATTGAGAAGCCATTCGGCCACGATATGGATTCTGCCCGCGAGTTGAATCACAAGGTGAATGCGGTCTTTGAAGAAAGCCAGGTCTTCCGCATCGATCACTACCTTGGCAAGGAAACGGTGCAGAATCTTTTGGTATTCCGTTTTGCCAACGGGATTTTCGAGCCGATCTGGAATCGCAATTATGTCGACCATGTGCAGATTACTGTGGCGGAGACGCTGGGCGTGGAAGGACGCGGACCTTTTTACGAGAAGGCCGGAGCGCTTCGTGACGTGGTTCAGAACCACATGATGGAATTGCTAAGTCTGGTGGCGCTGGATCCGCCATCGAGCTTCGAGGCAGAGAGCGTACGTCGCGAAAAATTGAAAGTGTGGCGCGCCATTCCTTCAGTGCCGATCCTGAACACCGTTCGTGGACAGTATGGACCGGGTGTCGTGGAGGGCGAGCACGTTGTTGGTTATCGCGATGAGGAGCGGGTGGATCCCGAGTCGGGCACTGAAACCTACGCTGCAATGAAGCTCGAAATTGAAAACTGGCGCTGGGCTGGAGTGCCGTTTTATCTGCGCGCCGGCAAGCGCATGAAGAAGCACGCTACTGAAATCAGCATTCAATTCAAACAGCCGCCGCTGCTGATCTTTAACCGTCTGCTTGCAGGCGGCCCCTGTGGCGACATTCAGCCAAACCTGCTGACAATCCGCATTCAACCCGATGAAGGTATCGCGTTGCGATTTGGGGCCAAAGTGCCGACCAGTCCCGCCATGGCGGTATGCCCCGTGAACATGGATTTCGATTACGAGGCTGCGTTCGGCAAGTCAAGCGCGAACGGCTACGAGCGACTGCTGCTGGATGCGATGCTGGGCGACCAGACGCTATTTGCGCATCGTGACGGCGTGGAGACTACGTGGGCCTTGTTTACCCCGATTCTGGAGTCGTGGGCCGCGAAAAAACCCCAGGTCTTTCCGAATTATTTTGCCGGAAGCTGGGGACCGGAATGCTCAGATCATCTGCTGGAGAAGGACGGCAGAGCATGGAGGAACGAGTTGGGCAGAATGGCTTAAATCGAGAACACTCTACAAATGAAACGGGCCGGAACTATCGAGAGTTCCGGCCCGCTCTGTTTTTCAGCTGGCTTCGATTATTGGCAGGATTTGAATGCCACGTCGATGCCGGTTGGGTTGAGGGCGGCCGTGGTTAAAGCCGGTCCCACAACGGTAACTTCTGAAGGACTGCAATCGAGGGTGCCTCCGGAGTTGGGGACGGTCGCAATTCCATCGACGGAATACGTGGCAAGGGTAGCGGTCACGGTAAGCGTCGGTCCACTTGCTGCCCATGCACCGATATTAGCTGCACCAGACGGAAGGCTGAGCGTGTAAGGCGCGCAATCCGTTGTTCCGCTTGGCGAGCCCGCAGGGCACGTCGCCGGAGATACGGCGGCTGCGGTCTCAACGCTAAGCGTTGCCGAGGACTGCGAAACAGTGGGGGGCAGCGGAATCGTGTAGGTCGCAGTGCCTACAGTCTCAAGCGCGCTCAATTGGACATCGGCGATTGCGCCTGCGTTAGCGGCTGTTTGCGCCGTAACGGTGCCTGAGAGGCTTGCATTCGGAGTCGCAGTGGGCAAATAGATTTTGACCGTACCGACCGTACTACCGACCGAGACGCCGGTGACGATGGTGGGCTGATAGAAGGAGCCTGTCTTGGAGGTGCCCATAATCACCACGTCATAGGTACCGTTGGGCAGCGGGCAGAATACGAACGTGCCGTCCGCATTGACCTTCTCGTACATGATCACGCGATCAACTTTGGCAGTGGAGGTATCGGGCTGTTCGACGGCGACATAAACGGAACCGTCTACTGCCTTGCCTGTGAGGGAATCGACCACCGTGCCATTGATGGATGTGGAAATGGCACTCACTTCACCCGCATGGAGAACAGGCTTCAAGCGGTACTGCCCGTTGCCTTGCTGCACGATGGATTCGCAGGTGAGGAAGTTAATATCCAGTTCTTTGGTCTGACCGCCGGCGATTGTAAAGCCTCCGGACGAAATCTGGCTGCCCGGGATCTTGATGCCTGTCTTCGCTTCGCTGGAGAGCAACAGAGCGTGAGGAGCGTTGGTCGTGTCGGATGTGAGCATCACGCAATTCGCGGAGCTTCCGCACATATTGCCGGAGACGGTGGCGTTGTTCGCGGCCAGGATCACACGGATCTGTTGATAGGTTCCGGCCTGCAATTCCAGAGGATCGCCCAGGGAGGCGAGGAAGCACTTGTTATTTGCCAGGCCGAGAAGGTCAACCTGTTTTGGCGCCTTTGAAAGACTCGGAGTGAGGTCAACCCACGAACCATCGGTATCGCTGGCGGTGGCGCTCACGTTGGCCTGCACATCAGTAATGGTGACGTACACGTGAGAGTACGGACCGCTCGGTGCCTGACATGTGGCTGGATCGCTCAACATGACGGTGACGCTACCCATGCCTGATGCCGTATTGATGCTTCCGCTGTTACATGCTGCAACAACAAGAGCCGCTACCAATAGACAGCTCAGGGCCAAAATCGGCTGCCAAACCTTCAAACTCCGATTCTTTATGCCTTTCACTCTCATACTTCCTCCATGGATTCTCAAGCGCGCAGGCGAGAACCTCGGCAAATCAAAACAGAATTCCGCAGGTGAGACAATCGTAGGATTACTAATATTAAGGAATAAGTTGCCCCAAGGACAAACACTTTGGTAACAAGGTCCCGAGCGGGGAAGGGGTGTGAAGTCTTTTACTATTATAGGCCTTGGTGCCGGGTTGGAAGCTAAGTTGCAGAGTTAGTTCTGCGCTAACTGGAACGCGGGACTAATCTCCAACTTAGTTTCTTGGGATGTGAAGAAGCGTCAATCGCAAATGATCTTTACGATGATTCCTTCCGGCAGTTCGCCTTCAAGCGGGTGGACTACGCCATTCTTCACGAAACCTTCGATGATCCGGCTTGGCGGCTTTGGTTGGGCGGGTTTCGCAGGTTCCGGGTTCCATGCGCGATCAGGAAATCCTGGCGCTGCTTCTGGCTTTCTTTTTCCTGTTCCCTGATCCATCGCCTCGTTTGCCAACCGGTCGGCTTCCTTATTGCCTCCACGCAGGGTGTGGCGCATTTCAAAGCCGCTGAGTTGGCTTGCGAGCTGCCGCGCCTGTTGCCATAACGGCAGCAGCCCTGGGTGTTTAACCTTGTAAACCCCTTTCATCTGCTTGACCATCAGTTCGGAATCAGAAACCACTCGCAACCGCTTTTTCCCGTTATCGACGGCCCACTGCAGCACTGCGATGAGCCCCTGGTACTCCGCAAAGTTGTTCGTCTGGTGGCCCAGGTAGCGGCTGAGGCGAGCTACGACCTTTCCGGTAGGGTCCGTCACAACGGCGCCGTAGCCGGCTGGGCCGGGATTTCCGCGCGATCCGCCATCACAATGGGCTGTGTACCAGTCACTCGCGTTTTCAGTCGTTTCTGAAGGTGCAAAGAGGTTTCCGGTCATTCTTCTCTAGTGTACGGCGGTTGAAGCCGCATCGCTGGATGGGCAGCGTTGAAGGAAGGTTACTTACGTTCCGCAAGCCCGCGGAAACGGGTTACGAAATGGCCCATCCAGCGTCTACGGATACAGACACCTGCTACGGAACCACCGGCTGCTGCCGGATTTGCAGGAAGGCCGTAGGGAGCCAAAGCAAGATTGGACGGCTGCAGGGGCATTTCCCACGGGAAACCGGAAGGGGAACCGCCACCTGGCTTTTTAAAAATCGGCTCACTGAGTGCTGATCGACATTGTGGAAGACCGGAATCGGAGAATTGATGGCCTCAGACAGCGTAGTTGTTCCGGTGAGTTCGCTTGGAATTGCGCCGACTTTAGGTTGGCCTACCGCGCGGAGGGTAAAATCCTCAGCAGGGATGGCTGCGACGAGAGCGATGGGCGGAACCGGGCGGGGCGATGCTGGCCGAGAGGAAGGTCGTCAGCAGGTTCGTGCGCAGGAGATGGAGCTGATTCGCGAGGCCCAAGCCGGGTCCCGGACGGCATTCGATGCCCTGGTTCGGCAATATGAGCACCAGGTGCTGCGCCTGGCCCTGCACCTTACCGGCAGCGAACACGACGCAGAAGACATTTACCAGGAAGCATTCCTGAAGGCGTTCCGATATATCGGAAACTTCAGGTTTGAGTGCTCCTTCTATACGTGGATTTACCGGATCGTTACCAATCTGTGCCTGGATCAGCTGCGGCGTAAGAAGACCCGGCGCGAAGATCACGCTATTGTGACGGACCACTCCGGTGACGAGATCGATCTGTTGGCTTCGGTCTCAGACAATCGATCATTTTCAAACCCTGCCAAGGAACTTGATCGCAAGCTGCTTGGCGAGCGAATTCAGGCAGCGCTGGTGAAACTGACGCCGCGTGAACGAATGGTTTTCGAGCTGAAGCACTATCAAGGGCTGCGGCTGCGAACCATTGGCGAGATGTTGAACACAACGGAGGAGACCGCCAAGAATACTCTCTTCCGGGCGACCAAGAAGTTAAGGGCGCAATTGGCGGAACTAAGATAGCCACCACTGAGTGGTGCTTTAGAGAAATGACTGTAGAACTGTTTTGAGGCTGGAAGGACGTAGTTTATGAATTGCGAACTCGGACATGAATGGATTGTCACCTCAGCTTACGGAGAGCTGGCCGATGACAAGGTGCATGAACTGCAGCGCCACCTGAGTGAATGTGCAGGCTGTCGCAAGGAGCAGGAGCAACTGCTCGCCATGAAGGTCCTGGCCGATGTGCTTCCCGTGGAGGAACCCAGCCCGAACCTTGTGGCGCGCAGTCGGCTTCGGCTTAACGAAGCGCTCGATACTCTACCACCAATGCGCTGGTATGAGCGGCTGATGCAGCGCTTCCTGAATAGCGTGGCCAGCCTGCAGGCTGCACCCATGGCAGCGGCGCTTCTTCTTGTGGCAGGCATTGGGGCAGGAAGCCTGGGTGGCTATGAATTTGCGCAAGGGCGGGCCGCGCGCACAGCAGCCAATGCACCCGTGGTTGCTTCAGAGCAGGCTGTACAGATAGCCCCTACGAAGGTCTCCGATGTTGCCAGTGTTTCGAGTATCGTCAGAAAGCCCGGCAGCGACCTGGTCGAAGTGAGTTACAACCAGCTGGTTCCGCAACACATCGAGGGCTCGCTGGACAATCCGGAGATCCGCCAACTGCTGATGATGGCTACGGAGAACTCGACGTCCCCAGGTGTACGCAATGACTCGGTTGGGCTACTGGCAGCCGAGTGCCGCGCTGGACATAGCTGCCAGGCCGCGGGTATTCGCGATGCCTTGATGGTTGCGCTCCGCTACGACAAGAATCCGCACGTGCGCGAAAAGGCTCTTGAGGGTTTGCAGCCCTACGTGGCAGAAGACATTCGTGTGCGCAATGCCGTGCTTGAAGCGCTGCTGAACGATAGCGATCCGCGCATTCGCTCTGAGTCAATTAATTTGCTGGAACCGGTTGAAGCCGACACTAGCGTGCGGCAGGTGCTGTACTCGGTCTCAACCTCGGACAATAATGCTCAGATCCGGAACGTCTCCCGGCAGGTATTGAGCCGGGTTCCGGAGATTCAGTAATATGAATCACGCCTCGGCGATTGCATCATTCGAACAAAAGAATGCGACACCGGGAATACAGAGGCGGGCGGAGAAGAAAGCCATGAAGCACCTTTTGAGGCCGTACCTTAGTCTTGGTCTGACAATAGCGTTAGGAGCCGGGCTGGCAAATGCGCCGCGGCTTATGCACGCACAGGGAAACGACCTGAGACAACTGATGTCGGTCCCCAGCGCGTCCTTCATTGGTGGCTCGCAGGGCTACCTGGGCGTAGAACTGGTCGACGTCGACAATGAAAAGTCACAATCGCTGAAACTTAAAGACACACGCGGTGCGGTGATTACGCTCATTGACCACGATGCGCCTGCCGGACAGATTGGGCTGAAGGTCAACGATGTGATAATCCAGCTGAACGGCCAGAATGTTGAGAACGCTGAGCAGTTACGCCGCATGCTCAAGGAGATTCCCTCGGGCCGCAAAGTAAGCATTGAGATCAGCCGCGACGGCAATATTCAAACGCTAGCCGTGGAGTTGGCAGATCGCCAGGTGCTTGGGCATGATGTATGGAACAAGATCGGCAAGGGCGGTGACCTTTTCAGCCCGGCGCCGAGCATGGGCATGCTCTCGGGCGGCGGCGATGCGCCTGGAGGCGGTGGTGGTTTCCATCTTCCTTTCTTCGGCAGCAGCCTGAACGTAGGCGCCCTGGTTGAGCCGCTGACCTCGCAGATGGCTGAATACCTTGGCATTGAAAGCGGTTTGATGGTGAAGCAGGTGGCGCGCAAGAGCAATGCTGCCAGCGCCGGCCTCAAGGCGTTCGACGTGATTCTCAAGGTTGGCTCAGAACAGGTAACCAATCTTGCCGGTTGGGATCGGGCACTGCGCGCCAACCAGGGCAAGCCGGTGCAAATCACGATCTTGCGCGACAAGAAGCAGCAGACAGTAACGCTTCAGGTCGACTCGAAGCATCATCAGGGCTCCCTCCGCAACCCGGCGGGCTTCTCCGCTGACGACTGCCCGCTCATGGCCGAGTTGAGCCAGAATTTTGCTCAGGATTCCGAAGCAGCTGCAGACCAGCTGCGCAGGCAAGCAGAGGCGATTCGTCAGAGCTTGAACGATTTCAAGATCGATCCGAAAGAAGCGGAGCAATTCCAGCAACAGATGAACCGGCTACGCAACGAGCTCAGCAACAGTAAGCTCAAAATCGACCAGAAGCAATTGGACGAGCTACAGCGGGAATTGAACAGGTTCGAAAACCAACTAGGTAAGCAACTGTGCTCTCTCCGTGGCGACGATTACGTCTGATCCGAAGCTCTAATCGAATTCGAACAACTCACGAGTAAAATGGGCGCTGCCGCATACACGGTCAGCGCCTTTGATTTTCACGCGGAGAATTCTCGCAGGTTTCTGGAGGGGTCAGCTGTCTTTCCGGTAGAGCATGTCGCGGATCACTTTCCGTCGCTCGGCATTCATTTCGCTGTTCGCCTTGCGATCGGCGAGTTCAGCAACCGTTGATGCTGATATGGAGGAGTCGGTCTCCTCGGGTTCGCTGCACGCGGGACAACGGTTGGCGAAGCCCGGCTTGTCGGGCTTCAGTTCAAATTCTTCAGAACAAATCACACAGGTCCGAATGGGAAACGGCATATCACTTCTCTCGCAATCTATGATAACTCCGCTCGATTTGTTTGATCCAGCGTGCGATGCTACTCCAGCTCCCCGCCCTCTTGGCGCAGGCCGTGCTTCTCCATTCGATAAATGAAGGTTCTTCGGCTGATGTCGAGATATTGTGCGGCGCGCGTCTGATTGCCGCCGGCTTTTTCCAGCGCGCGCAGCAGAAGTTCCCGCTCAATTGCCTCAAGACTCACGCCTTCATCGGGCAGTTCAATGTTGAGCGGATTGCTCGGCTGCATGGCGGAAATTCGGCGCAGTTCATCGGGCAAATCTTCCTCTGTGATCTGCTCGCCGTTTGAGAGCACCAGCATACGCTCCACCACGTTTTCCAGTTCGCGGATATTGCCAGGCCAACTGTAGGCAGAAAGCCTCGCAATCACCGATGGTGCAACTCGCAATCCTTGCAGCCCGTGCCTCTCCTTTGCTTTATGAAAGAGGTGCTCGGCCAATTCGGGAATATCTTCCTTGCGTTCGCGTAGCGGGGGAAGATAAAGCGGCACAACGGCGAGCCGATAGAAGAGATCATTGCGGAATGCGCCGTCCTCTGCCATTGCAGCGAGGTTTCTGTTGGTTGCGGCGATGATGCGAACATTGATCACCTTCGGTGTGGTAGCGCCAACGCGCTCCAACTCTCCGTTTTGAATCAGACGCAACAGCTTGACCTGCGACTCCAATGGAAGCTCGCCGATTTCGTCTAGAAACAGCGTGCCGCCGTCGGCCATTTCCACTTTGCCGGATTTGGTAGTGTTTGCGCCTGTAAATGCTCCGCGCGCATAGCCAAAGAGCTCCGCTTCAATCAGATCTTTAGGAATGGCGCCGCAGTTGATGGTGACAAATGGCTGCGTGCGCCGGCGGCTGTTGCAATGGACCGCGCGTGCGAGCAGTTCCTTTCCGGTGCCGGTTTCGCCATTGATCAGTACCGTGCTGTCATGTTGCGCAACACGCGCAGCCATCTCCAGGACGCGCAGCAAGCTCTTGGAGTGTCCGATGATGCTTTCAAACCCGTAGCGCCGGTCGAGTGCGGAGCGGAGGTTGCGCACCTCATCGATCAGGTTCTGGCGCTCCATAGCGCGGTGCACAGCCAGCAATAACACTTCATAGTCGATAGGCTTGGTGATGTAGTCATACGCACCGAGCCGCATGGCCTGCACCGCTGTCTCGATGGATCCGAAAGCAGTAATGATGATGACGGTGGTCTGAATTTCATCTTCGGCAATGCGTCGCAAAAGTTCGATGCCATCCAGATCGGGCATGCGCAGATCAGTAATCACGAGCTTGGGATGCGTTTCACCAAGGATACGAAGTGCTTCTCCGCCGCTTGCGGCGAGTGCGACGCCGAATCCTGCTTCAGCAAGCTGCATCTGGATGACCCTGCGAACGCTGCTGTCGTCATCGACAACGAGAATCGTGTTAGCTGGCATGCGTGGCCTCCACGTTTGCAGGCAACTCGATCAGGAAGGTGGCTCCGCCGCCAGGATTGCTGTGGAACGATAACGTGCCGCCGTGCTGCGAAACGATCATAGATGAGATCGCCAGGCCGAGGCCGGTGCCCTTCGGCTTCGTGGTAAAGAACGGATCGAAAATGCGTTCCACGGCGTCTTCCGGAATGCCGCTTCCATTGTCCTCGATTTCGATTGCAGTTCCGGATTCACGAATCAGCGTCCGGAGACAAATCTCGCTCCCGGCAGGTGATGCATCAATTGCATTGATCACCAGGTTCAGAAGCACCTGCTTCAGTTGCTCTGGATCGCAATCGATTTCTGCTCCGCGGATGGGAGGTGTATACGAAAGCTTGTTGCTGTTCAGTTCGGCCGTATGCGATACCAACGACAGTACCGATAACATCAGTTCATTGACGTCGGTCCGCTGCAAACGCGGCGATCGCGGCTTGGCGAAATTCAGGAAGCCTGTAAGCAGCTTGTTCAAGCGTTGCGATTCTTTTTGGATGATGTCGAGGCTGTCCTGCTGATACTCCGGCGGCGCCGCTCTGCGCTGCAAAATTCCGGCGGCCCCTGAGATGCTTGCCAGCGGATTGCGAATTTCGTGCGCCAGGCTGGCAGCCAGCTGCCCGGCAGCAGAAAGCCTTTCCGCTTTTTTCATCTTGGTGACGTTCTCGCGAAGTTCCAGATATACCTTCTCAAGCTCCAGGCGGGTGCGCTCAAGGCTGTCACGATGCAATCTTTCCCGGTCTGCCAGATAACCGGCGACCAGCCCTGCCGCGCTGAAGATGGTTAGCTCAACGATCTGGTCCTTCGCATCGAGCGGCCACTCGTACCAATGGCGTGCAATGAGCGGTGCATTAATGGCGAACGCAAACAGCGAGGCGTAAATTGCTCCGCGCGATCCATACAGCATCCCCGCGATCATAAGCGGTAGAAAATTCAAATGATGCAGGATGTTGTGGACAGACACATCGGTTGCGGGGACGACGAACTTAAGCCCGGCGAAACAGATCACCATCGCCGCGATCAGCGTAGCGCCAAGCTGCCGCCGTTCAGCCCAGAGTTGTTTGGATTCTGCCATAGGAAAAGGATAGCCGGGCGCATCCAGTCCTAGACTATTTAGATCGTGCACGCTCTGGTTTTGAGCAATTCACAGGCCAGTCTTGTTGCAACGCGTTTGGCATGAATCCCGAGGGTTTAAGCGTGGGGAATTGCCGCAAATGGTGCAGCCCGATCTGGAGGATTGTACGAATTGGGACGAATCTCAAAGCATTTCTGGCCGAAATGGGCAGTTAGCCATGGAACGCTGCGTGCTAGATAGATGGCGTGCGATTAACGATCATCCTCCTGTTCTTTGCGCAGGCCGCTGTCACAGGAGCGCTCGGGCAGGTTAGCGCCTTGCCTCCGAGTCCGGTTCCGTCTACCAGTACTGCGGCCCCTTCCAGCGATCCTCAGGGGCGGCCCACCGCAACGAGTGTCCTAACGATCAGCCAAGCCCTTGATCTGGCTGAGCAAAACAGCCCACTGCTGCAGGAAGCCGCGGCATCGGTGCGACGTGCCCAGGCCGGCATGCAATCCGCCCGCGCTTATACAAATCCGGTTTTCGAGTTCCTGAGTGGTAATCAATCAGCCCGTCCGATTGCCACTCCCGGCGTGCCCGGGACGCTCATGCACTACTCGGCGAGCCAGTTGTTCGAGATTCCCAGGGAGCGACATACTCGCATCCGGGCCTCTGAGCTTGACCTTGTGAGCAACAAATACCGCTCAGCGGGAATCCGGCTGTCGCTTCATGCTTATGTAAAGCGCGCCTTTTACGACGTGATCCGGCGCAAAGAACAGCTGGCAAACGCCGAGAGCAACCTGACGCTGGTTGAAGATCTTCGCCGGCGCGTTCGTCTTGAAGTTCAAGTGGGTGAAAAAGGCAAACTGGAAATTACCCGCGCAGAAGCGGAAACAGCGCGTGCACTCGCAGCCGTGCGCAGCGCAGATATTCAGGTGGCCAATGCCCGGGCCCTCCTGAAAGCCGCAATCGGATCGCCTTCTGAAGAACTGTTTGACGCGGAGGGGAATCTTGGAGATTCCGTACGGATCGACACCCTGAACAACCTTCGCCAGCAGGTGCTTGCCAATCATCCTGCAATTTCCGAGATCAATGCTGTCACGCTCAGGTCACGAGTCAACGTGGAACACGAGCGCGCCCGGCGGATTCCGGAGCCCTTGTTTTACGGAGAGTACGAACACCAGCCTGATCTCTCGTTTTACCGCTTTGGCGTGTCTATACCCGTGCCTTTGTGGGATCGCCGCAAAGGTCCCATTGCCGAAGCCAAGGCCGAGGTTAGCCGCTCTGAAGCTCTGGCGCGGCAGCGGCGACTTGAAATCACCGCCGCATTGGAACGCGCCTACGACCAGTATCAAATTAGCAATGAGCAAGTCGAAGGCTTACAGGCGGGATCGCTGCGCGAAGCGCAAGCGGCGGTGGATGCTGCGCAGTCCGCATATAAATTTGGCGAGCGCGGCATTGTAGAAGTGTTTGATGCACAGCGCGTACTGCAGGGCGTACGAAGCGACCTGCTGGATGCGCTGTATGCGCGGCAATCAGCATTGATTGATCTGGAAGAACTCGGAGTGACGCACCAGTGAAAACGATCTGCACGAGAAAGAGAAACTTGGGAATCAGCGGCGCCCTGGTGGCGATCGCGCTCATCGGCATGTCCGGATGTAAACAAACGGCCCAGGCCTCCAATGCTTCAGCTGCTGCGGTCGATCCGCTGATAGTGCGCGTCACGCCGGAATTGATGCAATACGTCAAGGTGGGCAATCCCCAATGGGAGCAGGTGACGATTCAGCAGAAAGTGTCGGCGCGCGTCCAGACGGATGCATCGCGCGTTGCGCGGATTGGCTCACCCGTTGAAGGACGAATCACGAAGGTGCTGGTGTTTGAGGGTCAAAAAGTTCACGAGGGTCAGGTGCTTGCAATGCTTCACAGCAATGCCCTCTCCGATACCCAGTTTGCTTTTGTGAAGGCGGTCTCTCAGACGCGGCTTGCAGAGCAGTCCGCAGAGCGCGCGCGGCAACTCGTGCAGTCGGATGTAATTGGAAAAGCCGAACTGCAAAAGCGGGAAGCCGAGGTGCTGCAGAACGGGACCGAGGTAGCTGCTCTGCGTGCGCAGTTGCACGGGCTGGGCATGTCTGAAAGTGCCATTCAAAAGCTTGAAAGTACACGCAAGCTCAACTCCGATTACCCGCTCATTGCTTCCATCTCCGGAACTGTAGTTGAACGCAAAATCACCGTGGGTCAGGTGGTACAACCAGCCGACCCGGCATTTCTGGTAGCTGATCTCTCTAATCTCTGGTTCGTTGCTGAAGTCCCTGAAGAAGAATCTGGGTCGCTTGCTGTGGGCAAAACCGTAATCGCGACGATTCCGGCAGTACCGGATGAATTGACTACTGGAAAGCTCACTTTTGTGAGTCCGATCGTCAATCCAGAGACGCGCACAGTACAGGCTAGGATGAACCTGGCTAATCCGAAAGGGCTATTCAAGCCCGACATGCTGGCCTCAATGACATTTGAGGACCGCCCCGAAAGAGGGCTGACGATTCCTACTACCGCGATCGTTCGCGAAGACAACAGAGACCACGTATTCGTGCAGATTGGAACAAATGAATACCGGCTGCGCGAAGTCCAGCTTGGAGTCGAAGTGGCGGATCGGCGGGTGGTCGTCAGCGGCCTAACGGCAAACGACAGCATCGTGCTAGACGGAGCGTTCCATCTTAACAACAAGCGCAGGCAGGACCAGATCAAAGGAGCGGCTGATTAATGCGGGCACTCATCGCTGGCGTCCTCCACCAACGCCTTGTCATTGTTGTTGTATCACTCATCGGGCTCGCGTTTGGAATCAACGCAGCCTTGAAACTTTCCGTCGACGCATTCCCCGACGTTACCAACGTCCAGGTGCAAATCGCTACTGAAGCTCCAGGAAAGTCGCCGGAAGAAGTCGAACGCTTTGTCACGGTTCCGATCGAAATTGGGATGACAGGCCTGCCGGGACTCACCGACATGCGCTCGCTCAACAAGCCCGGGCTATCACTCATTACGCTCGTGTTTGAAGACGGGAAGGGAGTGTACTTCGAGCGTCAACTTGTGAACGAACGGCTTTCGGAACTCCGCGGCCGAATGCCGGACGGTGTTACTCCAGTGTTGGGGCCAGTATCGAACGCACTCGGTGAGGTCTACCAATACACACTTGAAAATCCGGCTGACGGCAAGCGCGCCCTGACGCACGATGAACTTGTGGAACGCCGCACACTCGAGGATTGGGTTGTTCGGCCTCTTCTTCGCTCTATTCCTGGTGTTGCGGAAATCAATTCGACCGGTGGTTACGTCAAGGAATATCAGACCTTGGTCGATCCGCAGAAGTTGCGCTACTACGGGCTCTCGATTGGGGATGTTTACGAGGCCTTAAAACGAAACAACGAAAATGCAGGCGGCGGAATTCTGCCGCAGCACGCCGAGCAATACCTGATCCGCAGCATCGGCCTTATCCACGGCACTGACGATATTCGTAATATTGTCCTGAAAGAAAGCGCGGGCACGCCGGTATATATCCGCGATGTTGCCCAAGTTCGCATTGGCGAAGAAGTGCGATATGGCGCCATGGTGAAAGGGGGATACACCGAGGCGGTAGGCGGCGTAGTAATGATGATTGCAGGTGGTAACGCCAAAGCAATCGTCAGCAAAGTGAAAGAGCGCGTGGCGGAAATCAACGACCGCAACATGATTCCCGGCGGTCTGAAGATCGTTCCCTATTATGATCGCTCGCGGCTTGTTGACGCTGCAATCCACACTGTGACGGAAGTACTCGAAGAAGGCATCGTTCTCGTCATTGTGGTGCTGTTCCTCTACTTGGGAGACCTGCGCTCAAGCCTGATTGTCAGTGCGAATCTGGTGCTTACCCCGCTGCTGACGTTTCTGGTCATGAACCAGGTCGGTCTTTCGGCGAACCTCATGTCGCTTGGCGGTTTAGCAATCGCCATCGGACTCATGGTGGACGGCTCCGTGGTCGTGGTTGAAAACGTGTTTTCGCGGATCAGCCATGGCTCGAAAGAATCTCGCCTGCACCTGGTGCGCGATGCTGTTGCCGAGGTCGCTACTCCGGTGATCTTCGGCGTCTTGATCATCGTGCTCGTGTTCCTTCCCCTGATGACGCTGGAAGGGACCGAAGGCAAGATGTTCAGTCCACTGGCCTACACAATTGCGATCGCGCTGTTAATCTCTCTTGCGCTTTCTCTCACGCTTTCGCCAGCGCTCTCTATGTTCTGGCTGAAGGGCGGATCGGAGCAGGATACGCGCTTCGTCCGCTGGCTGCGCTCTCCCTACGAAAAGGTGCTGAGCACGGCCATGAAGAACAAGACCATCAGCGTCCTGTTGGTGGTGGCGATGTTTGCTGTTTCGCTTGGCCTGTTCCCGTTTCTGGGCACCTCGTTTATTCCTGAAATGCAGGAGGGAACGCTGGGTCCCAATGCCGATCGTGTTCCCAACATCTCACTCGATGAATCCATCAAAATGGAATTACAGATGCAGCGCCTGATGGATACCATTCCAGGTATTGAGAACGTCGTCTCCCGCCTCGGCCGGGGTGAATCACCGGCCGATCCTGCCGGCCCAAATGAAGCCGACGTGATTGCAACGCTCAAGCCAATTGAAGATCGTCCGCGCGATCTGACGCAGCCAAAGATCGCAGATATGATGCGTGACCGCCTTGCGCGGATTCCTGGCATCAACCTCGTGATGTCGCAACCGATTTCCGATCGAGTGGACGAGATGGTGACTGGGGTGCGAGCCGACGTGGCTGTCAAAATCTTCGGCGATGATCTCGATACTCTGATAGAAAAAGCGCGTGCAGTGGCACAGGTAGCCACCACCATTCCGGGCACCCAGGATACGCGCGTCGACCGCGTCGGCGGCCAGCAGTATCTTGTCATCGACATTGATCGATCCGCGATTGCCCGCTACGGACTTAACGCATCCGACGTGAACGACACTATCGAGATGGCGATCGCCGGCAAGAGCGCAACAGAAGTGTACGAAGGAGAGCGCAGGTTTCAGGCCATCGTCCGCTTGCCTGCGAACGATCGCAGCAAGATCGAAGACATCAAGCAGATCATGGTCTCATCGCCGAATGGCCCCCGTGTTCCGCTTGAAGACCTTGCCAGTATCCGCGTGCAGGAGGGTCCCGCTCAGATCAATCGCGATATGGCCAGGCGGCGCATTGTGGTGGGCATCAATGTTGAGGGAAGAGATCTCGGTGGGTATGTTGCCGAGTTGCAGCGGACGGTCGGCCAGAAAGTGCCACTGCCATCGGGCTACTACATTCAGTGGGGCGGCCAGTTCCAGAACATGCAGCGCGCCATGCACCACCTGATGATTATCGTTCCCGTAACCATCGGCGCCATCTTCTTTCTGCTGTTTCTGCTGTTTCACTCAGTGCGTTTTGCCGCACTCATCATCACCGTGCTTCCGCTGGCATCCATCGGCGGAGTCTTTGGGCTCTTCATCA
>Ga0310811_10000350_pt1 | contig 63172 bp, 48 predicted proteins | sample YCmetagenome_FD_207642 | JGI IMG/M metagenome (GOLD analysis project Ga0310811, IMG submission 207642) | Soil microbial communities from experimental microcosm in Duke University, North Carolina, United States - YC | ecosystem: Engineered > Artificial ecosystem > Soil microcosm > Unclassified ... | reverse complement strand
CAGTGCTGAAGAAAGTCTTTCAGAAACTGTGCGGACTTCGGGCGGCCCGGGCCGGTCGAATCTGGTCCGCCGATCTTTGCCGCGGGTAGTGCGCGCAGAACGGCTTCCGCCGAGTAGTCGTAAAGTTTGAAATATTCTTCGGGCGTTCCCTGCCAATAGGCGATGTCGGGTTCGTTCCAGACTTCCCACAGCCAGGTTTTCACTTCGGCGTCACCGTAGCGCTCCCGAAGATGCTTCGTGAACTGGAACACGAGTTCGGCGAACTTCGGATAGTCCTTCGGCGGGTATGCCCAGCCGGTGTAAATGGATCCGTTCGGGAAGTTGTGCCGGTATGGTTCCGGGTGCGTTGAGAGTGCCTCGGGCATGAATCCGAGTTCGACAAGCGGCTTCAGCCCGGAGTCGTGAAATGTGTCGAAGATACGGTCGACAATTTTCCAGTCGTAGATCGGCCGGCCAGATGCGTCCTCGGTGTACACGTTCGTTGATCCCCACTTCAAAGAAGACGAGCCATCGCCGGTGGTGAAAAGATTGTGGACGCGAGTGTAGGCAGGCGTGGGACTCAGCCGGCCAATTTCGTTGAGGAGCTTTTTTCCATTCGGAGCGTAGCTGTAGTTCGGTTCGTCGTAGCCGAAGAAATTCCACGATGTGGGAAGAGAACCCTGCAGATGATCGGCATGCACTTCGATGGTGACTGATGGCTGAGCTTCAGCCTGCAAAGAAAGCGCGAGAGCAATCGTAGTGATTGCAATTCTGAGGGATCTCATTTTGATCGCAGTCATCGACGCAGCGTAGTGATAGACCCGTCTCGGCCGATGAGTGCCATCTCAGCCATGCCGATGAACAGTCCGTGCTCGACCACGCCGGGAATTTTGCGGATCGCGGCGGCCAACGCCGGCGGATCATCAATTATGCCGAATGTACAGTCGAGGATGTGATGTCCCTCGTCGGTGACATAAACGCTGCCATCGGGGTGACGGCGCAAAACAACTTTCGCGCCCAGCTTTTGGATTTGGGGAGAAATCAAAGATTGCGCAAAGGCGATGACCTCAACCGGCAGCGGAAACTTGCCCAGCTGTTTGACTTGCTTCATCGAATCCGCGATCACCACGAAGCGCTTTGAGACCGAAGCGATCACCTTTTCCCGCAGGAAGGCACCGCCTCCGCCTTTAATGAGGTTGAGCTGCGGATCGATTTCGTCGGCACCATCGATATCAATGTCAATCTCCGGGTGCGTTTCGAGGGTGGTCAGCGGAATGCCAAGCTGCTCGGCTAATTCCTTGGTTGCTTGCGATGTTGGAATTCCCGCGACTTTCAAGCCGTTGCGAACCCGCTCCGCCAGAAACCTGACAAAATAAGTTGCCGTTGAGCCCGACCCCAGTCCGACAATCTGACCCGGCTGCACCAGTCCCAGCGCGGCTGAGGCAGCCGCTTCCTTCTCCCTGTCGCGAACATTGACTTCAGTTTTCGGCGAGTTCATTCCGGTTTTGGCGAGTCCTTGCGAAACCCATGAAGGATGAGGGCGCTGCTGATGGCAAAGCTACCCACTGCCCCAAGGACCATAGCCTGCGCGAGTTTTCCGCCAAGGTGCAAGGGTGTTGGGAAAAGCGCCCCTATAGTAAAGAGAATGCCTGCAACATTGAGCCACACCGGCGGCCGAAAGTGACTCGATTCGCCGTCACGGAGTTGAATCTGCAGCAGCACCGCGGCCGCGCCAATCAGCGCCATTACCACCAGCGCCACCGGGCTGCGAAACGCCGCCGGACTGGTGAACATCACCACCAAGGTCAAGGCGATACACAGGAATCCCGCGCCAAGAACGGTTTTGCGCTTCGGCAATGGCAAGGCACTGCCATTGTATGACAGGGGTGGGCGTATCGAGCAATTGGAATGAGAGGCGCTGTCACGCCCCCGCCACCACCCACTGCAACTGCTGCGGCGCGCCTTGGTTCAAGGCGTAAAGTACCAGCTCCACCCTGCTGGAAATCCCCAGCTTCTCGAATATCCGAAACAGGTACTTCTTCACCGTGTGCTCGCTGAGGCCGAGTTCGCTGGCGACATCCCGATTGCTGAGTCCATCGGCTACCAGTGCCACCACCTGCTCCTCGCGCGAGGTCAGCAGCTTCTCGCCGTTCAGGCTCAGCACCCGCAAACACGGCACCTGGCAAACCGAATCTAGTAGGGAGTTCAACTGTTCGGTCGTGGCAAAGATTTCTCCCCTGCGCACTCGCTCAATGCACTCGCAAAAGACCTGAAAGGAGGAGTCCGCCAGGCAAAACAGCCCGCGCGCGCCCGAACGAAATGCATGCACCGCCAGCTCGCTCGCGTCGCTTTCCATCAGGCAGATCTTGGGGATTTTCGGGTGCGTCAGGTGCAGCGTTCGAATCGCAGTCATATCGGGCAGGCTCGAGTGCGCCGCGCCGCAGCTGATCACCGCAACATCCACGCCGCCACGTTCGATCAAATCCAAAATGGAACTGGCATCGCTCGTGCACGTGATCACTTCAAACCCACGTTGTTGCAAAGAACCAGCCAGCAGTTGACACTCCAGCGGTTGTTGAATCGGCAAGCAGGACAGTAATTCTCTCCGGTGAAACTGTTTCATCTATCTTCATAAGCCACCAAGCAGCGAAGTTTGCTGGGAATTGGCCGCAGTGTAGCGGTTTCGTCAACGCATTTCAGTGACCTGAGAACTATCTTCTGAGTGATTGTCTGTGGAAAACTTTTCGGCTCCGGCGAACGTTGCGGACCTCCAAGGCCGGTGAATTCACCCACCGAGCGCGATGCCGGCGACCTAACCTCGTGACACTCACGAACTTGGAGCCAACTTACATCGTAAGTTGTAAGCCGCTTAAACCACCTACTTTCGTATGCCGTACTTTCCGCGCCTTGCTGGCAAACGAAGCTGGGTCTAACGTTCCTGTGCTCGACGGAACTCTCCGTCAGCGAAACATCGCCAATCATGACCTTCAAGCGCGCAATTTTGTTGATGTTCGCGGCCTTGGCGTTCCAATTGGCGACTCCTGCCCCGGCCCAAAGGGGGACGGATAACACAGAAACCAGTGTGGCGGACGGCACAGGAAATCCCAACAAAGGGAGTCCGGCCCTGACGGGGGAGCGCCGTCCGCTGTACCGGTTGCGCAAGAGCGATGTTGTCCAAGTCCGATTCACTTTCACGCCGGAATTTGACCAGGAGTTAACCGTTCAGCCGGATGGCTTCGTATCTTTAAAGTCAGTGGGGGACCTGCTTGCAGAGGGCCTGACGCTTGCCGATTTGCACGATTCAATCGCGAAGGCGTACCAGCCTTCGCTGCGCGACCCCGAGGTCAGTGTCACTCTTAAAGACTTCGAGCGCCCTTTTTTCGTCGCAGGGGGCCAGGTCGGGCGCCCCGGCAAGTACGAGTTGCGCTCTCCAACCACTGCTGCCGAGGCGGTCCAGATCGCCGGAGGATTCACCGACGCCTCAAAACACTCACAAGTCGTGGTCTTTCGGCGAATCAGCAATGGCATTGTCGAAACTCACGTGTTGAATCTCAAAATGATGCTGGCCTCGCGGAACCTTGAAGAAGACCAGGAACTGAAACCCGGCGACATGCTTTTCGTTCCCCAGAACAGAATTTCAAAAATTAAAAAATTTCTTCCGGCATCGAGTCTCAGCACTTTCTTTACGCCGGCGCAGTTTTGAACATGGCAGATTCGTTACAAGTTGCTACGCGGTTCGATCCGTCCCGCCGGCTTACGGCGAGAGATGTTGCAACCATTCTGTTTCGTCACAAGCTCATGTTCGTAGTCGTTTTCATACTCATTTTCAGCGGCGTCGCGACATACGCCGTTTTTATGCCGTCCTACAAAGCGGAAATGAAGATACTTGTCCGCCGCGGGCGCATCGATCCAGCGCTAACACCTACACAGACGGTCTCGCCGGCGTTCGATCACGATGAAATCTCGGAAGAGGAAATGAATTCTGAAATGGAACTGGTTCGCGACGACGACATTCTTCGAGAGGTCGTTCTCGGAACGGGACTCGCCGAAAAGCATTCGTGGCTGTCGTCGTTGCGAAACGATTCTCAAGAGGTCAGGACACAGAGGGCTGTGCAACGTCTGGCTCAAAAGCTGGACGTATTGCCGGTACGTAAGTCGCGACTGATAACGGTCTCCTACAGCTCCGGCACGCCGGATTTATCCGCCGCGGTACTGCAGCGATTGGCTGACGCATACATCAAGAAACACGCTGCAATGAAGCGTCCTTCGGGGCAGCAGATATTTTTCGAATCTCAGATGCAACAGGCGAGGCATGCACTGGATGCGGCACAACACCAGTTGATGGAGTTCACGCGCAGGAACCGCGTAGTGTCCCCCGAGCTGGAACGTGACTTGGCGCTCCAGAAATTGAGTGAAGCTGAAGCCGGGGATCTCGGACTTCGTGCCTCGATAGCAGAAGCAACCCAGCGTGCCCGCAGCCTCGAGGCAAAACTCCATGACCTGCCGGAGCGTCGCGTAGTCCAGGTCCGAAATATGGACAACCAGCAGCTCCAGGAAAAACTCAAGTCCAAACTTCTTGAACTTCAGCTTCGGCGCACCGAACTGCTGACAAAATTTCAGCCCTCTTATCGTCTGGTGCAGGAAGTCGAGGACCAGATCAGGCAGACGAAATCTGCGATAGACGCTGAGGACCTCCGGCCCTTGCGGGACGAGACTACAGAACAGGGCCCTGAATATCAATGGGCCCATTCGGAAGCTTTGAAAAGCAAAGTTGAACTCGACGCCCTCGAAGAGCGGCATGTGACCGAATTGAAGCAGATTATCGGCTATCGCCAGACAGCGCAGAAGCTCGGCGACAACGCGATCGTTCAACGCGACCTGGAACAAAATCTGAAGTCAGCGGAAGACAAATATCTGCTGTACGTAAACAAAAGAGAAGAAGCGCGCATAGGAGATGCGCTCGATCAAAACGGAATGTTGAACGTCACCCTCGCGGAAGCGCCCCATGTGCCGGCTCGCCGTTGTGGCCGCTTTGGAGTTCAACATTAGTTGCCATGTTTGGCGCGATGACTGTCAGCACCGGTTCCGCGTTCGCCGCCAACTATCTTGATCCATCGCTCCGCGGTCCTGAAGACGTGATGCAGGTTCTTGGAACGCCGGTTCTGGCGGCGCTGCCTAAACCGCGCTTTCTGCCGAAAGAAAGCCTGAGGGGGTTATGAGCGTCAGCGCAGAGCTCTGGAAACTTGAATCTGCGGCTCGCGTTCCACAGCCGGATCCCACGCCAACGTCTGCCGGCGTTTTCGGACGGGACGTTCTCGCAGACGATCCTTTTGCCGGGCTGGTTCGCCAAGTCTTTGTCTCGACGGAATCAAGTGTTGCGCCCCGGAAGGTTCTATTTCTCGCCGCCGATCAGGAAACGCGCGTTGTCGAGCTGTGCGAGAAGAGCGCGCTGACGCTTGCCACGCTTTCAGGCCAGAAAACGGCAGTTATTGGCGGAGCACTGGTATCCCCTTCGGCAAAACGGCCTCCACAGAGTGTTACCAAATCCAATTTGTGGCGCGCTCACTCGGTGGCGCTGAGTGATCGCGTCTGGCGGCTGCCGGGATGGTTGTTCCGTGATCGCCCGGCGCAGGAGAACTTCGAGCCGCGCGGGTCAATGGCCGAGTTCCGCGCGATTTTCCAATATTTTATTTTCGCCACGCGCGCGGGAAGTGGCGAGTTGCCGGCATTCGCCGGCATTTGCGATGCCGCCGTGCTGGTTGTGACCGCAAACAAGACCAGGAAAGAGGTTGCATTGCGCGCCAAGCAACAGCTTGGGCAATACAAACTGCCTTTGCTGGGGACGGTTTTGATCGATCGCGTTTTTGATGTGCCGGAGGCGATATACCGCCGGCTGTGACGCGCACTGGCGCTTCTGGGGAGGAGCGCCGCGCACCACGGATGACTCGTAATGGGGCAGCTTACTAACATTCTCGATGGCCGGATTGTGCCTTCGCCGATGGTCGCGCGGCCGGCGCCGCATTCACCGCAACCATCCAATCTCGCTCGTCTGATTCCCGGCGCCCAGAATGGTCCCCACGAAAAGGTTCGATCGCACTACCGATCCTGGCTGGAGAGCGCGGATTTCAGTGTGTTGGGTGCAAGTCTGTTCGCCTCATTTCTGTTCCCGGTGGTTCTGCGATGTGCTCGTGTGGACGTTCCGCGATCGACGCTTCTTCTTGCCGTGCTTCTTAGCCCGGCTCTTACCGCGTTAAGTCGCAAGGCGCTACGGGTCGTGGCTCCCGACAGGCGCGGATGTCGAAATGTGCTGGCAGTTGGAAGCGGGACGCTCGCGCTGCACGCGCTCGCGGACATGTGGAATTCACATACGTCGAGGCGATCAGTCACACGCGTTGATTTCGGGGCCTGAGTTCGGACATCTCTGCGCGCGCGGAGTGTTTGCGACCCTGGCCCGGGAGCAATTTTTGGATGAGATTCTCATTCTCTCGCAGGACGTTGACTTGTTGGCAATCATGGATGAAGCGCGGAGTCAGCGGTTGGATGTAACGGTCGCCTGCCCTACAACAGGGAAGTCAGAACCCGGGAAAGTCTCGGTCGAGCGTGTTGGGCGAGCAGAACTGATCGGAATCCGTCGGGAAAGCCTACCGATAATTCAGCTAGCGGCCAAACGCGCAGTCGATGTGGCACTTTCTTCGATTGCGCTACTTGCACTTCTGCCGCTGCTGTTAATGATCGCGGCTGTCATCGCGATCGATTCCGAGGGGCCCATCATCTACAGGAGCCAGCGGGTTGGGCTCAAGGGTCGCAAATTCCTTTGTTACAAATTCCGCACCATGATGGCCAACGCAGAAGCTCGCAAGGAGGAGCTTCGCAAACGCAACGAACGAACCGGCGCGTTTTTCAAAATCACCGACGACCCGAGGGTCACTCGGATCGGCAAACTTCTCCGCCGTTACAGCCTCGACGAACTTCCACAACTCTGGAACGTGCTTCGCGGCGACATGAGCTTGGTTGGACCCAGGCCGCATCCGCCGGATGACCTCGAACGCTATGGCACTCATCATTTGCGAAGATTGGATTTCGTGCCTGGGATCACCGGATTGTGGCAGGTGACGGCGAGACAGGACCCTTCCTTCGAAAAAAGTGTTGCTCTGGATGTGGAATACATCCGGAACTGGAGCCTTTGGCTCGATCTCCGGATCCTGTGGCGGACCGTGGGTGCCGTCGTGCGTGGGAGCGGTGAATGAGTGCAGCCAGCGCTGTAGTGGTGCCCGTCCAAAGCTCGTGGAAGCCCGCAGGCCACGTGCTGCAGCTGCTATTTCGGTTATTGCATGCGTGGGCGAGTGTTCCGGTTTTCTTTTTCTTGCTGGCATTGGCGGCAATGCTGTTTCGTCCGCCGGATCTCAAGGCCTTTCCCATCGATCGTGTGGGGCTGGTCTTGTTAATTGGTTGTGTTGCGTTGCGCGTGTGTGCGCGGGCTGAAGCAATACGGCTTCATAGCATTACCTGGCCACTACTCGCGCTCACACAGCTTGCGGCGACAGGCCTCCGGAGCTCTCCGCTTGAGGCGCAATCCTGGAGCTTGTTTGCTGCCAAGTGGCTCGTGCCGCTGACCCTTTTTCACGTAGCCGGCTCAATATTCAGAACGTCGCGAGACCTGCGGAAAATCGAGTTGTTCTGCCTTTTCGTCCTGCTGTACTTGAGCGCAGTTTCAATTTTCTTTTTATTCGGCTTCGAGTCTCTAATCTTTCCGCGATACATCCTTGATGCGGGTATTGGAATTCATGTGGACCGTGCGCGCGGACCGTTCCTGCAGGCGGTGGCGAATGGAGTTTCACTCAATATTTTGGGACTGGTCGCATTGAACTCCTATCGGCGCGGCAGTCTCGCAGGCCCAGTTGCCATGCTGCTCTGTGCCGTGGTTCCGCTTGCCCTGTTGGCAACCAAGACGAGAGCGGTCTGGATTTCGGGGGCATTTTCGATTGGCGCTCTCTTGGTGTTTTGCCAGGATCGTAAATTGCGGCGCTTCGCGCTCATGGTGTGCGTCCTTGCCGGCGTTGGAATAGCTGGTTTCTTCGTGCAAGGCGCGAATTGGCGCGAATTCGCTGAACGCCTGCAGGATCAGTCTCCCGTAGATTTTCGAAGTGAAATGTACGCCGCAGGGTGGCAGATGTTTGCCGAGCGGCCGATTGTTGGATGGCAAGACAACTCGACCGTGCAGGCGGAGGTGGCCCGCCGGGTCAGTGACTTCCGTCCCGATTATTACGTGTTTCACAACACTTTTCTGGAACTGGGGGTGCAGAGAGGAGTCCTCGGGCTGGGCCTTTACGCCTGGCTGTTTGTGTGCCTGTTCCGCTTGACGGCCGGCAACCCAGGAAGCTCCCAAATTTTCGCGGATACGGAATTCAGGAAACTGTGGGGGATCATTCTCGGCGTGTACCTGATCAATGCGAGCGCTGTGGTCATGAACTATCAGTTCGTTAACGGGCTTGTTTTTGCGTTCGCCGGAATTCTGTCCGCTCAGAAGACGCACAACAAAGAGTTGTCGATTAAGCAGGCAGTGTGAACTCGATTTGTTATCTCGCGAATTCCTTTCCGGAGCCATGTGAAAGCTACGTCTCGCAGGAGATGACCGAGTTGCGACGGCGGGGACGCCGGGTTGTGCCTTGCGCGTTTCGCAAGCCGAGAGATCCACGAATAGTGGCTGGTGATGGCGCGACTTATATTTTTCCGCTGGCTGTGTGGACCTCTCTACTTGCGAGTTGGATGTGCGTCTCCCGACTCGACCTCATCCTTGATTTGCTCTTCCGGGCAATCCGCGGACCGGAACCGTATCACCGTCGGCTCAGGACTCTGCTTCACACCTGGCTCGGTGTTTATCTGGCGGTGGTGTTGAAGCGAGAAGGCATCGATCACATTCATGTTCATCACGGCTTTTTCTCTTCCTGGTGCGCGATGACCGCGGCGCGCCTGCTTGAGATCGATTTCAGCCTGACCCTGCACGGCTCTGACATGCTGGTGCGCGCCGATTATCTCGATTGCAAACTGCAGAACTGCCGCTTCTGCTTCACCATCTCCGAATACAACCGGAAGTATCTGATCGAGCGCTATCCATTTGCGCAAAAGAAAATCGCGGTGCACCGGTAGGGATTGATGCGGGTCGATGGCAGCCGGTCAATGGTTCGCGCGCTTCAGTTTTTACCATTGTTAACGTTGGGCGACTGCACCGCGTGAAGAACCAGGCATTCTTGCTGCTTGCCTGCCGGGCGCTCAAGACCGCTCGGGTTCCATTCGTCTGCAAGATCGCGGGGGACGGCGAAGAACGAGAAAAACTGCAGCAAGTTATCGGCGAGTTGGACCTCGCACAGGAAGTTCGTTTGTTGGGATCAGTTGCTCAGACTAACTTACGCGAACTGTATGCCGAAGCGGACGCCGTAGTTCTGACGAGTCACAGCGAGGGCATTCCGCTGGTCCTGATGGAAGCGATGGCCATGGGACGGGTGGTGCTTGCGCCAGCCATTACCGGCATTCCGGAATTGATCGCCTCGGGAAAGACAGGATTTCTTTATCAGCCCGGGTCCATGGACGATTTTCTGGCAAAACTTGCGGCGATTCGCCTGGCCGGAGAACACCTGTACACTTTGCGCCGCGAGGCCCGGCGCCATGTCGAAAACCAATACGACAGCCGCCGGAACGTCGCCGTGCTTGCCGACGACCTTCTTAAGCGAGTGAATCATGGTGCGCAGCCCAGAGCGTCCCAGAGGGAGACCAATGAGGATTCTCTACTGCAACAAGTACAACTTCGGGTTTAGCGGGACTGAGACGTACCTGTTCGAGACCATGGAACTGATGCGCGCGCGCGGCCACGAAGTGGCGTTGTTCTCGATGGCCGATCCACGCGGGGATCGCACGGAATACGACCACAACTTTGTCCCGTACGTTGACTTCAAGCGCCAACGAAATGCAATCAGCAAAGCGCGCCTGGGACTTCGCGCTGTCTACTCTGTCGAAGCGCGGCGCAAGATCCGCCAGATGATTGCGGATTTCCGCCCCGATGTTGCGCATGTTCGAAACATCTATCACCACCTTTCGCCTTCGATTTTGTGGGAACTTAAAGCCCAAGGCGTTCCGGTGCTTTATCACGTCAACGACTTCAAGCTGCTCTGCCCGAGTTACAACATGGTTTCCGCAGATAGGGCGTGCGAGAGGTGTAAAGGAGGACGCTTCTTCAACGTTGTTCGCGAAGGATGCTATGTGGGAGGCGCTGCAGCATCGGTGGCGCTCGCCGCTGAAGCATATGTTCATCACTGGCTCGCTACTTACGAAAAATGTGTAGACCTGATCGTCGCGGCCAGCAGATTTGTAAAGGCAAAGTTTGCCGAGAATGGTTGGGAACCATCCCGAATCGAAGTGCTGCCTCATCATCAAGCCTTACCGCTGAACCCGGCTCCGCATCCTGGCCCGCATGCGCCGGTGCTCTGTTTCGGACGATTGTCGAGCGAGAAGGGCGTTGCAGACCTGATCCGCGCAATGGCTTTACTGCCTGAACTGCGGCTTGTCGTGGCAGGCGACGGACCTCAGCGCGCTGATCTGGAAAGGTTGACTCAATCGCTCGGATTGAGCAATGTTGCGTTTACCGGACATCTGGGAAAAGGTGATCTGGAGAAATTAATTTCCTCGGCGCACTTTACGATCTTTCCTTCCCACGCCTACGAAACCATGGGCAAGAGCATTTTGGAATCGTATGCATACGGCAGAGCGGTGATCGCATCGGACCTGGGATCAAGGCGGGAGTTAGTTGAGGAAGGCAAAACCGGGCTTCTGTATCCTGTCGGCGACATTGAGCGGCTTGCCGCCGCGATGGCGCGACTGCAACGTAATCCTGCGTTGTCACAAATGATGGGAGAAGCCGGCCGCAAACTGGTTCGCGAAGGACACTCGCAAGAGCACCATGTCGGAAAACTGAAGGTGCTTTACGAAGGCCTTCGCGTGCGTGCGTCGCGCCAGCCTTCGCCACGGATCCGAGTGGCGTACATCGGCGGCCGGGGAGTCGGAGGAAAATACAGCGGGATCGAAACCTACTATGAAGAGACCGGCAAACGGCTGGCAAGCAAAGGCATTGGGGTAACCGCCTATTGTCGAAGTTTCTTCACTCCCGCGCACGCGCAAGCAGAGGGCATTCGCGTCGTGCGCATCCCTACACTTCGTTCTAAACACCTCGAAACTCTTTTGCATACGTTTTTGTCTACCATTCACGCATGCTTCAGCGGGAATGATATTGTCCACTACCACTGCATCGGGCCTTCAATCTTTTCTTTTGTCCCGCGTGTGTTCGGCAAACCCACTGTGGTTACGGTTCAAGGCCTCGACTGGCAACGCGCGAAGTGGGGGCGGGTTGCAAGGCGTTGTCTCAGATTTGCTGAGTGGACATCTGCCAGATTCCCGAACCGGACGATCGTAGTCTCGCGCGTGCTGCAGGATTATTACCGAGCGAACTATGCGAAAGCGACTTTGCTGGTCGGGAACGGAACCGAAATTCCCGAGCGTGCCGGCACTCGGCACCTTGAACGTCTTGGCCTGTCGCCCAACCGATACGTCCTGTTCCTCGGACGTTTTTCTCCCGAAAAGAACTGCCACCTGCTGATCGAAGCCTTCGAAACAATCGCGACGTCATTCAAACTGGTCCTCGCTGGCGGCTCCAGTCATACGGACGAATACTCCGCCGCCTTGCGCACGCATGCGAGTGATCGCGTCATGCTCCTGGACTGGCTTTCCGGTGATGCTCTGCATGAGGTCTTAGCTAATGCCGCATTATTCGCACTTCCTTCGGATATCGAAGGCTTGTCGCTCGCTCTGCTGGACGCAATGAGCGCGGGCATATGCGTGCTCGCCAGTGATACGCCAGAAAATCTGGAAGCGCTCGCGGATACGGGCTTCACCTTCAAACGCGGCGACGTTGCCGATTTGCGCAGAATGCTGACTTATCTATTGAATAACGACCAGCTTCGCGAAAAAGTCGGCGCGCTAGCACGGGAGCGCGCCCGCGAAAGGTTTCTTTGGGATGACGTCGTGGGTGAGTTGGCGAAGATGTACGCGCGACTCACCAGCCAGGGCGACATGGCGGATGTAAGCTTGCCTGGGTCTCTGGCGTCCGTTGTCGACATCAGCGTTCCATCAAACAACCACAAAGGACACGAAGGGGTGCGAAGGGAATCAACCGCAGAGCAGCCTAGGCCGGTTCGAGCCGGGCGGTGAAGTGCCGCAAGAACGGGGCCTGATACAAAAGATCCAGTCCGCGAATTGCGCCGCGCTTTTTCCAGACTTCGAGGATCACCTCGACCACATAGTCGATGTGGCTTTGTGTATAAACGCGGCGTGGAATTGCCAGTCGCACTAAATCCATTTGGGCCGACGCGCCGAACATAAGCGTTCCGATTTCGACCGATCGGATGCCGCCTTCTAAATACAATTCTGCAGCAAGAGCTACGCCAGGAAACTTGCTTTGCGGGATGTGCGGCAGAAAGGCGCGCGCGTCCAAATAGATCGCGTGACCGCCCGGCGGCTGAACAATCGGCACGCCTTGCTCCGATATGTGGTTTCCCAGGTAGGCCGTCGAAGCAATCCGATAGCGCAGATAATCGTCTTCGAGAGCCTCTTGAACACCGACGGCAATCGCTTCAAGGTCGCGGCCGGCGAGTCCGCCGTACGTTGGATATCCCTCGGTAAGGATCAGCAGGTCTTTTTCTTGCTGCGCCAGCAGATCGTCGTTGGTGCAGAGGAAACCGCCGATGTTGGCCATTCCGTCTTTTTTCGCCGACATGGTGCAGCCGTCGCCGTAGCCGAACATTTCCTGGGCAATCTGTTTGGGAGTCTTGGATTCGTATCCGTGCTCGCGCAACTTAATGAAGTAGCTATTCTCGGCAAAGCGGCAGGCATCGAAGTAAAGCGGGATTTTGTGCTCGCGGCAAACGGCGCTCACTTGCCGTACATTTTCCATTGAGACGGGCTGCCCGCCGCCGGAGTTGTTGGTGACCGTCAGCATCACCAACGGGATTCGCTCACGGCCCACCTGCGAGATCAGCTCTCGCAGCGCGGCGACATTCATATCTCCCTTGAACGGATGCTTGCTTGCCGGTTCCCGGCCCTCGGGAATGACCAGATCGAGCGCCTCCGCCCCGGTGAACTCCACATTTGCGCGCGTCGTATCAAAGTGTGTGTTGTTGGGAACGACGTCGCCTCTTTTGCATGCAACTCCGAATAGTATTCGTTCCGCGGCGCGGCCCTGGTGTGCTGGAATCACGTGTTTGTAGCCGAAGATGTCCTGAACGGAAGCGCGAAAGCGCTCAAAGCTCTTGCTTCCGGCGTAGCTTTCATCACCTTCCATGACAGCGGCCCATTGATGGGTGGACATAGCGCCGGTGCCAGAGTCCGTGAGCAGATCAATCAACACATCTTCGGCGGGAAGCAGAAACAGGTTGTAGTGTGCGGTCCGTAGCAGGACTTCGCGCTGCTGACGCGTCGTCCAGCGGATCGGCTCGACGCTCTTAATGCGAAAAGGTTCAATGATGGTTCGCGGCATGGGCTAGGAATTTCAATGTACGTGAACGGAATCTTCTGCTTCTTGATACGTAACCGCCGCCGTGCGTTCCAATTTGTCCCATGAAAAGGGCTCGCCTTTCGCGGCGCGCTTGACGGTCTTGAACAGCACCCAAGAGAACAGCTGGCGATAAGCAAACCGCTGCAGCCAGACCTGGCTCAGCAGCCAGGAATCCTCTCGCGTATCGGGAGTGCTGCGTTCCAACGCAAAAGCGATCGCTGACGTGACGAAATCAATGACCAGGAACATCAGGAAAAAGATCACCAGGCGTTGAAAATCCGCCTGGGGTGCTGATTCCGGATGGAAGTATTTCTGCAGGAAGAACCATCCCGAACCCACCACGAACATGATGTCGATGAATGGCGAAACCAATGGCAGCAAAATCTGGAATACGACAATGTTTGGAAGAGCCACCCAACCGAGCACGCCTTTTCGGGTGAACGCCTCGCGATGCTTGTAGACCGCCTGCAAGATTCCGAATGACCAGCGAAAACGTTGCCGCATCAGCCCGTTCGCATTGACCGGAGCTTCAGTGTACGCGAGCGCGCGATCTTCATACTCGACTCGGTAACCACGACGGAGCAAGGCCATCGTCAAATCTGCGTCTTCGGCTACCGTATCGGTGTGGAATGCCGCTGCCTCGTGCACCGCCGAGATGCGCCACGCGCCGATTGCGCCGGGCACTACGCTGACAGCTCCCATGGTATTCAGCGCCCGCCGTTCGAAGTTCTGGCTGGTGATGTACTCAAGTGCCTGCCAGCGGGTCCAGAGGTTCACGCGATTGCCTACTTTTGCATTGCCCGCGACCGCGCCGACTTTGGAGTTCAAGAAGTGCGGGACCAACAAAGCAACCGCATCACGAGCGATTACCGTATCGGCATCAATACCAATGAAAATTTCTTCTTCCGGCCTAAGATGTTGCAAGCCGAAATTCAGCGCGTCGGCCTTTCCTGAGTTTGGCTTGGTCAGGACCAGTAGTCTCCCGTTGATTTGTTCGCGCGGGAAACAGGTTCGGGCAACTTCCAGCGTCTTGTCTCGGGAACCGTCGTCGATCACGATGACGCGCAGATGGTGATAGCTGGAGCGCAGCGCGGCGCGAATCGTGCGCTCGATAACTTTTTCTTCGTTATACGCGGGAATCAACACCGCAACCGCCGGACTGAATTCTTTGGAATCGGGGAGCCGCTTGGAAGAGAGGCGGTCGTAGATTGCCAGTGCACCGACGGAAAGCAGGCGCCCGGTCATCAACAAATCCCCAATGAAGAAGACGAGAACGATGAACTTCTGCACCGCGCTGTACATCCAGAAGCCCAGGAGTGTGAGCCACGCGGACCACAGTTCGCTGGTAGGAATCGGCTGCATGATGTCGGCGCGGTTCTTGTGAAGCAGATCGGCGACACTGACAATCTGCAATCCCCGGGCGCGAATGCCTTCGATGATCATGGGCAGGGCGCGCACGGTTTCGCGGCGGTCGCCGCCGCCATCGTGCAGAAGAATAATGTTGCCACAGGTTAAGCGCTTTATTGGCGGACATGGAGGCAGATTGTCGAGCACAGAGTGAGAAATCTGCTCGGCACTACGGTGGGAATCGTCGGTCTCGCGCCAATCATTGGGGTCGATCTTGTCCCCGATGGTCAGGTACCCCATGCTCTCCGACATCTCTAGGGGGCGGACCTCATCCTCGGTATCCGGTTCGGCATCCAGCGAGTAGGGCGGACGGAAAAGCACTGTCCGCGTACGCAACCGGCTGACGAATAAACGTTCTGTCAAATTCAACTCAAGTCGAACAAAACGGTCAGACAGGTCACTGATGTCCGGGTGAGTGAATGTGTGGTTGCCAATTTCGTGCCCGTCATTGAAAATTCGGGACGTGATGGAGGCGAACTTGTCTGCCTGATTCCCTATCAGGAAGAAAGTCGCCGTGACGCGCTCCTTTTTCAGGATGTCGAGTATTTTTGGTGTCCATTCGGGATCGGGGCCGTCGTCGAAGGTGATCACAACCTGATTGGGGCTTGCGCCATAGCGGCCTACGCGGTAGGGTTCGGGCAGCGAATCCATTACTTCGTCAGAAATGAACCCTAAACGATCGAGCGTAATAGTTCGTGAGCCGTTGGTCGGCGTCGCTTCCAGGTTCAAAATTTCTCCGTCACCTTCCATGTCAACGTCCTGCCCAGGTGGCACGTCGCTCAATTTCGCAGGTGCGTCATTGTCGGTGGGAGAGTCCCAAATTTTCCAGAGAGAACGGTCCTCGGATCCCAGGCGCCACAAGGCGAAGGTGCGGATGCCAAGTTGGCGCGCGGCCCGCATCTGATTCAAAGCGGTCACGCCATCAGTGAACCAGATTTCGTGCTGCAGATTTTTTTCGTCAAGGTAGGTGATGTGCGGGTTGAGGCTGTCTCCGTCAAAATCCACGTACGCGTCGGAGTCTCGTGCGGCGAGCCACGCATCCTGAACGGAAGCAGGTTTGCCAATATCGTTCGCCGGGGCGCGGCCTTTCTTAGGATGACGCTCCCAGTCGTAGCCGTAGCTTGCGATCGCACAAATCAGTTTGTCGAGTGGAATGACTTTCTTCGCATCCGCCAAATTATCCGTGAACCAGTCCTGCGAGGCGATGGGGCCGGCCGTTCCTCCGGGGCCGCTGAAGTGCTCGTCATAGTTCATTAGAACCAGACCGTCAGCAACGCTCGCGGCAGCGGCATAAGGAAACTCCGGATTCGCCGCGGGAACACTGACGTAGAGCTTGAGGCCCTTGGCATGCAAATCCGCGGACAGTTCGCCGAGTAAGGCAATGAAGCCCGATGCAGCCCTTTTCAGGTTCAAGTCTTCGAAGTCCACCATCAGTCCGCGATAACGATCGCTTGTCAGAAACTTCTCGATCTCTCCACGAAACTGATCGCGAACGTCGGGATTGTTGAGGAAGCCGGAAATATCAATCCAGTTGGTTCCGTCGAAGTTGTTGACCAGCGGGAAGACTTCGGTTCCTGTGTCCTCGGATTTCAGGAACTTCATCACCTTGTCATCCACAGTACGGACCCCGCCGTTTTGAATGACATCAAATTGGCGCGGCGGCAGCACTTGATCATCGATCCCTTGTACATGACCGTCATTCGCGAGCACGTGCAGCCATTCGGGGTAGAGAAGATCGATTTGCCGCGCATATTCGCGCAACGAAGAGAATCCTGCCGCATCGGAAGGGTCGTAGAAGGCCGCGCGAATACCTTCGTCGATGTTCAACTGAATCTGCGAGGGTGGCAGATTCGTGCGACGGCGCGAACGCCGCGCCAGCTGCTTTCGGCGCTCGAGAGTGCGTTCGCGTTCAGTTTCTTTGAGGGCATGGTAAGGATGCTTCTGGAACTCGAGGAGCGGCTTTTGCAAAGGCTCGCTGCGCAGGGCGGCATACACAAACACGACTACGACGGTCCCGACAACGATGCCGGCCAAGTCAAGCAGAGTTCTAAGCCGTTTCCATCGCGCCCGGCGTGGATCGTAAAATACCGGTTGCCCCATGCGATTAGCCACTTCCATCGTAGCGGGAGCCCCTCACAGAATCAATCAGACTCGCGCGCTCGACTTTTTCTGTATTCACCCCGACCGCCACGCGTTATAGTCGCAGTGTGCGGGAACTCATCCGCAGAAACCTGACATTCTTTCTGCTCGCTTCGCTCGCTGCCGTAATTTTGCGAGCGTTCTTCATTGTTCGTTTCCCCGGCGTAGTGAACGACTCCTTCGTATATGGAGATATTGCCAAGAACTGGCTGCAACACGGTATCTATGGTCTGAGCGGTACGGATGAAATTTCTCCAACTTACATTCGCCTGCCCGGTTATCCCGCATTCCTCGCATTTGTTTTCGCCATCTTCGGTATGGAGCACTACCGCGCCGCGCTTGTGATTCAGGCAGTGCTGGACGTTGGAACGTGCTTTCTGTGTGCCGACATCGCGCGCCGACTGCTAGGGTCTCAGGTGGCGAAGGTTACATTCCTGCTCGCTGCGCTCTGCCCGTTTCTTGCCGATTACGCCGCCGCGGCACTGGCTGAAACGCTGGAAATCTTCTGCACCGCACTGGCCCTCGACTTCGCAATCGCTGCCTTTCAGACCAACAAGCAACTTAACTGGGTCAGTGCCGGGGCGGCGTGCGCAGGGGCGATTTTGTTGCGCCCGGATGGTGTCCTGTTGGCCCTGGCGATTGCCGCCTACTTGGCATTCTCCATCCTGTTCAAGCCCGGCGCAGCGGTCAAACTTGCGTGTCTTCGCGCAATCCCATTGGTGCTGTTGGTTGCGGGGGCGCCGCTGGTGCCGTGGACCTTTCGCAATTGGCACACCTTCCACCAATTCCAGCCGTTGGCCCCGAGATACGCAAATGAGGAAGATGAGTTCGTTCCTATGGGATTCAATCGGTGGGTAAAAACGTGGATTGCCGATTACACCTCGGTTGAAGAAATCTATTGGCAAGTGCCGGGTAGCAAAATCGATCCCGGACAGCTTCCCAGTCGCACGTTCGATTCAAGTAACCAACGGATCGCAACCCTCGACTTAATTGAGGGATACAACAACGAACTCCGCATCACGCCGGAATTGGACGTAAAGTTTGGCGGCTTGGCAGACGAGCGCATCGGGGCACATCTTTTGCGCTACTACGTCGGGTTGCCGCTATTTAGAGTTCTAGATATGTGGGCGCGCCCGCGCACTGAAATGCTGCCCTCCGACAGCCGTTGGTGGGAATTCAACGATGAACCGAAATGGTCGGCGTTAGCGGTTGGTTTTGGCGCGATCAATCTTCTTTACTTGATGTTCGCCGTGGTTGGCTGGATTAAGTCGCGGGCCGTGCCTCTTACCGGCCTCTTGCTCCTCTTCATTCTTTTGCGCTCGGCCTTCCTGGGCACGCTCGAAAACCCCGAACCGCGATATACGCTGGAGATGTATCCAATTGTTATCGTGTTCGCGGCTGCGGCGTTGATCAGAGTTTCAGGACGTGGCAGACCGATGCCTGTCGTTTGAGCATTGACATCGAGTTTAAAATCTCAACATTCGCTGGAAGGAGTTGTCGCAATGCCAAAGGTTATTCTGCTCGCGCTTGTGGTCTTGGGGCTGGCTGGCACATCGGCATCAGCTAAAGATGCCGGACTGAAGGCCGAGGACCTCGTTGCTAAACATCTTGCGTCAATCGGGACATCGGAAGTCATTGCTGCGACTAAGTCTAGAGTTGTAGAAGGGAAAGTCCACTTCACATTTCAATCGCAAAGCGCCGTCGAGGACGGAAAGCAGACCCTTGTGTCCCAGGGAGACAAACTGCATTTCTACGTGGGCTTGCCTAATCCGAATTACAAAGGGGAAAGGTTTGTTTCCGACGGTTCTAAGATTTACATTGCCGATATCAAGCCCGGCATTCGCTCCAGCCTGGGCGAGTTCATACATGTTCAAGACCGGATTATTCGCGAAGGTTTATGGGGTGGGGTTTTGTCAACGAATTGGGCCTTACTGGCGATTGATCAAAGGCACCCGAAACTTTCCTACGGGGGTTTGAGGAAGATTGACGGCAAGGAACTGCATCAGTTGCGATACAGCCCTTCGAAACGCAGCGATCTTGAGATTTCCTTGTACTTTGAACCAGACACCTTCCGTCACGTCCTTACCGTGTATCAATTGATCATTTCGCCCCAAATGGGAACGTCGGATGTCACCACAGCGAGACAGAACGACACCACTTACCGCCTCGAGGAGAGGTTCGCGGAGTTCAAGACCTTTGACGGCCTGACCCTACCAACGCAATGGGAAGTTCGATTTACGGAAGATATTCCGATTACATCTGATAGCCCCGCCCCTGCTGGACTTTTTGGCCGATCGTCAACCAAGATCTGGACGATGAACGAAGAATCGATCACAAACAACGTCTCGCTTGACCCCAAAAACTTCGCCGTGAAGTAACGGGTCCAAGCAGTTGTGAGAGCGACTTCTTTTTCCACAGGGCCAGTGACTGTATTTGTTGAGCTTACGGCCTCTCGAACCAATATCTAAAACACCATTCCTAGTGGTCGCCTAGATCGTAATCCGCAATTTATTGGGTTTTACAACTTGGGGTGAACTACTGTGCTTTGACCTTCAAGTTTCTTGTTGACAGTAAAGCGTTTAGGCGTAAGATGTGGTCAAAAGTGGTAGAAAGTGGCTAAGGCAATAGAGGTTGTGGGTGGAAGTGAGCGGGACTGGAGCGGCGGTGGAATTTAAGGCCGAAACCCCACAAAAGACGCTGAATGAGATTGAAAAAGCCGAATTCGTCACCGTTTTTGCCTCCGCAGTCGCGGTTGGCCTTGCAAGGCGAGGCCCGGACAGCCGAGGGCGGCTGTCCCCACGTGGTCTAACTCATGTTTCGCGGCAATCACCCAACTCGCGTGGACGAAAAAGGACGGCTCAAAGTCCCGGCCGAGTTCAAGCGGGTGATCGACGAGAAGTATGGCCAGCAATTTTACATAACAAGTTTCGACGGCAAGAGTGCACAAGTTTATCCCTTCGAGGAGTGGGAGCGGATCGAGCAGAAGCTGGCAGGGCTCTCCACTTTCAATCCCACGAAGAAGAAGTTTCTCGATCGCACGAACTATTGGGGTCAGCAGGTGGAGATGGACGGCCAGGGCCGGCTCTTGATGCCGCAGTTGCTGCGCGAGTCGGCGCAGATCAAAGGCGAAGTGGCTGTGACCGGTCAGTTGAGCTACCTGGAAGTGCGAAATCTCGAGGCTTATCGCCGCGAGATCGAAGAGAACAAGTTCACGCCCGAGGATGAGAAGACGCTCGACGAATTGGGCATCTAGTGGACGAGGGTTCGACAGAAACCCCTCAGGGGGTTGGACGTGGCGAAATTGGACACGTTCCGGTTCTTTTAAAAGAAGCGATCGACTTTTTAGCCGTCCGGCGTGGCGGGACCTATATCGACGCCACGGTGGGCCTTGGCGGGCACAGCTTAGAAATCGCAAAACGCCTCGGCGCACCGGGTCATTTGATTGGCTTCGATAAGGATCTGAAGGCGCTGGAGATTGCAGAAAGAGTCATTGGTCGTTCGTCGTTGGTCGTTGGCCAAAACCAACAGCAACAGACTGACTGGCCAGGAGTGGAGTTGCGACACGGATCGTTTGCTGATTTAGCGAACGACCAACGACCAACGACCAAGGGCCAGGTTGACGGGATCCTCGCCGACCTCGGCGTAAGCAGCCTGCAATTTTCCGACGCAACGCGCGGCTTTAGTTTTCAGGCGGAAGGGCCATTGGACATGCGGATGAATCCGATGTCCGAGCTGACCGCCGAACAAGTGGTAAACCAGTTCGACGAGCGTGAGCTTGCCGACCTGATTTACGAATTCGGTGAGGAAAGGAGGTCGCGGAGAATCGCCAGAGCCATTGTCCGGTCGCGGCCGATACGCACCACTGCGCAACTCGCAGCGGTCGTTTCAGCCGCGGCCCGGTCAATGAAACATGAGCGCATTCATCCTGCGACGCTGACCTTTCAAGCTCTCCGAATCTTCGTAAACCGCGAACTGGATGACCTGCGGCAGTTGCTGGGAGCAGCGCCGCAGCTGCTGAAACCGGGCGGAAGGCTGGTGGTGATCAGCTTTCACTCGCTCGAAGACCGCATCGTGAAAGACGCGATGCGCGAGGGCGCGAGGCTAGGCCAGTACACGTTGCTGACGAAGAAGCCAGTGACGCCGGGTGAAGAAGAGATCGCTTTGAATCCGAGAGCGAGGAGCGCGAAGTTGAGAGCGGTGGAGAGGATTTAACGTCCTCCTCTGTGGATTTGCTCCGTGTACCTCTGTGTTCTCTGTGGTTGGGTTTGAGAAACCTTGAACCACATAGTACACAGAGGCGCACAGAGGAAGAACACAGAGAGTGCCGCAACGCACCGGATGCAAAGCACAGGCGGGCCGCCTGTGCCACATGATTCGAGGTAGGAATTCACGTAAGGGGAACTGAATGTACAAAGGAACATTGATTGACGATCTGATGGCGACGGTTGAACGCGCAGAAACCGGCCTCCGCCTCGACCCGGAACAGGAATCGAAACTAGCCTACTGGTATTGCGTCGCCCAGACCGAAATGGCAAATGGTGCTTACGAACTCGCTGGGGTGGCTTAATCATGGCGGCCGCGGCGATCCAGACCCTCTCTTACGGCAACGTTCCGTCCCAGCGCCAGCGATGCTGGACCGGCACTCCCGAAATCTATTTCACCAAGGCGATCGACAACTCGCGTTTGGTGAAAGTCGAAGATCCGCGGCGTACACACGAGATGCGGCAATTTGGTATCGCACTCGGATGCCTGTTCCTCTTCGTGATGGCCTATGCATTTCAGCATTTCAAGGCCATCGAATATGGATACAAGATTGAGGCGCTGAAATCGCAGCGCGATAGCCTGGTGGAGATGAACCGGGCGCTAAGTTTGGAAGAAGCATCATTGCGCGATCCGGAGCGTATTGATCGCATAGCGCGCGAACTGGGACTGCAATCGCCACAAGCGGGACAGGTGATGCGCATGGACACGGCGCTGCCCCAAGGGTCCAGTTCCGTAGTGGCCAGCTTGACCCCGGTTTCGGTGGTTTCGCTGAGATAACGAACGAGTTCTTGTTTGAAAGGGTGCGGCTTCACAGCCGCGCCGATAGTGAACAAATCACGACGTATGGCATGGCCGGAAGCCATGCCCTTTCAAAGCAAGATGGCGGCTAACCGGCCGCCATATTTATCTGAGAGAAGAACTGTGGCACCCACAGCCCGCAACAGCACGCACCTTCGGTTGTATCTGCTCGCAGGGACGTTCGTTCTGTGGTGCAGCGCAATCTGTGCGCGCCTGGTCTACCTGCAAATCTTCTCTTACGGAAAATTTGCGCAGCGCGCGCAGCATCAGCAGCAGCGAACCGAAGAAGTCTCTGCGCGACGTGGGATTATTTACGATCGTCAGGGTCGCGAATTGGCCATGTCCATCAACGTGGACTCGGTTTTCGCCGTGCCCGCCGAGATGCCAAATCCCGCCAGCACGATCTCACTGGTCGCGCGCATCACCAGGCAAGACCCACGGGAACTGGTTGCGAAATGCACCGCTGCAAAAACATTTTGCTGGCTGGCGCGCAAACCTGATCCGGAAATTTCCGCGCGCATTCGCTCACTGAACCTGCGGGGTGTGTACTTCGAGAAGGAGTCAAAACGGTACTATCCGAAGAACGAGCTCGCTGCCCAGGTGCTGGGCTATGTGGGCATGGACGATTCCGGTCTCAGCGGTGTTGAGCGTGAATACGAGGACCAGTTGCACGGCCGTCCGGGTCAAATGCTGATCTCGGTGGACGCGCGAAAGAAATGGTTCGGCAGCGTCGAGAAGCAGCCCGAGCCCGGACAGAACATCGTCCTCACGATAGACGAAAAGATCCAGTACATCGCCGAGCGTGAACTTGAGACCGGCATGGTGCAGACGCACGCGATTGCCGGGTCCGTGGTGGTCCAAAATACTCGCACCGGCGAGATTCTCGCGCTCGCCAATCGGCCCACGTTCAATCCGAATCTTACAAAAGAAATCAGCCCAGAGAAACTGAAGAACCACGCAGTGAGCGATGTCTACGAGCCCGGTTCGACGTTCAAACTGGTCACACTTTCAGCAGCTCTCGAAGAGAAGCTTACAAATCCAAACGAGATTGTTGACTGCCAGATGGGCTCGATCGTCTTCAACGGCATGCGCATCCGCGACAGCCGGCCTCATGGGCTGCTGACCGTTTCCGATGTGCTTGCGGAATCGAGTGACGTCGGCTCCATCAAAGTCGGCATGCGGCTGGGCGATGATCGTTTTTACAAGTACATTCGCGCCTACGGATTCGGCCAGCAGACTGGAATCGAACTTCCTGGAGAAACCCGTGGCCTGACCAAGCCTCCGAGTCGCTGGTCGAAAGTCTCGATCGCCGCAATCTCGATGGGGCAGGAGATTGGGATTACGCCGCTGCAGCTCGCCGGCTTGATCTCGACAATGGCAAACGACGGCATCTATGTGGCCCCGCGGATCACAGCGGCAACTACCCAGCCACAATCGACTCCGCAGACCATCGCATTTCGTCCCGTGAACGAGCATCGCGTGATCTCTTCGCTCACGGCAGCGCAGATGCGGCAGATGATGCAAGCCGTAGTGCTGCACGGCACCGGGACAAAGGCCAAGTTAATCGGCTATACCTCCGCCGGGAAAACGGGGACTGCGCAAAAGGTCGATCCCGCGACCCACGCGTATTCGCACACTAAGTACGTCGCTTCATTCGCCGGTTTCGCGCCCATCAACGATCCCGCAATCACGGTGGTGGTGGTGCTTGACTCGGCGGTCGGGCTTCATCAGGGAGGGCAGGTATCTGCTCCCGTTTTCAGCCGGATTGCCCAGCAAGTCCTTGAGTATCTGCATACCCAGCATGACACCGAGATTCCTGTTAATCAGCAGCTCCTGCTTGCGCGCGCGAAGAGCAATGACAAAGATATGGAAGAGGGTTCGCCTGACCATCCGGGAGAAACCATTGACTCAGACGACGCTTCAGGTTCGACACATGTAGAAACGGCAAGAGCTTCCACGGTGCCCCAGCCGGCTGAAACCGGTTCGACTTCGCCGAGCATGAACGCTCGACCCTCTGCTTTCAACACAGCCGTGGTTCCGACAGCTCTTCGCGAAAAGGATCGTGCAACAGATGAAAAGTCGGCCCCGTCGGAAATCTTGCCCGCTGCCTTGCAAACCATATCGCCGCCGACCACAGGCACTGTGGTTCTCGACGTCGAGCAGGGGGGAATCGTTGTTCCTTCGTTTACCGGGAAGTCGGTGCGATCCGCGATTGAGCTTGCGCAATCAAGCGGCCTTGATTTAGAGGTAGTCGGCAGCGGGGTGGCTCTGAATCAGATGCCGGCGGCTGGCGCGCACGTGCAAAGCGGGGCTCGGATCACCGTGCGATTCTCCCGCTAGACGCCTGTTTACCAACTTCTAATACAATCACTTGCAATGAACTTTCTTGAGCTGCTGGAAGGAGCTGACGTCTCTTCCCGGAGCGGAAATCCAGAAATAACGGGGATCGAGTACGATTCGCGTTGCGTGAAGCCAGGCAATGTGTTCGTGGCGATGCGCGGCGAATCGAGCGACGGGAATCGCTTCATTGAACAGGCGATCGCCGCTGGGGCGGTCGCGATTGTCACTGACTCCGACCGAACGCCTTCCAGCGTTGCATGGGCGAAGGTCTCTCATGGACGTCGCGCCCTCGCGACCCTGAGCGCCAATTATTACTGTCATCCCGCAAGCAAACTTGCAATCACAGGCATCACCGGAACTAATGGCAAGAGCACGACGGCGTTTCTATTGGAATCGATTTTGAAGGCCGCGAACCGGAAGACCGCTCTAGTCGGGACGATCGAATACCACGTTGCCGCCAAAGTTCTGCCGGCGCCGCACACCACTCCCGAACCGCGGGAGCTTCAGAGGCTCTTCGCCGATGCGGTGAATAGTGAAGTAACCGAAGTTGCCATGGAAGTTTCGTCCCATGCTCTAGCGCAGCAACGCACTTTCGGTATTCCATTCGATGTTGCGGTGTTTACGAACCTGACTCGCGACCACCTCGACTATCACAACACCATGGAGGATTATTTCGCTGCGAAGCGACTGCTCTTTACTCGCACCCCTGCAGGTTGTCCGCGTGTGGCTGTTATAAACGGCGATGATGCCAGCGGCCAGGCGCTGTTGAAGGTTTGCAAAGATCAGGGTACGACGGTGCTGAGCTATGGGCTCACGAAGGGCGACTTCCACGCCTCCAAAATCGAAATCAGTGCTGGGAACACGAGCTTTGACCTGGTCACTCCACACGGAAAAGTAAATATCAAATCGCCGCTGATCGGAAGAGTGAACGTCTACAACATTCTGGCGGCCAGCGCGGCGGCATGGTCGCGGGATTGCAGTGCAGTTGCCATTGACGCCGGAGTGGCCGCGCTGGCAAGAGTTCCCGGTCGTTTCGAGCGGGTAGATTGTGGCCAGCCATTCACAGTTGTGGTGGATTACGCACATACGGACGATGCATTGCGAAACCTGACGGCTTTGGCACGTGAGTTCGTGAAAGACGCGAATGCCCGGGTGATTACGGTTTTTGGATGTGGTGGCGATCGGGATCGCAGCAAGCGTCCGCTGATGGGAGAGGCGGCTGGGCGGGGTAGCGATTTTGTAGTTCTGACCTCTGACAATCCGCGGAGTGAAGACCCGCTGGCAATCATGAACGACGCGGTGATTGGATTGCAGCGGTCGGGTGCGAAGTATGTCACTGAACCCGACCGGCACGCCGCGATTCAACTCGCCATCAGCGAAGCTCGGGCGGGCGATATTGTCCTGATCGCGGGAAAGGGTCACGAAAAAGTGCAGATTACAAATGCCCAGTCTCTGGCGTTCGACGATCGCCTGGTAGCGCAAGATGCCCTGCGGATGCTTGGGTACGACCAGCGTGCGGAGTTGCAAGCATGAAGTTGGCGCTCTCCAAAGTTGCCGAATTCGCGTACGCGGGTGCAGGCGAGTTTGATCCGCAAGCAATCGCAGTCGGCTATTCGATTGACTCGCGCACAATTCACCCGGGCGAGCTCTTCTTTGCGGTCACCGGCGAGAAGATGGATGGACACGATTTCGTAAAACGGGCGCTCGACAAGGGGGCGGTTGCGGCGGTTATTTCCAGGGAGAAACTTTCTGGATTTGATTCCCCGCAGCATCTCATTCCGGTCCAAGACACGCTCGAAGCTTTACAGTCGCTCGCGAAAGCAGTGCGGAAGCTTTGGGCACATCCCGTCGTCGGCGTCACCGGATCAGCCGGCAAGACCACCACAAAAGAAGCCATCGCGCAGGTGCTCTCGACAAAATTCCAGGTGCACAAGTCAGAAGGAAACTTCAATAATCATTTCGGGCTGCCGCTCATGCTTCTCAGACTCGAACCGGAACATGACATCGCCGTGGTCGAGCTTGGGATGTCGCACCTCGGCGAGATCACCGCCCTGGCCCAAATCGCACAACCGAACGTCGGCGTTGTCACGAATGTTGCTCCTGTGCATCTGGAATATTTTAATTCGATCGCAGAGATTGCTCGCGCCAAATACGAACTGGTCCAGTCACTTCCCGATGACGGCACCGCCATCCTCAACCGCGACGACGAATACGTTTCTCAGTTCGGCCGTGACTTCAAAGGCAAAGTGATTACGTATGGTTTCGCACCGGCTTCAGCAGTTCGCGCAGAGAATTGGACGTCAATCGGCGATGCAGGTTCTTCCTTCGATGTGGTCGCAGATGGCGAACGTGAACGGATTACTTTGCCGCTGATGGGCAGGCACAATGTCTATAACGGGCTCGCCGCGATTGCGGCAGGCTTACAGCATGGTGTAAATCTGGCGGAGTCCGCAGCAGCTTTGGCGAAGCTGTCGCCGGCTGATAAGAGAGGGCAGGTTGTCCGCATCGGCAACATTACCGTCATCAATGATTGCTACAATTCCAATCCGAAAGCTCTGGCGGCGATGGTAGACGCACTGGCCGCAATGCCGGCCAATCGCCGGATCGTGGTTGCGGGCGAAATGCTGGAACTCGGGCCGCAGGGCGCGCAGATGCATGCGGAATCAGGGCGGCACATTGCCGAGAAAGGCATCGATTTCCTGATCGGCGTGAGAGGACTTGCTCAACCGATGGTAGACGCGGCGAGAAAGGTCGGCATCTCGGCTCAATTCGTCGATACTCCAGAGGAAGCCGGCGAATGGCTGGCACGCGAAACTCGCGATGGAGATGTCGTGCTGCTGAAAGCCTCGCGCGGAGTGAAACTGGAGAGGGCGATGGAGAGTTGGCAGGAAGTCGTCGGTCGTCGGTCGTCGGTCGTCGGCTGACAGCAAACACCGTAAGTGGTTCGGCATCGCAACAAAGAATCTCGGCCGACGACCGAAGGCCGAGAGCCGACGACAGATCGTTCCCGGAGGCGGATTGCTCTACTGGCTGCTGTATCTCAAGCTTTTTCATTACTTCCCGCCGTTCCGAATTTTTCGCTATCTGACTTTCCGCACCGCCTTTGCAAGCCTGACGGCGATGTTCACCGGGTTGATAATCGGGCCACTGGTGATAGATCGCCTCCGTGAGTTCCAGATTGGCCAATACATCCGGGAGGAAGGGCCCAAAGCACACCAGAAAAAGGCGGGGACTCCCACGATGGGCGGGGTCCTCATCGTGATTTCAGTCGTTGTGCCGACATTGTTATGGGCGGACCTGAGCAATCCCTTCGTATGGATCGCGGTACTTTCTACCTGCGCGTTCGCCGCGATTGGCTTCACTGACGACTACACGAAGACGGTCCACAAACGAAACCTGGGCCTGACCGCGCGCGGGAAGTTTGGGCTGCAGATATTGGTCAGTATCTGCATCGCGGTCGCCTTGATCACCATGCAGAAATACGGTCTTTATTCGACCAAGCTGGTGGTTCCGTTTTTCAAACAATTTCATCCAGACCTGGTGGTCGACCGGTTGCTGCACAATCCGAGCTTGTGGCCCATCGCGTTTCTTCCGTTCATCGCCTTTGTCGTTCTTGTGCTGGTTGGGTCGAGCAATGCCGTAAACCTCACGGATGGATTGGACGGGTTGGCGATTGGCTGCACTTTGATTGCCGCCGGCGCGCTGACGGTTCTCACTTACGTCAGCGGACACGCGACGTTCGCCAATTACCTGGAGCTACAGCGCATGCCGCTGGTTGGCGAGTTGACAATCTTTTCCGGCGCTATGGTTGGCGCTGCCATCGGTTTCTTGTGGTACAACGCGCATCCGGCAGAAGTTTTTATGGGGGACGTGGGTTCGCTCGCGCTTGGCGGCGCGATTGGCACCGTCGCAGTGATGATCAAACAGGAATTGCTTTTGCCATTCATCGGTGGAGTCTTTGTGATCGAGGCGCTCTCGGTGCTGTTGCAGGTCAGTTCCTACAAATTGCGCAAAAAGCGCATCTTCAAGATGGCCCCGATCCACCATCACTTTGAGCTGATGGGCTGGTCAGAGTCCAAGATCATCGTACGTTTCTGGATCGCCTCGCTGGTGTTCGCGCTGTTCGCGTTGACGACATTGAAGCTGCGATAATCTCACCCACTAATTGTTCTCCATAGAGTTAAAGAGACACAGAGAAAACCGGATCGTCAGAATTGTGTTCTCGGTGCCTCCGTGTCTCTGTGGTGAAATAGTTGTTTCATGGAACTGAACAATAAACGCGTCCTCGTCGTTGGCCTCGGCCGTTCTGGCGTGGCTTCAGCTCTTTTTCTGAAGTCCCGTGGCGCGCGGGTTACGGTTTCGGACTCCAAATCCGAAGATCAGCTGCGCGAAGAGATTCCGCGGCTACTGGATCAAGGGATCATCGTTGAGACTGGTGGACACGGCGAGCGGACATTTCAGAATCAGGATCTGATCGTGGTGAGTCCCGGCGTGCCCGTGGACGCGCAACTATTGGAGCAGGCGCGAGCGCTCGGGCAAACGGTCATTGGAGAGATTGAGCTGGCGGCGGAGTTTCTGCAGGGAAGTATCGTGGCCATCACCGGCTCGAACGGAAAGACAACCACGACGACTTTGACCGGTGAAATCCTCGCCACGAGCGGATTGAAGACCTTGGTCGGCGGCAACATCGGAACGCCGGCCATTTCGTTCGTCGAGCAATCCACGCCTCAGACAACCACTGTGCTTGAGGTCTCGAGCTTTCAGTTGGAGACGATCCGCACATTTCGGCCCAGGGTCGCCGTGGTTCTGAACATTACGCCAGACCACCTGGATCGCCATCGTACGTTCGCCGCATACGTTGACGCGAAAGCGCGAATTTTCGAAAACCAGCAATTGGATGATTTTGCGGTCCTGAACGCCGATGATCCAACGTGTGTTGAGCTTGCCAGCCGAACCCGCTCCCGGGTGGTCTGGTTCAGCCGGAAGCGAGAAGTTGAGCAGGGAGCCTACGTCGTCGGCGACAACATCCTTTTCCGGCGTAAGGAGCCGGACCTCGAGATCATGCCGGTCAGTGAAATTCCGCTCAAGGGCGCGCATAATCTGGAAAACGTCCTGGCAGCGATTTCGTGTGGTGTTCTGCTCGGTGGTGACGTCGGGAAGATTCGTGAGGCGGTTCGAAACTTCAAGGCCGTCGAACACAGGCTTGAGTATGTGGCTACGATTCGGGGGGTGGAATACTATAACGATTCCAAGGCCACTAACGTGGATGCGACCATCAAAGCGCTTGAGTCGTTTAAGAGCGGCGTGCACCTGATCCTCGGCGGAAAAGACAAGGGTAGCGACTATTCGGCCCTGAACGGCTTGCTGCGAGAGCGAGTGAAGCGCGTTTATACGATTGGCGCTGCGGCGCAGAAGATCGAGTCTCAAATTGCCGGTGAGGTGGTCACTTCTGGAACGCTGGAAAATGCTGTGAAGCAGGCATCGGCCTCTGCGGGTTCTGGAGATATCGTGCTTCTGGCGCCGGCATGCGCCAGCTTTGACCAATTTCAGAACTACGAGCATCGCGGGAGAGTGTTCAAGGAATTGGTGCGCGGACTGCAGACTGCCAACCCATAGTGTTAAGAACCACGGAAGTAAACTCTCTAAAGCGAAACTCGCAATAAGAATTCTCCGCCCCTCCGCGTCTACGTGATGAAATAGGTTCGCATGGCAAAGCGGATCAGTGTAGACCGGTGGCTCTTCATCGTTACTTTGCTCCTGGTTTTTGTTGGTTTAGTGATGGTGTTCAGCGCCTCGGCAGTTATGGCCAAGGAGCGCTACCACTCAGGTTACTTTTTCCTCTTACGGCAACTGGGATGGGCGATTGGCGGATTCATCGCCATGCTTGTCGCGATGAGGATCGATTACAAGAAGCTCAAGCATCCCGCAGTTGTCTTCTCCATGCTGGGCCTCACGACGCTGATGCTGATCTCGGTCTTTTTTCTTGACCGCGCGCACAATACCCATCGCTGGATCCACTTTGGCGGGTTCTCATTTCAGCCCTCGGAGTTGGCAAAGCCGGTGCTGATCCTGTTTCTTGCTTTCTTTCTCGAGAACCGAACCAAGTACATGGCCGATTGGCGGAACACCCTGATACCTGCGGTGCTGCCCACCCTGGTTTTTATCGGATTGATCGTTTTTCAGCCTGATCTTGGGACTGCGATCGCGTGTGCCGCAATCACCATCTGCGTTCTGTTCGTCGCCGGCCTGGAGTTGAAATATCTGGCATACGCATTCCTTGGTTCATTACTGCCGCTCTATTTTCTGATCTTTCACGTCGCTTACCGGCGCGATCGCATTCTGGCGTTTCTCGACCCCTATTCCGACCCCCAAGGCAAGGGATTTCATATCATTCAGTCGCTCATTGCCGTATCGACCGGTGGACTGACCGGCGTTGGACTGATGGAAGGCAAAGAAAAACTGTTCTATCTTCCTGAGCCGCATACGGACTTTATTTTTTCGGTGCTTGGCGAGGAGCTAGGCTTGCTCGGCTGCCTTATCGTTGTCGCGTTGTTCGCAGTTTTCTTGTGGCGAGGCGTGAGAACGGCGCTGCACACCGATGACATGTTCGGGCGGCTGCTGGTAGTGGGGATCACCAGCATGGTGGTGGTGCAGGCATTCATCAACATGAGCGTTGTGCTGGGGCTGATGCCGACCAAGGGCATTCCGCTGCCGCTGATTTCCTACGGTGGTTCGTCATTGTTTATTACTCTGGCATGCGTGGGTGTGCTGCTGAACATCAGCAAGCAAGCCGAATAACCCGCGCGTTCATTTATAGTTCCCAACATGAAGGCGATTTTAGCCGGCGGGGGCACGGGTGGCCATGTTATCCCGGCCATCGCGATTGCTCAGGAATTGCAAAAGCTTTATCAGGCTGAGGTGTTGTTCATTGGAACGGTGAGAGGGCTTGAGAAGCGGCTGGTTCCTGCAGCTGGATTCCCACTTGAGTTTGTTGAAGTTGGAGCTCTGAATCGCGTCAGCCTTGCGACGCGGTTGAAAACACTTTTCGATCTGCCACGAGCAGTGATCACTGCCGGACGCCTGCTGAATGAATTTCGGCCCGATGTGGTAATCGGGGTGGGCGGGTATGCCTCTGGGCCGGCGATGTTGGCTGCGATTCGCAAACGAATTCCTACCTTGGCGTTCGAGCCGAACGTAGTTCCGGGATTTGCGAACCGTGTCGTCGCTCGGTTTGTGTCAGCGGCAGCGGTCCACTTTCCTGAGACCGCCGAGCGTTTTCGGAATGCGGTCGTAACCGGGGTGCCCGTCCGGCCCGCTTTCTTTCAACTTCCGGCAAAATCATATGACCCAGTGTCCCCAACTCTTCTGGTTTTCGGTGGCAGCCAGGGCGCGAAGGCGATTAATCAGACCATGGCCCGGGCGATCAGGCCGTTGCGCGAGCGAGTGCCGGGACTAAGGGTGATCCATCAGACCGGTGAACGCCAATATAATGACGTGCTGGCCGCGTACGCGCAGGCGGGATTCGCGGCCGACGTACACAAGTTCATTGACGACATGCCGGCGTTTTTCGCGCGTGCTGACTTGATCCTGTGCCGCTCGGGCGCGAGCACAGTAGCTGAGATTGCGGCCGCGGGGAAACCGGCGGTGTTTGTGCCTTTTCCGCTTGCGGCTGACGATCACCAGAGGCGGAACGCTGAAGCGATGGAGCGCGCGGGCGCAGCGGTAGTTTTAGAAGAGACGCGGCTCGACGATGTCTGGCTGGTGGATACGATCGCGGCGTTGTTGGAAGATCCGGCGAGACTTGCGCGCATGAGCCAGGCAGCGCGGGCGATGGCGCATCCAAACGCAGCCAGGGAGATTGCGGAACTGGCGGCGAAGGTGGCGGGAATTGAAAATGGCGCGGCTTAGGCGCGGGTGTTCTTCTTGGCGAACTTTGCGCTGCCTTGGCGCCCTTTGCCGTTAAGAGCTTTTAACCGCAAAGTCGCCGGGAACCTCGCGAAGTACGCGAAGAAGGTCTCCGCCGCTGTAGTTTGATTTGTGTTCGATCCGCGTTCATCCGCGGCGAAGAAGTTGATTTATGTTTGCCAAAATTCAACGCATTCACTTTGTGGGCATCGGCGGCATCGGCATGAGCGGCATCGCCGAGGTGCTGCTAAACCTCGGCTATAAGGTTTCGGGCTCGGACCTCAAGCGTTCGTCAGTCACCGACCGCCTGCGCAGCCTTGGCGCGACGATCTTCGAGGGGCACGCCGCAACGAATATTGCCGGCGCTGAAGTCGTAGTCACTAGTTCAGCAATCAATACGGGTAATCCCGAGGTCGAAGAAGCGCGTAGGCTTCATGTTCCCGTGATCCAGCGCGCTGAGATGCTGTCCGAGTTGATGCGGCTGAAGTATGGGATCGCGATCGCGGGCATGCACGGCAAAACCACGACGACTTCGATGGTTGCGGCGGTGCTAGCGGCGGGCGGGCTCGACCCCACGGTTGTGGTCGGCGGGCGCGTGGACGCGATGGGCTCGAATGCGCGGATTGGGCGATCCCAATATTTGGTTGCTGAAGCAGATGAGAGTGATCGCTCATTCTTGAAGCTGTCGCCGATTCTCGCTGTCGTAACCAACATTGATCGCGAGCACATGGACTGCTATCGCTCAATGCACGACATCAAGCGCGCGTTCCTCGACTTTATGGACCGCGTGCCGTTCTATGGGATAGTGGTCGCGTGCAATGACGATCCCGTGCTGCGGAGATTGTTCCCCAAAATTCGGCGGCGCATGGTGAGCTACGGGGCGAGAAAAGATTCGGATTTCGCAATCAAGCTGAAGAATGAGAGTTGGCCCAACCGTGCATCGGTTCACGTAGGGGCGGGTGCTTTCACCCGCCCAGCCGCGCTTCGCGCGGCGATAGATGGCGAGCGAAGCTCGCCCGGCCGGACGAGGGCGTCCGGGCCTACGTATTTCGTCGTTAACTATCGCGCCAATGATCTTGGCGAATTTCGGTTGCACGTCCCGGGCATGCACAACGTGTTGAACGCAACTGCCGCGATCGCGGTGGGCATCGGCTTGGATATTCCCGTTCCGCAGATTCAGGAAGCGCTCGAAAATTTCCGCGGCGTGGATCGCCGCTTCCAGGTTCGTGGGCAGGCTGCGGGGGTGACCGTGATTGATGATTACGGGCACCATCCAACTGAGATTCGCGCGACATTGGCGGCGGCAAACCAATGTGGCTATCGGAAGATTCACGTCATCTTCCAGCCGCATCGCTACACGCGCACGCGAGACCTGATGGATGAATTCGCCACGGCTTTCTCAGACGCCGACTCGTTAATCGTGCTGGATATTTATCCCGCGAGTGAGCAGCCGATTGAAGGCATCACGGGAGAGGCGCTGACGCGGAGGATCGGCGAAAAGGGAAGCCGCCAGGCCGACTACGCTGCTTCGTTCGAGGACGCAATCGCTGTAGCTACATCTCGCGCGCAGGAGGGCGACATGATTTTGACGTTGGGTGCAGGATCGGTTTCGCAGCTTGGGCCAATGGTGCTGGAGAAACTGAATATAAGGTCTGTTGCGTCGGTAGACAGATGACTGAGTGCCACCCGCTCAGGTTCGGGCCGCCGATAAGAGAAGGCGATTTTCGACGCATTCGCCAGCAGATGTCCTTAGATTTCTGCAAGTGGGATTCACAGGTTGGAGATGTTTCTACTCTTTTTCCACAACCGCTCCTGATCTCTGCCGCAACTTGGGCTCAGCTAAGTGCCTTGGCAGAGCGGCTTGCAATCGAGTTGGACAATGCTGAAACAGAACTCCTCTTACGACCGGACCTCTTTTGTATTTTGGGAATACCAGGCTCCCTCCGCTTCTTTTTTGAAAGATATCTCCATCGCGGAAAGATGCCGTCTGTGCGTACTCTGCGATTCGACTTTCATTACACAACCGAGGGCTGGCGCATTTCAGAAGTGAACAGCGATGTTCCCGGTGGGTTCACCGAAGCCTCTCGTTATACGCAATTGATGAATGAATGTTGCTCTAAGACCAAACGAGCGGGTGATCCGGCACGCGAATGGACTCAGGCAGTGTTGAAGATTACAGGAAGGTCCGGCTGTGTGGCGCTGCTGTCGGCTCCTGGTTTCTTGGAGGACCAGCAGGTTACTGCGTTTCTTGCCAGTCAATTGCAGGCGCATGGAATTGAAACATTTCTCGTCCACGACCCATCGCAATTCGGGTGGCGAGACGGAATAGCGAGCGTCAAACGGAAACACCGGGAAATTGAACTAGATGTTATTGTGCGGTTTTATCAAGCCGAGTGGCTGGCGAAACTGCCTCGTCATAGTAACTGGCAAACGCTGCTCTTTGATAGCAAAACCTCTGTTTCCAACCCCACGCTGTCCCTGTTGACCGAAAGCAAGAGATTTCCTCTTGTTTGGAATCACTTGTCCGCCAGTCTAGAAACATGGCGAAACTTAATGCCTGAATCTCAAGATCCAAGCGACCCGAACTACGAAGACCACGGCAGCTGGGTACTTAAGGGAGCATATTCAAATAATGGCGACGAAGTGTTTGTGAACGAGGCCATGGATGTAAGAACATCGGCAAAGATTTTCAAGCTTGTAAAAAAGAATCGGAAGGCTTGGGTGCGGCAAAGGCGGTTTGAAACAGTTCCGGTCGATTCGCAGGCGGGTCCTCTGTATCCGTGTGTCGGTGTTTACACAATTAACGGGCGAGCTGTGGGAATATATGCAAGAGCTGGTATGAAGCCAATTATCGATTACTCTGCTCTGGACGTGGCACTTCTAGTTGCTGAGGGCGAAATTGCCGAACAAGGATGAAATCTTTCGTATCTGGGCTCCGTCCGACGGGCCCTGGTCTCCGTGGGTAAAGCCAGTACTATTTTCGTTTGTGGACGGCGTATTCGAAGTTCGATCGGCTATATCGATCGTGTTTGATGGCGAGTGGGTGCCGACCCCCGATTCCACTGCGATTGTCGTCGATCTTCCTGGTGAAGAAGGAGTGATATGGGGTTTGAGATTAGCCACACTGGGATACCGGCCCGTGCCTATTTACAATGCTTTACCGTTCGCAATTGGGGACAAAATGATTTCGCCAACCTCGAGACCTGCGACGACTGTGTACGTTGAGCAGGTTCTCACCGCTCTGGTTCGAGAAGCTCCCAATTTGGAGAAACTCCACTTGCGGATGAACGCTCCACCAGCTTTTCTTTTGGACGCCGATCGGAGGCTTGCCCGCGCTGACATTAGACCGGGCATTTTTGATAATCGTTCCGTATGCTTCACTACCGATTTCCCCTCCGCAAGCTTTCTGCTTGAACAAGGCATCCGCAGTGTTGCGGTCGTGCAGGAAGGCACAAGGTTTGCTCCCGATTTACTGCCGACACTGGTCGCCTGGCAACAGGGTGGAATCGAAATTCGACGAAAGAGGTACCGGAATTCACAGCCGCTTGAGCGGGTTGTAGTCAAGAAACCGTCATTCCTGAGTTGGGCATGGTTTCGGCTAACGATTGCTCTGGGGTTTCATAAAGGTGAACTCGGTGCCTTCGGGGAAATTGTTCCTGCTTCGAGCGGCTAATCGCTACCCCGAGTGCCTGATGTGCAGCACGTCCCCGTCCTGCACGATGTAGTCTTTGCCTTCCAATCGCAGGATGCCTTTTGCCCTGGCATTCGCTTCGGAGCCGGCTTCGAGGAGTTGGTCCCAGCGGATGGTTTCGGCGCGGATGAAGTGCTTTTCGAGATCGGAGTGGATGGCTCCGGCGGCGTTAACGGCGCGCGTGTTCACAGGGATGGTCCAGGCGCGACATTCGTCTTCGCCGATGGTGAAGAAGGAAATCAGGCCGAGGAGTGCATAGGTTGTGCGAATCAGTCGAGTCAGGCCACTCTCTTTGAGGCCGTAGCTAGAGAGAAATTCGGCGGCGTCAGCGTCGCTCATTTCGGAGAGTTCCGCTTCGACTTTGCCGCAGATGGCGGTGGCGGCCGTGTTCGGGGCGGTTCCCGGCTGTCCTGCTGTCGAGCGTTGCTCGACTGGACGGGCGGGGGCGCCCGTCCCCACGTGGGCATTTGTGAGCCCATACTTCTGCACCGCATTTTCGAGGTCTTTTCCTAAGTCGCTGCTCTCGTTGATGTTCAGCACATACAGGATTGGCTTCTCACTTAGAAACATGAAGCCGCGGAAGCGCTTTTTGTCTTCGGGCGTCATTTCGAGTTCGCGGAGCGGGCGCTCGGTTTCGACATGGGCCTTGGCGCGCTGGAGCAGCTCGAATTCTTTTTCGAGATCTGCGGACTTCATCTTCTTCAAATCTTTTTCCACGCGCTCAAGTCTCTTCTCGATCTGGCCGAGGTCGCTGACCATGAGATCGAATTCGACGTTCTTAATGTCGCGAAGAGGATCGATCGTGCCGACGTGGGGAATGGAATCGTCTTCGAAGGCGCGGACAACGTGGGCGATGGCATCCACCTGGCGAAGGTGGCCGAGGTAGGCGGATTCCTTCAATGCTTCCTGTCCGATGGCGCCGAGGTCAACGTACTCGACGGAGGCGTGCGTGAGCTTTTTGGGGTTGTACTGAGCTGCCAGACGGTCGAGCCGGTCGTCGGGAACTTTGGCCACTCCGACGTGGGCTTCGCGCGGATTGGTGTGGGAAGGCGAAAGATGCGCCCTGGTGAGGATCCGAAACAGCGATGACTTGCCGACTTGAGGGAGACCTATGATTCCAGTTTTCATGAAGGAAGCTTCTAGCTTTTTGCTCCTGGCTCTTAGCTTTTGAACTCAAAGACGCGAATAGACAGAATAAATGATGCGGCAGAATTTTACGGGGCGGACGTGAAAGTCAAAATCTTAAACCGCAGAGAACGCGGAGAACTGCCGCCGAGAAAACCGGAATTAATTACGATCGGCGAGGCGACGCGATGTCAGATAGAGTGACAAGACTCCCAGTACGAGGACCGTGCCTTCGATTCGCGTTGACCAGGCGTGAAGTGAGTTGAACTGGAAACGAAGCGGGTCATTGGACGACAGTGCCCCAATTTCTGCAACTGAAAGTCGCAGTGCGTGCATACGCGGGATGATTTGGAATTGTGAGATTGCGGTGAGCGCCAGCATGAATCCAATGAAAACATGGCTCCAGCTTAAGATCTGTGCTCTCCCTGAAACAAGCCGGTTATAGGTCACGGAAGAGGCCAGGAACACGACGCCGCAGACAAAACCCAGGCAATGAAGCTTCAGTAACGATCCGCGAACCACCACGCCGGCAGAGTGCGACGGAAGATTAGTGAATGCCGTTTGCGCCACAGCGGGGAAAAAGATGAGAGCTCCGAGCCAGGCGGTGACGCTTAGAAGCATCAGAAAGCGTATAAAACTCATGCGGGAATCTTAAACGAGTCGAGCCGTTTTCAGGGCAGGCTGCCCGCCGCGCCACATTCCCTGCTGGCTAGCTAGACCGGCACCGGGACGGTGTCGACGATTTCCTGGATAATTTCTTCGGTGCGGACGGATTTCTTGAGGCCTGAAGAGTGCATGCCGTGGATAGCGACGCGGTGCGCAAAGACTGGAACAGCTAGGGGTTTGAAATCTTCCGGCACACAGAAGCCCCGGCCATCGAGAAAGGCCATGGCTTGCGCAGCGCGGTAAAACATTTGCGATCCGCGCGGAGAGACTCCGAGAGTCAGTTTTTCGTGTTTGCGCGTGCGGGCGACAATCTCCAGGGCATAGTTCACGAGCGAATCGTCAACTTCGACTTGCGTCACAACCTGCTGCATTTCGATGACGTCGGCTCCCGTCAGCACGGGTTCAAGGTTTTCGAGTTGCGCCGTTCCAGCTTCGGCGCGAAGAATCTCTCGCTCCGACCGGCTGTCCGGATATCCCATCTGCACACGCATAAGAAACCTGTCTAACTGCGACTCGGGCAGCGGAAAAGTTCCGTGGTGCTCGACCGGATTTTGAGTTGCAATCACCAGAAACGGCTGTGGCAGCGGAAAGCATTGAGCGTCAATCGTTACCTGGCCCTCGTTCATGGCTTCGAGCAGCGCCGATTGAGTCTTGGGCGTGGTGCGGTTGATTTCGTCAGCCAGCAGCACGTTGGTGAAAACTGGCCCACGTTTGAATTCGAACTTCTGTTCGGTTGCGGAATAGATTGAAATGCCGATGATGTCCGAGGGCAGCATGTCGCTGGTGAACTGCACGCGCTGGAAGCTGCAGCCAAGAGCGCGCGCAAGTGCATGAGCCAGAGTTGTTTTGCCCACTCCGGGAACGCCTTCGATCAGCAGATGCCCGCGAGCGAGGACCGAGACCAGCGCCAGGCGGACGATTTCGTCTTTGCCGCGAATGACCTTTTTGAGTTCATTTTCGAGCCGGGTGGCCCGGTGCGAAGCGGCAATGACGGATTCGAGCGACATGGAGGCGATTCTACTATGCGCGCGTGCGTGTTCGATGGTTACCTAAGTGACTTAGCTGCCGGCGGCGAAGCGGTGAGCAGTGAGCTTCGAGCAACCGGGCCGCTGGTTTGCTCTCCGCTCACCGCTCAGTGCTTACTGCATGGTGAACTCTGCCGGCCTTCCCGTCAGTCGTTCGATTCGCTTCGCAATCGGCGGATGCGTCATAAACAGGCTTCCAAAGCCACCGAGGAATGGCTGGATAATGAACAGATGCGCCGTGGATGGCGTTGCCTGCATCGGCAGCCGTTTCGAATATGCGTCCAGCTTTGCGAGAGCGCTGGCCAAAGCATATGGATTTCCGGTTAAGTGCGCTCCGGTTTCATCTGCCTGATACTCGCGCGAGCGCGAGACAGCGAGTTGGATCAGCATGGCGGCAATGGGCGCCAGAATCAGCATCAACAGGGCCCCAACGCCACCGCCCTGGTTCCGCTCATCGCGGTTTCCGGTGCCAAAAAAGAACCCAAAGCGCGAGACGAACGTAATCGCACCCGCAATGGTGGCGGCGATGGAACTAATCAGGATGTCGCGATTGCGGACATGGCCGAGCTCGTGTGCCAGCACGCCTTCGAGTTCCTCGTCGGTCAACAAATTGAGAATTCCCTGGGTGACTGCGACGGACGCGTGTTGCGGATTGCGTCCGGTGGCGAAAGCGTTCGGCGAATCGGCCGGGATCACGTAGATCTTCGGCATCGGCAGGCCGACCTTCTGAGCTAGCCGCTCAACGATGTTGTAAGCCCGAGGAAGCTGGTCACGCGTGACCGGTTGGGCGCGATACATGGCCAGTGCGATCTTGTCGGAGAAAAAATATGAGACGAAATTCAGCACGGCTGCGACGATCAGAGCCATCAGCATGCCGTTCTGCCCGGCAAACGCCTGGCCGACAAACATCAGCAAAAGCGTGAGTGCAGTCAGTAAGAATGCGGTTTTGAAGGTGTTCCCCATATTTAGCCCCTAAAGAATAGATGCTCCGGCGGGGCGGCGGATGCATCCTGCTGAAAGAACGGATAATTAGCGGCTACTTGCGAGCAAATTTACGCGGAAGAATTCGGAAAAAGCTTTTAACCGCAAAGATCGCAGAGAAAAGCCGCAAACGTCGCGAAGGAAAACCGGACACGGATCAACACCGATTTTCACGGATTTCATTTTCACATTGCTTTTTGATCCGTGCTGATCCGTGTGAATCCGTGGCCAGATTTTTGCCGGGGGTTCAGCCTTTGCGGCGTATGGCTCGGGCGAGGGTCTGGTCGAGCGCAGCCTTGGCGGAGGTGTAATCTTTGTCCGAGAGTTGGCCTTGCTTGTGCTCCATTTCGAGTTGAAAGAGTTCTTCCTTCAGGGCATCCAGCAGTGGGGTTGAACCGGCGCCTGCCATTGCCGGACGTGGAGAACTGGAACGGCGAATCGTCCAGATTGCGCCGCCGAAGAGGAGCGCGCCAAGGCCGACAAGTGTGATGACGCGATAGGAGAGACCTCCTCCCTGACCTTGCATCGCGGGCTTCTCCAGCGGATCGGGTGCCTCGATAGGCCGGCCGAGTCCGCCGCCAGGGCGGTTGTCGGCTGCGGCGCTGCCTTCGTCTCCGGGTTGATTGGACGCATTCTGAGATTGGTCCTGCAGTGCTCCCTCGCCGGAAATGTCGAAGGTAAGGTTCTGGCCCGGTTGGGGGCTGCTGGCGACTTCGGCGATCGCACTCGGGAGATCGGGGGGCTGTTTGTCCTGGTAGATACCGCTCTGCGACGGAGCGAAGGCGATCGTCTTCGGCATCATCGCAACAAAGTGCTGCAAGGGATAAACGATGTGCGGATCGATCGTCGCCTTTCCTGTGTATGGCAGGTGGTAGGTCACTTGAAATTCTGTTTTTCCCGGACGTAGCGGAAAACTCAGCGCATAGCGGCCTTTTTCACATTGCGGAGTGGGTGAAATTTTGAGAGGCTGGCCGCCTTCGGTACGCGCGTCGGCGTCTTCGATCTGCGCATTTTCCGGCGCGTAAAATTCGAAATTCGTGTCATTCATCTGCGTGCGCGGCGGCTTTGACGTGTTGTCCACCGCGAAAATCCGCGTGATGCCCAGTTGGCCCTGTGAAGTCTGGAGGTACATCAAGTCCGCGACTGCATGCACGCCTTCGACTTTCTTTGCTACATCGTAAGCCTGAATCGAGACCGTGTTCGTGCCTGGAGGCGCCATCTGGTGGTAGGTCACGCTTTGATGGACAACACGGACCAGGTGTGGCGAATTAGCGTCATCGAAAGTGAAGGTAAATTTTCCCTGTGCGTCGGTCTTGACGTGCGCGACTTCCTGCATGCCGGCGCCGAGCTTGATGAGGATGACCTGGTCGCCGGCGGAGGGTTTGTTGCTGGTGCCGTTGGTTACGGTGCCGGTGAGGGTGGCGGCCCTCAGAGACGCCAGCGAGAGCAGAACTATCGCCGTGAGTATGGAACTACGCAGTATGGACCCCATCTTCACCTATTGCCCGCCTTTTCAAGGGGAGCGCCAAGGCCGGATTCGAGGCGCGAGATTTCGGAGAGCACCGCGGCCGCTTCCTCCTCCAGAGAGTTCTTCATGTTTTGATAGTCGGCTTCGGGCAGCTTGCCGGCCTTGTAGTCGAAGTTCAGGTCGCGCAGGTTTTCGTAAACGACTTCCTTGCGCTCGCGAAGGTAATTGAGACGGGTCTTGACGGGGCCTGCAGTTACGGAGTTCGGCACACTAAATACATAGAAGAACGCTGCGGCGGTGACCAGAACGCAAGCCCAGATCATAAACCTGCCTCCCTGCGCGCCTGCTCGCGGAAACGGGCAAGCTCATCTCCCTGAACGGGTGATGGAACGCTGGCGTGAATTCGAGCCGGCCGTTTTCTCCAACTCCACACGATCAGCGCGACTAGAGCGGTGCCGGCAAAAAGCCCGACGAAAGGCATGATCCATGCGACGCTGTCGAAACCGCGGCTGGTGGGCGCCGCGAGCACCAGTGTGCCGTAAGTCTGGACGAAGAACTGAGTGATGGTCTTGTCGGAGTCGCCGCGGTCAACCGCGGCGGTAAGCTGCTGGGTCATGGGGCCGCGATAGGGACAGTTGAGGTGATTGCATCCGGCCAGGGTCTGATTACAACCACACATGCAGATAAGTTCGCGGCCGAGACGATCGACGCGGGCGCTGTCGCCGGCGCCGAGGAAGAGGAGTGAAGCTATAAGGACTGTTGCAAGGCGGCGGTAAGTTCCCACTTCTCGCAAAAACGGCGAGAAGTGGGGCACCCCATTATTAGGTGACTGCCGCATCAATCTCCGGCTCCCACCGGAGCGGGTGCGCGAACTGTCGTGACCACGTTCTCGCGGACTGCCGCACGGACCGCTGCAGTGGCGTTCGGAACCAGCGCGATAATTGTGCCGAAGACCATCACGAGAACGCCGACCCAGATCCATGAGACCAGCGGATTCAAATGCGCTTTGATGATGGGACGTCCTGTGTCTGGGTTCTTACCCTCGTACACCAGGTAGAGATCCTCTTTTAAAGTCGAGCGCACGGCCGGCATGTGCTGCTGTTCCCCGCTTGCGGGATAGAATCGCTGCTCGGGATAGAGCGTGTCGATCTGCTTTCCACCTTTGAATACCTGAAGAATTCCCAGATCAGTGCTGTAATTGGCGTTCTCTTCCTGGGTGTAGGACTGGCAGACCACGTCATAGGTGCCGATGTTCATGTGATCGCCGAAACTCATCTCTTTTTCGGCTTCCTGGTTGAATGCTGCTCCCGCAAACCCGATAAAGACGATGATCACGCCGAGGTGGACGATGTATCCGCCGTAACGGCGCGTGTTGCGGTGTGCAAGATGAACCATGGAGCCGAGCAGACCCTGGCCAGTATGACCGGATATGACGCGTCCGCCGCGGACGAATTCAGAAATTACGGTCAGCGCAACGAGGACCGACAGCATGATCGCCATCAGCGAATAGAAATAGGAGATCTCCAGCCAGGGACGCAGTCCAAACGGGCCTCCCCAGGGGGATGGAGTAGCGATCAGGATGGCGCCGATTGCCAGCGCGCCCACACCAGGCCAGAAAAAGTTCCGTTTCAAGCTTTCCAGCGAAGTCTTACGCCAGGCGAGCAGCGGTCCTAGGGCGGTCAACAACAAAAGGAGAAGCGCGACCGGAATACTGACTTTGTTGAAGAACGGCGGGCCGACTGTGACTTTGTGTCCCTGCACCCACTCGGAGAGTACCGGGAACAGCGTCCCCCAGAGAACCGTGAAGCAGGCAAGTAGCAAGAGAAGGTTGTTGAAGAGGAAACTCGACTCGCGCGAAATCAGCGATTCCAGCTTGTGCTCGCCCGCCAGGTGCGAACGGTTCTTCCAATAGAAGTAAACGCACACCGCAAGAGTTATCGCAAGGAAAGTTACAAACCAGTCGCCGATCGAGGACTGCGCGAACGCATGTACGGAGTTGACCACGCCGCTGCGAGTCAGAAAGGTGCCGAAGATCGCGAGCAGGAACGTGGAGAAAATCAGCCACATGTTCCAGGTTTTCAGCATGCCGCGCTTTTCCTGCATCATGACCGAATGCAGGAACGCAGTCCCAGTGAACCAGGGCATCACAGACGCATTTTCGACCGGGTCCCATCCCCAATAGCCGCCCCATCCAAGAACGTTATAGGCCCAGTGCATGCCCAGGAAAACCCCAATCGTAAGAAATCCCCAAGTGACCATCGTCCAGCGGCGGGTGATTTGGATCCACTTTTCACCGGGATATCTCATGATCAGAGCGGCAAGCGCGAATGCAAAGGGAACGGTGAAGCCGACGTATCCGAGATAGAGCATTGGCGGGTGGATGACCATCTCGGGATACTGCAGCAGCGGAGTGAGGCCGTTGCCATCGGCAGGGATCGACCCCTGCATCAGAGCAAAAGGCTTGGCCGCGAAGTTCAACAGCAGAAGAAAGAAAACCTGCACCGCGGCGATGATGACTGAGGCGTGAGCGAACAATCGTTCGTCGGTCTTGTGCCGCAGTCGCAGCACCAATCCGTAGGTTGAAAGCAACAGAGCCCAGAACAGGAGTGAACCTTCCTGTCCGGACCAAAGGGTCGCGAACTTGTAAGGCCAGGGCAGATCACGATTACTGTGGTGAAGAATGTAGGCGATTGAAAAATCGTTGCGAAACGCGCCGATGACCAACACGGCCGCACCGAGAAAAACGGCGCCAAAGGTGGCGACGCCCGCGCGGCGCGCAGTCTCTCCGAGCCTTTCGGCTGCCGGATGGTGAATGACGAGGGCGGCTAATCCCGCAAGCAGGCAATATCCGCTTAGGGCAAGCGCCAGCAGAAGAACAAAACTGCCTAGTTCAGCCATGTGCAGCATTCATCTTTTCAGAATTACAGGGCTGAAGCAAACGGAACCGGAACTCGAACCACCCTTCGCGAGCACGAAGGGTGGATTGGAGTACAAATTAAGATCAGATCAGGCAGTTCGGCTGTGTTGCGCGTGGCGAGCCAGAACTTCGCGCTCGGCAGAAAGCCAGTCTTCAGTTTCGTCGCCGGGCGTGGAACCACGCTGTTCATAAATCTCATAGGCACGTAAACGAATTTCACTTTCAACCTCAACCGGCGAGAACCCGTTTCCGTTTCCATTGATGCCATTTTCGGGCATCTGAAGGACGTTTTTCGCAGTGCTTGGCTTGGTTATGCGAGGGGTTTTTGCTTTGGCCATTTCTTGCAACTCCTTAGATTCATGTGAATGGGCCACACACTGACGCAACAACCCAACGGCTGTACATCTTTGTGGCGGGATAGGTTCATGATACTGCCGCAACCGCTGTGGAAGTGTAAAAAACGGTATAAAAATTTCTTCTTTTCCCAAAAAGAATTCGCAGTATCAATGCGGCGTAATCAGCAAAACGATTTTGCGGCAGTTGGTCAGTGAAAATCGTGCGAGGTGGTTTGCGCACGGGTGATTCGAATAGGGGAAACAGCTGAGGCTTTCACCGAAATAACGCCATCCTGGTTCTGCAATGTGCCTTCGATCACGAGGAATTGTTCGGTAGAAAGCAGCAGACGGTTCTGCTGAAACAAATCCGGATTGACAATCGCGTTCGAAACTCCAGTTTCATCTTCCAGGCTGAGAAAAACAAATCCTTTGGCGGTGCCGGGGCGCTGTCGCGCGATCACACCGCCCGCGATGCGGATTTTGCGGCCGCCGGAGAGATGTTTTAACTCGATGGCTTTTCGTACGCCCAGTTCGTTCATGCGCGCGCGGTGATAGGCCATGGGATGCGGCCCGACGGTCATGCCGGTGCCGCGGAAGTCGGCGACCAGGCGTTCCTCGTCGGTCATCATTTTTAACGGAGATTTGCAGTCGATCTCCGAGATGTTTCCAAGTAAGGGGCCAGAGGGGTTCGCCGCGGCGGAGACGTTCCAGAGAGCGTCGCGGCGGTGAAACTTTTTTTCACCACGGAGGCACGGAGACACGGAGGAATTCGGGGTATCGAGTGACCGGATGATCGGGTAATTTGAATTTTCCCCGATAGTGCTATTCAAAGTTTTCTCCGTGTCTCTGTGTCTCCGTGGTGAAATTGAATTAAATGCACCGATTTCAGCGAGCGTATTGAGTTCGTTTTTGCACAACTCGGGAATGCGGCCGACGAGATCGTGGATGGAAGCAAAGGGGTGCTGTTTTCGTTGTTCTGCGATGGCGCGTCCGGCTTCTTCGTGCAAGCCCTTTACATACCGCAGGCCAAGGCGGAGGGCGGGTTGTTGGATATTGGTTGTCGGTCGTTGGGTGGAGTGTCGTGGGTCGTTGCCCGTGGGGCGTTGGCCTAAACCGGAGTTTCGTTGCGAAAGCTCGGTCGCCCCTACAGGACTTGAATCATCTCCCTTGCCCTTGCCAACGCTGTCGCGCTGGGCTAAGCTGGGCCGCCCCTTCGGGGCTTGGTTTTCGCCGACGACCGACGACCGATGACCGACAACTGCATTTTCGCGAGCGACGAACGACGGACGACGGACGACGAGGGTTTCTGAATGCTGAGTGCTGAATGCTGAGTGCTCCCTGATGGCTGACGGCTGATGGCTGATGGCTTCAATCGTGCACTCCCACTCCGATTTCGTCACATCAATCGGCAACACTTTCAATCCATGGCGCTGCGCGTCTTTCACAATCGTAGCCGGACTGTAAAAACCCATGGGCTGATTGTTCAACAGGGCCGCGGTGAATGCGGCAAGGTAATGCTGCTTCAGATAAGCGCTGGCATAAGCGATCAGGGCGAAGCTGGCGGCGTGGGACTCGGGAAATCCGTAGAGCGCAAATGAAGTGATCGACAGCACGATTTGCTCTTGCGCCTCCTGCGAGATGCCATTCTGCGTCATGCCGGCCCGAAGCTTGAATTCGATTTCGCGCATGCGTTTTTCTGAGCGCTTGAATCCCATGGCACGGCGAAGGTCCTCGGCTTCTCCTCCGCTGAAATTCGCAACCACCATCGCCATCTTCAAAAGTTGCTCTTGAAAGAGTGGGACGCCCAGAGTTCGCCTGAGCACAGGTTCGAGTGAGGGATGCGCGTAAGTGACTGCCTGCCGTCCCTGCCGCCGCTCTAAATAAGGATTGACCATCTGCCCGACGATCGGGCCGGGGCGAATGATCGCGACCTGCACCACGATGTCGTAAAACTTTTTGGGCATGAGGCGTGGCAGGCAAGACATCTGCGCGCGGCTTTCGATCTGGAACATGCCGACGGTGTCAGCCTTCTGCAGCGTGGAGTAGACCTCGGAATCATCTGCGGGAAGGTGCGCAAGCTCCACTTCTTCGCCGTAATGGTCGCGAATGAGGTTGATGGAATCTTTAAGCACGGCCATCATGCCGAGGCCGAGCAGATCCACTTTGATGATGCCGAGGTCGGCGCAATCTTCTTTGTCCCATTGCACGACCACTCGGCCGGGCATGGACGCGGGTTCGAGTGGAACAACAGAATCGAGTTGCCCCTGGCAAATGACCATGCCGCCGGAGTGCTGGCCCAGGTGACGAGGCAAATCCTGAATGGCCTCGCACAGCCCGAAATATTTGCGAATGCGCGGATGACTGATGTCGAGCCCGGCATCGCGGAAACGATGATCAAACGTGTCGTGCTCGTCGCGATACTCCCAATGCGCGACCGCGGCGGAAAGTTTGTCTAAAGTTTCCTCGTCGAACTCGAGAACTTTACCGATTTCGCGCGAGGCCATGCGGCTGCGATAAGTAATGACATTCGCAGTCATGGCCGCGCCGCGCTCACCATACTTGCGATAGACGTACTGAATGACTCTTTCGCGTTCGTCGCCGCTGGGAAGATCGAGATCGATATCGGGCCACTCGCCGCGCTCTTCGGAGAGGAAGCGTTCGAAGAGAAGTTCCATGCGAACCGGATCGACGGCAGTAATTCCCAACGAATAGCAAACTGCGCTGTTGGCGGCTGATCCGCGGCCTTGCACGAGGATATTTTCTTCGCGACAGTAGCGGACCAGGTCCCAGACGATTAAAAAATATCCCGGCAGTTTGAGCTTTTCGATCAGCTTGAGTTCGTAATCGATCTGAACGCGCGCCTTTTCTTGCAGATCTTTATCGAACCGTCCGTAGCGGGACTGAAATCCTTCGCGGGTGCGTTCGCAAAGAAAAGACATCATACTTCTGCCTTCAGGCACGGGATACTTGGGAAATTCGTAGCCGAGATCTTCGAGTGTGAATTTGAGGCGCGAAGAAAGCTCGGTAGTGTTGGCGATGGCTTCAGGGAGGTCGGCGAAGAGCGCATGCATTTCCGCGGGCGATTTCAAATGACACTCAGAATTGAGCGTGAGCAGGCGCCCGGCCGTGTTGAGAGTGCAATGGTTGCGCAGCGCGGTGAAGACGTCGGCAGGTTCGCGAGCTTCCGGTGTGGCATAGCGGACGCCGTTGGTCGCAAGCAGCGGAAGATTCAGAGAGCGCGCGATTTCGATGGCGGCACGATTGCGCAGTTCCTGCTCTCGGCGGTGATGGCGCTGAAGCTCGACGTAAACATTTTGCTTCCCGAAAATTTGGGTGAGGCGTTCGACAGAATCTCGCGCCGCGTCCATGCCGTCATTTCTTAATACTTGGGCTAGTTGGCCATCGTCTCCGCCGGTGAGGCAGATCAATCCCTCTGGATGTTCTTCGAGTTCGTGGGCGAAAACAGTGCCTTCATCCTTTTTGGATCGCAGCTTCATTTTGGTGATCAGGCGGCAGAGGTTTTGGTAGCCAGTGCGGGACGAGATGAGGAGAGGCAGACGGAAGTTTCCCGAACCAGTCTGTAGAGACGTTGCTTGCAACGTCTTGCGTGGCGTGGCAAAGTCTGCGGCGCTGTCGGCAGAGACGTTGCAAGCAACGTCTCTACGAGAAAAATCGCATGTGACCTCCGCGCCGATGTGCGCCTTGAGCTTCGCTTTCTTTGCTGCCATGTGAAAGCGTGGCGCGCCATAGACACCATCGCGGTCGAGCAGCGCCATGGCAGGCATCTGCAATTCGCCGCAGCGCGCAATCAGGCTTTCCGGAAGTGAAGAGCCTTCGAGGAAGCTGAAAGCGGAGCGGGAGTGGAGTTCAACGTACATCGGGCGATCTGGTCATCGGGTGATTAGGTGATTTTTAAAACCATGCGTGGCAGATCATCCGATGGTCCGATGGCCCGATGGCCCGATCATCCGATTCCTTCAGTCATAGCTCCCTTCCAGCATCCATCTCCCGGTAAGCATGTCGTGAACCAGACGATAGAGCACGATTCCGGTTTTTCCCTGCACTGCGATGTCCCATTCGTCGCGCACCCAGGCGTCCTGCTCCCACCAGTCACCGGAGCAGCGCCAGGGCCCGGCAGCCCAGAGCACATCGGCGGAAATGCGGTTTCGCTGCTGCGATGAAACGTGAGAAGGGTTCCCGTTCTGATGTGTGACGGTAACAAAAATCGGGGGACGGAAAATTCGCAACGCGGTAACAAGGTTTTCGGTGAGGCCGTTTCCGTTCCGTGAATTTATTTTCGCCAGCGCGGAATCCATTGGGACAAACCCCTGCATCTCGAACCCCTGTGGCCGGTGCGTGTCCAGCAACTGCGGCGATCCCACGCATCCTTCGCCAACGACTGCGGAAATCCTTGCCAGCGTCAGTTCCAGTTTTTCCGGTTCCGGCGAACAGGGTATAAAGAGGCCGTTCTGCCCTGTGCGCGGCTTGGCAGGTGCGATCCGCAGATGAATTTGTTTGACAGGAGCGCCGGGAGAATGCGCTTTCAAATCCAATTGCAGGAGCTTGAGAAAAGTTTTTGCGCTGAGCAGCGGCACAGGCAGATGAATAATGCGTTGAAACGTGCTTTCGGAGTCTTGCCGTCCGTTCTCGAGCGTCAATCGCAAATGAATTTCCTGCGCCGCCAACGATCGCGACTGCAGGCGCATGCAGAGTTGCTCGAGCATCTGATTGAGCAGAAATGCAAGCGGCTCCAGCAGCACCAATGGGAAGTCCAGTTCGATTGCTTCTTCGAAAACGAGCGGCGAGTCACAGGGAACCAGCATGCGCTCGCTTTTGCCGCATGCTTTACGTTGAAGTTCGAGCCCACGTTGCCCCAGTCGTTCACTTAAAGCATTTTCCGGAAGGGCGGCGAGATCGCGAAATTTTCGAATTCCCCAACTGTGGAACGTTTCCAGAATTTCTTCACCACGGAAACACGGAGGCACGGAGGAGTACAACTGCTTTGAATTGAGTGGACCTTCAACTGCGGCGTTCGCAGCAAACAGCACTTCAATGGGGAGTCCACCCAGGACTTCTGCTGCTCTTCCTTCGGGAATTACGGTAACGCCCACGAATCCATTTGCTGCCAGCACGGCGCTCGTGAGCGTGCCCGCCACGGCAACATTTACCTCCAGCCCCATTTCGTGAGCACGACGGAAAATGTCATGGGCGATCTTAGGCAAGGTGCCAAACAGTTTGTCGAGCCCCGAAAGATCAAGCAGGATCGTGTCTCGAGCGGAGTCTTCGATTTGCGGGGAAAAGGCCTGGGCGCAATCGAGCAAAGCCTGGTGCGTAGCCGATTCCTGAAATTCCGAGCGGTCGCGAAGCGCGATTTCGGTTGAGCCCTCAATTTGTAGTTTGGTCATGCCAGGCAGAACACCGGCAGTGCGAGCGTGTTCATTTGCCACCAGAATCTTTTCGAGAGGCGGTTTGCCTTCGAGAACGGCCACAGCTTGTGAGCGTAGACTCGGCTCAGCACGCAAGATCGCCTGCAGTGAAAAATCAGGAACGAAGATGCAGGCGAAAGGCATGGGAAAACCGCTGTTGGCTGTTGGCTCTTGGCTGTTGGCAAAACACAAATCAGCCAACGATCATTGCGACTGGACTCCTCTGATCCTCAGACCTCTGTGGGTGTTCCTCTGCGTTCTGTGGTTATTTATGGAGATCAAAATCCACCACCGAGGCCACGGAGGTTCACAGGGCTATCCGGCGCGCACGGCTTGTGTAGTGAAAATCGTTTTCACCGATTGCACAGGCTTGCGCTCCAATCGAGAACGGACGACTTCTCCTTCGATTTGCAATTCTTTTAAAACTTCTGCGTGCGATGGTTTTCCTGATGGCTGACGCCGGAAGACTGAGGCCTGATTCCGCACTTTCACCACCACGGCAGCGCAGGTTTGCGCGCATAAAATTTCGCTGATCAACAGCAAAGCGGTTTTCGTGTGTTCGACCGCGCGCTGGAAGCGGAACCACGATGCGAGCGGAATGCGGCGCACGAATTTCTCGGGAATTCCGGCGAGATCGAGCACAACCAAGCCGAAGCCGCCGCTTTGCAGGATGAGATCGGTGGATTTGAGGACCTGTTCGAGGCGGTGTTCGTAAACTCTACAAAATCGTTTAGAGTCGTTGGTCGTTGGTCGTTGGTCGTTCGCCAAAGAACTATAAACCGGGTTGCTCCACCCTTCCACGCTTTTTGCGGAGGGTGGGGCTTTTGACTTTGCCAACGACGAACGACCAACGACCAACGACGATTTTCCGCACCTCACCCAAAGCAACCTGCTGAAGTCCATCCGGGCACTTGCTCCCGAACTCGGATCAAAGCTGTCGCTGGCATCGATCAGAACGCAGGATTCTCCGCGCTGCGTGGCTGCCGCTAATGTGGCCAGCAGCACGCTGGTTTTTCCGGATGAGGGCGGACCGCATATCTCCGTCAAACACCCGCGCGGAATGCCGCCGGTCAAAGCATCGAGTTCGGGAATCCCGCTCGAGATCATCTCCGGCCTGGGGCGTACCTCAAGCTGCGATGCGGGACGTACGCCGGTCAGGCGCTCGGATTGGGAGATGTGCTTGAGAGCAGCGTCTCTTCGGGAAACGCCCACTTCTCGCAAAAGCGGCGATAAGTGGGGCACCTGTTTCCCATCAGTGATCGCAGCCAAATACGACGAAGGTCCGGTAGTAGTCGCAAGCGTGGACATGGAAACCTCGCGGCAGAGAAAGATCGGGGCTGGTCTGCCGGAATGCGAATCAAGTAGATTCGCTTTTTATTCGCCTATTAGGATTCTGCTACCGCGGCGCAAGGTTGTCAAGAAGGTTAGAGAAGCGGTTTGTTAATTTACCAATGATGTCGGAAAGGATAGTCAAGCCTTCATTTGACTAAGCATTGGCTGCTGTTTTCAGCAATTCTCTCAATCGTCTGGCAACGATCTTTTCTTCTCCAGGCTGCAACATCCAGACACCCACAACTATGGTATTGGGCCCGCCCGGCAATCCCGCACTCGCAGGTGAACCTCCGGTGGAGGGATTGAGCTCGATGCGCGGGTCACCCTGCCGCATTTTCTGCATGACTTCCGCACCTGTGATCTTCAACCGGTTCTGGTCGTAAGTGATGAGCAGGTGCGGAACATGATTGGCTACTTCCGGAACGAAAATCTGCGTCTGCACCGTCGGAATCGAGCGCAGTTCTTTCGCGATCAAATCAGCCCTCCGCCGGTACTCAGCTTCCATTGCTGTGTCGTCCTGTTTTAAAAACCAATCAACAGCGGCGACTAGGCCTATGATCTCCTCCTTCGCCACTTTCAATCCGCGCCCCACAGTGTTCGAGTTTGGCGAGTTGTTCTTCTTTGCCGCGTCGATCAGATCTTTTCTACCTAGAAGAAGACCACTGCACTGCGGTCCACGCAGTCCCTTCCCGCCGGAGAACGTCACGAGATCGAAGCCCATCTCCGTATATTTCCATAGGTTCGAGATAGGTGGGACGTCCGCAGCAGCATCGTTGAAACAGTGCACTCGATGCTGATGTGCAACTCGCACCCAATCTTCGCGGCTGATTTTGCCAGTGCCTGCGTTGAAAAAGTGGGCCATGACAGTGTGCTCGTTGAAGGCTTTTTCGTAATCTTCAATCGTCTCAACCTCGACAAACCGAATGCCGCAATTGCGCAGAGCATGGTCGTAACCGTAACGATGAGATTTCTGGACGATGACCTCGTTCTTCAGGCCGGCCATGTCACTTGGAATTCCTAAAATCGCTTGATCATTTCCCATCGTGACGCAAGCTGCCGTGCCCACAACCAGAGCGGCGGCAGCCCCGGAGGTGACCAGAGCGGCTTCGCAACGCAATTGCTTAGCGAGATACGCGCCCGAAGCATCGAGCAGTTCAGTGAGATTGACGGGCCTCTTAGCCGCCAGCGCGACGGCGGCCTGTACCTCATCGGGCATGGTCGACGCCGAAAGCGCCGTGTAGGTGCCCGCGGCATTGATCAGTGGTCTGACGCCCAATTTTTCGTAGTAATCGACGCCTGTCGCGATCTTCTCCGTAGCAGACGCTCCTGTTTTTATCGCTGGAACCAGGGCCAGCGCAGTTCCTCCGGCCGCAAAGGCTTGCGCGCTCTTGTACAAAAGTTTTCGCCGATTAATCGGTGTCATCGTTTTATCTCCCGCGAACCTGATTAAACTCTTGGGAACTCAATCTCGCGGATAATCATCGGCCCGCGCAGGCAGGGAATCGCCCTTGTCGGGATTCGTGAAATATTGCGGCCGGGCCTTCTCCCACTCCACCATACTGAGGCCAGCAGGATCATACGAGATGCGTCCGGCGCGGATGGTCATACGAGCTGTCAGGTTGACGTTTCCCTCCATCCGTGCAACTCCGCAGTCGATATAGCCGAAATGGCCCTTCGCCAGTTCGAGCACAGCGATATCGGCGTCTTTGCCGACCGATAGCGTTCCCAACTCCGGCCTGTGAATCTCAGCAGCCGGATTGACCGTCGATCGCCGAATGATGTCGTCGAGAGGCACACCCATAGCAAGGAATTTTGACATCACGTTGGTCATGCTGACCACGTTGTAATTTCCCGTGTGCAAATCGGTGGACATAGAGTCAGGAATAAAGCCCTGTTTCACGGCAGGGACCGCATTGCGAAACCAGAAACTGCCGGACCCATGCCCCACATCGAAGATCACGCCGCGTGCTCGCGCTTCCGTGAGAGCCGGATTTATCTTGCTGTCACCAAGAATAATCGGGAATTGCTGCGCAAAGACGTGGGTGTGAATGTCGCCGGGCCGCATCTTCTTAAGAATCAGATCCTCGTAAGTCCGGTCCGGACGAGGCCAAAAGTCATACATGACGGGAACGCCAGCCAGGGTTGCGCATTCAATGGCGCGATCCACGGCTGCCCAGGGCACGTGCTCCGCGTCCCACGGTTCTTTTGTCCAATAATGCGCTGTTTTTACTCCTACGATGAGGTCGGGATATTTCTTGATCGTTGCAGCGCAGAGTTTTGGATCCATCTCGTCAAGGCTTCCTTCAAGGCCGCCGTTCATACCATTGGCCACGATATTCAGAAAAGCCAGCACCCGCACTCTGGCATGGTCGATGCCTTCCTCCTTTTCCTGAAGAAACGTTTCCGCGCCAGCCGTGCCTGCATCCACAACCGTGGTGACTCCAGACTGCAGCGCGATGTCTGCAAGAATCCCCAATGGAGCCGCATGCGCCCGCGCTTCGGGAGTGAACCAGTCCAACGGTGCTCCGCCATGGCCAATGTGGTAATGGATGTCAATGAGGCCGGGAGTGACGTAGAACTTCGAGACATCCACAACCTTCCCGGCCTGATCGGCAGGAATGTTTTTTTCGACCGCAGCAATCTTGCCCTGGAATACTGCGACGTCGCGGACGTCATCAATGCGATTAGCAGGATCGATCACGTGCCCGCCTTTCAACAGCAGGTCGTATCGAGGCGGGGTCTGAGCGATTATGGCGTGACAGAATCCTATGGCGACGATTGCGATGAATGCCTTCATCCAGTTCTGCATAACACCTCTTTCGGATCGAAGCGAAAGTGTATCGACTCAAAGCCGGATTGTCATCACGCAAAAACGAGTCGCCGTTCGTTCAAGTTGTAATTGCAGGTCGGGCTGGCGTAATCTGGTCGGCATCTTTAAGCTTTAATCTGAAACTCGCAATTTAACTCTGAAAATGGATCGCCGGACTTTCGTCAAGGTAGGCTGCATCGGAAGCGCGTCGGTACTAGTGCAGGGCCTGGATCCGATGCTGCGGGCAGAAGGGGTTGCTCCTGCTCTGCCTGCCATCGATCTGCACGGCCTGCCGGATTACAAGCCATCCTCTCTCGGGATGCCCGGACTGTTTCCGGGGCGGGTCATTGAGGCGCGTGACCGGAATGCAATCGCAAGGAATCGTGTTTCGCAGCCGCTCGTTCGACGCATGCTCGAGCGGGCCATGAAGGAACTGACGGGAGAGACTTCCGCACGAGACGCGTGGGCGAAATTCATCGCAACCACAGATGTTGTGGGTATCAAAATCAACCCGTCTGGGGCGCCCGCTTGTTGCTCTTCGCCGGAAATCATTCGAGAAATAATTGCTTCGGTTCAATCGCTCGGAGTACCGGCCAGAAACATTGTGGTTTATGACCGTTATTCGTATGAGATCGATATTGCCAGCTACCAGGCGCTGCTGCCTCCGGGTGTTCGGATCGTGGGCATTCAAGACGCATTTTCAGGCGGCGGAACTGGATATGAACCAACGGTTTATTGCGACGCGAATTTCTTTGGCGAGTGGGAAACCCGCTCCCATATGGCTGGCGTAGTGGCACACGAAGTAACCAAGATCATCAACGTGCCGACAATGAAGGATCACTCCGCAGCCGGCATCACCGGGGCTTTGAAGAATCTCGCGTACGGCACCTTCAACAACGTGGCTCGCACCCACCGTGCGCCCCATTCTTTCACCAACCCGATGATCGGGTTGATGTGTTCCGTAGAGCCGTTACGCTCAAAAGCTGTACTGCACATCATGGACGGCATGAGGCAGGTGTGGCATGGCGGGCCGCTCACACAAGTGCAGGACTTTATCGATCAAACGGGAATGCTCCTGGTCGCTACCGATCCCGTCGCCATGGACACCATCGAACTCGAGGCAATCGAAAAGAAGCGGCATGAACGTGGCGTTCCTTCCCTGTGGCAACACGATCCAGAAAGCATCACGCCAGACAGCCGGATATTCTTTCACGATGCGTCGAAAAATCTGTTTTTCCGTCAGCCAGGACACGTTGCAGCGGCAGGGAAGCTGGGCCTTGGTGTCTCCGAGTTGAAGCAAATTGACCATCGTCTCCTCTCAAGCTGATGATGACCTCGGAAAAGACCAGCACCACGTCCGCTGCTGAATGGCCCACTCTGCTGGGAGACAATGCCCGCCGGGGAGGGCAGGCGCAAGTTCGATTTCAGTCACCCGCGAACGCCGCTTGGCAGTATCGTGCTGCCAGCCCTGTGCGTTCGGCGCCCGTGTTCCATGGCGGTCTTTTATATGTTGCCTCGGTAAACGGGATGTTGCATGCGATCGACGTAGCCACAGGAACGTCAAAATGGAAATTTAAAGCGGCGGGCCCGGTCCATTCCACACCCTCGCTTTTTGAAAATGCGATTCTTTTCGGTTGCGATGACGGCCAGGTTTACGCCATTGACCAGAACTCCGGCGAAAGCTTGTGGGAGGCTGCAAGTCAAGGTGAGGTCTGGTCATCGCCGGTAGTTCGTAATGGCAGTGTGTTTTTCGGAAGTGCAGATGGCAGCGTGTATGCCGTTGATGGCAGACATGGTCAGTCGAAATGGTCGCAGCAACTTGGCGGAAGGATATATTCCACGATTTATGCCGAGGAGCATCAGTTGTATGTAGGCTGCGGAGACGGCAAAATCTACAGTCTCGAAGCCGCTTCCGGCAAAATTCTCTGGAGCCAAGCTACCGGCAACGGAATCGACTCGTCGCCGGCCGTCAGCGATAACCTGGTTCTGATCGGCTCCGAAGACTTCTTTGTCTATGGACTGGACGCCATTAACGGCGAGGTGCGCTGGAAGTATGAAACGGGTCTAGGCATTGCTTCTTCGCCCGCGGTTTCAGGTGATTTTGCGGTAATTGGCAGCAAGGATGGGTTCCTCTATGCCTTCGAAGTTCGAACTGGAAACTTGCGGTGGAAGACCGCAGTCGGTGAAGTGGTGACCGCGCCGCCCGTTATCGGCGATGGCGTCGTTTGCATCCAGGCGGGTGGCACGTTTGCGCTGGATGTGAGCAGCGGAAAAATCGTATGGCGAGCCGGCCTGGGTGGAGCACTCCAGTCGGTTCCCGTGCTTGCGGCAGGCTCGATTTACGTTGCCAGTTTGAACGGTGAGGTCTATGCGCTGCGCTAATCGCTTCATGGCAGTTCTGATCACCCTATTACTTTGCTTCCGCTCGAGCGCGCAGAGCTCCGACCATCAAGTTCTTGTCTACAAGAAAAAGTACATTATGGGGACCGTTTTCGAGATCGCTGCTTACAGCCGGTCATCGGAACAGGCCTCTATTGCCATCGAAAGAGCATTTCAGGAGATGGTTCGGCTTGACGGTCTGATGAGCAACTACAGTCCCGAGAGCGCGTTGAGTCATTTAAACCAATCCGCACACTTTCATGTCGAAACCGTCCCGCCGGATTTGTATAGTGTCATCCAGCAAGCATTGCAGTTTTCCAAGCTCTCAGAAGGCAAATTCGACATTACAGTCGCGCCGTTAGTGAACCTCTGGAAAGCTGCGCTCTCGGGCGACTCTATTCCTTCGATTGCTCAGCAACACCAAGCTCAGAGTTGCGTTGGATACGAGCAGATCGTATTAACTCCACCCGATCAAATTACCTTGCAATCCGCCTGTCTCCAGTTGGACTTGGGTGCTATCGGAAAGGGTTTTGCAGTCGATCGTGCTGTTTCGGTGCTTCATTCACTTGGCATCTATAACGCATTCATCAATGCGGGCGGAAGCACGATTTTTGCGATGGGTTCGCCTCCGGGAAAGACAGGTTGGCTTGTGCACCTGCGGGATCCCTCTCACAAAGTGGATCCGTATGTCATGCTCAAAAACCAGAGTGTTTCCACATCTGAACAGTCGCCAATTTCTTTGTTGTGGCGCGACTCAGCCGGTCACATCGTCGACCCCACGACTGGCCAACCTCTCAAGACCGACTTTGCCGTGAGCGTTGTGGCTCCAACGGCGACTCTTTCGGACGGACTGTCAACCACTTTGCTCCTGCTTAGGCCTGGAAAAGGGAAGTCGCTAGTCAGCCACACGCCCGATGTCTCAGCCATTTGGGTGTCAGCAAAGGCACAAACTGAAATGGCTCCTTACGGGCCGCGAATCTTCTTCGGGAAAAAATTGTAATGACTCGCGCTTTGCGAACACACCACCGAAATCTTGTGGCGTTTTCGCTGTTCCTTATCATTCCTTCACCTCTTTGGTGCCGCGTGTTCCTGGGATGGAGCAATGCCCCGTTACCTCCGGTGAGTTCGCTGGGGGTCAGCGACGTGGTCTTCTCCTGGAACTCGCGCGTTCCTGCTTCTTTAATGGCAAACGCTCGCAAGCAGGGATATCGCGTGTATGTCGAAGCTCCTTTGGCGCAGGTGGCCGCTGCCGCAGAACAGGGCGCAAAATCCGGGTGGACGGGCATCATCATCAACGTCTCTGAATCCCAGCGCACGCGAACACAAGCAGCGGTTTCACATTTACGATCGGCTTATCCAAAACTTCAATTCCTGGTGCTCGGGCTAGTTGGTAAGCAGCCTCAAATGCGGGGCAGCATCGTCATAAAAAACGATTCGGTTCTTGAGGTTTCCAGCCCCACTGCGCAACCGTGGATCGATACCAATCTTGCTGCAATTCGAGTCGAACAGCGGAGAGAACAGACCCAGCCTCCGCTCTACACCTTTGCGTGGATCACTCCTGACCAAGGGCAGCAGAGAATCATTACCGCATCGGATTTGTCGCTTGCGGTGGCCGAGGCGGGAGCATTTCATGCGGATCTGGTTTTGCGACTAGACAGGCGTTTGCAGAAGTCGCTGAGTCAAAATGCCCCGGAGGCTTTGGCCCAATGGAGTCAAGTTCAATCAACACTGAGTTTCTATTCCGGTATTAGTCAGGAAGGCACGCAATCGGCCACCAATGTGGCAGTTGTTGTCGGCGGCTTCGACACAAGTGACGAGACTCTCAATCTGCTGGCCCGCCACAATATTCCATTCCAGGTGTTTCTCGCTGCGGATTTAAATGCGATCGCTCGGGAAGGCTTCAATTTGGTAATTGTGTTCGCAAAACCTGATAAGCAAGCGGCTGAACAAATTGCCGATTTGGCAGCTGGCGGCAAGACGGTGGTGCTGGTGGATTCGCACGGCACCACCTATCCATGGCACAGTAATCAACCGACACAAGTAAACGAAGAAACGCGATCGTATTCGGTGGGAACCGGAACCATACTCGAATTCTCAGAGCCAGTGAGCGACCCAGAAGCCTTCGCGCAGGACATTCGCCGACTCATGGGCAAAAATAATTCACTGCTGAGTCTATGGAACGGACTCACAACCATCGCCGTGCCTTACAAAGATCGCAGCGGCTCACTAAGATCAATTGAGCTGGTGAACTATTCTACCGATCCGATCCGTGTCCAGGTGCAGGTCAAGGGGTCGTTCACCTCCATCCGTTACGAGACACCCGAGCATGGATGTTGCCAAACCCTGCCCCCCACCAATCACGATTCCTTTTCCGAATTCGTAATTCCAGAGTTGCATATTGCCGGCCGCGTGTATCTGGAAGGTCCATAGGCACGGCAGTCTTCGTTCACCACGAGTCGCAATGATTCAGCAAGGAACATGGGGTTTATACGAAGTAAGGATGAACGGGGTGGAAGGAGAGGCCAGCAGCCGCAGAATGTGGAGAAGCATTTCGGAGTGTTGGTAGCGCTACCGGGAATCGAACCCGGGTTTGAAGATTGAGAATCTTCCGTCCTAACCCCTAGACGATAGCGCCATTTAACTCGGGCGGCCGACTCCGCCGCAAAGGGAACGACCGAGGTGATTATAACAAAGCGATATTGATGGGTCTGGCAGATGGAAATGGCTGCTTGTCAAAGAAAAACGCGGATGCATTGGCCGGGACCAATCTTGCTACATGCGAGAACAGCACGCGCGTGACCGTGGTATTTTTGTACTCAATGAGGACAATCCTAATTCCGATAGCCTCGTTAGCTTTGTTCATCACCTGCGCGATCGCTGCCGACGAGCAGCTGGAGCCGCTTCCGGTGGCAACCTCGAACAACGCGGTGGTGGGGCTGAAGGTAAGTGGTCAGTTTCTGGTGTATTCCATGACTGGCATGGGCGCGAAGAAGAACTGGAGCGCCGTGACCAATGCCGCCTACGCTCTCAACGTGAAGTACAACAAATGGACAGCCATCAAGCCCGTGCCGGGGTCGGGGCGGCTCGGAGCAGTTGCGGTTGGGGTGAAGGAACAGGTCTTTCTCCTTGGCGGATATGTGCCGGATTCGACCACCGGGCAAACAATCATCTCTGACGTTGCCATCTACGAGCCGCTCGCTTTGCGCTGGTATCGCGGCGCCGAGCTTCCGGTCGCAGTGCGGGATGCCGTCGCTGGAGAGTATCGCGACCGGTACATCTACGTGGTCGGGGGATTTACTAAGGCCGGGCCCACCAACCAGGTACAGATCTACGACACGCTCACTGACAAGTGGAGCACGGCAACCCAATCTCCCGGCGCCCCAGTTTTTGGACACGCAGGCGCGGTGGTGAACGACAGCATCGTTTACATCGGTGGCGCCGTGAAAACTTCGGGCAAACCGGCATTCGCAATTTCGGATGAGGCCTGGATCGGTAAGATTGATCGCAAAGATCCGAAGAAAATCGAGTGGAGCAAGTTGCCGCCACCACCTTCGACTGCGCGATACAGGGTTGCGGCAGGCTCTTCTGACAAGGATCAGAGAGTTTACTTCGCCGGCGGGACCGACAAGATTTATGAGTTTGATGGCGTTGGCCTCGATGGCCAGCCAGCGGAACCCTCGTACATCGCCTTCGCCTATAACCTGAAGGCGAACGCATGGGAGACGATCCAGCAAAACTCACCTAATGCGACCATGGACCATCACGGGCTGGCGGTGACATCGGATGATCTGATTGTTGTCGGCGGCATGGCAGCGGGGCAGAAGGTTGTGGGGACGGTAGAGGTTCTGCCGAAGGGCAAGTAGAGCTATTCCTCAATGTGTCAGTGGTGCAGGATTTCCTGCCGACGAGGATCCGTCACTGGTGCGGCACCTCTTTCTCGAAGTAATTGGAGTAGCGTGTCACTACCATTTTTTCGCGCATAGGCCGCTTCCCTCTTCGTAATGCCGATAAATTGCAGGAAAATAAATTGGCCAGACGGCAGTTGCTGAATTTCTCCAAAATTTGAAGAGGGCGCAAGTAAAAGCCAGTCCAGTGCCGAGGAGGCCCCATCTATCGGAGCGCGGAGAGGGACGCGGTCCCATGTCTGAAGAGGGCCTTTGCCCGGAAACCGCCCCGCCGCGAGAAGGATTTGAAACGCTACCATACTGCGCAGCAGAACCAAGGCCCACTGCGATTGGGATGGGCATTCAAGAATGAACTCACATCCGAGACCTGAGGTGTCATTGGGATTGGGTGAATCGGCGTCCCATGCGTTAGAGAGTCCCGATGAAACGTAGACCCAGGTTCTTCTCGTCGCTGTTGGATGCGACTCAAAGACGCCATGAGTGACCCAACGTGGGTCAATTGATGCCTGCCGGAATTGCGTCGTAAAGAGTTCTGTATCGAGTGCATAAATTCCGGGCCCAACATCACCAAACAATGAGCAGTAAAGGGTTTCCTCCCGAAATTCCCATGCGTCCTCGAACCACGCACCCGACCGTTCATTGGTTCCCATACAGGCGGATCGCTTGTCCCATCATAATCTTGTATTTAACGGGCGCGGGCAAGAACCAGAGTTACGTCGTCTGGTTGTTCCGCGCCGCCAATCCAGTCATCCACCGCCGCGGTCACGATCTCGCTAATTCGCTCCAGCGAAAGGTCACGATTTTCGTGGACTAGCTCAATTAGTCGCTGCTCGCCAAATTCTCCGAAATCATTTTCCGGCTCGGTCACACCGTCGCTGTAAGCGAGGAATATTTCGCCCGGTCGAAGATGAACAGTGGCTTCGTCGAAGCTCAGGTTGTCGAAAAGGCCGACTACGGTTCCGCCGCATTCCAGCCTGCGAATGTTGCCGCTTTCAGAGAGAAGCAGTGGAGGCAGATGTCCCGCATTGCTGTAAGTCAGGCTGCGCCCGCGGCCGTCATAGAGCCCGAGAAACATGGTGGCGTATTTCTCCATCGGCGTGGTATGAACGAGTTGGTGATTGAGCAATGAAAGCAGTGTGCCGGGCGAAACTTCGGCGCCAGGAAGGACTGTATCGTATTGTTCAACCAGCCTCGGCCCTCCAGCTACGATCTGCACCTGCCGCAGCGCCGGGATACCCTCCATGGAATAGGCGCGCACTGCGGAGTGAATGGTCGCCATCAGTAAAGCCGCGGAAATCCCCTTGCCGCTTACGTCGCCCACGGCGAGCATCACGCTTTCGTGGCCGAGCGGGACGAAGTCATAGTAGTCGCCACTGACGCTGCGTGCCGGCCGGCAAAAGCCGTGCACCTCAAGGCTTGGAAGTTGCGTAATGTGCTGCGGGAACAGCTGCGCCTGGACTTCCTGCGCGATATTGATCTCGTTCTGCAGCCGCTGTTTTTCCTCCTGCTCGAGAATCAACTTCTCGATCGATTCGGTCATCATGTTGAACGAACCGGCAAGGGCTGCGAGTTGATCTTTAGAGCGGATGGGGATGCGGTGGCTGAAGTCTCCTCGATTGATGTGGGTGGTGGCGAGATAGATGTTGGCGACAACGCCAGTGATCGAGCGGGTGAGCCGCGTTCCGATGTATAAGGCTGCTACTACTATTGCTCCCAGCACAGCCGCCACAATGATGAGAAAAAATTCGATCGAGGCAGCAAACGCCCCAGGCGCGGAAAACAGATGATTCCCCAGCGCAGAATAAGTAGTCTGAACGTCTATTGCGGCCGTGTTAGAACTCTGACCATCGCGCCAATTCAGCACTGACAGGCAGGTTGGGAAATCTACCTGCTTATCCAACATCTGCTGTTTAGATGGCACGGTGCCGACCATGAACATCGGTTTCAGGCTCGTATCCGTACGGGAGTCACAGCCGGCCTCTCTTTCTCCCATTGTCTGCTCAAGGGTAAGAGCTCCCAGATTCTCGGAGATAGGCGCCAGCATATGGGGATCCAGCGGCTTGCTGGTTACCACTGTCAGCGTCCCTCTCGTGCTGCTGGTTCGCGTCGCAGATCGGGCGAAGAGGTTTGTTCCATCGCGAACTATTGCACCACTCTCAGCTTTCAAGAGTGCAGGTGGGGGAGGGCTGATCTGTGTGATATTCGATGGCGTCGCGAACAAGAGGTTGGAGTCCGACCAAACATACAGTTGCGATCCGTTTGTGGATCGGAACAAATTCTGAAGGTTAGTAGTGTCCCCTTTTGAATCCAAAGTGGCCACGATTTGGTTCGTAGTGCTTTCATTCATCGCGTGTAGCCTTTTCAATTCTGAATCCAGGCGGGAAGTCACAATGTAAGTTGCGAGCTGGCCAGAAAATAGATAAAACGCCAATCCCGCAAACAGGACGAGCAACAGGGCCGGAATCACGCCGATGAAGACATACGTCACAATGAGTCGATTCCTGAGTCTCCAGAGAAGCCGTGATGCGGACCAACGCGCCGCCAGCACGCAAAGGAGAAATACAACGACGAAGGTTAGAAACAGAGTCCAGCCGCTGAGTGCACTCGCGTAAGCTGGTTTAACTGCTTCAAGCAGCTTTTCCACAGCATAGAGGAAGACATCCAGGCCTAAAAAATACAGGGTTA
>Ga0310811_10000349_pt1 | contig 63215 bp, 62 predicted proteins | sample YCmetagenome_FD_207642 | JGI IMG/M metagenome (GOLD analysis project Ga0310811, IMG submission 207642) | Soil microbial communities from experimental microcosm in Duke University, North Carolina, United States - YC | ecosystem: Engineered > Artificial ecosystem > Soil microcosm > Unclassified ... | reverse complement strand
GTCGACACAAAAGATCAAGAAGAACATCAAGAAGAACTCGGTCAAGATGGATAAGGACAAGTCCACTCCACCATCCAAGAAGCGCAAGCCTACACCCAAGAAATCAGTCTCTAGTGTGTACGCCATGGATGAAGAGGATACACTGCCCTCCTCCTCTACTATTGGCCTCACCATGCTAAGGGAAGCGTCGCTGTTGGACGATGATATACTGGACAAGTCAGAGCCTGTGTTAGTCGTTCCGGTTGGTGAATCTGAGTCGGTGTCCATTCCAGAGGTGGCTTCTCAGGTGGAGATCTCAGACGACATCTTGGCTGAACCGGAATCGGAACAACCAAGACATGCTAACTCATCTTCTCCATCCAAGAAGCGCAAACACCAAGTCACTGACTCTCGTTCAGTCAAACCGGTAATTCGTTCGAAGCCCAGTACCAAATCCAAACCGCGCAAGCCCTCACACAGAGTCCAGGAGCGGTCTGGTGTGTCTCCATCCTCTGATAAACCCTCTGATACCACCACTAAATCCCGTTCTGCCCCACCATCCCGTTCAAAACCTGCTGGTCAGAAACAGACCAGAAAGCGAGCCACACCATCCAGACTCCCGGAGCCGTTCTCACCTGATACTCCGAACAAGTCACCTCGTGAACGTCTCGTATCTGAAATCTTCAGGTTAATCAATGCTCATTTCATCTCTGCTGTTCGCGACACAGTCGAGTCAGCCGAGATCCCTACCATGGTTCACCTGCGCTATGAACTGGAGAAGATCATTGAGAATCAGACAGATCCACCCTATGATCCAGCTGTGTTGGAGACCGTCAAGAATGCACATGGGGTTCTGGAACGCACAGAGTACGCTCCACTGAACGATGATGACCTGAAACGTTTCTTTGTGGTGATATGGAACAAAGTGGTTATCTTTCGTCAGTGCTTGTTTGATCGAGAGAGACAGAGAACAGAGCCTAGGATTAGGAATCGCGCGCTCGTAACCAACAAGATCACGAATGCGGAGATCCGGCATTTCGAAACACAGAAGGAAGAGATGCAACACTGGCGCACTCAGATGAGGAAGGCGGTGGAACCTTACCTGTACTTGATGCCTACACAGCCCGATTCATCATCTAGTGATGATGAATCAGAGTCGGACTCTAGGTAGAATAGATAGGTCATCTTATTGTCTGGACGCTCATTTCACTCTTCAAACTTGTCTTTCATAATTCGCATCTATCCCTTGTCGCCATGTCTGACTCAGACTCTGACTTGTCAGCCATTCGTACTTACGTGTACACAGAAGGCGATTACTCAGATGAGCACCCTGTCTTCATCACACGCTCACTTGAACGATTAAGAACGTTCCTTCGAGCCAGGTACATGCAGGAAGGTTATCGCATCTCTTTCTCGTATGATTGTTGTGTGTACCTCGAGGATCAGGAGATCGAAGGCTTTCGTGGTGTGGATCGTGTGTACTGTGATGAGTTGATGAAAGAGATCATCTTGGAAGTGCTGAATGAACGTGAGTGTCGTGACGAAGATGAACGGTTAGTCAAGGAGTCATTTGAGCAGGACTAATCCATCTGTACATGAGGGCGTTTTATTCCAGGTTCATACAACCACAGTCTTCTGTTTGCTCTGTACCAGCGCCTTGAAATTGACTAGGTGCTGGCTGGTCGTCTCACTGAGTGCATCTAGTGCACAATTGAACGTCCTGTCCTCTACATAGGTCTGCTTGACATTAGATACGCCCTTCAGTGAGTTTTCCAGGTCTTGGATCAACCGTTCAATTGCAGGCAGGTCACTCGGGTGAGTGATATGATTGATGTCGTCTCCAATCATCCTAACTGCTTGCTGAACGGTGCTGGTGATGAACGTTCGTGTCTGTGTACGGTTCAACCCACGGATCAAGCGCGTCACAGACGTGTACATACCCATGGGTTGGATGGACATTGTTCGAGTGTCCAGCTTCTCTCCCTCCTGGATACCAGCAATCCACTTTAACCGCACAATGACATCGTCTCGAGACACGTCAATGATGGATTCCATTGTCCCAGAGCCCGCTATACTCACACCGGTAGTCCTCAAGGTGCCCAGTAACCCCGTAACAATGGCCAGTCCAGTCGTACTGACGGCACTGCTCATTCAGAGCCGATGGTGTAGTTCAGCGACCAGTATGTCAGGTAGAATGATGCGACACCGGCCAGCATTTTTGACAATTGGAGCCATCCAGGTGTAGATGATGAGCTTCGACTGGATTTCTTCCAGCGCCTAAAAGCTAGATCCACACCTATGACCACCACTACCAACGAGATGAGTAGGGAGAGGAAGATGATCCGTTCGACAGTAGGCGACGACACAGGGACAGGTTGAGGTGTGTTCATCCTCCCTGTTGTAGGTAACATGGATTGGAACGAAGATGGTGGTTCCACCGAAGTTTGAACGGGGAACAACTGGTGGAGCAAATGCTCGTCCTCTGGACTGAAGTCTGTGCTCATCTTGGGTGGTGTTTACTAATTTGTATGAAAAGAGAGTGGTGTCCAAAAAAGAGTGCACAACATGAGTAGCTCGATGACTACCCCTTCCGTTCAGACCCATCCCACTCCAAACGCCAATCCCAACCTCAAGCCCACGGCCATTGCACAGAGGATTGAGAACACGTTCCAAGAACACGGCTTCTCGATCATCGCGTACTTCAGTGTACACGATCATGTGCGGTTTATCTTGGCTACATCTGAACGCGAAGGTTACGACATCCTGCTCCAGATACCGGCATCTATGCCGTTCCAGAGTGTCAAAGCACACTCCTTATGTCAGATCGAGCTTCAACCAGTCAGCACAGAATGGATCAAGCAAGAGGGCGAGCAAGGTGAGATTGATGTCAAGTACATGAGTCGTAACATGAAGACTCTGTTGGAGAACATCGATCAGAACGTCAAGGCTCACCCCCGTATTATGCGTCTCAAGCTGTCATGGTTTGATCCAGTGAGAAAGCTCTTGTTCACTGAACCTATCCAGAGGGAAGGGTCTCAACCCAAGCGCTTTGTGATCAGAGACATGGCACGTTGTCCAGAATGGTTGGCCACCCAGCCCAACGTGTGGTTCTTCACTGACCTTGATCACCTGTTCACCACTGGGTTCTCACTCTGGGATCAGAGTGTCCTGACGGGTCAGTGGCTACGAAACACCGCGTGGGACGAACAGAAGCGCCTGTGGAATGCGATGAACAAGAATTGGAAATCTCTCCTGGGTGCTCGATTGATCAGTGCACATGCACCACACCCCTTCACTGCCAACTTCCTGGCACGGAGCGAACGGATCGAGTTAGGTCAGGCTGAACTGATCAAGCTTCGCCGGATGTATGTGCGCGACCAAGACAACGCTCAGCTAGAGAAGATGATCCTCAGCTGTGGCAAGCTCATCCTGAAACTACACAGGAACGTGATCGCTGGCTTGCTTAGCTGGTCAGACGTGACGGATGAGTGGCTGACATTCTTCCCGTCGTTCCAGTTCACACTGAACATCGCGACCAAGTACTCAGCGGACGAGAGCAAGAATCAAGGAACGTCTATCCGTGCACGAGCAAGTGATGCCGTCAACTCCGTTCTACAGTGGTTAGAGGGCGGACAAGGAGACAGCACAACTGCCGTAGTGGAAGAAGAGGATGCTTCGGTTGATGACGATGACCATGATATCACACTTCCACCCGTTCGAACGAAGTCGGGTTCGAACCAACCATCGAATCTGATTATCCCTTCAGAACGACCCTTGCCTCACCGACTAGCTAAATTACGACACTACGATGATTCGGATGACGAGCAAGTCCGTCCTCCTCGACCGTTGTCATCCAAGAAGTCTGTTGTACCTTTGCTTGCACCGAGTATTCGACCTGTATCAGTATCCAGTTCAGATGATGAGGAACCTGAGAACGAACAGGATGAGGGGGATGATCTGCAGACAGGAATAGAGGACGATCGTGATCCATCCAGTTCTCATCCAGCTTCTACGGCTTCTCTCCCTCCCCTCTTTCCCAACAAACCTAACCTCCATATCCGAACTGCTCGTAAGACACCCAGCTACTTTGAGCGTGAGGTGGCCAAGCTGGAGCAGGATGACCACAACTCGGACTCGGACTCCTAGACATCATCCACACTCTCCAAGACGCTAGTCGAGAGAATGACCGACTCCACCTCGTCCATGTGTAGGTTTGCACTGACGGATGTCATCTCCTCTGTTGTGGATTCGTTCGTGGAACACAAGTCATGGAATGACGAGCTCCAGCTATTCGCGTCACGTGTATATGAAATACGAGAGAAGGACAATGCTCGAAAACCGGTTGCGGTTTATATGGCCAAGCTCTTTGATGCATGCGAACGCTCACTGCAATGGCTTATCAAAGCACACCTTGGAAAGTTGGGTCATTATGTCGAGTCTTATGCGAACAATCATCTGGTCGTTCCGTCCACATTTAACATTGACGATCGCGACAGTCTGACTCGAGAGTGCACTGACTTTGAGTCGTTTCTCGTCGCACACCGATATCACACGGATGAGCAATGGAGGGAGATGGGGTATGATGTACAGTTGATTAGAACCACCATTCGTCTCTCCAAACAGAAAACAGTCGATCGAATCCACTCAGAGGCGCTGTGGTTGATGTATTCCAAAGTGAACAAGAGACCTGTTGTTAGCTATTACGTTTGGTCACAGATGATGTGGATATCCAGATACATGGCGATCCAGTATGTCACTTCACGTGTAGAGCTAACTGCAGAGGAGAAGGTGTACGTCCTGAATCAGGCTTTGTTAAGGAAGAGCCAGCAACTCCCTCTTGTGGAGAATCCATCCATGTCATTGTGAATAGAAGTGGTTGTCTATTCACAATCCAAAATGACCACTCGCTTGGCTCTTCCTTAATGTGAGCCCTTCCTGTATTCGATCTCACTCGATCGAACCATGATCGAAAGCTTACCATTGTCATCCATACAGCAGTTGACACTGGTAACAGAAACGAATAGATATCCCACCCACAAGAACGTGTGTGTAGGTGTTAGGGATGTGATCATTTCTTGGGTGCTCTCAATGTCAACCCGTACTTGTTCACCACGGCTTCGAAGCACTTGTTGTCCAACATATGCTTGGCCGCACCCTGAGTGGCTTCCCGCTTGCCCATACCTGTGAACCAGGGGTGAGGAACTTCGATTTGTGGTTGACCGGGTTTCCGTACATAGACAACATACCGTGCCTTGTACTGTGTAGGGGTGTGTGATTTCGTGTGTGGTCTGCTCATCCCGTTCATTGTGGGTGACACGGCGTGCGCCTCGATCCGGCAATCCATCTGGCTACCAGCGATCGACTTGCGTTCGTTACAGATGCTGACACTGTCATACAGAGCTTCAAGGGTGAAATCCACATGCTGGATACATTCGTCCAGCACGGTCTTCATCCACTCGTAACATACCGCGTACCCGACGTGTGGACCAATGTGTTGATCACACAGGTACTCAAGGCACCCCACAAACGCCTCAAACACATCCTCACACGCCGAATCGGGTTTGGATGACTCGGGTGTCATCAGTTTCAGGGGTGGGTTAGGGTTACTCCCATTCATATCCGACTCCACAGGCTCGGGTATACGTATCCAGCGGTCAAACTGGATATGTCGAGCAAACTTGGAGTAGGCACGCTTGCTGATGGAGTTCATCTTCAAGCGTGCCATGATGGCCACAGGGGACAGGTTGCCCTGACCCAGAGCGGTTTTGGGATTGAACATATCCTTGAAACGGTTCGCGTAGTACCACACGACAATCTTATTGGTCGTCACGTCACCAATCAATTCATACCACTCCCACTGGAGGTTTGGATCCCAAAGCTTGCTCGTGAACGCACGTGTAAACTCAACCATGCATTCAGGTGTGGTTAACTTGTCCACCAAGCCAGTGTTCAGAGTGGTGCGTTTGGATAGGGTGTTTCGAATAAATGTTCGAAACTCGTGTGACATACTAGTAGTAGTGTACACTGATGCGGTGGCTGGAAACAGACTGTTGTGTGTGAAACTACAGTGTGTTTTTGTAATAGTAGTACATCAAGGAGTGCTGTGTTGGAACATCTCTAACATTCCTCATTCAGGAGTCCTGAATGGTATCACTCTTAGGCCTCCGCCTTGGTGGAACGTTTGGAGGATTTCTTCGAACCTCTCTTGGACTTGCAGGTGCGCCTGTATTTCCTGCACTTGACCGACTTGACACCCTTGCATGTCTTGCTCTTGCTCAACCTACAGTACACCTCCTTCTTGATGGCGTTGTACCTAGCCGTGCCCTTCTTAGGGATACCGTACCCGGTAGCTTGCAAGCTCTTTTGCCATGCCTTGATGGGCTTCATAGAAGCACCGGTCTTGGTCTTGCGAATGCGGTCAAACTCAGCCTTGACCTTCTTGTAGTCAGCCGGGTCACGAGTCTTGGACGGCACGAACGCCTTCATGGAACGAGCCACGGAGTGCCAGATCTTGGCACCACCCTTGAGTGTGCGCTTCTTGGAGTGGGATCTCTTCGAAGATCTCTTGGAACGTCTCTTACTGGTGGTCTTGGAATGGGTTCTCTTCGAGGATTTCTTGGAACGTTTCTTACTGCTGGTCTTGGAGTGAGACTTCTTCATCGTCTTCTTGGAGTGGGAACGAGTTTTCATACGATGAGATTTGCTCTTCTTGGAGTGAGAGCGCTTACTGGGAGACTTGGAGACCATGTGGAAGAACAGGAGAAATGGAAATCTATGCGAGAATCGTTTTTAATACCGAACTCTCGGGAGCCCAACCCGTACCAGACCGTTCACGTTCCACTCTATCCCTTCACTGTCCATGTCTTGCGACAATTCATGCATGTCACCATGATCGACATCGGCTCATCTGAACTGCGCATTTGTCTCTCCAGTGACTGCGTCTTCTTGCTTCCACACGTACGACACACGTAGATGCCCTCCATCATCTGCGGTGGAACCAACAGTACCTTGGTCTCCTGACGATCATGGAAGTTGGCATCGTCAAACTCCGGTGCGTTCAGACCTTGGAACGGGAGTCGGTCTTTCACGTGCGGGTCTTCTGGATTCCAATTCCTCTGTAGACATCTACACAGAAATTCGTACCGATGTTTGGTGATGGTAGCCGTGTCCCTCACAATGGTGGAAGGGGAATAATGATGACTCTCACTATTCATTCACGTGTAGTGGATAGAACGTCAGACCCAGTTCTTGAGCGATGTTTGCGTACACCGTGTTGTGATACTCCCTATCCCGACACACCACCTGTTCGGAATGAACAGGTACGTTGTGATGTCGAAGCAGTTGATAGATGAGGTAGGAGCAATCGAATGGACGGCGTTTCGGTTCCTTGGCCTGCTGATTCGAGTTCAAGTTCAGGTAAGCTACCAGTACACGGTCACGATCGATCAACACCAATGCTTCCACAGCTGGCGTGATCACAATCGGGTCGACGTGTGCAACTTGGTGAAGGAAGTACTGGAGATCCGAGATGTGACGCTTCAGGTTGAGCGATTTCAGGACAGACACCATTCGAACAGGTGGCGGTGTGGGAGAGGGATCGGATTCGGTCTGTTTCTTCCACTCATCCGACACCTTTTGAAGCGTGTCCTGTGGGATCGGTTCGTTCGGCTCACCACGGAAGGACTGGAGTACCTGACGAGCCTGATTCTTCTTCTTGCTGAGGTATTTCCGATCGCTGTGCTGTTCAGACACGGACTTACCCAATGGAATCACGGGGCTCTTGGATTTGTTCTTGACCCTGATCTTGATACTCAGCGAACGTGGGTAAGCCAATCGAGTGGTAGTGCTTCGGGATAGCCTGGATGAGGATAACCGCATTCGAAAGGACGGTCGCTGGACTGTAACGGTGGAGCTCACGGCATCCACTGTTGGCTGTACAGGTGGTGGTTCAATCACGATCGGTGGTGGCAGGGCGTGGATCGTGAGCAATTCAGGATTGTGCGTTTGTTCTCCACATTGTCTGCAGATGTAGTATGGGTCATCCACGTAAGGACAGTACCAGTGATGCGCTGTTGACCAGTTGGTTTCGGGGCACAAAGAGCGTGAGATGTTGTTCACTCCTCTGGACTCTGCAACTGGAGTGGAATGACTCAGAACGGAATCGATGATCTGTTGTTCATCCTCCTCCATGACAAACGCTGGATCCAATGAGTCAAACTAAATCAAATAGTGTCTACCTTTTCCATTTTTCCTCCATGTCACTGGTCGCCCCACAGATCTACGTCGGTGCTAACTGGAGGTTGCGGGATCACGACTGGGTCAAGAGTAAGAACATACACTGGGTGCTGAAGTACGTGGACAAACCATCCAGAACGCCTGTCATTGAGGAGGTGGACTCGGACGAGGACGACAGTCATGAACACAAGTCCGACTACCCTGGGTGTACCATTATGGTGTACGATCAAGTCATGAACGAGGAACCGAATAAACCACTGCCTACCAGCTTGCTGGATCACTTGCCTCAAGGCATCGGGTTTATCTTGATGGTGAAGCACCTGATCAAGGACTTCCCTGACCGTTCACTGTATGTGTGCAGTCCACGGGGCAAGAGCCGTGCACCTGCGGTAGTGGTGGCATCACTCATCTTGACCCAGAAAGCTGGTGCCGAAGAGGCGGTCGGGCACCTGATGAGCCAGCACACGCGCACCCATATCAGTGACAGCTTGTTACGACAACTGGGTGCATTCCATCAAGCCATGCAGGTGAACGAACAACAAGTTGGATTCTATAAGCGCATGACTCAGTACATCGAGGGGTTCCAGACACAGTTGAACAACGCGATCAGGGAGAAGACACAGAACGAACAACAGCACAATCAAGCCCAAGATCAGACCACCGCATCCACAGGTAGTAGTTAAAAATCTCATGGTACAGAGATCATGGAACTGTAATGGATACCGGTCTAATCTGATTCTTGTTCAGACCCTGAACTACCTCGTCTCCGGTTATGTCGTCTCCACAGATCGGAATGCGACGTATCTCCACGGTGCAAGTCAATCCGTGCACACTTGGCCATCTCGTCCGCCATGCTCTCGTCCATCAACCCCTGTTGAGCACAACAGCGATTGCAGTACACTCCAGGTATCCACACCCATTCGATGGCATGCCTTCCTGGCTTACACACGCTCCAGTGCGCGTTACGGTGGTTCAGACCGGTCTGCTTGCATAACTTGCACTGAGTCGAGATGTTCGACACGTCATTCTTGTTCGGATTGAGTCGGTAGTCATCCACCGATGCACATGCCTCGCACAACCTCCTGTGCATTTGATAGACCCATCCACGTCCAGGAATATACTGACGCCAGGTGTCAAACACGGGATCAACATCAGGATCGGATGTACACTCCGGGTTCATACACTTCTTGTTCTCAATGTCATTATGAGCTTGCCACTGATTCATCATGCTTTCCACATCCACGGGATCACGGATACATGTAACGGTGGTGGTGGGGTTCGAGTATGGCAGTCTCATGTACGCCTGACCTTCATGGTAGAACAGACGGTAGTACGACTGGTTGTAGAGATTTGGCATCTCTACACCCTGGAAGGTGTATGGTTTAGGAACGAGTATCTGCATCAGACAGTTGGAACACACGGAGGAAGAGCGCAAACGATGTTCCAACTGGAACTCCAATGGCACACGGACTTGTTGGTGCGGATCGGTGGCATTGCAGTTGAAACAGATGTCGATGGGCATATTTGGTATAGTATAGTACTGGTGGTTCTTATGAGCTGACAGTCTGAGTTGTGAGAAGAGAAGAACTGGGTGGTACTGATGGTACTCTCTTGGTGAGTGGAATGGTGATCCAAGTTCGGTGCTTACAGCGGATATCCACTCCCAACCAGTGCTGACACCCATCAAGAGATGGATTAGCGTCCATCAACGCCTTGCGCCACTGTGCCGTTGATCCTTCACTGAGGAGCACGTTGGTGCATGTTCTCATGTACTGGTTGATCTGTTCGGTGCACCATGTGGACAGAGAGTCATCTATTCCATCACCATTGTACCAGAAAATGAGATCCGCACAGGCAAGGACATGCCTGGGCACGGCGTCCATACTGACAGCGTGAATGACAAGGTGGTGACTGTTCAGTGTAGGGAATACCTTGGTGTTCAAGGACGGATCAAGTGAATACTGAGTGGAATCGAGGATCTGACTGCACCTTGTAACTACTGATGTCCACTCGTCAGTGCTATATTGTCGATGAGCACGGTCACTGTTCAACACCACACGCATCAAGATCTGCGGGTAGTGCATACCCATGGCCTGTTCTAATTCCGATGCTCGTTCAGCTGTTGGACAGACAATGATCGACAGGCTTCGTTGGCATTGGATGGGTGGTGGTGCCTGACCCCAGTCCATGGAGCGTATTTCAATGGATTGCTTGGCCATTCTAACTAAAACCACAGATTTCGATCCAGCTGATAGCTCTTTAGTTTTGTACGGAGCATGGACTCGTTCGTTGTGATTCACTCCAAAGATGGTGAACAACAACTCATCCCTCGTTCGTTCCTATCGGAACATGCGTTTAAGGGACAAACGGACGTGCACGTGAGGTATGCATCCAGCTTGATCAAAGTGTTGGTCAACCACCTGATCAACAGGAGCAAGATCTCAGAGAACGAGATGAACACACTGAACAGTGCTGACCGACAGTGGTTCGAACAACTCGATCGTCATCAATACGTAGAGATGGCTATGTTGAGTCATGAGTTGAAGCTATCATGGGCTACTGAGCTCATCGTGTCTCACGAAGCGGAACGGCTCAGACGTTCCTGTTAAAAACACCACCCGTTCCCAGTATTCGTTCCATCCCTGAGATTCACTCACTATGGCCATGCTTGTTGAACCGATCGCCAAGTTGGGATGTGGAGGCTGGTGGAGGTATCTGGCTGTGCCGTTCGCTCCATTGGCAGGTTTGGTGATCCCCCCGTTCCTGTTTTTCTGGGTGGTGATCATGTGCATCCTGTACTTTACCAAGAGCAGTGTATTGAACACGGTGGACGGTGAGAAGAGCTGGGAACGCTCGTTTGAAGTGGCTATTGCGATCCAGTACTGTATTGGTTTGCTCATCGCAGTCTTGGTCATTGGTCGTGGGTGCAAGGTGGTCAACCAGTTGCCACCTGTCGTTCCACCATAGATGAGATGAAGCAAATGGAATGGAAGTCACCCCTTTCTCTGTGTGTAAGTGTGCACGCAGACTGATTTGGGAATGAGAGATCAATCATGCAGTTGATCTCTCATTCCCAAATCACATCTACTCTATTCGCATTTCTCAACCACATCTCCATGTCCTCTTCTATACGTGTGATTTATGCTCGTGGATTGCGTGGGGAGTTTGGTTGTCAGGACGGTTTGCCCTGGAAAGATGTCGTTCTCCAACATGATATGGACAGTTTCAGGTCGTTCACAAGAGGACATACCGTGATTATGGGTAGACACACGTTTGCATCGTTAAAGTTCAAACCGCTGTCCAATCGCTTCAACATCGTGATTGGGCATCCTTCGAGCGCCGTTCGTTCATATGGCAACAGCTCCCTGATTGCCGAGTCACCCCTCAATTGCATCGAGTGGGAATCCACGTTGGAAGGTGCGATTAAGACAGCTCGTCGCGTCCATCCCCAGGGCAAGATCTGGGTGATTGGTGGAACGAGATTGATCCTGGATGCTATGATTCATCCAGAATGTACGGAGGTGGTCATCACCAACGTTCTACGTATGTTCAGTGATTGTGATGTGACCATCGATCTTGGCGAGGAGGCCAACTGCCTGGAGGCTAGCGAGTTTTATCTGAGCTCTCACTCGGATGTGTTCCATACCGAACATGGAAATGAGACGTACCCGTATCAGATTCATGTGTACCGGAAGACACAATGGGAACCCGACACCAGCTCTCGAACGTTCGTGTCCCGATCACCTATACCTATCCTGAGTCGATCTCCCTCTCCACCCTTGAGGTCTTCTGATCTACCAGTTCACCCTGAACAACAATACTTGGATCTGCTCAGGGATGTGCTACAGAATGGGAGTGTGAAGGGAGATCGCACGGGTACAGGAACGCGCTCCCTGTTTGGCAAGGTGATGACATTTGACTTGTCCAATGGAGAGTTCCCTGTATTGACCACCAAGCGTGTGTTTTGGAGGGGTATTGTAGAGGAATTGCTTTGGTTCATCAGTGGGTCGACCGATACCACCGTCCTATCCAAGAAGAAGGTGCACATCTGGGATGCCAACACGTCTCGTGAGACACTGGACAAGAACGGGTTAACTCATTATGCGGTAGGAACGCTTGGTCCAGGATACGGGTTCCAGTGGAGACACGCCGGTGCCGAGTATGTCGACGCACAGACGGATTACACAGGTCAAGGAGTGGATCAACTCCAGAACGTTATTGACAAGTTACGCACTGATCGCAACGATCGGCGTATCCTGATCCAGTCATGGAACGTCAAGGATCTACCCAAGATGAGCCTCGTGCCATGCCACGTGTTGGTGCAGTTTTACGTGGACGCAGAGAGCCGGCTATCCAGTTGTATGTATCAGCGCAGTGCTGACCTGTTCCTTGGTGTGCCATTCAACATCAGTCAATATTGTCTATTGACCTGTATGATTGCACACGTCTGTAATCTGAAACTAGGAACGTTCACACATATCTTGGGAGACGCACACATCTACAACACACACGTGGATGCGGTTGCAGAGCAGTTGAGCCGTACTCCCGTAGCGTTCCCAACGCTGAAGCTCGATCCAACCGTTCGAAACATCGATGATTTTCGAATGGAACACATTGAGCTTGTTGGGTATAACCCACTGTCTGGTATCAGTGCACCCATGTCTGTTTAGTGTAGTTTCTGAATGAAAACAGTGCCGTTCTGAATGTCCGTCAGGTGAGTATGTTGGAGGTGGAGCGTGGTGCCCTGGGGATAGATCTTGACCGTGCTCCCTGAGAACGTAGCGTGAGGTGATGTGTGTTGAGATTGGGAAACGAGGAGTGGGCCTGCGGTGTCGTGGAATACAACAGATGCTGGTGGTGTCTTTTCATCCACGCTTGTCTTTGAATTAACATTGAACGACAAGTGATATGTTCCAGCAGGAAGGGTCAGCTGGGTCTTGGTCTCATCCAGCCCGATCACATGGGTGTTGGCCGACGTCTGATGGCTGAGCAGGATACTTGCTCCAGTCACTCCAGTTGTTGTTCCAGCCCAGAAGATGTGAACGGCATCCTCACCCTTGGGTCCTTGATCACCGCGTTCACCTTTCTCGCCTGGCTGACCATCCAAACCAGGGTTGCCTGGTGCACCTTGTGGACCAACTTTCAGTGCCATGCCCGATCGAATCTGCGTGGCCATCTTGACACTCTCGGCCTGTGCCAACAGCGTTCGGTTCATGATCTCATCCAGTGGCCCCTTGATCACAGGTCGAGGCTTGTGAACGACTTGAGCCGGTTTGACTCGGAAGTGGTGACGTTTGGGTGCAGGCCTGATCTGATCGAGCAATTCTTTCAGGTTGTTGTGGGGATGCAGGTTGGTGTCAGGAAGCTGGACTGAACTCATGGTGATGAACGGGGATGGAACGAATGGGTCTTTTTAGGTACGTACCTAAAAAGACCCGTTTCCAATCCTTACTCTCTCCAGATGAGTGTCAACCCAACCATTGCTGAGCTGTACGGGACGTGGGGACAGGAGAACATCACTGCACTGCCTACTGGACCATGTGTCCAGTCTCCACCTACATCCACCGTTGGCAAAACCTCGGCCAGTAGGAAGGGACTGAAGGCCGACCCGTACGAGTTTGCACCGTGCCCGAACTGTGGTGGAGATGACACCAGTACAGGATCATCGACATACGCAGACTCGACCTCTGGCATTCTGAGCTCCGTACGTAAATGGTTCACTGGTCAAGGTTCCAAGTGAAAAAGCGTTTGCACCCTGTATCGATATGGGTTGTGCGTTTGTCAAGGTGTACCATGGACGACAGAACGTGTCCATAGGTACAACCCCACCGCAAGACTGGGATCAGACACACTGCATTGTCTGTTACCAACCACGACCCTCTGGTCACCCTCTCCGTCAGTTCATGCTCTGTTGTCCAAAACTGGTGTGTCGTTCGTGTGTTGAATCCTGGATCGAGTGGTGTGAGTATAACGGGAAGCCATATACTTCCTGTCCCAATTGCCTAGTCAATATCGAACCGCAGAGGAAGAGGAAGCTACACATATTGTGGAGGTGGAGAGGGCAGGCAAAGAAATTGGATTCCGATCGAACTACTCCTTATCAAAGACTGTCGAGTCCATTACATCACAATTCATCCCAGACATTCGAACTCCATCGTCCATCGACTTGACCAGACCACCATAAAATCGCCATGCCTTCTGAACGCTCTTCCCGTTCCGAATCCAAACGGAATAACACTAGTACTCAGTCCACTCCGGAAGGTGTGGTGGTGTCGGTCGACCCGCTGATGAACCAAAGCAATTCCTCTACAATGCTGGACAACAAGGAACTCTCTGTACCCGCTGGATGGACGGCATACAGTGGTGGAGCCGTGTCGCTACGTGATGTGCATGCAGTCGTTCGTGGGGGTCAACCGAACCAAATCCTCCTGTACAAGACTGGTATTGCCGATCCTATCGTTCTTTATTCCAAGGTTGTTTTAGATGATCAGCACATTATCCTATCAGCTCTGTTTGACTGGGTGAAGGAGAGCGAGTCTAGTGACTATGAGGATTACGATGAGGATGAGGAAGGAGAGGAGGAGGAAGATGACGAGGAGGAGGAACCTGAACCAGTAGCCAGGAAGAGAAGCGGTGGTGACAAGTCAAGCAAGTGAAATGAACAGGAGTGGGAGTAAGGAATACACACATCTATTCAGTGGATAGACTCGTACGTGTAGTAGCCATCGTTGTTACGTATGACTGAGCACGTTACGAACTTGTGTACAGCTCGTCTGTATGCCTGCATCATCTTGCCCTCGTTCACTGCCTCCACCTGAGGGATGACCTGCTCCAGGATGTACTTAGCGTCCTCGGTCAGAATGTTCTCAGTGTCTCTCTGAATCTGAGGTGGATTCTGTCTGAACGCATTCCACCACTTCAGCTTGTCCTCTTCAGGGAGTGTCGTACGACTAGAGCGCACCTCTTGTTCATCCATCAAGTGCATGAGGAAGCATACAGGCTTCGATCCGACCATGTGATCATGGTGTACCTTTGATAAGGATCCATTGTAGAAGCGACCTGCGTGTAGTCGCCATCTGAACAGAGGCTCAGGGTCTTCGTATGCGAGATCTGTGCCAAAACGTTCCACAGTAATACAAGAACTTTCGTCTTTGTGGCATACACAAGAGGCGTTCGACCACAGAGGCCAATAATCTCCATGACAGCGCAGGTTAAACTCCTCCTTCTTTGGAACGTACTCCATGTCCAACTGACAGCCTTGGTCACCATAATTCTGAACGAGCAAACGATTGACTGCTTCTTGGAACGTGGTGTGGATACTCAATGGGAGACGAGAGTGATGAAAGACGGTGTTCACCATGAATACGAATGACGGAGGTTGAGCAAGATGTGCAATCTCGCTTGCAATGGCTGGAACAAACTCATTGTACAAACGTGTGTTGTGATTCGTATTCATCGTTCAGATCAGAGACGGAAGAAGGAGACACTGATCACATGTATCAATGGATGAATTGTGATCAAGGCCACAGGTATCTCAATTCTTACCTGATTGCCAGGTGAATCCAATAAGATGATATCTGATCCTTGCACTCTCACACCACCTTGGCATCCAATCCGACACCATCATTCTCTCCTGACACCATCTTCATCCCTATCGTTCCAAACCCACTCGCATTCTCCAGCTTCTTTAGGAACACCCCTGGCCAGTACCTCAACCCCTTCTCGTTCTTGGATGGCGGTCCGTAGAACTTGATGAATGACTGCAACACATTGTCCATGGCGGGCGTCTTGCCCTTGCTGACCTGCAAGCCTTGAGTGATGAACCACTTCCTGTACTCCTTGAACATGTCGTCGAATGTGGTGTCCATCTTGAGACGATCATTACTCACCAGAGCCTTGTACTGCTCGGAATCCTCTGACATGTACGAACCATCGTCCCCATCCGCTCCGGCAATGGGGTTACCCGCCTTGTCCTTACGTTCACGTCTCTTGATCGAGGTGATATTCTCTCGTAGGAACCTGTCCACAGCGTCATTGCGTATTCGGTAACGAAGGGTGGCTTCAATCACCTCGCGGGGCTCCGGATCCGTTCCAATCTTGACGCTCTTGCGGTAGTAATAGTACATGAGCCACATCATCCCGCGCCTCATTTGTGGGGTCAACTCGTTGAAGTTATTGTCCCTCGGGAATGTCTTGTCCTTGACCTGTTGTTCATGACTCTTGCACAGAATCTCCGGACTGTTGTCAAACAAGCTCTCGAACTGAACCTTCCTCACCCTAGACCAGACGGCGGGATCGTCCGCTGTAAAGCTCGGCTCTTCATTGCACGTGACGCACATCTTGAACATTGGGATCAGCACTCGGGGTGTGCCAAAGAGTGCGCGTGTCATGAATGGATCATTTCCAGCCAGCTCCTTGAAACGGCCTGCACTGATGGGTTTGTCTGCCTCGGGCTCATTGAAGATGACATACCGTACTCCCGGGAGCTGAGCCAATTCGGGGGTAGCGGCGTTCGAGTCGGCCGCCTTGCCGTTCAGTACTGCACAGGGGAGAGTCTTACAGTAGTCGCCTAGCGTGGCAGTGAGGATGTTGTTGGTGACTGATTTGCCATTGTGTCCACCACCATTGAAGAACACAACCACCTTGTTCGGGTTACCACCCTTGAGCAGACTACCCACGAACTCCAGGAAATACTCACGAACGCGTGGGTTGGTGAACACCCTCAACAAGTGTTCAGACACACGCATCACATCCGGGTGGTTCTTGCCACGAATGTCCACGGGGAAGTCGTACCCACAGTTCTTGGTGATGTAGTCGCTCGTCCGACCTGCACGGAACATACCACACCCATGCTTGCCCTGTGACAAGTCGAGCACGCCGTTGTTGAAGCCAAGGAGGTGTGGGTTGGAATCGAGCCGTTCTTCAAAGTCCCTGACAAACAAGAATTGCTTGCACTGCATCAGGATAGCGTTCTGGAACCCGGTCTTACTGAGATTGCCAATCAGGGTGTCCAGCTTCTTCATCCTGTCCTTGATCAGCTCAATCCTCTCCGTTTTGTCTCCACCGGCATCGTCATCTGCGCTTGCGTGCAAATAGACATCTCGTTCTTCCATGGTCTGGTTCTGGTTGTATCCACCCTTGCCACGTGCAGTCATCTTGCGGTTGTTACGTGCACTGCGTAGTTCTCCAATCTCCTCGTGCCACTGTTGCTGTGCCAATTCACACTGTTCCTGAACGTAACGAATGGCATCCACATTGAACTCGGCGCCACCGGGCTGGGAGTTCCACCGGTGATTCCGCCACTGGTAGAAATGACTATGGCTCGTGTTTACACACACGTACTCGGGCTTGAGTGCCCTGGCAATGAACCGTGCGATCTCGTGCTGGTTACCACCGTACCTTACCATACGATTCATGCAATCCATCAAGTCCTTCTGTTGAATCCTGTGGTACTCTTTGCGGTTGTCCTCTTCGTACAGAGCCTTGATCGACTCGATCTCATGGCGTTCCGTGGGCACGTGCTTGTGCCATGCCCAGATACATCGCTTCCTGACTGTGTTCTCGTCATCCACACTGGAGGGGACGGTCTTGCCTGATCTGTTCGTTCGTCGGCTCTTCTTGTGTCGTGTGCGAAATACCTGCCTTCGATGCGCAGTGTGTGGGTAATCCTTCAGTTCGTTCTCATCCGCACTCTCCAATTCCGGAATGCCAGGCTCAAAGATGATGTCTGGGTCGAGTCCACCATCCTCCTCGGCGTCTGTATTGTTGTTCTGGTCATCCAGGGTGCTTACATCAGATTGGGACGGGGTTTGATCGTCTCCGTGTGAGCGGTGTGTCCCGCGTTTGCCTCTCGGTCGAGTGAAGTCGATCAGCACCTTCAGACCACGTTCATGTCCACCATAGTAATCGAACAAGATAGTCAGCACCCTCTTCCAACGTGCGTTGTTCTCCACACGCTTGTGGTAATCAAGGAGTTCACAAATGCCGGGACGATCTTTCCCCGCCATGATCACTTCGTCGTACACAGACATGGCCTCGTCTGTTTTCGATTGCCATTTGGGGTTGTTCGTACTCATCTTGTGTCGGCTGTGCTGATGATTCTCCCCTGACGTCTTTAACCCAGGACGAACGACCTTCTGCTCCGTCTCCTTCCCGAACGTGCGGTGCCAGCGACGCATGGCCTGTTCGGTGACCCACGTCCACACCACACCATCCAGATCTTCAGGGATGTTGTCATCTGTCACTGAGTACAACTTGCGTTCTCGTCGATGGATAGACAACACCTCAGGTAAGTACTCGACACCATCCACCTCAGTCGCCGGGTTAAGTTTGAATCGAGTCCATGTCACCTCACCGTTATTGGTCTTGTGCTCTTCCTGCTCCTTCGTATCATCTCCACCGTGCTTCACAGCACGGCAGAGCTCGTACCCTCTCAACCCATTCTGTAACATACTGTCCTGTGGATAGTAGTCCCCATCCGAATCAGTAACGTTCAGGATCTTGATCGGAGGGGTATCGTACGTCTGACACCCGTACAGCAGGTGGGGAGTGGTGAACAAGTTGATATCGATGATGATCTTGTGTGCATTGTGAACGCGTTCTTCGATCTGCTTGTGCACGTTTGGATACACGAGGAGCTCCAATTGGTGCACTGACATGAACACTCCAGGGAAGTGCAAGATGATGGTGCGATCCAGCCGTTCACTATCTCGGAATGTGGTGATCGATGACGAGCTACTGGTATCTCTCCGTTCAGCTATTGGGGCGCGTTTGCGTTCCCGTTCCACCTCCATCACCTGTTGGGAGTCGTAACCCATGACAAAGCACTTGAACCGTTCCTCCGCCTCGTCCTCATCCAACGCGAGAAGCACTCGCAACACGTAAATCACACACGAGACGATCTCCGATACAATGATGTCATCAATGACGTCCATCTGTAGTCTCAGCACGACCGGCCATTCTGATTCAGGATGTTCGTGTAGTCCGCAGAAGAACTCGGTTCCCTTCGTGTTCCTCGCATGGTTATACCGCTGAAAGAACTCGGACACATCATGATCTTCATCCAACAGGTACTTACCCATTGGGATGACTCCACTGCTGAGTGTCCACTCTCCAGACACGTAACTGACGGCCTTGCGCTTGCGTAAAAACTCGTCCACGTGCTCATCTGAGAACTTGTTGATGTAACTGTGTTGGATATTAGGTTTGGAGTCTCTGGATGTGGAGGAGGATGTGGGTTTCTCCTTGGCTGGTCTTACTACCTTACTACCTGGACTCGTCTTGGTGGACGCTCGGGGCATGATATATGTATAGAGTGGTACAATGAGAATCAGCGAATCAGAATGAGAACGAACCACAGTGTTCTGATTCTACTTCTGCGTGTGCGGATGGATTCCTGAGAAGAGCAGAAAATTATGTTTGTCTAGCCGGAGGAGGTTTACTATAATAAGCTTCGGGTGGTGATTGGTGACAGTGATACAAACCACCTTGACATGGTGAATAAATATGCACGAGTCGATTGACTCCACGCTTCCGCAGTGGTAGAAGTCGGGAGAACTAGCTCATCTGATTGTCTATCACTGTACTCACAGTTCCATCTGTTCCACCTCATCCTCCTCCAGTACACCAAGCATGCGCTTCCATGCCGGTAACCAGGTCTGTCTCAACCACCTCCTTCCAACCTCGTTCTCTCTAACCAACAGGTCAAATGGTTCCTTCCTGTTTATCATCTCGTTCACCATACGGATACCGTTCAGATGGCCAATCCATTCGGACATCTCTTCGTACTGAGCGAGCAGATACCACACCGATGTCACATGGATCACATACCGAACAAACGCGCCAGCGTAATCGTACATATGATTTGGTTTGGACTCAATCACGTACTGGGCACTGAAGATGACATTCCCGTCTTGGATGCTGATGCCGTGCGTATCCTTGAACGTCCGTTTCTCTCCTGACAGGTAGTGATGACCACTGAATCGACCTACCGACTCATCCAACAACTCCGAATCTGTCCACACGTCTGTACAATACCGGATCAACTGCTTGTCGATGTTGCGTAACATCTGTTGACCTTGTTCACGTGTGGATTGCTTCATGTACAGAACAAACATCTGTACAGCATGAGTGTACGCTTCACGAACTTGTTCTGGTGACAGCGGAGATGCACCATCCTCCTGCTCCTCGTAGATGTTCACAGGGTATAGGCATGACAAGCGTCGATCATCCACCCAGCACTCATTGTCGTTCAGACCCCAGTCCATACACACAGCGTGTCGTTCAGCTAATGAGGATCTCGAGAGGAATGCGGTACAATCGACCAGTATGCCATTCGGTTCATCCAGCCGAAACCCCGTACTCTTGGACGCGTGCTCCGAGATACCACCTTCTGAACAGATAAACTCACACAGGTCTTGGCGACTCAAACACGTCCATGAACGAGGGATACACCAGAGAGCGTTCATCTCTCGAGTGCTTACATCTGAAGAGTCAGGCTCCGATGAACCAGTATCAGAGTCAGATGCAGATCCCAGATCTGTTCGTTCCATCTGTTCCATCAGATCAACATAGTCCGGCTCGATTTCACCCACATCCTGACCTAGTTGCTGTAACCAGCAACGGTAATAGTTCCGCTGTTTGACCACCTTGACATACTCTTCCATCGGAACGCTGTCTTCTGATACATCACCCGTGTTCAACATGACATCGGTTTCCTGATCTGCTTTCCTGATGTCATCGTAGTTGTAGGTGGGCGGTTCAAAGGTGGGGATATCAGACACTCGGCTCACCTGTTTGAGGTGTCGTTCTGACTCTTCAAGTGTATGGATGTCACCAGGGTTGTCCGCACCTGGCGAGTAGACCACCACCATCCGTTCTCCCATAGTGAGTTTGATCTTCAACTTGATGGATGTGTCCAAACGTGTCAAGTACGTCATCCACTGGCCATCCGTAGACAAGTCCGACACTCCTAATTCCAGGATAGACAACTTGGGTATAACATTCAAAAATGTCTCGAGGAATGTCCAATGAAGTGACTCACTTACACTGCCCTCCCGAGATAGGCCGAGATACTTCAAGTACGGCAACCGGCTGACACCGTCTGACTCGTTGAAGAACTCCAACACTGTGTGAGTCAGTTCGTCATTACAGCCTAACAGGTTCAGGTACCTCAACCCCCTAGGAAGAGCAAAGTCATCCCACACACGCGACGGCATCTGCTCGTCTGGCATGTGTGACCACGTGAGGCATCGCAAGTTCTCAGGAGCGTGCTTGTCTGTCCACAAGACTTCCCACAACTGAGTAGGCACCGACGCGCAATTATCCACACAGACCACTTGAATATGGAGAGGCCACTGCTTGTCCCGACCAAACCACGTGAGATACTTGGACTTTGACAGCGGATTCATGTCCATCTGATCCATATCCTCCTCCTCGTCCCCACTGACATTCTCCACCTTCTCGTCATCAAAACTGGATGACGAGATGACCAATGCATGCAACTGGGGTAAGGAGTCTCTGAGAATCACATCATGTGCCGACAATCCAAAACACCGGGTGAATGTCAAGACCGTCACGCTCCGGTTGTATCCGACACCGAGATCCGTGCGCTCATCACTAACCAAGTACCGGAAGTCCGTCGAGTCCCAGTGCATGCGATCTCGCGCCAGGTGTGCATAGAGACGTTCAATGTGTGGATTGGATGTGCTGATGTGAACGACTGCCACCACCGTGCTATACTGATTGCCTTGTTCGTGTTCGTCACGAAGGAGCTTCTCAATGGAGGGTGCATGCCATGTCGTACGTGGATCAGACAGCGTCTCCGGACTCCAGATGCTCATGACGTGTGTAGAACGAAGTGTGGCTTGTGGATAATGAGGATAGGATTGAGCAGTTCGAGGTGTGGAGAATCCCAGTTGTGGTGAACTTGGGGAGAGTAGGGAGGAAGACAACACACAGACCACTGTCTCCAAGTTCACCACGATATTGAAGATCGTGTATAAACCGCACCCACACGCGTGTGCGCAGAGCGAGATCGATGGAGCAGTACCACTCATAACTCATTCCGCCTCCATCCATTCCTTTCCTGGTGTTATTTTTCGTTCTGCCCTCTCGTTCTCATCATGGATGACCCTCATAGTCCGTTCATACTAGCTGAGGACGAACCATCTGATTCGTTCCTTGATACCCTCGTTCTGATGCCAAAGGAGGGTATTGTCTTTCATCATGACGACGCACTGATCACACGTGAGCCGTTGATTCAAGATCCATACGAAGAACGGAGAGAGATGAGACGGTGGATTCAGGCCACTCTGAGAGCGTGTGGTATGGTACTTGACAAGACCGACACACCTAAACAGCCTCTCGTGGGTATGGATCTGGTGCTGGTAGATGATGAAGAACACGGGGACGAGGCGTCTCGTTCCGAACCCACACTCCATCTCTCTATGATCACGGCCGGTCGTGTACCTGGTAACGGGTTGGAGTTCCTTAGTGATTTGGCATGTATGAAGCCACCACCGGTCTATGAACGAGACAACAACCCTATGGGTGAAAGCTCACGTTCAGTAGCTCTGGTGCGAGGAAGGGTGCCATCCAAGTCGAACCACACCAGCGCCAGTCCATCCAAACGCAGTCGTTCTGAATCAGACTCTGGATCAGAGTCTGATTCACAGGTGAGTCTGGATTCTGATGAAGAGCTAGAACGGGATCATGAACATAGTCATGGCTCTCTTGGTAAGAGAGCCAAGGTCAGGAAGTCTACACAGGAGGCTGTTCGGATAACTCCTTATGACTCGGCGGATCAGATTGTGCGTGGTAGTGTGTATGCGGAACAGGTGGATGACATCATCCACAAGATGACATCCAAGAAGACCGAGACGAGAGAGCAAGGTAATGATCCCAAATTATACCAGCAGTGCGTTCGTGAACTGTACGGAAAGGGGAAGAAGGTCGTGAAGGGGAGTCGTGAATATCACAGGGTGCGTGCCTTGATGTATGAACGATCGAAGCACAAGACAGTGGAAGTCAAGGTGAACCGGTTCGACTCGAAGGAGCGGAAACGCATGATTGCCCATTATCACCCCAAGGATCGTCGAGTGATTGAGCAACGCAAACGCTGGTTACATGAGGAGGAGGTGAAGGAACGTGCTCAGAAGCAGGTGCAAAAGTGGCAAGAAGGTGAGGATCCACGTATTATCCGGAAGAGTGACATTGACCGATTTCTTCACCTGGTCTTGGAACACATGGAGAGTCATGGGTTTCAACTGGGCGGGCGAGTCTCATTCAGTTCATCGTTCAAGCAGGCCATGAGAGATTGGGTGGAGAACCTCCTTCAGAACGTGTTGAGAGATGAGCGCATTGTGATGGGCAACAGTGGCCAGTTGACTCTTCACCACGTGTGGACGTACGAGCAATTGTGTGCACATCAATCCATGTCAGGGATACCTATCCAACTCACCCAGGATCAGATGGATCACTCTCAGTTGCAAAACGCTCGATCCGCCAAAGCAGTGGAGCAAGTCAAGCAGAAGCTCGAGCAGATTCACTATCCCAGGGAGAAGAAGCCACGCTCGATCAAGTCTGTGTGATCATGAATTATCTCTGTCTCATAGATTCTAACCCAGATTCCAAAAATGTCCCACTCCACCAGCTTTCTCGAACGTAGTCGTGAAGGCTCCAGATTGAACGAAGGGAACCGACGTGTGTGCGCCTTCCTAAAGAGGTGGAAAGTCGACAGGGAGGATAAGATCAGCCCTGTCAATCTGGTGCTGATTGGTGGTGGCAAATGGAACGTCCCCAAACACGTCATGATGCGGTTCTACCAGAGCTTGCTGGTGGAACTGGCTGGACGGAATATCCCGTTCTCGCTCGTCGAGAAGCCTCACCCTCAAGGTAAGCTGGTGTTTGACTTTGACAGCGAACAAACCATCCTGCACCCGGAGCAGATTGCACCCATTATTGCCGTGTCTGTACACATGGTGTTTGGCGAGCCGGATGAGCCGTGGCCATCCGTGTTCGTGTCGGTTAGTACATCCAAACCAAAGCACAAGATCCACTTCATCGTGCCCGTCATTGTATGCACCATGAATACCAGGCGGTTGCTATACGCTCTGACCTGGGAACAACTGGTCAAGCGAGGTCTGAATGAGATTGCCGACTGCATGGATTTCAAGATGATCTCCTTGCGTATGCGGTATGCGTACAAAATGGATCCCAAGACTAGGGAATACGTACTGGAGAAGGGAAGGTACGAGAGGTTTGTGTTGGTGTACCCTGATCCGAATGAGGAGGTCGGCTACTTCAAACAGACCCAGATGTTACCCTTGTTCCACTTCAGCGCCTTGTCATTCGATGAGCCGTGTACTGAAATCACGGAGCGCGGTCAGGACGTGCTCGAGAAGATCCGAACGAATTGCACGATCGGACCACTGCGCCGCCTCGAATGGTCAAACAGCCTGGTCAGTGTCAAGAAGAGGAAGGTGACAGAGCAGAGTCAAAATGAGGAGGAGAACGATTCAGACGAGTGGTGGAAGAGCGGGTCAACCTCTACGCCTCTGAATCGTTCTCAGTTCCTGAATGAACCCGTCCAGATCACAGATCAACAACGAAAGGAATTGGTGGAGCACGCGTCTCAGTCCAACGTTCTGTCATCGTTCTTGGAAGAAGGGGTGTACAAGTTCGCCAGTCAATGGGAACACGGTGGGTATATGATCAAGTTGTTGAGAAGGATGACCGCTCGCTGTCCATTGGACGACTCAACCACACGTAGGCACCATGACAGCCAGAACGCGTACATGTTCGTCAATGCCACCGGAACGCGATGCTGGTTGGGATGCTATTGCAAGGAGCAGAAGTGCAAACTGCTGTGGGAATCAGAAGACGCCGAGACGGAACAGGAGGAAGAAGACGAACAGGATTGGGAAGATCAGGAAATGGATGAAATCGAACCAGAACAACAATGGGAACGAAGTGCGGACGGGAAAGGGTGGGTACAGCTGGGTGAGGGAGGTACCGTTACAGCGTCACCCTCTACCGTACAGGACAAGATCCATGAAGAGTTGAATCCACCCAAGCGACCATCACCCAAACGTCAATCTCGTTCACCGCCGTCCACGTCTACTCGTCCATCCCAGAAGATCAGCATTAACCATGACAAGGAACGAAGAGGTCTGGACAAGTTCATTCAGGAGCAAGGACGAAAACAGAAGCTCAAGGACATGACACCTATCGAACGCTATGAGCACGAGAGAGGTATCCTTGGTCTACATTGAGAAAGTCTATGACCATGCCCAATGGCTGATACAAAAACGATTCGACATTCTGATTGAGAACATGTTGCATGCGATCGCACGGAAGCATGTCAGTCCAGCCTCGTGGAGAGATATGCTGGCCAAGTCGCAAACACGATTCAAGTATGTGTATTCGAGTGCAGACGAGTCTGAACCACATACCCTTGTCATGACTTGGAACACAAGAACGAACCAACCAGACGGTCGATTTGTCGTGGCGTTTGGAACGAAACTCAGATGCAACGCACATTCCGTTCGCGTGCTATGGATTGGGACAGGGGGAGAGTATGGGTGGGTTCATCTATTGAGACAGGCGTGCAAAGTGCGTGATCAAAGGATCACCTCTGTCCAGTTGTGTGTACGCACCGATCAAGTCAGAGACCTGCACCGCCTTGGCTTCCGTGTGGTCAAGTGTCGACGTTCAGGGGTTGAACGCTCAGAGTCTGGAACACTGCGATCGCTGATGAGCAGATTACCACGTGGTAGAGTTCATGGAGATTTGCCGTGTGTGACAGATATCAACAGCTTGCTGTTCCGCGATCAACTGATGAAGCTGGGGTTGATTCACGAGATTGACGAGCCTATTCAGATGTACCTCAGAGTCTGAATGGAGTGAAGGGTGATTGAGTCTATTCTTGTTCATTCATTCACATGAATGAACAGTCAACGGTTCAAAGCGGAATAGGGTGATCGAACGAGTACAGTACGTATCGAAAAATGGCATCATCATGGATGGATAACTCTGCAAACGCCAATTGCGTGTCATCGACACTCCTACCCACATAAAGTGTGTTATACAGGCGACAGAGAGCCTGATTGTTCCGTTCGTACTGATCACCCTCGTTCTGTTTAACAGCACTGACAAACGAACCTGGACTCACCCTTGCCATGCGTTCATTGATGTTGACCTCTCTTTGTCTCAATTTGTCAATCTCGTTACGTACCCGAAGAAATCGATACTGACAAAGCGCACTAGCCTGTGGGTCATCACGAGCTTTCAGCATGGCATCAATTATCGATTGTTGGTACATGGTACTACTGGGTGTGTGGGCTTCCAACAGGTCTACCAGTTCAGTCAACCGGGTGATGATGTCCTTGTACTCATCCAATCGCAGGAAACACTCGTCCAACTGAGTAGACAATGTCTTGATAGTTGGTTTGGTAGACATGATGATGCGTTTGAGTTGTGTGTGAATAGGCTCTGATCTACAATCGTGTGTGTGATAGATTGTAGATCTTGATGGGTCAGAACTGGTGTGGTGTTTCCAATTCACTCAGATATTCCTAATGGCGAACGACGCACTCAGCTGGAGGAGCGGATTAGGAGACGCTGGTGACTCGGTGTCGGATTGCAACGTCGCGATGATGTTGCCAGCTGGATCTGTCAAGGTGAACCGGATGTCCTGATCAAAGCGCATAGACACGGTCTGATGCATCTTACAGTTCTTCAGAGCAATGAATGACCTGTCTCCTGAGTACTCATCAATAGGGATCTTGAACACCACCTTCTGTGTGAACGGGTTGTTGCTATACATCAGCTGGGTCGATGCCACACTGCCGTCATTGAAGATCTGCAGGTACAAGAACGGGTAACTGGTGAAGTCGCCACTGTACCCACTGCTCAAGAACGTGTTGGGAACCATCAAGGACAGCAGTTCGAGCTCACAACGACCTCCGGCGGCCTGATTGGAACCCAACCCTTTGAACGACAGGAGCGCGGTGGCATTGTCATAGCTGAATGGATCGAGTTCAAACGCGTCTCCTGCCTGAGGAACAGACGGGAAGTTACCCTGAACGGTAATCAGATGAGTGGAGGGGTCGAATGACACGAGAGGTAGAGGAACGGCCGAAGCGTTGTTCCCAACCGTGCTCTGGTTGGGTAAGAACCACACGAACGTGTTGGAATACACATTGGGTTGGCTCGAGAGCAGAGCATTCGGAGCAACCACAAACTGACTCGTCGTGTTCTTGGGAGAGGACGCCACCGCACCCGTGAACACGGGGAGCGCCTGACGTGTGTAGTACACTGTACCTGGGGCAGGAATGGAGGGCAGTGGGGTGGCCAGTGTGACGGTGAACGTAGCGGCATCATAGGATGTGATCAAGGCAAAATGTCCATTGATCTCGAGGTACTGGTTGACATAGTAATTCTCAATGGTGGTTTCAGTGTTGGCATCCAGCACAATCGAGGTGGTAGACGTGGAATTGCCCGTGATGTTCTGACCAGGTGGGAGTGTGGCTCCTGTGGTTGGATACGCGAGAGATACGGGATCCAGTGCAGTCAGCACAGAGCTGTTGTTGTTCTGGGATTGCTGGGCAGGAACGACAAAATCAAACTGACTGGCGTACGTATTCCGGTTCCTCCAGGTGGAATTGATATCCAGATAGACCACCTGACGCGATGCGGGTGGACGAACAGACATATATGAGATGTTAAATACAAGCTTGGATCGGGTTGTCTTTAACTAACTAACGAGGATGGAATCAATCGACTCACCAATTGATCATGCCCTGACTGTACGTGAACTGGTACGCCACCAACAAGGTCGCGGTCAACAGAACGAGAGATCGCTGTTTGAGATTGACTCCATGTCCGACCACCACTCCCAACAGGGAGACACCTGTAACCAACGGGACAATTGCCATAGCAAACAGGATCACAATCCCAATGTAGTAGGCAATCAAGTGGCGTTCCATGTATGTGAAGGGTTCCAGGGGTCTTTTTGGTATACCACATTCTGGCTCTCAAAAAGCATACTCTCTCTATCCACTTCCATTTCTCGTCCTACTCTACTGCTCCATGGTATCCTACAACGACAAGACCGTTGAAGAACTCCGCAAGATTGCCAAGAAGAAGGGCATCACAGGTTACTCAGGTAAGACCAAGGCTCAGCTCATTCGCAAGATCCGTGGTTCCTCCGGATCCAAGCGTACCTCAAAGAAGAGCACCAAGCGTACCTCAAAGAAGAGCACCAAGCGAAGATCTCGTCGTTCACCTGCACCAGCAAGATACGCACCCGGTCACCGCATCTCGTCATGCAGTCTGGGCAGGACTGAGAGCGTCTGTTCCTCCAATCCCAACTGCGACTGGAAGGACAACCGATGCTCACCCAGACAATCTGAGTCCAAGCGTCACGTTGCTCCTATGTTTGGTCCACTCCCTCGAACCGCTCAGGGAGTGTGGAGCCGTCTCCGAGGAACAGCCTCACACCGTTCTCAGCACGCACAGTAAATCCTGAATGTGAACAGACACACATAAGATCAGGTGATTGGATTTCGTACTACTCTGGAGATAGTACGAAATGATCTCCCACTCAAAAAGCACTCGAATCTCTCACACTGAACATGGACACCACCTATTCCGTAAGAGGTCGTTCAGACAAATCGTCCTGGAGGCAATCCACATGGTGGAAGTGGCTCAAGTGGATCATCATCGTGTGCATGATCCTGTTCGTGATTGCGGTAGGGTTATGGTGGGCAATCGAGCACTTTGCCGGCTCGACTCCTGCACCTACTGGGTCTGCCTCTCAGGTGGGCTCTGGATCCAACACCTACGCTGGTGGTGTGGGAATGACAGGAGGGGGCACTACTTATCAATGAACACCAGCAACAGCGCGTTTTCCTTAACCACCCATCCGGCTTAAAGAAAACCAGTGTCAAGCATGTCTGAGTCTTTCGGAAACAACCACAGTGACTCGGATGATTCTGACGTGGTAGAGATACCTGCTCCACCATCCAGAAGAAGGAATAACAATGTCGATGCTCCACCTATCCCCCCTCCTCAACCCGAGTTGTTGGACACTACGGATCCTGCATTCAATTGGGAGCTCGACCTAGCGGGTGCACCTGATCGGCTGTTTGAACGACTAAGTTTCGCCTCGCTAACCCGTGGCCGATTCAATAGGTTGGCCAATGAGGTCAACAACAGTGGAGGGTTCATCTCGGGCATCCCCATCTTTGAGTCGTGTTTGAAGCATCCACACAACCGGCAACCATGGATGGATAGTGTGAACTACAATAGTTACCACCTGTGGTTGTCCGGATCACCCAGTGAACAGCTGAACACGTTGTTAGGAACATTCGATGGTTCACCCCGTGCCTACGAGCAGGACGAGTTTTATCGGACATCTCCAGAGTGGGAGGTCATTCGAGGGTTCGAACGAGAACTAGGAGAGGTTCGTTCGGTATTGTACCAAGATACAGATCATCATTTTCGCCTCTATGTACACACAGTCACTTCCTATTACCCTGGAGTTGATACCAACGAGCATCTGTATTCCATTATTCGACAGCTACCATTTCTGCAACTGCAATTCACCTGGGACGGAGCGCACGTTGCCGAGATCGACTTGGATAGATCTGCTCAGATAGTGTATGTTACACACGAATATGACGATGATCCCTGGTGGTGGACTGGATTGAACTGGATACACAGCACTCTATACTCAATCGACCTCTTCCTTCAACGAGGTTGTGAATGGGAGAACCTGTATGAACAGTATAGAAACACAGAACGAAATGTCGGCATTCCTATTCTAGAACAGCTACACACACGGTTACATAGTGGGTACTATCGAGTACACGTGGATGACACCAATATCACCAATGTTCTCAACCACTCAATCAGCTACCTACAATCGTGGATAGAAAACCATGGTTCGTATCTGCTCAATGTCTATGAGCTAGTCAGTGATGTACCTGACAAACTCGTACGTTACGTGGATGGAACGCAGATCAACGCACCGTTTGATCTGGATGACTATGTCAAGGAGCTGACTGTCGCTATGTTCTCCGTGGAAGGCACCAAACTGGCTGAGAGCGTGGTGTGGAATGGGATATCTGTGTTCGATGTACGAGCTCCAATGTACGATCCGGTCAGTCCACCACCACAAGAGCAAGTACAGGAAGAGGAGCATGAGGCCACCAACCGAAGGTCAGCTCCCAACTACGAGCTGAGCAGGAACTATGACGCTAAAATGGCCGATCGATACCAGATCATTGACGATATGTTTGACCCCTTGTCCGACAGCCACACCACCTGTAAGGATGTGGAGAAGCACGCTCGTTCGATTGAGGAGTGGCTGAACCCCGACTCTACCACACACGAGAACGAACGTAATGACAACATCATCATCCTAGGCGAACCTGCACCTGGTCACCGCTGGGGTACACACGTCTTTTGCTTCACGCGTTCATTATTACTGAGGCTGTATAACCAATCCGATGGACAGTGGCTTCGATCAGATGAGGATCGTGATCGTTCATTCAGCCAGTCTGCCATTCAGCTTCCTATATGGGATGAACATAGACGGGTGTATGTTCATGTGCCAGCGGAGGATCTGATGTGGGCGATCGATAACAAGCATCTCAATGTGTTTCAGATCCGCTTGTCTGACTTGACCTGGCATTCCAGGATAACCATTGAACCGTCATCGGACAAGGTAGAACGTGTAGACATGCCCATCTTCCGTCTCCGAGGGGTGCGCCAGCGCGATCAAGGTAAGAATGGGAGAGTACAAGCAGTACTATCAAGAAGACGTACGATCTAAAAACACACTTGTGGGCTGATACAATGCCACCCAGAAGAAGTGCTCGACTCAGGAGACGCCGTTCGAACAACGAGGATGAGGACGAGCAACCCAATGTGTCTCGACAGAGAACAGAGTCACCACCCTCCTCTTACCAGCAACTTCGAATGATGAGCACGAGTGATCCAGCGTTCGACTGGACACTGGAATTGGACGGTGCACCTGAACGATTACAAACACACCTGCTTCGAATCTTTGGAGATGTGGACAAGTGTAACGAGTTCGCTCATCGTCTGCTCCAGCATCGACCCGCGTTACTGGCAGGACTACCCATATTTGAGTCGTGCCTGAAGAACCCACACGACAGACAGGAATGGATGAACGATCTTCGAGACAATACCCTCCATCTGTGGACGAGCCGTCCCATATCGAGCACAGATCCACTCGGTATCATGCTCCAGACCTATTGGGGTAGACCTCAGCGTTCCAGTCCAAACTCAGCACAGGTACAAGCTCTGCTTGCTCAAGGACTTCGTTCTATTGTCGAGATTCAGGAGTACTCCCACCCTGAACAACGTCGGCTATTTGTCTATCAAGTGTCCACATACGCAAAACTAGTTCAATGTCTGGATCAACTTCCATTTGACCAAATGCAATACGCATGGAACGGGTCGTACATTTCGATGTTGACAGAACGAGACATCGATCGCGAACGTGCACTCGTACAAGCGCGAATGATTGAGCTGAGTACACGTCTGCAGTGGTCGAGCTCTGACTGGGTGTCTACCACACTGGAAGCCATTCGATCGTACATCATTCATGGATGTTCATGGGACATGTTTGACGAGGGTCAGATCACCTTGTTCAATCGTTTGAACTACATGTTGTCTACTCGAGACACTTTCGACATTGCGGAGAGGGTGAAGATTATGGAGAACGCCTTTACGGTCTACTCCAAATGGCTCCGGGACAACCGGCACCTACTAGAGTTTGAAGAGTCATGGACATTGAGAAGGATAATTGGGGGTGTACCGGTTGATCGACCGTTCAACCGAGCTGATAGTTACACCGGTATGGAGTTGGCCGTACAAGCACTGAATGCTACAGGTGCACCAGTTGCCAAAACCGTGGTGCTGGTTGGAACAGACGATGACGAGGAGTACGAGAGTGATTTCGAACCGGAATCATCCGTCCGTTCTGAACGAACATCCGTCTTATCCAGTGGGATGAGCATGATGAACGCCATCCAATCGTCTCCTCGACCCGTTCAGAACGAGAATGAGAATCGGATGGAGGAGGACAACGACAATGATCAGGAGATCTTGCCCGATCCTGAACCTGAACACGATGAATGGGAACAATTTGTGGAGGAACAACACGCACCACCACCTCCTGATTCGCAGTTCAGCCATTACCTGCCCAAGTATTTGAAACAACTGGTTGACCCTGACACTAACGCCAGGTTTGGCTGGAAAAACAATACACGTTACCCGGATGAGTTCAAGCTTCGCGATCCCGACCGAACGAACAGCATTGATCCACACCTCACCTGCTTTGACCAGCTCATGTACGACGACCAGAGGTTGATCTCGTGGTTTCACCAAGATTCGAACAACATCGTCATCCTGACCCCACCCACCAAGGATGAGCGCTGGGGCACCCAGGCCTTCTGTTACAGCCGTGAGCTAATTGCCAGCTATGTGAACAGCAGTACATCTGTCTTCATTGATTGTCAAGACCGCGATGGCAATCGGATCAAGGATGGAACAGGTGGTATCGATGTGAACAACCCATCCTTACAAGCGGTCAAATTGCCGTTCGGAGAAGGCGTCAACCATTACATTACACTGAAAGATGCTGAGTACATGCTTCGAGCCAAGGACATACACATCTTTCAGCTAAGGAACACCAATATCCGATGGGAACGAACCGCCTCCGATGAAGCCGTCAAGGGATCGTGGGTGTCAGCCAATCATTGTCAGGCAGGAACGAACATCGGTATTACCAGGGTGAGAGGAGTACGAGTGATAAAAGACAGAGAACCGAGATCAGGGGACGTGGTTCACACCAGGCGAATGAGTGTGTGAGCAACAAGTTGAGTTGTCTACTCCTAGTTCAGTGTCTGGTGTGTCTTGTTATGAAATCACAATCCAGGTGGATTGTGATTCGTGTCACACACCATGTCCCGACCTACCTATGTATCCATGCACGACCGCGTTCAACTCATTCACCATTGTCGTCTGTTTGGCAAAGGTAATGTTCTCACTACCGAGTGGTTGAAAGGAACGACTCCTGATATGACCTTCCATGTAGCATCGAACGTGGCGTGGATCATGTACTACGAACATATCCCAGTACCTCAGTGGTTCCTGAACAAGTATGGTGGCATCGAAAGAACTCATCACAGTGGGATGGATCCAGCCATTCGCAAGGGCTACGAAAACGATGGTATGGTATTTCGTACCTCGGCTATTCAGAGAGCAGTATTAACTGGGAAGGGACAGATTCGATCACGTCTATAAATGTGATTATCGCTCATGCCTCACGCACACCACAGTGATAGACAGAGTCCATACAACTCAAAAGCTCCCAATCTATTCTATCCGTCTCACCCCCATGTCAGTTCTTCTCAACACCACCAACTGGGGTACAGTGCAACAACGCCAGCACCTGCTGAGTCGTCTGACGTTCACCGTTCAGCCTGACGAGCGGTATGCACCCAAGGAAGTGCGGGTCTATACCATCTTGAAGAACCGAACGCTGTTTGTGTGTCCGTTTAGCATTGGTCAACTCGATGAATATCGTTCGTTACGCGTACATGATTCTCAGGCCATCCGACAGAGCTGGGAGAGCGAGTGCAAACGCGGTATTGTGGGACAACCACAGAAACAGGTCAAGTCCACTAGGCACAAGAAGGCTCCACCACCCACTCCGACCGTCTTAGATTCACCCGTATTTCACGGAACGCTGACCGTGATGCAAGAAGGTATCTATCGAGAGGTATGGGATAACCTGACTCGTAGCCACATGGCCTCTCTGCTCCATGTGGCTACGGGGTTTGGCAAGACGTTCCTCTCGGTGTACCTGTCGATGAAGGTGTACGAGCATGTGAAGCAGATGAGTTCCACCAACCCTTCCCCTCTCCTCACTGTTGAACCGTTTGTAGTGATGATTGTCGTTCACAGGGCAGAGATCCAGAAGCAGTGGGTTCAGACCATTCATGAACGGTTACCCAACTCGGCGTCTGTTCAAGTGCTCAACCGGAAAGATCCATTCACTCCATCCACTCATCCCCTCCACTTCCTGGTCATCAATGTCGTCAACATTGACCACCGTTGGACTCCCGAACTGCCCTTCCACTGCCATTTCCTGATCCTGGACGAGTGTCATGCGTACTGCACCGATCAAGCTCTTCTGAGGTTGCTATCACTACGTCCACAGTACTTGCTAGGTCTGTCGGCCACTCCCGATCGCAGTGATGGTCGTTCACAAGCACTGGATATGATCGTGTCTCCAAGAATCGTTCGGAAGATGAGACGTCTGTTCCATGTGTATCACTACCACACGCCATGGAAGGGTCAGATCCTGCTCTCGCCATCTACAGGTGAACTAGACTGGAACAGCATTCTGGAAGGACAGGCCACAAACACCAGACGCAACCGCTTGATCTGTGAGTTCATTCACCTGTTCTGGCGAGCCGAACGAACTATTCTGGTGCTGTGCAAGCGAGTCGAGCAAACCACCATTCTGCAGACGATGCTGGAGAATACACGAGGCACGTTCATCGCTTCTGAAGTGTTGGTCGGCAATGGACTAGTCTCGAATCAACCCAAGGACGTACCGCACCGACCGCGTGTATTGCTGTCGACCTACTCAATGGTTGGAGTGGGATTCAGTGACGATCGTCTGGACACCTTGATCCTGGGAGCGGACGTCGAGCAGATGGCACTTCAGTATGCGGGACGCATCTTTCGACGACCCGACGTCTCGTCTGTCATTGTAGACATCGTGGATCCGAAGATGCCTGGCATGCGCAAGCACTTCCGCAGTCGGTGCGCTGTGTATGAGAGCATGGGTGGCATCATCGAGGCGTTTGAGGACGCTCATGACTGTAGATTGCTTCCGATCGACCTGAATTGGGACTGACTCACATAGATAGCATGCACTCATCGCTCATTTCCCATTCCGCTATTCATTCACCACTATTCCCTCTTCTCTCTCTCTATTCACTACTATCCTATATCACTCATGAGTCGTTCGCCTTCCGTTCACAGGCCTCATGGTAGGGGGAAGGGTGTGAAGCGTCCCTTCGTAGAGGACAGCTCCGAACGAAGATCAATCGGCTCCAAAAGTCAACCCCACAAATTGCCACCACGCGTGCGAGTGCCTGATCACCAGCGACTCATCGAGCGATTCACCCTGCCTTCTAGACTGGCTGGAACGGGTGGTAGGCTGGTCTTGAAACACCAGTGTAAGTGCTTGTTCAACTCAGAAATGGAACGGATGGGAGAGATTGAACGTGTGCCTGGTGCTCCCTATCACATCCATCATATCTCTCGTTCTAAGAGACACACTCTCCCTGGACAAGGTGTTCAACCGCCCAGGAAGCGCAGGCTTGTGGAGAGTCAGACGATGAGACCTCCATTCTTTGGATTCCAGCTCAAACCCAACAGTGTTCATCGCACAGGGTTGACACCTCAGGGACCTCAATACAAGGGCGTTCATGGGTGGATGGGTGTACAAGAGTTTAAGCGACTCGGCAAGCTGGCTGGTATCTGTTCCATGAGCAAAGATGCCCTCGTTCCATTGTTGACCCTTGTGGAGAGTGCGATGCACCGCTTGTTGCAGATGAGCATCGAGTACGCACATCATCGATCACGTGTCGTTCACAACAACCAGACAGTGAGGGTTCGACCCGAGGATCTTGAACATGCCAGTCAATTGGTGGGCAGACCACTGTTCCGGTCAGATCTGTTCCTCAAGCACAAGAGACACGACAAGAAGCATACACCTCGTTCCGAACCACGATTGGAGGATTCCGAACAAGAGGAGTCTGATGATGAGCCTGATCAGGAGTACACTGCTCAGGACGCCGATCAAAATGAACTGAGTTCAAGCGATTCCGATTCAGAAGGTGATGATGAATCGGAATTGGTAGAGGAGGAGACTAGAGTGTTTCGAAGGAGCACGAGCACTCCATTGGATTCTGTTCCAGAGGGCGACGAGTCGGAGGAACCACCATCCTATACAGGTGTCGGACGGTTTGATGCGTCCATCCTGGATGACTGAGTGGATAATGTCTATGTTCTCTCTTAACTCCACTGTGTATGAAGTTCATCTGTCTCCTTCATGCGCTGGTCGCCATGGTTCCAGTAGTCCCATGCGCATGGCTTCCAGCCCTTGGGGATGCGATGAATATCTGCCTTGTAGTAGAAATAGATGTCTTCTGGTTCTTGGCTGGTCGTTCGTGCCTTCTTCAGGTCAATGAACAGCGCAGTGAACTTTTCGGCATGGACTTGATCCATCAGGTCGCAAAACTCACCAAAGTCCAGGCCAATACCAAAGCTCTCGAAGAGGATCTTGCGGAACTTGATGTTACCGAACGGGAAGATGAACACACCGTCACTACACTGCTTGGCATCATCGGGAAGATCGCGGGGTGTCTGAGCAGCAATCACATCAATCAAACGCCAGTGACGGCTATTACGCACTTTCATCTGGAAGAACTCGCTCTTGAAATAGTCCTTCTTGTACGCGAAATCATCCATGATCTCCATGTGCCACGGAACGAGTCCACGCGGTTCCAAGATACGTTTCGCCAGCTTCTGGCGGTCTTCGAGATTGGTGAGGGGTGTGGCATCCTTCATGTCGATCTTGGTGTGAACGAATACAGGGTGGATCAGCTTCTCAAAATCTGACACCGACTGATCGCTACCACAGAACGCCCGGCATGACGCATAGTACGGACTCCAGGTGTACATCAGATCTTCTGTGAGCTTGAGTTTGCCAGACCCGGGTGCTCCAATGAGAATCACACGGTATCCATTCCCAAAGTCAGTGAGGTGTTGGGGTCCTAACAAGGTTGGATCCAACTCATGGATACGTAACGTACGGGGTTTGCGTCGACCATGAGACATTTCAGTGAGTCGGACAGGGTTCTTTTACCTGAAGAGGTGGAAGCTGGGTTCCAAGGTGGTGAGGACAGGTTGACTCACCATTACCCATACTCACACATACACCCAGAAGACAGGGTCATTCAGTCACTCACTCTGATCTCTATCTCTCTATCTCTCTTATTCAACCCTCTTCACCATGTCCTCTGCGTCTGATTACAGTGAGCTGACTCAGCGCGAGCATGTTCTCAAACGTCCCGAGCTGTTTATGGGCAACACGGAAGTTGTCCGGTGGGACAGGCCTGAATGGGTGGTGACTGGTGATTTCCCCCAGACTGTCAAGGTGGAACAACGTATGCTGACAGGGTCGGATGCCTTGGTGCGTATCTGGATCGAGCCTTTTAGCAATGCCATGGACAGTGTGTTTCGTAGCAACAGGCCACACAGCAAATCCAGGAAGAAAGGTGGTAATGACACAGAGAACGCAACCCCTTCCTCTGAACCTGTCAGCAAAGCTCGAGCTACGTTCATTAGTGTCGTGTTTGACGAGGAGAGTCAGCGCATGACGATAGAGAATGATGGGTGGGGTATCCCATTGGAGATGCAGACTCACGTTCCTGTATCTGAATCCACCTCCTCTCACCAGCCTGCCCTTCCTATGCCCACCATGATCCCAACGATGATCTTTTCTCGCTACTCCACCTCGTCCAATTACAATGATGATGAACAACGCATCACCAGTGGACTGAACGGACTGGGCTCCAAGTTGACCAACACCATGTCGAGCGAGTTTGGCGCAGAGTGCAAGACCTGCTCGATCAAGATGAAGAAGCACCCCTGGCAGGCGTTTAGACAAGTGTGGTCGAACAACATGTCCACGTCTTCTGAACCAGAACTCACAGAGGAGGACAAGCCAGAAGGTGTTCACATCCAACCTGGGTATGGAACGGTTAAAGTATGGTGGATACCGGATTGGAGCCGGTTTGGTGGAACGGACAACAGTGCCACCAAATCTGTCAGCGCTCGTTCCCAACCACGACCTTATCCAAGGTACCTGCCAGACGAGCTAGCATACATCAAGCGACTCGTGTTGGATGCTTCGATGCAGATGGGTCGATACGGAGTGCAGGTCTTGTGGAATCGCACACCTGTCAAGGTAGGCACCTTGTTGGATTATGCACGTGTATTTGTTCCACTCCCAGAGGAACAGCGTCTGCTAGAGGAGCAATCACGAACGAAAGGAGACGAGCCTGAACAGGAAGATACTGAACCCGAAGCAGAGAGTGAGCCCGAACCGGAACCTGTGTCAGGTGGAAGTCAAGAGGAACAGAGTGCACCGTCTGTTCAGACCGAATCTCCCTCTGTTCCACTGTGGAAACAGGTGATTTACTCGGAGATGGGGGATTGTGAGGTGGTCATTGTACCCCTGGTCTCTCCTGATCTTGGAGGTCCCAAGCTGGTCAAGGCACGCGATCCACTGGTCATGTCATTTGTCAATGGTATCTACACGGCAGAAGGTGGACTCCATGTGACAGGGTGGGAGAAGGAGACGCTCAAACCACTCCTGACCAAGCTCAAACTGAACCTGGAGGTGCGTGACATCCGACGCTACTTTGCTCTGTTTGTCAATGCGTTCCGTGTGAACAAACCCAAGTTTAGCACTCAGAGTAAGACCAAGCTGATTGATAGTGGGAGTACATTGAACATCAAGGTGAACAAGTCTGTGATCACTCAACTGTCCAAGTGGACAGTGATCGAGCTGATCCGTGCGGAAGACCTGGCTCGCAACAAGGGGTTACTGGACAAGTTCTCGAGCACGAGCAACACAAACCCAAACAAGTTCAAGGACATTGAGTTTGAGGATGCCAACTTTGCTCGTGTGCCATCCAAGCGCCAGTCATGTGTGCTGGTGGGTTGTGAGGGAAAGTCCGCCTCGGCATTTGTTAAGAACTCTCTGAACGCACCACCACCTGCTCACCTGTTGTGTATCCCGTCCAAGGATTATGTGGGTGTATTCCCGTTCCGTGGTAAGGGTCTGAATGTAACCAATTGCTCGGTGGAGAAACTGGCCAAGAACAAGGAGGTTCAGACCATCATTCGTATCCTAGGATTAAGAACGGATTTGGACTACCGCGATCCAACCAACCGTAAATCATTAAGGTATGGAAAGTTCCTGATGATTGGAGACGCTGATCTCGATGGATTCCACATCGTCTCTCTGTTGTACAACTTTTTTGCCACCCTCTACCCAACGCTGTTGCAGAACACGGAAGACCCGTTCTTCTTCTTCCTGCGCACACCTATCATCACCCTGAGGCCGTCGGGCAAGTCTTCAGAGCAAGAACTGCACCTGTATTCCTGGTTGCACGCCCACGCGTACCTCGACCAGTTGTATGCTGATCCAAGCAGTTCCTCACACAGCAAGTGGAAGATCATCTACCGCAAAGGGTTGGGTGTGTGGAACGAACGCGAGCCGAAGGTGGAGGTGGGTCGTCGCCCCGTACATCTGTATTGGACAAGGCCAGCTCTGTTGCCCTCGTTCCAGGGCTCTCAAGCTCCCGTTGATAATGGAGAGGGAAGTAACAGCCATGTCATGGACGATGAGAAGAGTGAACGACTTCCATCCTCTGAATCCAGCTCGGATTCTTCTGTGGAGGTCGTCGTTCCAACTGTGAATGCAGTTGACTTGGAACATCAGATGGTGGTGGCTCGCGAGTTTCTCATCCAGGTGTTTCATAAGGACAATGCATCGTTCCGAAGGAAGTGGCTGGACGACTATATCAAGACCAGGCGTGCGCTTCAGAAGACAGTGGTGACTGAGATTGACCCCAGCATCACCACGGCAGACTATGAGATTAGCCAGCAATCGGTCAAGGATTTCCTTAGCCAGGAGCTGATCCTGTTCAATGAGGCGTGGTGTGGCCGTAACCTACCCAGGCGAGACGATGGATTGAAGCTGTCTCAGCGCAAGATCCTGTTCAGTGCCATTGTGAAACCGTTGCCGTTCACCATGGCTGACCCGTTGAAGGTGTCGCAGTTTTCAGGGTATGTGGCGGAGAACACCCAGTACCATTATGGGGACAAGTCATTGAACGATGCGATCATCAAGCTGGCTCAATCGTATGTAGGGAGCAACAACATCCCCTTGCTATACCCAGAGGGCAACTTTGGCAGTCGTGATGACATGGGCAAGGATGCCGCTGCGTGCCGTTACATTCACACGAAGCTGAGTTGTATGACACGCATGCTGTTCCGAGAGGAGGACGACAGCTTCTTACCCAATGAGTATGAGGATGGACATGTGGTGGAGAAGAAGGAGTATGTTCCCATCTTGCCTATGCTGTTGGTGAACGGAGCGTCGGGTCTGGCCAGCGGGTGGAGTTCCAAGGTACCACCTCACAACCCCGTGGTGTTGGCCGACTGGATCCGTGTGTGGCTCACTCGGAGAGAACGACAGGAGTCTGGTGGTACTGAACCGAACGAATTGGAGTTGGAGTCAGTACCTGAGTCTGAATCGGAGTCCAAGTCCGAACAATCACCCACGGATATGGAATCGAGCCTCCCTGTTTTCCCCACTCTCTTGCCCTGGTGGCGTGGATTCAAAGGTACCGTTCGAACGACCAACCAGTCCAACCGGTTCTTGATTTGGGGTGCCATCTCCAAACTCCCTGCACCTAACGTTCTCTCCAAGACTCAAACTATTGTTCAGGTGAATGAGATACCGTTGGGTATGGCGTCGATCAGCATCAAGAAGTACCGCAAGATACTGGAACAGATGCGCGATGCAGGTAAGCTTGACTTTGTTGACCACAGTGACAGCTTCCAGATTGATTTCAAGGTGCTGATCAAGAGCAATTCCATTGACATGGAGACAAGCACTGATGACGAGATCATGCTGTTCCTGAAATTGCGATCGTGGTTTGCCTCTCAGTTGGTGTGTTTAACGGGTACACCGACCGAGATCGTTCGGTACAACACGGTGGAGGAGATCCTGGACAAGTATTGTGAACGGAGACTCGAGCTGTTTGAGACGGTGCGACAGGGTCAGATCCAGAAGACACTCCACCAGATTGAAGTTGAGCAGAACAAGCAGAGGTTCATCCAGGCTGTCGTGGACAAGGTCATTGTGTTGAGTGACTATGAGGACAGCGAGATTGAGAGAAAGTTGGAACAGATGAAGTTCATGGTTGACCCAGACAAGGGCAAAGGCTACACGTACCTGTTGGAGATGGCGGTGCGGTCAATCACCAAAACTCGTATCCAGGCACTCAAGGACAAGATTGTCAGGTTGCAGGTGAAGCTGAGTGAATTGAGGATGTCTACTCGGTTTGGTATCTGGAGGCAGTGCTTGAGAACGTGGCAGGACACATGGATAGACTGGGTGAGCACAGAGGAGGCGCTGAACGTCAAGTCGAGAACCAAGAAGGAGGGTGGAGGGAGAGGCACAGGGGGTAACAAGACTAGTCGCACCAAGACTCGTGTGGGTAAGAAGTGAGATCAACAGTGTGTGACTCTCAATTTGTCTATGTCTATAGAACGAACGTGTGTGGATTCAGGTGATGATGGTGTCTGTTCACTGTGTCGATCGTTCCAGCTCTTGGATCCGCATCTTGAGTTCCTCAATCTCTCGATCACGTATCTGCACCTCTCGCTTAAGCTGACCAGGTGATGCCAGAATGTTCGCGCGCTTTAATCTCTCCATCTGGATGACATTCACCATGTAAGGTGCCATATCGTACATCTCAATCCACACTCCCACACTGACTGCAGGCCGTCCATCTGCTTTCCGCGAGAAGTCCCACAGCATAGTGCAAGACGTTCGTACTCGTGAATGAGCCAACATGGTCTGATTGTACTCCTCGGGTCCCCAGCTCTTGGTCGAACCAGTCAGTTCTACCGGCCAACCACGTGGATCTGTCCAGTCTGTCAGGTATGTGTACGCCGAGGTGTGCAATCGACCACGGCTATCATTCACACGTGTCATGGGTACGACAAACACCTTCTCGACAAAATCGCGAGCCAGGAACCTTCCCACACCCATCTCCTCGAGCTCTTCTGTGGTGCAGTACTGCACACGCTTGAGGAAGGTATGAAAGTGGTGCAACTCGGATCGAAGACACGTGTGGTCATCCACCTGGAACGTATTTGGATGGATCTCGTGCTCCTTGTGGCAAGACAAATAGAGGATGATCGCCTGTTCGTGCTTGACAAGCAGGAGGGTCAGAACAGGATCCACATCGGTTCCTATCGTACCATCCCAAAACGGAATGCCCAGTGGATTCTCCCCCGTACCGGGACGGAAATCGATGACTTGGAGATGCTGTTGGATCAGGTCGTACACAGTGGAACGCGGGATCAGCGATTGCACCACACCAGAGATGACATCCTCCATGGTTTGACCCGACATTACTGAGTGTGGTGACAGCGGGGTGGAAGAGAGACGGGTGTAAGTGAATTGAAATGTGTATGAACTGGAAACGATCTTTCCTCACACCTCATCACACCTCCTCACCTTACACATCAAGATGACTAGCTCTCAAGCCCTCCCCGCCATCATCTCCAGTGTCATACACCCGTTCATCCCCGATCCTAAGACGGATTCTGTATCAGACATCCTTCAAGAGTTTGTCCACCTGTGTAAATCCCACGTAGGTTATTTGGGTGACCAAATACATGTATACGATTCAGTGCTGAACCGACATCCAGCTGTCCCCCTCATTGTGCGTGAACATTTTGAGTCGATACGTCATTACCTGAAACTCCACACAACTCTAGACGTGCACATTCCTCGCATGTTCGATCTAGAAGATGACATGGTGCTCAAACAGGAGATCGAATCGTTCCGATCGTTCCTGTACAATCATCAGTTCAGCACATGCGAACAACTGATGGCACTCAACGTAGGACTTACCCAGAGTTTGGCCGAGAACTTGGCTCGGAAATACTACACCAAGGTGCATGGTGACAGGTATTTAACAGAGGTAAAAGATGGAGGTCGAGTGTTACGCAATCGATTCCAGAGTGATGGACAACATGTGTACGTCATCGATTCCAGCGTAATGGACTCGTATTCGAACGTATGCTTTGCACAACAAGACTGCATGGACACTTGGTATGCATCGAGAGCTGTGGGTATGGACGGGAGAAAGAAACCACCAGTAAGCATTGGAGTGTGGTTACATATGTATCCACTGGTCTTGACTCTGGTGAACGAGAGTCAATTCGAACGGATCGAGCGTAACCACAAAATCTATCTGCGTGACGAACCAGTATGTACGTGGAAGCGAGAGATCAGTGAACTGGAAGCTGAGGTGGAATCACGTCGAAAGGAGATATACCAGCTCCAGTGTAAGATTAAGAGACAGGAAGGAGCGCATAGATGATCACACTGCCAACTGGGAGTAGCTCCACTCGATCGACTAAACTCTACTCCACTCTATTTCATTCCCATTCCCGTTCTTCCAATGTCTGGTCAATCCCTTATCGATGTGGTGTCTACCATTGTTCACACCATGTCTGTGACACCCACTCTCTCGTCTGAATTGCAATCGCTGGTTTACCACGTTGATCAGCACTGTTCACACGATAGAATGGACTGGAAAAAGCACCTACGTTCACATTTCTGTCCTGTTCTTGTCGCACTCCTACTGGGTGGATCTCGACATGGAATCGTCGATTCGTACTTGTACCTCCATCGTCATCGTGTGAAACTCACGTTTGATGTGGATGACCTGACCTCGTTACGTACCGAGTACACCGAGTTCAAGTCGTTCTTGGAACAGCATGTCCACAGCTGTGCTAACCAATTGGTGGAGGCCGGTATCCATCATACCACGGCCAAGGAGATCGAGTCATGCGAACGATATGCTCCATGGTCTCGATGCACGCATTTGACGATGTGGAATGACAGCAGGGTCAAGGCTGGTCGACCGGATGTCAGCCTCATGGTATGGTTCCTGATGAGTGATATGCTGGAGTCTCTGTACACACCATTCTATGACAATCGTGTGTATCTGAGTGATGAAGAGTCGGTAGAGATTCTTAGCGAGGCGTTGAGAAGGAAGCGGATCGAGAATGCTCAACACCAAGCAAACCAATCTGATACAACAGACTGACCAATCAGTGTAGTAGACACTCATAGAATCCTGATTCCCCTGATCTGTCCAGTCATAGATGATGGTCATTTCTCATCTAACCGAACTGGTGTGCTGACCCCACCCTTAACACACCACGGTAATCATGTCGATCACACCACGTGCTTCCTCCACCCGCTCGTTCAGTGAATCAGATATGGAGGTCATCGAGTCATCTGATTTCGTTCCTACACTACCTCCACCTCTCGTTCAGAGTTATTCATATGATTACCTCACCAAGATCATTGTGATTGGTGATGAACGTGTGGGCAAATCATGTCTTATTGGTCGCTGGCAAGAAGATATTTTCCCATCTCCCAAGTGTCCTTACCATACGGGTGCTCAAGCGATCGATTTCAAGGTCAAGTCGAACATCTCTGTTCAAGACCGGGGCTTGGATGGCCTGGTCACATCCCCACCGGTGATGAAGAAGGTCAAGACTCAGATGTGGGAGATGGGCGGTCTGGAACGGTTTCACATGATCACCTCGGCCTACTACAATGGTGCAACCGTGGTGTTGTTTGTGTTTGACCTTACCAACCGAGAGTCGTTCGAACATATCAAAGATTGGAATACGCGATTCCATTACGAGCTGGATGGCAAGACAGAACGTCGCCTTTCACCCTCTCTCATCAAGGTGTTGGTGGGAACCAAGTGTCTCCAGGACAACCACGCGGTATCTTACTCAGAGGCAGAGGCGTTGGCCACCCAGTTGAATATGGTGTATTGGACAATCGACAGCTCTTCCGGATTCCACGTTACGGACATGTTTATGGATGCGATAGAGCGTCAGATTAGCAAGGCTAAATGCGTGTCATTAACACAGAACCTGAGGTCGCGTGCTCCTCACCCGCGTTATCCGAACACGAAGGCGTGGTCGGAGGAGAAGTGGGCAGAAATCAAGGAGAGCAGACGTGAAGGAGACGGAGATCGAGGGAAGAAGGTACAGAGGACATGGAAGGAATGGATCAACAGTTGGTTTGGTCGATAACGTGGAACAGTAAAACACACCACACTAATGACCATTGACTGGGATAGCGTGTTCCTAGAATGGAGCCTGTCGGCGCTCGATCAGCATAGATGGTTTGCCTTATTGTCTCAGAACTCGTTGTTCTTCCAGCTCGTCGTTCAACCCATTCCTGTCTTCGTTCTTACCTTGAAAGAGAGCACATACGAGTCGGCTTCTCATGTCATCCAGAAACTGGGTGGTCGAACGACAGGTGACCCTACCCATTCCGAACAGCCTAGTGTGGTGTTGTTGTGGGATGCATGGGAAGGGGAAGATGTGGAAGAACAGACCGAGCTAATCCGACATGCCATGTCGCTTCACCCTGAACTGCTGTGTGTCGATGGTAAGACCATGCATGTTCAACAGATCTCGGACTCGCTTCATCACCTGCACCGTCACATCTACTATCCAGGGAGCAACCTGAAGGCGTACACCGACGAACAGAGAGGGTTCTGGTTGTTGAACAAGGCAGATTGTGAACGAGTTCTTCATGGAGGGTTGATCCACAATACTGCACACATACAAACACACTCGCTGGATCCAGTCTACATCATTGACCCACATATAGGTACATGGGTCAAGATCCGAGACGTTCACTTCAGTGTTATACACCAAAAAGGAGAGTGTGAACAAGATGACGAGGACGACTCTACACAAGTACTGGAAGCGATTGAGGCGGGTGCAGTGGTGGAGGTATAAGTGGACATGGATCATCCTCCTCGTGCTTCTGTGTATGTTCGCTCTGTTCCTGGTTCCAGACGTGACTCATGACGTGGTGAACCATGTCCATTCGGAAACCGAACGCTTCGGCAAGGAAGGCATGGATCCGGAGCACGTCGTTCAGGGGTGGCACGAGATCTTTGGTAATCGAACGAACTCCTTGTCACAACCTCCATCCCCACCCCACACGAACAAGATGTTCGGCTCCAAGATACTCGAACAAGAGTGTCGTGAGTACCTGGAGCAGACGTTCGGAGTGCCGTTCCCCACGGTACGGCCTGACTTTCTGAAGCGACCCATCACCAAACGCAACCTGGAGCTGGATTGCTACAATGCACAACTGAAGCTGGCTTGTGAATACCAAGGACCTCAGCATCGCGTGTACTTGCCACTCCACCACAAGTTTGACATCCAAAACTTCTATGACCAAGTGGAACGTGATCGCTGGAAGGTAGAACGGTGTCGTGAACTAGGCATTGATCTGATCGTGGTGCCGGACACCCTTCCACGATCAGAGGTGAAGCAATTCCTGCACAGTGAGTTGACTCGTCTGGGCAGGATATGATGAGATAATAATAACACGTTATAAAAAAGACCGTATGTCCGTTCCAGTTCTCTCTGCAATTGTGGGAGGATTGGCCGCCGGAGCTGTCTACACAACCGATGATCACACCGTGTCCAAGAAGGACTGGGTCAAGTATGCCTTGTCCGTGTTGGTGATTGCCCTGTCGTTCGGGATCATGTATTTGGCACATAAGAACGTCTTGACCATCCGAACCACCATTGTGTCCTATGTGATCTTCACCGGTCTGTTCCTTGCTCTGACTCTGGAGTTGAAGAATGTCCAAGAGGGGAGTCCCAAGTTCGTTCGAGCCGTCTATATCCTGTCAGCCATTATGTGTGGTATCTCCGGCTTCATGTCGTTCGCTGTGTACTACAGTCAGCGCAGTCTGCACCTGAACCCGCTGGATAACATCAACCGGTTGGTGGAAGACATGAATCGCAAGTGATCGTTACAGTCAGAGTAAAAAGGTTGTATTCACACGTTCCATTTCCACTCGTAGACACTCAGCACTCTCTCAATGGCCGACCGCCGATATGATGATGACATCGACAATGACGACTTCTCCGACTCTGACCTCATCAGTGAGGGAGCATCGGATGACGAACAGCAAGAACGCAAGGAAGCACACCCATACCACATGAGAGGACAGTCACCACCACAAGATACAGACAAGTCGACCGCGTGTGCGTTTGCCTACCACTCCCGATGGCACCGCAAAGTCTTGGTGGTGTTGGCACTCATTGCAATTGGACTCGTCTGGGCAATGAGGAACCAGAACCCCACCGTTCAGGGATGGGTATCAAATGCGACCACCGACACCGAATCATGGATTTCATGGGCAAAGAGCTCCTCTGGGGAGCGCTTCCTCCTCATCTTGATCGGCCTGATCGTTTTGGACGTCGGGGTTGACTGGGCTTTCGGTGTGTGGACGAAGAACCACGTTCATAGCTACTAATAACTTGTGTGTCAGTGGAACCGGTCGTCGTGTGTTCAAGTGTCGCATTTGAAGGAGCCTGTCTCTCCTTCAAATCCATGGTCTTCTCTTCCAGAGTTCCTACCCCCACCCCCCGCTTCTCATCATATAATCCAGCCTCGACGAGCTGGTTCTTGATCCAGTAGTATTCGGCGTTCAGAATGCGAGCTCGATCGTAGTGCCCCTGGGCATAAGATACCTGGAACGCTGTTTCGAACACACACATCAAACAGATGACATCTTCGTACTCCACATCCTTGAGTAAATCGAACCCTTTAGTAGTGGACAACTGTTCATACCGTACGAGCAATTGCTTCAATTGATCTGAACAATGTTCACTCAGGTATACCGGTACCCAACATGTGCTGGAGTGATGAAGTTCATAGTCGGTAGTGGTGGTGGTAGCGGTCATCTGAACAAACAGGGAGCTGTGTTCAGGAGTTCAAGGGTTTGGATTGGGAAGTGGAAGCTGATTTGAAATGTGAGCTTAATCGCATGGGCGGACAGCTCGAGGGATATAGATCGGTCAATGAAGTCGGGTTCGAGCGCGGTGGTCGATAGGGTTTACGACTCCAGGAGGTGGAAAACTCCGATTGCAATCCGACCAGGCGATGATGGATGGAGTCGGTCGAGTCGGATTGGTGATTGGTTGTTGACACAGTGGGTTCGTTTAGCATATAGCTCCGACTGATGATCGAACGAGCCTTGTCAAGCAATGTCAACCGTGCCTCACGACAGCTTCGTGGCTGGGTTGTTGTGTACAACAGGTAGTGCGCCTCTTCGTAGGCGCACCATCGGAGTGCGCTCAGCTCATCAGAGAGATAGAATGGACGGAGAGTGCTGATCTTGCTTCTCTGCAACGGTGGGAAGGGCAACAGGAAACTCGATTCGCTCAGGAAGTAGATCGTTCGGTACATCTTGCCATTCGTTCCAATGTACAGCTCGTGCATGGTCTTGTGTCGATCGAGCACACGTACTTGGTGTTTGGAAATGCCCGTCTCCTCCTCAAACTCGCGTAGCGCACACTGGAGTTGACTCTCGTTGGACTCCAAGCGACCTTTGGGGAAGTGCCACATGTTGTGGTGCTGAACGTGCACCTCCTCTATGGATGTGGAGTCCAGAGGTGGACAAGATGGTATAGGGACATCTACAAGAGCTGAGACATGCGTTCGAGGTGGTTCGTTCAGGCTTACTTGACTCTCGTTTACCACCGGTTCTTCTGTATGATGAGCAACCACCCAGCTCGTGTCAACCGGGTGTTGTTGGCATCCTTCGAACACGTGCATATACTGCTCCATATTAGCATGGAACGCCAAACGACATTTCTCCAACAGTGTAGGTGTAGGCTTTCCATTGGGATGCGCTTCGAACACCCAAAAGTCATCCCAGAGCGTGTCAAAGTCTGAACTCTTGTGATATGTCACACACCGTTGACGTTCCTCGTCACTCATCAGGCGGATGTGCTTGGTCATCATGCTGACCGAGTTGCGAGGTACATTGTTCTTGATGAACTCTTGGTAGGAGATGGAGTCTCGTCGCTGACCTAACAAGAACCGGATCTTGGACAAGTCGTTCGGGTACTGGCTATCCCGACAAAACAGGATGATACCAAATGAGATGGTCTCATAGTGAGCAGGCTGAACGGGGTACCGATCCGAGAAGTATCTGGACTGGTCAGCTGAACGGCTATGCCGTGGGAATTGGAACGCGTCTGACATCGTGTTTGCTTTCAGATGAGAAACCACAATACGAACACCCAAAAGCCACAGAATCTATGAACGACCACACAATGTTCATTCAGGAAGCAGGGTTCACACTCTTGGTGTTCTTGCGTGGTTTTCGTTCCTTCTTTGGAGGGACAGAAGAGGTGGTTTGTGACGCATCAGTGATCTCCTTGTCACCTTCAAACAGTCCAATAGGAGCCTCCGGTTCGTTCTTAGTCGCACTGGATTTCGAGTGGGAAGACGACACACTCGAAATCAAGGGTGGTGGTGGATCGACGTGTAGCCTGTTGGCAACCAGCAGTTCTACTCGCATCGTTCGAGTACTGATGATCCCCATCTCATGCCTGAGATGAACGAGCTCGTCCTGGACACGAGCAAGCTCATGGATGACATCCACAATCGTAGGTGGAGTGGGGATGGAGGGCACGGGTGCGCTCATTGAATTAACTCCTCTGGTTCTATGTTCTACCGTACGCAATCTCTTGAGGAATGGGGTGTAGTGAGAGAGGGAGGGTATTCGAAGAATGCGCTCCACCACCAGGGATGAGAGAAGGCGGACTGACGACAGGTCGACCTTGTCGATCAAAATCCGCCTTCTCAGAGCTCACACGGTAACCCGGTCGAGCGTGAGCATCCAGCATCTCCTGTAGTCGGTAAGTAGGGAAGAAGCGCTCTTCCGGGTACTCTCGACTCAAGACGGACAGCTGTATGTTGTTCAGAGTGGTATGTAGGTATTCAGCTGGCTTGACCGGCACATCGGACTGGTTAAAGTGTCCAGACGGGTTACATAGCAGAACATGTTTCACACTCCTGTGTGCAGAACACTCGGTCAAGTACAACCACAACAACAAGGTCTGTGCAAACGATCCGTGCCGTCCAATCACCGTGTACACACACCTGGTATGCTTGACAGGAATGGGCACACCAGTGTCACCATTTCGAATCACGATAGGGAGTGGATCTCCCGTTCGAATGAACCATTCAGGGATGACAGGTGCGGCTACAAGTGTGCCCATCACAAACAGCGTGTTATCGAGTTGCCATTGCTGACAGATCCAGACCTCGACAAACTGGCTGATCAGATACAACCACGGACGATAGATAGGTTGAGAGAATCTGGAACGGAAAATACGTGAGTCGAACAACGGATGCGCCAAGCTCTTGCTCAGAACAGACACCAACCGAACGACCTGAACGTCGACCTTTGGATCAGAGTACGCCTTGACAAGAGAGATACCCTGTGTGGAACAGACGGAACACAACCTGGATGCATCCAACCACATCTCCATCTCCATGTTATCACTACTGGAAGCTGATGCGCGTGCACCCTCTAGGATCTGAGCTTTGACGCTCGGAGTTTGGTCGTGAAGTTTTGGATCGTATCGTACCAGCTCATATCCGCTGGGCTGAGAAGCCGTGCTGGGCGAGGACGACAGCTGAGTAGGGTTCTCCATCCCAATCTGTCTTCCCAGGATGTGAACATGTTCAAGGATACTGCGGGTCTCCGTTCCGAACGATTTGGTGGAGCGCTTGGTCGACATGAGAGTCAATCAGTCTCAACGTTCAGGTTCACACACGTCGCTTTTTAGGTCTAGAACGACCTACCACACGTTTCTTCTTCTTGAGTGGTGAGGCACGCCTGGGTTTCCGTGGTGAGGAGCGTTTGATGCGCTTCCGAACTGATTTCTTGACTCGTCTCTTACTCTTCTTATTCACCCGTTTGCTGACGTAGCTCGCTTTCTTCAACTGTGTACCTACGTTCTTGGGTGACTTTGTCTTCTCCCCTGTCAACTCGTACAGCCACCTCTTGGCTCGTCGGACTTGATCACGTGGAATGTAGGGAACGTGTCCACGACGAGACTGGTAGCCGAGGTTCTTGATCTGATACTCGATCGAGTCAGGACTCCCGGTAGGTGGAGCATCGTAGAACTTCTTCCTGAGTGTGTACGTCGCCTTGACACCACGTCGATCCAGTACATCTTGCCAGGGCAGTTTATCCACGAACAGCTCGTAGAGTGCGTTGGCCAGGGATTCGTAATCGCTATTCATGTCAAAGCACCTGCCATGTACACCCTTCCTCTCAACCTGAGCTAAGCTCATGTACAAATACGTGCCGTACAAGGCGCAGTTCCTGTGTGGATCCTTGGCCTTGGTCTCCATGGCCACACCCACGTCGGAGAGAACGACCGTGTCTCCTTGGTACAAGAAGTTGTCAGGTTTGATGTCCTGGTGTGTGTAGCCATGCTTGTGGAATTGCTGAACAGCCGAAACACATTGGGCAAAGATCGCACCAAACACATTTCCTGTACGGCCGTACGTTCCAATCAAGTGGTTCAGATCACCTGTGTACAACTTCATTACCACGCCATACCAATCGGGAGAGGCAATCGCGGGAACGTCCTCTGGTAACATCCATGCTGAACGCGTTTTCGGGTGTTTGGAGAGGTGGATCCATCCAGGAGAGACGAGTTGCACGATGTTGGGTTCGCGCTGGCACCTCTGTAGGATGTGGTACTCCTTCTGGAAGTCCTTCGGGTCGAACTTGGGATTGGGGATGAGCCATTTGACCGCCACATCTTGACCTGTAACAGTGTCATAGGCCTTCCAGACCGCACCGAACCCACCAGACGACAGGAATTGGAGGTTGTCGTAGCGATCGGAGAACCCATTGTCACTGGGTTGTCTCAGGAACACGTTACTCATGATATCCAGCAACCTTTGACGCTGACGTCGGTACACGGCCTCATCACGGATTGCTCCCAATTGCGGAGCAAGCTGGTGAAGCAAGTTGTCGAAGAACCCTGGCTGGTGAGCGGGTGGAGCCGGTGGCACATCGTTTGCAGGCTCCATGGGGTGAGTATGGGATTATACAAGAACTCACTGCCAAACTTTTTAAGAGCGTCTACCCTCACCATGCCCATATCCAAACGTCGTCCGAATCATGACTCGATCAAGACCGCATATACACCCTCTTCCATGTTCTCGGTCAACCAATTCAATTGGGATGTTCTAAACGTTCTACTCACCCGCACATGCCAATTCCGTTCTCAATATGAGAACCAGGTTGTTGACACTCCACTCCAGAACAAGGTGCTGTACACACATCATGTGAGGCAATCCGTTCCATCCACATACTCATTGGATAGCGATACGTTCATCTGTGTATGGCAATCATTGGGAGGAGATGTCATCACATATTCGAGTGGTAGAGAAGTGCTTCAGCACACTCACCTCGTGCTCATCCAATCGAGTGACGTGATTGATGCGATCTTGTTTGACTTGTTCCACCATCCCGTGCTCGTCTTGCATGATGATGTCATCCCGCGAGCCGTGGTAGTGGTCATTGAGCTGTTACGGACAGTGAGTAATTCTGTTCGGACGGTCTGCATCGTGGGTGGACAGTTGAGGGATGACCGGCTCATTCACACTGTTATGCTGTTGCTAGACAACTGGAGTCAACCGTTCACATACGTGTGTGAGTGGAAGGAGGGGGAGGAGCAGTTGCCCGAAGGCATACGGCAACAAATCACGCACGAGGTGGAGTATTTCACACACAGTGAAGAGGAAGAGGAGAGTCGAGTGGGTGATAGTGCAGTCATCAATGTGGATCCACACATGACACTGGAACCGCTGACCGAATGCTCCACCATAGCGTCACTACTCACTTGGCTGTTGAAAGTATAGATTTCAAAAGCATGCGCATCCATCCGTCCTCTGATCGTTCAAGGTCGACACGGTCGTTCTTGAACTCACTGGTGGAAGGGACGAGACAACCACTGAGGTTGGGTGGTTCGGGATGGAATAGTGGCGCAGGCAGACCTCACCATTTATCCTCTCATGAACCAGTTCCATCTTCAGGGTCTGCTTCACCTGTTCCCAATGAAACGAACTCGTCTTCTCCCAGTACGGTGGAGCTCTCCTCTTTCCACAATTCATCCCAGTCTATCCCCTGTCCCTCTATCAACACCGCCATTGACGTACACAACTTTGATCACCATTGGGAGATCCCATCTGATCTACCCGAATACACGCGTACTGAACGAGATGCACTGTATTCTTGGGCAATGGAGAAGCTACCAGACAGTGCTGGGTTGCGGTTGATCATGCGAGACACGGGGTTGGCACCTAACCACGATCCACGATCCGGTACCATGGCGTGTGAGTTGCTGACAGCTATCCTGGGCAAGGCGAAACAATTACCAGTGGATGCACAGAGAGATCTGTTTGTCCAGCTCGCCGAGCAAATGCATGACATGTATGCGACGGGACAGTGTCCTCAAGGCAGAAGCACCAGGCTGTATCAGATCTGGCTGACCTTACCTTAAGAAGAGAGGTGGAGAGGAGTGGTGAGGTAGTGGTAGTATCATAGATGATCATAGATCACTCTCCAAACTTAGATACGCATCCTCACTTGTTTGTTAGGAATGGGTCTGCCCAAGAACATCCTACCCACGTTGACTCGTCCTCGTCCGATCTTGACCGAACGAGTGGAAGAAACGAACCAGGAGTCAAATGAGGACACTTCTGTGGATGGCCGTTTATCGAATATGGGTCGATCGTTTCCGTCTCAGTATCATCTCGAACTCACCATTCAGGAGTTTGACCTGAGTACTGTCACTCTGCCTACCTTCCACCATGCCGAACGCAATTCTCATGTTGTCCAACGTGGAACGTACGTTCGACTTCGATTTGGAGTGAGTCGTTCAAACACAGACACAGTGGAGGTGCACGAGTTTTGGATTGGTATCATTGTACCTATATGTATCTGGTACGACAGGCATTATAGAGCTCTATGTCATGAGTACCTGAAAACCAAGATTGCAGAACCGTTCACGTTCCACACCATGTCAGCTCATGATCATCATCTCGAGTCGGTATCCACACACTACTTGAGAACGGAGATCCGCTACCTACACAACCAAGACGATGTAGGTGTTATACTGGGGGGATCACATTTGCACTGTGAATGGACAGTAATGAGACAATTGTTCAGACAACATCTTGTCCACACGTATGTGGTGGTGCGTTCCAACGATCTGGCGTCTGTTGTGTTCTCATCTGATATGGTGGGTGCCATTGCTTCAGATGTGGTGTGGATGAGTTTGACTGACCCGGCAATTGGACTGGGCGCACTGGAAACGAGACGTACTGGTGAACAATTGGATCGATGGACAGACATATACCACCTTCCTATGGATGAGACTAACTCGATGGGTGTGCTGGATGATTTACGAACGCACTCTTGCTGTTCGATCACTGCCCGGAGAGTCATGAGCGAGTGTCTGGAACGGTTTGTTCAGGAACGAGAGAGGAGTGAGACACAGTCCGTTCCAACCCACCCTCGATATCATCGTGATGTGGACAGAAGCACGTCCTCTTATTCGAACTATGTGAGGTAGAACATGTGTGATTAGATCATCTATTCTCGTGATACATATACAGCTCTCACTCACATCGTTCGCTGTCTTGATCCATTCTGTACTTGAACATGCGAATGAGCAACGGTCGACTCACTGAATCAAAGAATGCCTTCCATTCAGGTTGATCCATGATGACAGCTCTCCTGCGCGGATCTGCACCGTTACAGAGGTGATCTACAACTGCGCAGATCATGGATGAAGTGGTTCGTTTCAGGTGAAACCGTTCGGCAATTCCCAACCATAGTCTGATACCATCCATGCTGTCCTTGTAGATTTTTACACAGGCCACACTCAACACGTTATCCATGCGTTCCATCAGTATTGGACAGTCTAAATAGTGTGCCACACTGAGAATCCCAAACAGTACACGCGGGATCGACGGAGTGGTCAGTAGTACATTCGTTATGACTGGCCATGGAGCGAAAGGCGTTCCCATATCGGACTGATGTACTTGTAGATCAGTATCCACTCTATACAGTGGTGGAAGTGGTAGTTCGTTCCTGAAATACAGGTACGACAGGAAGTGTTGCATGACCAATATGGAACAGTGTGTTACAGCTTCTGCTTCAGCATTTAGGGGTGACGGGTTCGTCTCCTGCAACTCGCGCAGAGCGATAGGGGATATATGGATACATCGGATAGAGCGATCGTGTTCGCACTCGGATTCCGAGGGTGCACAGCTAGTCACATCCAGGTAGTTCTGTAAGACTACACTGTGATGAGTCATGAGATACTTGTGAACGTGAAAGTTCGTACCTCCGTAATGAATGATGAAATCACATTGATTTCTGGGTGGAAAGTACACGTTGGATGGCACACACATGTTCTCTGTGGTAAGCAATGCAATCTTAATGGAGTTGGTCATCATAACAACTGTGTATATGGTGGTGAAGATGCGATGAACTGTGAATGAGTCAAGGAGTGGATAAGAGAGAGTGATAACAGAGAGAGAAAGAGGTTGAGCAACCTCTCTACCACCATCCTGAGGTTTTTCGACCTGTATCCTGGTTGAAAAACAGACTGTCTACATACACATGTCTCTGAGAACGCACAACAACCAGCCGATCGCGAGCTCCAGTAGCCAGATCGGCACACTGGCTACCCAGTTCCAGGTGTATGACATTAGTTCGAGTGCGCTGTTGGCTCTGGAACGGAGTTTGGGGAGCATGACGGGACCTCAAGGCCCCACTGGATCCACTGGCCCTGCTGGTCCACCTGCAAACGGCAGTACAGGTGGACAAGGTGCAGTACAGATCTCAGCCGGTGATACACAGGGAACGCTTCTCGGATCACAGCTATTTCGGTTTGATGGTGTCCATACGATCACACTCAACTCACAGACCATCTCGGGTCAAAATGTCGCTCCTTCATCGGGTCTCAGCTTCAACAACAATCTGATCGTGTCTCCTAGTTCGGTGTACACGCCTCGTAACACTGTAGACGACGGTAACGGCAATGGATCCGTGCTCAACACATTCAGTGTCACTTCACTGACTGGAACGAACTTGTATTCGTCTAACTCCATCACTACTCGAACGCTCTCGGTTAATGGGAACAACCTGGTCAAACCCATTTACGGGTTGATCCAGACAAGCAATTCGTCCTCGGGAGGCCTGACCTTTGGATCCATCTTGTTCCAGGTCGGTGGAACGTTCACTGCAGGTGGACAGAGTCTTACATTACCCACGTTGTCCACGACCACATCATACCTCGTGACGCTCGCGGGCACTGGAATCATCCCTGTCTCTCTGACCACCGCAACCCTGATCATCAATGCACCGCTGGCTAGTGTGACGACGTTGTACATTGGTTCGGTCAACAACTACTCGTCGTCATCGTCACAGTCGGCCACCACACAGAGCGAGTCGATTCTCACCGTCTCCAGTGGTGTATCCTGTGTGGTGTCGTGCTCCACCGCGGTGTTCACGTCCTTTGGTGGCAGACTATCTGTCACACAACTCATTTGAGAGTGCTATCCACCAGACAGACCTGGAATGATCACACGAGAGGGATCACGAATCCAGACTCATTCTCCATCATTACCTTGATCTCAGATACACACAGGCACAATCAATGAGCGCTTCCAACCGCTATCCCAAGGTGGGCGAACGGGTGTCTCTGGAGATCAGACGTCGAATGACCTATCGACCCGATCGACCTGCTGAGGTCGTGTACGTGCCATACTACAGGAACGTGCACATCATACACGATTGCAAGGAGTCGTTGGCTCGCACCTTGCAGATGACAGCTATCGTGTATCCACTGGATGACCAGTCGATTCAAGAACTAGGGTTACAGAGGTATGACAAGGAGAGTGCATTCTATTACATCGTGAACGACGTGTACAAGTGTGGGAAGCCGACCCCTGATTGGTATCGAGCCAAACCAGTTTCCCACGAATGAATATCCCATCCCATCCCATCCCATCCCATCTCGTGTGTGTCTTCTGAATAGAATCTTCCTGTTCTGTATTCTACTCTCTCATTCCAATCGCGCACGAATCAGAGGCCACCAATGCTTGTCTGTCTGAACGGTCAATGTCTCCAAGAGCTGTGTATCTATCCCATCCTTCACGAAGCTGAACTTGAATGGTACACGGATCTGGGGGTTCCACTCCTCCAATCGTTCAATGGGTACAATGTCCATCCTAGAATGATTCTCATCCGAACAAACGTGCACACAGACCATGGTGTCGCCCTTGTACGAAGTGAATCGAATCCAGGTGGTAGAAGGAGCAACTGTGTCAGTTGATACAGAGGTGGGATCCGCATAGATCGTAGGTCGGTACAATCTCCTGCCTGTCAAGAACGGCTCATCCATCTTGTCCAATGGTTTGAACTGGAGATTCCTCGCATTCAGCCATTCCATACTGACGTTCACCTTGACTTCCATAACACCCAAGTACACTCCATCTATCGTACACAGGTGATTCCATGTCGACTTGTCATCCACACACTCTTGACACACATAGCGAATGGGTCTCCAGCTACGCCAGGGCACCATCTGTGTGAACCACCCAGTACAATCAGCTGGCAATGGCTGGAGGCACCACGTACACACCGTTCCAGGCTTACCAAACCGAGTGTGTGCATTCCAGGGAACAATGGACTCAGGTGCAGGTCTCACCATGTTGAAAGTAAGGGTAAGGAGATGGAGAGAGAGGAATGAGAATGAGAATGAGAATGAGAATGAGTGCATTACACTGGATGTCTATTCAAGAGATAGATCACGCACTTTCAGTGTCCTGACTTCACTCAAATGCCACACCTTCTGGACGTGCTTTCGACATTGCTGGCCTAGCCACATGCAAGAGATGAACAACCCTGCAATCAACCCCAGCACAGCCAGCACCACTATCAAGACCAACAGACATCCGCCACTGATGTCCCATCGTCCTCCACCACCTCCCCAATGATGAGCATCACCACGTGTAAACAAGCATACCGTTGTGATCAAACCAACAATGGCAAATCCGAACAGCGTGCTCCACAAGTAGTACACGAAGATACCCTCGGCTGACCATACATCAATCCTGTCGAGCTGAACGCTGGTCAACAGCACTTGATCGGTGTCGAACGTAATGGTGAACAACTCAATGATGCCAACAAACAGGTTCCACACCACGAACAAGATTAGCACGTCCAAGGTCATCCTCAGCACGAACCAGAGCCAGCATCGCACACCCTGTTCCCAATGATACTCTTCGTACTGGTACTCTGCATAGCAAGACAAGCATTGGTTGTATCCACGCCCATTGATGTGTACCGTTCTCAACTCATCCAAGCAACTGCGGTGGATCCAGCGACTCGTTCCTGCACAAGAGCAGGGTGCAATCAATCCAGCTTCATGGATGATGGACAGAAGCTCAGTTGTGGCGGGGAGCTCTACCAGGCAAATACGACACTGAACGACATCCTCATCTACTTCCCGATTTGGCTGTCGTTCTGAACTGTCTGACAGTTCAACAGTAGGATGCTCATGCTCAGACATCTTCATCAAAAAAGTTGTATGGAGGATGCCATCTAGTCGACATTCGTCTGCTCGGAGATCATCCAGATCATCCACGTCTTCTGGTAGGAGATCTTCCAGAAGGGATAGGGAAGGCGCTCGTGACACCAGTCGATGTCAAGCCATCACCAAGTCTGGTCATCAGTGCACGAGGAGATCCGTTGTGCATACAAACTTCAACCTGAATCGCGATTGGGTGGTGAACATCCTATCGGTTATCAAGATGAAATTGCCCATCCCCAAGCTACACTGTTGTCAACTGTGCACTCAACACCTGAAAGAGCTGGGTCAGAACGTCTCGTTGGGAGTGATTCAAGTGATGCTGGAACGAACAGCAGGGAACGATCTCAAGCCTGCTATGATGATAGAGGATCCCACGAATCAGCGTTCTATTCTCAAGAGGCTGTTCACCTCGCTACTGGTGTGAGCTGTCTGAACATGTATCTCACCAAAAACAATCCATCCATCCCGTACTGCAATGCACCCACCAACATACACCCACCTATTCCAATCACGATCGCCTTGTTCAGTCCTTCCCATAACAGCGATCGTTCCTGAACGGCACGGCTTCCTAGGACAAGGCGGATTATATGTCCATCGCGGTCGTGTGTGTAATTGATGACAGTATACACGGGGTGTGGTATACTATCGATGGGGTGGCAGTACTGAGTAGTCATTCGTTCTGACCACGTACCAGTAGTAGGTGGGAAGCAAACTGGACAGGACATGTTGTTTATCAAGGTGGTTTGAATTGTGTGGTCTGTCTCTATCTCTTTCATTCACCCCAACCGTCGAAAGAAGCACGGTCGGTTGCGCCATACCTTGGGATCTCCCATCCTCTGCAAGTCCCACCCCACCACGGGCGGATCGAGATGATCATCAGGTATCAGCCTGCTCTGGTAGTATCGTAACCTGTTATGTACGGCTTCCCACACGCCTGTCATCTGTAAGACGTCGATGAGATTCTGAACGGAGAGATTCTTGCACGTCGGATAGGTTGTACACACACTTGCACTCTCGATGTCGCGCATCACATTAGCGCGATACTGCCGAATGACTCGTGGGTTCAGGTGCGGACGTGATCCATAATATAGGGGTGCTAGTAATAGGCCTCGGTATATAACCAGACAATTCTTCACACACAGATCTGTATCCTCACTCGCAGTGGAAGCTCTCCAGCAGTCACATCGAGGATAATGACCATACCGTAAGTTACCATCCAGTTGATTGAGCCTCCTGGTGATACATACCTGTTGAATGGAACGGTTCAACGGTTGGATCACGAGCTTATTGAACCGTTCCTTCCAGAACTTTGGTGACCCGGAAAGGATGTCATGGATGTGGTTCTGGATATCATCAGGTGTCATCATTATGAACGGATCGTCTAAGAACTGTCTCCGTGCTCTGCATGCTTGTACTTCAGAAGAGAGTCGTACAGATTCATCGGGTAACGGCAACCGGATACGATCCAAGCTCCATACACAGTGCAACTCCCGGATTCCGACTTGCAGAGCCCATCCTTCGCCCACGTACCCGTCATAGATCAACTCATTATCCAGGTACACACGAAGTACATTACGTGTCTCCATTGTTCGAAAGTGTCCTAACAGGAGTCGTTCGCGTAGATACACCGCCGAAGAATTGCGTCCTGCTCCCACCACCCATACTCTGGTTGGAGACAGTGCATTGCGGTCACTCAATAACTCGACTCGCACCACACAGGGAGTGGCGTTGTTGGGTACGAACAATGGCTTGCGTGTGTATCGTTCCACCTTGCAATATGTCGAGCTATCGGGTGTCTGGTTGATCTCGACACACTTGAATCCGATGGCCTCCCACCCTGGAACATGCTGTTCCAACACCGAAACACACACATAGTACCTCTCGCGGGATTGGAGCTCCAGGATCATATGTTCAACAAGGGTACCGAATGATGAGTTGAACATATGATCCTTATCGGTCACGGTTACCCAGCCAATCGTGAAGTGTAACATCTGTCCGAATGCCAATATGCTATGATTCTCGACATCCTCCACCACACGCATTACGCCTTTGTTGACCTTCGTAATGACATCATCAGCTGAGCTGATGTAATGTCCCTCCGGCTGGTACTGAACGATAGTACTGACATCTGCCAGTGTTGCGACACGGTAATACGACAGACGACTCATGTGATGGTGATATAGAGATGAAGTGTGAATGAGTCAGATCTATCAGGCTCTACGTATCAAGCACATCGCCCCTCGAATCACACAGGCCACAGCTACACCGACACACGCGCAATTCAATCCAAGGTGGTACCAACCTCGAAGCCCAGTGGCTCGACTGCCCATATAGAGACGGAACACATGACCATCCGCGTCATTGTCCCAACCAAGAACAATGTGTGGAACAAGAAGACGGTAGTGTCTCGGCCAGGAACCAAACGATTGGTGAGACGAGGTAGTAGTGATATGACCAGGGATGTTACAGACAGGATCAACAGACATGATGTGAAGTGGAAACGTGTGTATGACTGGGTGGATTGGAAGAATGATCCATTCAGTCTTACCCTTTGATACTGGTATCGAGTCTCCATCCATTCGGGGCATAGTCAAAGCGAATGTGATGGAAGACAACAGGGGCTTGTGCCACTATATACTCTCTCAAGTGATTCACCACATCCAGAGGGTTTGCATCCATTCGTCTCAGATGAGCTGGAACGGTGTGCAAGTTAGTGTACGGGTTAGACTCGATGCTCTCCACCACCTGAACATCCTTCAGTGGATCAGTGAACCACAGTGTCCAGAACAACTGTTGAACGTTCTCTAGCAATGGATGATCATCCGGGATTGGATATATGTTGGGACAGTTGTTCATGCATCGTTCGGCGATCTTCTTCCACTCCGTTCTTGGTAAGAGCGTCTTGGGTACATGTTCAGGCTTGATTCGCGCCTCGGTCATCCTGCAATTCACCTCGTGCTCGAGCTTCTTGTTCACAAGGTTGGTAAGGCATGTCTGGGTTTCTGTGCACAAGCGCTTGAAGTTCTGGAGTGCCAATGACGGATCCGAGGATAGCTGACTCCACACCAGAGGAGAGAGCTGAGACGAGAACGTATTCAGGGAACTGCTGGCATTCGACAACGCCAAGGTCAGTTCAGCAGGTGTCTCTGGGTATCCGAGCAAGTATGAGAACCAAGACATGTGTAGACAGAACTGGAGGGGTATGTAGATAGAACTGGAATGACACGGTGGAATGAAACTGGAATGACAACCCACTCTATATACATCCTCGACTTGACTCGATTCCATCCTTCCATTCCATCCTTCCTACACTGCTTCCACAGGATTCAAAGCATCGCTCGGAACGACAATCTCTCGACACAGAGGACACGTATTGTTCTCACTGACCCATGGCACAATGCAGGCCTTGTGGTATCGATGGTGACACACCTTGATTTCCATGATCTTCTCCAAGTTCTCGTACTCCACTTGACACACCACACACTCATCTGGTTCCTCTTGTCCCATCGGTCTATTGTATGTGACTTCCACCAGACCAGCATTTAGCTCGTCGGGACTCAGTGTACGAGCACCCACGGGACGCAGGAGCTTGGCGGCAAGGAGTACAACACACGGCAGACACATCACACCGACACACACGACCACCACGTCCAACAGCAACCCCAGTATACTGGTGGCCAGGATCATTGGTCGTAGGTGTTCAGAGCACCCATCAGCAATCTTATCCGCTATGGATAAGCCCACTATATTCCACGCAAACAGGAATATATTGATCGCCCTCGAAAACCTCTTGGAGAGTGCTGAACGCTGACGAATACGGGAATATCGAATCATGAACGACACGTTTCTCCACACTGTCCATGTAGGTGAAATACAGTACATCCATGCAAACACCACAGCGTGTACGACCAGCCATGTCCATGCGTTCAGATTCCCATTGGACGAGGTAGCACATTGGTCACGTGAACTGGAGGTAACGGAGATGATTGCTATCTCGGCAGTGAGGATGGGTACAGCTGTGAACAATAACAGTACGATGTGCGTGATGTTCTCTGCATGGTGTATCATAAGGAAGTTCCGGTGGGCATTTTGAGACATGGTGGGGTGAACGAGTGGAGTATGAGAATATCAGTCTGGAGAATGGGTTGGGTTTGAAGAATGAATGGATGGACATACACATATAGGTTATTAGTGTCAGTGTCAGTGTCGATCGACCAGGTCGATCAGTGTGCCAGCACCCTCCATGGCAGACAAGGTGCGACTCTTGGTGTCGAGCCAGAACAGTCCCCACCCAATGATCAAGCAGAATACACTGATCAGCCACATACTTCCCAATGTTAACCATGGACTATTCACACTGATACTTGTAGCCGTCTGAGGGGTGCTTGGACTATATTGCACAAAGATAGACTGGCCGTTGGCGTATGATCCAGCCGAGATTGGCCATGTGCCTGTGTATGTCTGACCGTTCACCGTGTATTTGAGTGTGCCAACTGTCGAGGTAGCCGATTCCA